>Ga0070714_100002497_pt1 | contig 13574 bp, 6 predicted proteins | sample LARL83metaG_FD_65450 | JGI IMG/M metagenome (GOLD analysis project Ga0070714, IMG submission 65450) | Corn, switchgrass and miscanthus rhizosphere microbial communities from Kellogg Biological Station, Michigan, USA - LAR L8-3 metaG | ecosystem: Host-associated > Plants > Roots > Rhizosphere ...
GCCGCGGCCCATCCGGTACAACCCCGTTGAGCGCAGGCTGGAATGGGAGGACGTCCCCTTCTTCCAGCCCCGGGAGCGTCACGGCGATCAGGACGTGGAGAACTGCACGTACGAGAGTGCGCAGATGCAGCTCATCATCGGCCACCCGGGTGAGCTCTTCGCGGCGGAACAGCTGACGGTGCACGCAGAAGTGGAAGTTCCGGGATATCTCCTTTCCGGTGTGGAAGCACGGCTCTACGGCGCGACTGGAAACAGGGTGGCAGCCAACCCCGCCGGACCGCTGCCGGAACTGACAACGCACGTCAACGCCACCGCGACCCTGCAACTGGACGACGCGTTTGCCAAGCGTGAATTCGCGCCGTACCACCAGGTCGTCTTCGACGAGGTGATGCCCAGTGAGATGCGCATCACCGACATCGTCACGGTGCTGAAGATGGCACAGTTCGACGTGAACCCGCCCGTGGTGGACCCGGGGAACGCAGCCGATTCCAGCACCCCCAAGTGGGTCCTGCGGGCGCGCCGTCACAAGGACTCGCTCAGCCTCACCATCGCCGTCGAGGGCAGGCAGCATTCGGTCGAGGAGCACGTCGTCGAACAGGGCCGGGTCGGGCGTCGCCGGACCAGGGAGAGCGGGTGGATCAAGCTCTCGGTACGGGGCGTGCTGCCGCGTGACCACCGGGAGCTGACCCGGCAGATGAATGAGCTGCAGGCGGCCCTGCGGGAGCGCTACCGCCAGCAGCAGGGGTGGTGAGATCCGCGATGTCCCTCAAGGTGGTCGACCGCGCACCCGAGGTGCGCTGCTACGAGTGCGGGTCGACCGACATCTGCAGCGTGTGCCATCACTGCTCGCGGCCCATGTGCGCAGAGCACGGTTCGGTGGCAATGAAAGCGGCCAGCATGCCCGCCGGGCCCGCCGCGGCCGGCCCCGCGGGCGGATCTATCCCGCCCGGCCCCCAGGGCGCACCTGGAGACGAAGGGCTGGGCAGTCCCGACGCCAAGCCGGCGAGCCGGGAATTCGGCGGGCTGAAGCTGCCGCCCATCCGGGCGGCGGTTCATCACTGCAAGGAGCACGACCACACCGTCGGGCTCCTCCTTTCGGTCACCGGCAAGCTGATGGGCCGGAACCAGGGCCCGGGCTATGAGCCGCCGCCGCTGCCGGTCTTCCCTGACGTCAACGACGTCAGCGTCGTTGAGCAGCTGACCGGCGAGGTCCAGCTGACCGACGCGGGCTACCTCAGCACCCCGCAGCCCGTCGAGGGCACCGTCGTCATCGGCATGACGCACGCGAAGGCCCGCTGGCAGGAGACCCTGAACCGGTACCGGAAGCGGCATCAGCTGCCGCCGGATTTCCCGGTCAAGTTCGCGGCCGGCTGGGCCATGCTGCGTGGCAAAGCGGGACTGGCCTTCGAGGCGGGGCAGGAGGCGGTTCTCCCCGACGGACTGGGCCTGGTGTTCCACGGTTACCTCGGCGGACATGACCTGTTTGACGCGAAGCGCGGGCGCCCGGAGGGAGAGTGGGAGCTCGCTGCCCGTTACCAGCTGCAATCAGCCCGCAACCCGCAGGACATCCCGCTGTGGATCGTCCCGTCGCTCGGGGCGACGTCTGGCAAACGGATGCTCATGATCGACCTGCACTGGAACATGCCGGAGGCCGACGGGGACCGGGCCGAGCTGAGCCAGTTCGAGCTGATCGAGTTCCAGGTTCCGCACCAGTGGGGCAACCTTCAGCACGCATGGCCCCCGGGGGCCGCCAGCTCGGCTCCGGCACAGGGCCAGCCCCGGGTTATCCGGTGGCGGCAGCACCGGCCCACCGCTGATGCGCGAGGACACGATTCCGGCTCGGCGGCCGCTCCGCAGAGCATGACCCTCTGGATGGAGTTCGAGAAACCCATCCTGGACCAGCCACGGCTGTCCGGGTCCCTGCGCGCCACCTTCAACCGCACGCTGTCCGGCGTTACCGGAGTCGACTTCTACCTCCCCGGAGGCGGGCAGGCCAGGCACCTAGAGGTGACACCACGGACCGAAATTTCCGTGCGGTTCGACATCAGCCTGAGCAGCTTGCGGTATCAGGAGCGCCGTGCCGTCCCCGACGATGGCACCGGGGAAGATGCGGCCCGGCGCGTCTCGCCTCCCTTCCGCGGGGTCATGCCCGACTACCGCACCGTCATCGAGCTGACCAACGCCATCAGCGCCGACGGTTACTACGTCAAGACCGTGGTGGAAGACCACCCCAATCATGATCCGCGCGACAAGACCTTCAAGCGCGGCTGGGACATCACCGGCCGGTGGTACGAGGGTGTGTTCCCCATCAACTTCATCATCAGCCTGCGCGGGACGGAACCAGAGGACAGCGTCGAATCGGCCCTGGCCCGGACCGAGGCCCAGGTAACCGTCGACGGGACGTTCCCGAACGCCGAGATGAAGAAGAAGATCGAGGACAAGTGGGACGGGCTGCACGACCGGGTTGCCTCGCTGCTCGCGGGCCGGGCCGTCCCCATGGCCGACGCCGGACCCGGCGCCATCAATGGCCCGGTGGCCAGCAGGCCCCAGGCCATCGACGCACCGGCCGCGCCTTTCTCCGCACAGCTGAGCGCTCAGGCTCCCGGCGAGAGTTCCGACGGGAGCTTCGTGCCCGGGGAGGTCATCGATCGGCGAGAGGTCCCGGTGCCCGGCGACGAGACGGCACTGGCCGCGGAACTTCAGCAGCAGCGCAGGGATCTGCGCTTGCTGTTCGGTGAGTCGAGTCTCATCAGCGAGCGGACCTGCCAGGAGGCCATCGCGGACATCCGGGCCGAGCTGCGCTACCTCGAGCAGCCAGATGCGCTTCCCGGTGGGCCGGTCAGCCCCCAGGCCGAGGCCGACGTAGCGGTGCTGCTGCGGCAGCGCAAGGCGCTTCGCGGCAAGCTGATCGCCAGTCAGCTGGCGGAGGGCTTCTACCGCGATGAAGTCGCGGACATCAATGAGGAACTCAAGGACTGCGGGTGGTCTCAGTGAAGCTGAAGTGCGGGGTACGCGCCGAGCGCGAGACCGAGACCCGCCCGATCTACGTCTGCCATCACTGCGGAATCCCCGTGTGCGAGGAGCACGGCTGGGTGGTAGCGGCCGACGACGCGTTCGACTACGCCGAGGAGCCGGTGTCGCGGTCGGCCATGCACTGCCCGGAGTGCGCTAATGAGTTCCACCCGCGTGGTGCGGGCAAGCGGCGCGGGTGGGCCGTCGTCCGGCCGCGCCCCGCGGCCGGACAGGGGCCTCCAGGGCCCGCGCAGCCTGGGTCGCCGTACCCCGGCTACGGGCCTGCGGCGCCGCAGCACCAGGGACCCTACCCGCCACAGCCTGGGTATCCGCCGCCCCAAGGCCCGTACCCGCCGCCGCAGGACGGGATCCGCCAGCCATGATCCAGGTCTCTGTCCGCCCGGACACGCTCGTCGCCGGACAGGCTGCTGTGCTGAGGATCGGGCTTTCGAACACCGGCCAGGGCACCTGCTCGGACGTATTCTTCCGGCTCAAGCTGCCCCCGGGCATGGCACTGGTCAGCGGCACGACGACGATCGACGTGAAAGAGATCCCGGCGCAGCACGAGCACGCTCACCAGGTGACCGTGCGCCCCGGAGCGGCCGGCGAGGTTGAGGTTGGCACCACCAACTTCGCCTACCGCGACGAAGACGGCGTTGGCCAGCGCCACGACTGGCGTGCGTCCATCCGCGTCCAGGCGGCCAGGGCTGCCCCGCCTCCCCCCGCCCAGACACGATCGCCAGGGCAGTCACGCCTGACCGTGTCTTACGGCGGGGGCAAGCTCGCGCCCGATGAGTGGGATTCTCTCGACATCGTGCTGCGCAACGCGACCGGGGTTCCCCTGCGCGACGTCACTCTCACGATCGGCGGCCCGTTCCAGGCCGCCGCGCCGGACCCGATCCGGTTGCTGCTCGACGGCGAGAAACGCCGGGTGCCCATCAGTGTCCGGGTCACTGATCGCGGCAAGATCCCCGTGCAGATCCATACGACGTACCGCTACCAGGACAACCGCGGGCAGCTGAACGCCCGCGCGCAGGATGACAAGCTGATTGTCGAGGTGGCCGCACCGATGGTGACTGTCCCGCCGCCGGAGGATAAGGCCCCGGTCACGACCATCCTCTATCTGGTCGCGCAGCCCGATGACCAGCCGCCACTGGACACTTACCGGGAGATGCGCAAGGTCGAGGAACTGCTCCAGCTGGGCCAGGACCGGGAACGCTACCGGCTGACGCACCGGGTTGCGGCCCGCCTCGAGGACATCAGCCAGGGCCTGGGCGACCGCAAGCCGCAGCTCGTGCACTTCGCCGGGCACGGGAGAAGTGACGGCAGCCTGGCTGTCGAAGACCATTCTGGCCGCACCGCGTACGTCAACCCGGACGGGCTGGCCGAACTGCTGGGCGGGTTCGCCCCGTCACTCCGCTGTGTCGTCGTCAACGCCTGCCAATCGCTGATCCTGGCCGAGGCCATTGTTAAGTACGTCGACTACGCGGTTGGGATGCGCTCAGAGATCCTCGACCCAGCCAGCGTCCAGTTCAGCGTCGGGTTCTACCAGGGGCTGTTCGCTGGCAAGGCGATTCCGGACGCCTTCCAGCAGGGCCGGGCCCTGGTCCGGGCGAATATGGGCACTAATTCGCAATATCAGGTGCCGGTATTGCTCAAGCGCCGGACCTGAACTCGCTGCGGGCGGCCCATGGCGCAGCCGGCGCCGAACATGGCCCGTTGCCGGGGGGCATATGTCCGAAGTGCAGGATATATGCCTGAATTGCCGATTCTCTGGGCGCAGATGCCATGAACGGATGATCGTTGTCCGTTTTAGGAGTCAGATCCTCCCGCAAGAACCGTACTATTATCTCACAGCACTTTGGGGGCAGTGGGGGGCATGATGGGCGGGGTGCGTGCGCGGCTATCCGAGAGCCTGGACGAACAGCGGGCGCTCGCTACCGAGATTGCGGCCTGGCACAGCCGGTGGGATGCATCCTACGCAATCGGTAGGCATAGGGCGCAGCTCGACCTTCTCGCCGGATTAACTCGTGGTCTCCTCGATATTCTTATCGACGAGACCGGCAAGATTGATTTAAGCGGGGACGCCGCAGCCGTATATTCGGAATGCCGGCAGGCGGACGAGCGACTCCATTACGTGCGCAGGCTCTGGCGCTACTACGCCGACAAGTTTGACCAGCGTACGGGGCCGGAAGACGACGCCGTCACGCGGACCCTGCGAGCCGCAGACGAGGTTATCTGGAGCTGCTGGAAAACTGCTGTCAGGAACCTGGGGGCACCCCCGGAATTTCGTTTTCCCGCCCCGCTCGCGTACCTGTCGTCGCAATTCTCCGCTTCCACGAGCCACCGCGATACGTATCCGGCTGACCTGCGCCCGGGCCTGCACGCCGTATTCGACAGCCATGTCAGGCAGCTCTCCATCCCGGTGATCGCGCTCCCTCCCGTCTGCCAGCGGCGGCCATGGTGGCTGGTAATCGCCGCCCATGAAGTCGGCCACCAGGTCCAGTGGGGATTGCCGGGAGTCCGTGAGCGCACGAGCGAGGCTATCGCCGGGGCGGCCCGTGGACGTCTCGCCGCACGATGGGCGAGCTGGGGTGAGGAACTGTTCGCTGATGCGTGTGCGGTCCTGCTCACCGGGCCGGCCGTGATCTGGGCGATTACCGAACTCGAGACACGGACCGCACCCGTCCTGGGTACCGAGCGCTACCCGCCGCCTGCGGTCCGGCTCGCGGTAGCGCGCACCATTGCGGGAAAGGCCGGTCTCGCAGACGCGGCCGGCCAGGTCAGGGAAGATCCGGTGACCGCGCCGTCCGGTCCCGGCCCGAACGGGGACATTGCGGAACTGCTCGGCGCCGTCCCTGCGGTGGCTGACGCCATCCTGCGGGTCGCGCCCGACGGGGGGACGGAACTGCTCGGCCTGGCGAGCCTCACGGCACGCGCCTACCGCGATGGTGTCATCGGCTACTGGGCGGAGGCGCTTCTCAGCCAGGCCGCGCCGGTTCCCGAGGAGACCCTCGGAGCGGCACGGTTCTGCGTGGCCGGGAGCGTAGCCGCCTGGCAGCAGGTCGCCGGCCGGGACAGCACGGACCAGGATCTTGCCGACCAGACCGCGTTCCTGGCCGGGCAAGTGCGGAGGATCCTCCCCGGCTGCGCCGAACCCGGCGTGCGCGGCGGCCCCGCGGGAGCGGACGTCAGGGACCGGGCGGCGGAGCTGGCACGGCTGTTCGCGGCCGACCTCTACGCGACTGACCCGCCTGTTGACGGCCCGTTCGCGGAGCGCCAGAGCGCCGAGAGGGCTGGCTGGCCATGAGAGTGACCGTGGACGTCATGACCGGTGCGGACGGTGAACCGCAACTTCACGTCACTGCTCCCGGCTTCGACTATCACCGGCCAGTGGCCTGGCTGCAGCCCGGAAGGCTCCTTGTCGCACGGTCAGCGCTGAGCGCCGTCGGCGACGCCGCCGAACTGGCGCGAGCGGCGGAATGCTGTGCTGCGGACGGTTACGAGGCGGCGCAGCGAGAGCAGCTGGGCCAGCTGAAGAGATACGGCGGGCTGCTTTTCGAGGCAGCGTTCGGGGAGAAATGGCAGGAGATCCTCGAGGCGGTCAAGGCAGACGCCGACTACCTGGAGGTGGCGGTCCGCGGGGCCGCCGACGACGATCATGCTGCGCTGCAAGCGCTGCGCTGGGAAGCGCTCCATGACGGCATCCGGTTCGTAGCCGCACAGGGCACGGTCTACCAGGACCGCGACATCTATGTCGGTGTCGTCCGGCTCATCACGCCGTCCGGTGCCGTATCCGGAGGTGACGCAGCGGGAGGCCCGGGCCTGCCGGAGATCACCGACATCCCCACAGTGCTGTTCGCCGTGGGCAGTCATCTCACCGACCGGGATGTCAGGCCCGGTGCTGAGTTCATGGGCATCATGCGCCGCCTGGACCGGGACGGTGGCTCTATTCAGGCCCGCGTGCTCGAGAACGCGACCTACCCGGGCCTTGTCGCCGAACTGAAGACGTTCAAGCCGGACGTCCTGCATCTCATTGGCCACGGTCAGCGCCGCTCCAACGGGCAGGTTGAGCTGCAGATCCGCCGGGAGCCGGCCGGGCAGGAAGGACTCTCGGCGGACCGTCTGCTCAGCGTCTTCGGGGCCGCCGGGCACTGGCCGGCCATGGCAGTGCTGTCCGTGTGCCAAACTGCCCTCCCTGGTGGCGCGCCTGGTGCGGCCCCGGAGCGGGTGAGCGCCCTGTCGTTCGCCGCGCGCCTCGTGGCGGGCAACGGCGCAGCCCGCGGGGTACCCGTCGTCGTCGCGATGGGCGGTGATATCTCCGATACTGCCTGCCGCGTGTTCACCCAGGCCCTCACCAGCTCGATCGAGCACGGCTACGCGCTCGGACGGGCTGTCGCCCTGGGCCGGGGAGCCGCCTTTTACGGCGGACCGGGCCCCGTCTCTGGTCACTGGGCCATGCCAACGCTGTTCCTGGCCAATCGCGTGCCCGAGGAAGCCCGCCTGGTCAACCCGGCTCGTGCGACGGCAGCCAGGAAGCGCATCGAGGACCTGGGCATGGCCAACCGGCCTGTCTTCTGCGGGCGCGCCGCATTCATCACTGCCCTGGACCGGTTGCTCGACGGTGATGATGCGCTGAACGTCCTGGTCGCTTACACACCTGACGAGACCGGGAGATTCGGCGGCACCCGGCTCCTGCAGGAACTAGGAGCACGAGCGGTCCGTGCCGATGTCCTGCCGGTCCTGCTCGATCTGAACCCCTTTCCCAGGAATCCTGCGGAACTGGCCGATGAGTTCAGGAAGCGCATCGACACGATGCGGCTCAACCTCGGGCTTCAGGAGAGGGACAGCCGCGCGCTCGTGGCGGCGACAGCCGGCGGGAGTCTCATCGAGCTCGCCAAGGCCATCCGCTCGGACCTGGATGCCCTGGTCGAGGATCTGCCGCAGGATGACCCGGTCCGGCGCCGTGGGGCAGGACAGCCGCGGACCATCCTCCTGTGCCGCCGGGTAGATGCGTGGATCGAGGTCCTTGACGACCTGCTGGAGATGCTCGGCCCGCACGGACTGCAAGCGGGAACAACGCGCATCCCGGTGGTGCTGACCGGCGCCGATGTCCATCAGCTCAGGAACGCGCGGGAACGGCTCGGCGGGCGGACGTGGATCCGGTTCCTGCCCCTGGACCGGTTCTCAAAGGACAAAGACGATCTTGGCAATGACGTGGATCCGGCCGTCAGGGACGAGGACATCCTCGCCTACTCGTGGTGGCTGCTGAACCCGCCGCCGAGCGAGCGTGTCTACGTCCCAGCGCGGGGTGCTTCCGATGGGTGGCGAAAGCTCCTGCGGGTGTTCCTCAAGGCCGCACACGCCCCGATCTACCCGGAGGAGGCGCTGTACCTGTTCGCGAAGACCGCGGACGACTACTTCGTCTCCGACAACGACGATGCGCTGCTAGCCAGCTACGCGAGGGCCATGCGATGACCACCGCGCCCGCCGGGCTTCAGGCCCGGCTCGATCAGGCCCTGCGCGAGCAGCGGGCGGCCATGATCGGCGAACTGGGCATACAGCCCACGCTGTGGCTGGCGGCCCCTCCGCTGTGGACGTGCGCGGTCGCGGAGATCACGGGGTTCCCCGTCAAGCCGGACTCAGTTCTTGACTTCGTCCGGCGGGTCTGCGATCTGGGCTGGTGCAAGGTCCACGGCTCGCTGCGCGCTGACGAGCGGGCGGACCTGCGCTTCTGGATGCCCGACGAGGTCCGCGGTGACGTCTTCGACACCCTGCGGGAGCTTTCCGGCGACCTGACGGTTGTCCGCGATGCGCAGCACGTCGCCACAAAGATGCACAGGTCCACCGAACGGGCCGACCTGCCAGGAGCGCTGCAGGCCTGGACGGAGCTCTTCGCGGGTGCGGGGTCTGGTGCTGCTTCCGCCAACCCTGTGGAGCACGTACGGCACGCCGTTTCTGCCCGCCTCGTCGAGCACGTCCGCCGGGCCGTCGAGGAGGATGACCTCAGCCGCGCTCAGGAGCTTGTCGTGGCCGGGACCGCACTCGAGCCGGTCGTTGACGGAACGGCGGGGGAGGCGCTGGAGCGGGCACGGCGGATGCTGGACCGCGGCCGTTACCGCCGGGCTGACCAGCGGGCGCTGAGCCGCTACCTTGACCGGCCGGAGCTGTCCGATGCGGTTGCCAGGCTCCTGGCCCCCGGCACCGACCGATGGGCGCTGCACCTGCGCGGTGCCGGCGGTGTGGGCAAGACCACCCTGATCCGCTGGCTGACATCCGGCAAGTACGCCGAGGACAAGGGCCTTGCCCCGATTCGCATTGCCAGCGCAAATTTCGACCACGTCAGCCCGGACTACCCGGTCCGCAAGCCGGTGCAGTTGCTGCTGGAGCTGGCCGATGAGCTTGCCCCGCACACCGATCACAGTGATCAGGCCGAGGAAGCCCTGCGCGCCTTCTACGACCGGGCGGAGTCAGCCCACCAGGCCTTCAGCGGCCTACGGGACGGTGATCTGCGGCCGCTGGAGAGCCCTGAGGTGCGCCAGGCGATCGACGCCTTCGCGGTCTTGGTCAACGAGCTGGGCGGCGTGCTGCTGATCCTCGACACCTGTGAGGAGCTGGCGAAATGGAATCCCGGCCAGCTCAACTCCCCGGCTGTCCGGACCATGCTGGAGATGGTGTCGAGGCTCCACGGGCAGGCCGGCTCCCTCCGGGTGCTGCTGGCCGGCCGCCGTCCGCTGCCGGCCGCGACGTGGCTGGAAGAGCTGGCCGTCACGGGCTTCACGGTGGCCGACGCGCGGCGCTATCTCGCGCTGCGCGTGGACCGGCCCCTGACCGCTGACCTGGCCGACGAGATCATCCGGCAGTCCCGTGCCGTGGACCAGCCCGTCCCGGCCCGCGGGCAGTTGCCTGCGCGGGTGAACCCCTTCGACCTTGCCCTGTACCGGGCCTGGGTCGATGAGGAGCCCGGGATCGCGGCGGCGGATATCCAGCAGGGCAACGACGCGTACATCGAGAGCCGCATCATCGAGCGGCTGGACGACCCGCTCGTGGAGAGATCGCTTCCCATGCTCGCCGCGGCGGGCAAATGCCGGGTAGAGACGATCGCAGCCGTCCTGGGCTGCGATGCGGTCCCGCTCGGCCGGCAGCTGGCCGCGCAGGAGTGGATCGACGCGCAGGGCAGCGCCCCCCCGGTGTTCGTGACGGCCTGGCCATCCATGGCCGAGAGGCTGCGGCGGTACTACGGCACGGCGGGTCGCCGGGCGCAGTTCTCGCTGGTCATGCACCGGTTCGCCGAGGTGGTCCGGAGACGGCTCGGCGACGACCCGTTCGCGCCGCTCGATGTGGACGAGGTGGTGGCGGCGTTGCGGTGGGCGGAACAGCCCGCCGTGTCCGCCGAGCTGTGGGATGTGATCACGGCCAGGGCACCGGCACCACCTGACCAGTGGGGAACCGTGGACGCGATCACTCGCCGCATCCTCGGCGAGTGGGATGAGGATGCGGCGGACTGGCCGGCCAGGGGCGCTCTGCAGGCCGCCGTCATGGCTGCGTTTATCGCGGCACAGCGCACCGGCATGCCGCCCGCCGACGCGCGGGAACTCTGGGGACAGGTGCTCACCTCGGCCTCCGGGCATCCGGACCCGGATCGGCAGCGCCAGCTGCGGGCCCTGGGTGCCCTGGGCAGAGTGTGGAGCGGTCCGGCGGAGGCGCCGCTCTGGGATGTCCTGCGCGCGGAGCGGGAGATCCTGGCGAGCACGCCCGAGCTCGGCACTGCGGTGATCGATGCCGTCCACCGGCTGCTGGAGGCCGGGCGCTCCGCCGAGGCTGGGCAGCTGCTGGAGCTGCTGGACCTGACGTCCTTCCGGTCCGCTTTCCAGGGACGGCCCGGCAACGGCCGGGCCCTGCTGCCGGGCGACGCTGACCGGCCGGCGGCGTGGGCGTTCGCCGCCGAGGCCCGGCTGCTGGCCGGCCGTGACCTGTCGCGCGCCAGGGACCGGATCGCGGCCGCGGAGCGCCTGGCCCCGGCCGCCGGCGCCAGGTGGGCGTGGCCGTACTGGCTACCGCCGGAGGACCTGCTCGCCAGGGTGCGGATCGAGCGCGGGCTCATCGACGGGGAGCTGATCGGCACGCCGTCCGGTCCCGCGCTGCTGCACGACTGGGAGGACTACGCAGCGGAGCGTCTCCGTTCCGCCGACGGGGAGCGGCTTGCCTCGCTCTGCTTGCGGGTCCGGCTCCGGCACCACGCCGTGCCCCCGTCCGACGCAGAGCGATGGGAATCGGCCGACCGGTACGAGCGCGACCGGGCGGCGTCGTGTTCCGCTCATGATCTGGTGCCGCCGCTGTTCGTGTCCGTCGCGGAGGCGTGGCTCTCGGCCGGCTGGCCCGAGCGCGGGCTGGCCCTGCTCGAGCAGCGCCGGTCCGAGGCGAACGCGGCCCGGGACGATGCGACCGTCCGGCACGCCGAGGCCGGGATCGCCGGCCTCGCGCGGCGGTTCCGGCTGACCGACCAGCGATCATTGCTGACCCGGCTGGCCAGCCCGTCCGAGTACCAGTCGGTGGCCAGGGCGCACATCGGAACGCTCGACCAGGCCCGGCGCGCGTGGGCGGTGATCTACGGTGAGCCGCCGCCCGATGCCCAGCTCGAGACGGACCGGCCGGAGGGATGGCACGCGTGGTGGCAGTGCCAGCGGGCCGGTGTGCCCAGGACAGTTCCCCCGGTGCCGTGGCCGCCGCGGAACCAGGATGCTGACCGGCCTGGCCTGGCTGACATCCGGGCCGACCTCACGGAGATGCGCCTGCTGGGCAGCCGGAATCTGGAGCCGCTGGAGGAACGGCTCGATGCCCTCCTGAATCCGCCAGGGCAGGCGAGATGGCGCTCGCTCCCACCGGCCCGGTCCGCTGACCCCTACCCGGGCCTGCGCCTGAAGCTGCGCCTGGCTGCGCTTGCCCGGGCAGATCGGTACGCACCGCGGTTGCACGAACCGAAACGGCTGGTCGCCGAGACTGCTTTCGAAGAGGCCGAACTGCTTGCCCTGCGGCTTCCCGCCGCCGCGGCCGGGGTTTACTGGGTGGCCGCGCTTGCCTACAGCGACTGCGACGACCATGTCGGCACGCTGCTGGCGCTGACCGCGCTGCGTGAGGCGCTGTCCAGATGCACCGATGACGAGCGAGACTCGCCTGTGCTGCGCGGCCTCCGTGCCGAGAACCAGGATGTTCTGCTGTACCGCTGGGACCGCGTCGGGGCAGAACATCCGGGGCTCGCCGCGGTTCTGGCCCGGCCGCCGGAGGAGGCGGGCCCGTGGCGGTACTGGGCCGATGCTGTGCAACGGGCCACCGCGGGCGTGCACCCGGCCGCCCGTGCGGAGACCGCCACACAGCCCGGCCACCCGCCGGAGACGGAAGATCGGGCCGGGACAGCTCCCGTCGCCAGGGCCGTGGCGCCGGTCCGCCGGGCTCTGCTCCGAGCTGCCGCGGTTCCGCTGGGACTAGTGCTCTCTGGGCGCAGTCGCGCAGTTTCCCGCCTCGCTGCGGAGCGCGGGATCGGTGCGGTGCCGATCGAGCGCCTGCTCTTTCACGCGACGATCGCCGGAACGGCATCCGGCGAGCCCGGCGAGCCCCGCGGACTGGTGCAGCTCCGGGTCCGCCTGGGGCCATCGCCATCCGCTCCGGCCTGGACCTGGCCGCGGCTGCGGGGGCGGGCGATCGCCCTGGCCACCCGCGTGGTGGCGGCCGGCTGGACCGGGCGCTCAGCCGGGTATTCAGGGGTCCTGGCGCCGGGGGCAGCGCCACCGGAGGACGGCCGCGTCGACTGGGCGGCTCCGCCTGATTCCCCGCCCGGCGCCTGGTGGGACCCCCAGCGGCAGGCTCCCGTCGCGGGAACCATCCGCAGCAGCCGGGCCCAGGCGGGCCGGCCCTGGGAACGCATCCTGGCGGCAAGCCTGGGGCCGGGTGCCGCCGGCCGGATCGAGTGGGTCCGGATTGCTGCAGACCAGGTCGACGCGGTGCATTCAGGCGGCCACGGCGCGGAGCTCATTCCGGAGCCAGCGCAGGACCGCCCCTTGGCCAGGTACTACGACCGCCCAGGTCCCTCGCGTACCCCAGCACCACGGGTCCGCCACGTCATCGGCCGTGCCGTCCGCACGTCAGCGGGCCCGTGCATGAGTGTCGGCGGTGATCCCAGGACCGGGCGCGGCGGGAATGTCCTGACCGCCGGTCAGCTCACCCGGGGGCGTCCCCTCGCCGTCGTCCTCCAGGCCGAGCCCGCTACGGGAGATGGCGCCGTGCGCCGCCACGACTTCGCGGACCGGATCCAGCTGGCGAACGCGCTCCTGGACGACGGCGTGCCGGCGGTGCTCGTTCTGCCCGTCTTGCCTGCCCGCCACGCCAGTGAGGTGGCGCAGGCGGTCGCGGCCTTCGCGAATGCGCCCGGCCTGCCGGGCGAGGGCGTCCGGGCCGCCCTGCTCAGGCCGGTACGCGCGGCGGTCGCGCGGCAGGCCGGGCCGGCGGTGCTCGACGAGATCATTCTTTTCCTGAATGCGAGGTTCGCATGAGCGGCAACGCAGCCG
>Ga0070714_100002498_pt1 | contig 13572 bp, 9 predicted proteins | sample LARL83metaG_FD_65450 | JGI IMG/M metagenome (GOLD analysis project Ga0070714, IMG submission 65450) | Corn, switchgrass and miscanthus rhizosphere microbial communities from Kellogg Biological Station, Michigan, USA - LAR L8-3 metaG | ecosystem: Host-associated > Plants > Roots > Rhizosphere ...
GTCCCGTCCGATGAAGTGCCGTGGTGCGCCGATCAGTTGGCGCGGCGCGTTGTCTCGGCGTGTGGCGGCCGCGGCCAGGACTGGATCGAGGCTGGTCAGATCGGCGACGATACGGGCCAGGTCGGAGGTGGGCTCGCGGCGGCGTAGGGGCCGGTACTGGCAGCGGCTCAACGCTGCGATGTCGGAGGGCAGATCGGCCTCGTGCGGGAGTTCGGCGTGGTCGGTCAGTATCGGAATCACCCGTACCCCAGCGGCGAACGCTTCGGCGAGTTCGCGGCGGATCCAGTCGTCCGGGTCGTCGATCCGACGCCGACCGGTGGTGTCAGTGGCGGTCAGCCAACGCTGCCCGATGACCGCGAGCAGCACGCGGGCCGACCGGACACGGCCCAGCAGTTCCTTCACGAAGTCGGTGCCGGGCGGTATCGACTGGGCGTCGAGGAACACCAGGTCCTCGCCGAAGTGCCGGGCCAGTTCGGTGTAGAGCAGAGCACCGTAGCGGTGGCTGTCCTCACCCCGGTAGTTGGTGAACACGGTGCATTCCATCGCGCATCCCTGGATCAGCAGGATCCGGCGTTCAGCGTAAGGTACGGCGCGCCACCTGGCCCGAGTGCGCATTCCCGATGACCAACTGCTGAACCCGGTCCAGCATCGTCTGCGCCCGCCGTTCGAACAGCCGCAAACCGGTCTGTTGGCCGATCAGCAACGCGTCCTGCGCCGCGAAGAACGCGGCCTCGGACCGGCCCAGCACGACATACGAATCGGCCTGGTCGAGCAGTGCCTGCGCGTGTGTGTGCCGTTGGTCCTGTGTGCGGGCCAGGTTCAGGGCGCGCTCGTGGTAGGCCAGGCCGGCCGTGCCGTTGCCGAGTCTGGTTTGGACGGTGCCGATCGTGCTCAGCGCGTTGATCGTGGTGCGGGTGTCGCCGGCCTGTTCGGCCAGGCCCAGCGCGGTGACGGCCAGCGTGAGTGCCGGTGCCGGCTCGTCGAGGTCGCGGTGCACCTCGGCGAGCAGCCGGAGTGTCTCCGCCTCGTTGTAGTGGTCGCCGATCGCCCGGTGCAGGGTCAACGCCTGATCCAGCAGCCCTCGTGCGCGGGTGAGGCTGCCGGTGTCCGACTCGTCCCGGCCGCGTTCGGCGTACGCGGCGCCGAGGTTGGCCAGCGTCACGGCCTCACCGGCCAACCGGCCCGCCTTCCGGTGCGACACCAGCGCTTCGGCCAACTGGTCGATCGTGTCGTCCACGCGCCCGGCGATCCAGTGACCGCGCGCCAGGTTGTTCAACGCCACGGCCTCGCACTCGACCCAACCCGCGGCCCGCGCGAGTTCGACCGCCCGCGCGGTGTGCTCGGCCGCGCCCGGCGTCGACACCAGCATGCCGAGCTGAAGTTCGGCCATCGCCCGTTCGTACGGCCCGCCCCACGCGGCCGCGGCCGCCCAGGCCGCGTGCGCCATCGGTTGCCACACCGTGGTTCCCATGCGCAGCAGGAAATAGCCGTTGCTGTAGTGCGCGATGTCCCACGCGGCCGCGTGTTCCGCACGCGCGTTCAGGTGGTGTACCAGCGCGACCAGGTTCGCGGACTCGGCGGCCAGCCACGCCAGTGCCGCCGCCTTGTCCGGGAATCCGGGCGCCGCCGACCGTGGCACGGTTCGCGGGACGTGCAACAGGTGCGGATACACCACGTCCGCCGCGTTCGCCACGCCGGTGCGGTAGTGATCGGCCAGTCGTGACAGGGCGGCGTCCCGGGCGGCCGGTGTTTCCTCGGTGTCGGCCAGTTCGGCGGCGTAGTGGCGCAGCAGGTCGTGCATCCGGTAACGGCCGGGCGCCGGCTCGGCCACGAGATGCCGTGCGACGAGCGTTTCCAGCGTGGTCACGGTGTCGGTGATCGGCGTGTCCAGGAGGGTGGCGGCCGCGGCGGCGGCGATGTCCGGACCCGGTGCCACGCCGAGCATCCGGAACGCCCGCCGCGGCCCGGCCGGCAGCGCGTCCACGGAAACGCGGAAGGTGGCCCGGATCGCGGTGCTCGTGTCGCCCTTCACCGCGAGCGCGGCCAACCGGTCCCGGCCCAGCTTCGCCACGTAGTCACCGACCCGATAACCGGGGCTGGTGGCCAGGTTCGCCGCGGCGATCCGCAACGCCAGCGGCAGATGCCCGCACAGCCGTGCGAGCTCGGCCACGGCATCGGGTTCACCGGCGACCCGCTCGACCCCGACCATCTCGCCCACCAACGCCCGCGACTCCGCCGGGGCCAGCACGTCCAGCCGCACCAGAGCGGCACCCTCCCGCGCGACCAGCGCGCCGAGTTCGCCACGGCTGGTCGCGATCACCAGCGAGCCGCGGCCACCGGGCAGCAGCGGACGTACCTGATCGGCGTCGGCGGCGTTGTCCAGCAACACCAATACCGGCCGGGCGGCGAGCTGGCCGCGGTAGGCCGCGGCGGCCCGCGCCTCGTCGTCGGGTATCCGGTCCGGCGGCACGCCGAGTCCCCGCAACAACTGCGTGAGCGCCGCCCGTGGCGAGAGCGCGCCGTCGGCGCTGTGGCCACGGAGGTCCACGTACAGCTGGCCGCCGGGAAACCGGTGCGCCACGCGATGTCCCCAGCGCACGGCCAGCGTCGTCTTGCCGACGCCGCCCATGCCGGCGATCACCGCGACCGGCACGCGTGCACCGCTGTCCGTGAGCAGCGCGTCCAGCTCGGCGAGCCGCTCCGTCCGGCCGACGAACGCGGCCACGTCCGTCGGCAGTTCCCGTGGCGCCACAACGGAAGCCCGCGGGCCACCGGCCGGGAGTTGGCCCCGTAGCACCCGCAGGTGTGCCGCGCGCAGCTCCGGGCCGGGTGCCACGCCGAGCTGTTCGTCCAGGTCCGTCCGGATCCGGTCGTACAGGCGTAACGCCGCGGCTTGGTGGCTGTCGCCGGCCAGGGCCAGCATGAGGCGCGCGGCCAGGCCCTCGTGCAGCGGATGTTCGTCGCACAGCGTGCGCAGTGGCGCGACGAGCTCGCCGTAGTCGCCGAGCGCGAACGCGACATCCGCCCATTCGGCCACCGTCGTCACGCGTGACCGGGTCACCCCGGCCACCGCCGGATGGTCGAGCAGCTGTGGCTCGGCGCCCAGCAACACCGGGCCACGCCAGCACGACCACGCTTCGCGGTAGAGCTGGCACGCCGGTTCGGCCGCGCCGTCCGCCCACGCCTGCCGGGCCCGGTCGGCCAGATCCCGGCACTGGGCCAGATCCAGATCGTCGATGTCGAGTCGGTAACCGCTGGCCACCCGGCACAGCACGGTCCACGGTTCGCCGGCCCCGTGCCCGGGTTCGAGCAGCCGGCGCAGTTGGGCCACGTACGCCTGCACCAACTGTGGCCCGGTGGCCGGTGGGTCCTCGCCCCACAACAGGTCCACGATCGCCGCGACGCTGACCGCGTGGCCCGGCTGCACGGCGAGCAGGCCCAGGAGTTGGCGCTGCGAGGGCGATGCGAGCGGTTGTTCGGTGTCGCCGTGCCACACGCGCAGTGGGCCGAGCACCCCGATCCGCACCCGGACCACGCCCGGCGTACCGGCGAGCGCGTCGACGTCGACACCCAGCGCCTGCGCCAGCCGGTGCAGGGAGGCGGCGTGCGGCCGGGTGACGTCGCCGCTCTCCAGGTACCGCAGCGCCCGCACGCTCAGGCCGGCCCGGGTCGCGAGTTCCCGCTGGTTGAGCCCGGCCCGCAATCGCAACGACCGCAACGCGGCCCCGGTTCGGCGATCCGGAGCGGGACTCATCGACCGCCCTCGCTCTCGTCGCGCCGCTGCTGCTCGTTGCATTGTTCAGATGACGGTCGCACGGGATCAACACGTCACGGCGATCCGTAATGGCACCGTCTCTCTTGCCGCTTGTTGCCGCTCGCCGCGCACGACCAGGCAGGTCCGTGCCCGGTCGCGATGCGGCGGCGTGCCCGGTGGCCGGCCGTAGCGTCGTGGCTGTCGACGGCAGGGGCCGCGACGCATACCGACACTGGGGAGAAAGAGATGAGCATCCAGCACTTCCGGCGGTTCGCCGTCGCCGTCGTGGCGGTGGCCGCGGTGGCCATCGGGGCCGTGAGCGGGGCCGGCGTCGCCAACGCGGACACCGGCGACACGGTCAGCCAGGGCACGACGGCGTACTGGATCGCGCCGACCATCGACTCGATGCCGATGGCGGTCGCCGACGCCTCCAACTCGCCCGGCGCGCGCGTGATCCAGTGGTACAACACCGGGGGCAACGAGCAGAAGTGGTACTTCGACGGTGTCTACAACAGCACCGGCAATTACCTCGGTTTCCTGTTGCGCAACAAGAACAGCGGCCAGTGCCTGGACACCGACGGGGTCCCGGGCGACACGCTGTTCCAGAACTACTGCGACCCCAACGGCCGGCCGCAGCAGATCTTCAACAACGTCGCGGACTACGACTACTACGGCTACCCGATCGACTGGCGCTACCAGAACTCGCGGAGCGGCCTGTGGCTGGACGTGAACGGCGACAGCCTGAACCCCGGCACCGGTATCGACCTGTGGTTCCAGAACTGGAACGACAACCAGAACTTCTTCCTGACCCAGACCTCCTGACGCGGTGGGGGACGGTGGCCCGCCCGGCGTTCGGCCGGGCGGGCCACCGCGCCGCCGTATCACCGCCGGAGGTTGGCCGCGGACAGCGCCGGGGTGGCGACGTTCCACATGTTGTCGGCGACGTCGATCGTGACGCCGGGGGGAACGATCTCGTCGACACGGTCCAACAGGTCGCTGGGCAGGTCGATGCCGTCGGCGGCAAGGTAGCCCTTCAGGTGCTCCATGGTGCGCGGGCCGATGATCGCGGAGGTCACCGCGGGATGGCGGGTCACGAACGCGACCGCCAACTGGACGAGCGTGAGCCCGGCTTGCTCGGCCAGCGCGCCGAGTGCGTCGGCGGCGTCCAGCTTGGCCGCGTTGGCGGGATTGGTGGCGTCGAACCGACCGGGGAAGCGCTGGGACCGGGCCGCGGAGCCTGGGCCGCTGACCGCCTGGCCCTTGCGGTACTTGCCCGAGAGCCATCCACCGGCCAGAGGGCTGTAGGCCAGGACACCCATCCCGTGGCGCTGGCAGGTCGGCAGCACGTCGTACTCGATGGCGCGGGTCAGGACGTTGTAGGGCGGCTGCTCGCTGCGCAACCGGCCATGCCCGCGGCGGTGCGCGGTCCACTGCGCCTCGACGATCTGCGAGGCAGGGAGTTTCGACGCGCCGAAGGAGCGGATCTTGCCCGCGGCCACGAGGTCGGTCAGGGCGCCGAGGGTCTCGTCGATGTCGGTGTTCGGGTCGGGGACACCGACCTGGTACAGGTCGATCCAGTCGGTCCGCAGCCGACGCAGGGAACCCTCGACCGCCTCCGTGATCCACCGCCGTGACGCCCCGCGATGGTTGGGGTCGGTGTCGCCGAACGGCACACCGAACTTGACGGCGAGCACTACTGTGTCGCGTCGCCCACCGGCCAGCGCCTTGCCGAGGATCTCCTCCGACTCGCCGGCGGAGTAGCCGTCGGCGGTGTCGATGAAGTTGATCCCGGCGTCCAGCGCGGTGTGGATGATCTGGACCGCATCGTCGTGGTCGGAGTTGCCGAAGGCGCCGAACATCATCGCGCCGAGGCAGAGCTGGCTGACCGAGATGCCGGTACGTCCTAAAGGGTCGGTATTCCACGGTGATCACCTCGAAGGGAAGCGTATAGGTTGTACGGTTCACTCTAGCCGCTACCGTACAGCCTGTACACTTCGTGGTGTGAGCATGCAGCCGCCCATGAAACGCGTCGACGCCGAGCGCAACCGGGACAAGATCCTGTCGGCGGCCAGGGCGGCGTTCGGCGATCCGTCGGCCACGGTGTCGATGGCCGAGATCTCCCGACGCGCGGGTGTCGGCATGCCGACCCTGTACCGCAACTTCCCCGGCCGGCGTGAACTGCTCGAGGCCCTCTACCTCGACGAGGTCGACGCGATCGTCAACGCCGCCGGGACCGTCGAGGGCGACACGCCGGCGGCGGTGCTGTTGGCCTGGCTACGCCGGTTCTTCGGCTTCTTCACCAACAAACGGCACATCGCGGCCGAACTGCTCAAGCACACCGATGCCGGCGACCCGGTGTTCGGGGACAACCGCGCCCGGGTGATCGCCGCCGGCCGCCCACTGCTGGCCGCCGCCCAGCGCACCCACGAGATCCGTGCGGACCTCACGCTGGAACAGATCCTGGACATGATCCACGCCATCGCCACGATCCAGCACGACGCCGGTTACGTCGAACCGATCCTCCAGGCCGCGCTCGACGGACTGCGACGGTGACCGAGTCGTAACCGGATTGGGTTGGTGCTTAACGACTGCTTACCGGGCGGCCGGCCGGGAGGTGCGTGGGTTCGTGTCGTGTTTGGATGACGTCATCGACCGTGGAGGGGAGCCGCGATGCGCTTCGATGACCTGACCGCCCTGTTCATCAACTGCACGCTCAAGCGTTCACCCGAGGTGAGCAACACCGAGGGCCTGATCGACGTCAGCCGCTCGATCATGGCCAAGCAGGGCGTCCACGTGGACACCATCCGCTCGATCGATCATGACATCGCGGTCGGCGTCTGGCCGGACATGACCGAGCACGGGTGGGCGAGCGACGAATGGCCGGCGCTCTACGAACGCGTGCTGGCCGCGGACATCCTGGTGTTGGCCGGGCCGATCTGGTTGGGCGACAACAGTTCGGAGACCAAGAAGATCATCGAGCGGCTCTACGCGTGCTCGCACCTGCTCAACGACGCCGGGCAGTACGCCTACTACGGCCGGGTCGGCGGCTGCCTGATCACCGGCAACGAGGACGGCGTCAAGCACTGCGCGATGAACGTCCTCTACAGCCTCCAACACCTCGGTTACACCATCCCACCGCAGGCCGACGCCGGCTGGATCGGCGCGATCGGCCCCGGACCGTCCTATCTGGACCCCGGCTCCGGCGGGCCGGACAACGACTTCACCAACCGCAACACCACCTTCATGACGTGGAACCTGCTGCACGTGGCCCGCATGCTCAAGGACAACGGCGGCATTCCCGCCCATGGCAACCAACGCTCCGAATGGGACGCCGGATGCCGGTTCGACTTCGCCAACCCCGAGTACCGCTGACACCGAGAGGACACCGAGGTGAACGCGGCCCAGATGTTGGTGCGGTGCCTGGAGAACGAGGGCGTGGAGTTCGTCTTCGGCATCCCGGGCGAGGAGAACATCCACTTCGTCACCGCCCTGGACGGATCGTCGATCCGCTATGTCCTGGTCCGCCACGAACAGGCGGCCTCGTTCATGGCCGAGATCTACGGTCGGTTGACCGGACGAGCCGGGGTGTGCTCGGCGACCCTCGGCCCCGGGGCGATCAACCTCCAACTCGGCGTCGCCGACGCCACCACCAACAGCACCCCGATGATCGCGCTGTCCGCCCAGGTCGGGCGCGACCGCAGCTACAAGGAGTCCCACCAGAGCGTCGACCTCGTCTCGATGTTCCGGCCGATCACCAAGTGGGCCGACCTCGTACCGACCCCGGAAGCCGTACCCGAGATGGTGCGCAAGGCGTTCAAGGTCGCGCAGACCGAACGTCCCGGCGCGGTGTACCTGGCGATCCCCGAGGACGTCGAGATGGCCGAGATCGACGGGGACGGCGGCCCGCTGCCGGTCAACCGCGTGCTACCCCAGCAGCCCATTCCCGCCCAGGTGACCCGCGCGGCCGAAGCGTTGGCCACCGCGCGGCACCCGATCGTGCTGGCCGGACACGGAGCGGCCCGCGTGGGCGCCCAGGCCGCGCTGGTGCGCTTCGCCGAACAGTTGGGGCTCGCGGTCGCGACGACGTTCCACGCCAAAGGCGTGTTTCCCGACGACCACCCCCAGGCGTTGGGGACGGTCGGTTTCATGCGGCACGACTACGCGAACTTCGGGTTCGACCAGGCGGACGTGATCGTGTGCGTCGGCTACGAACTCCAGGAGTTCGACCCGGCCAGGATCAACCCGAACCGGGACAAGACGATTCTGCACCTGCACCAGTTTCCGGCCGAGGTCGACAAGCACTACCCCGTCACGGTCGGCCTGCACGGCGACCCGTCCCGATCGCTGGACGCGCTCGCGGCGGCGGTACCGACCCGGTTCGATCCGCACCAGATCGATGCCGCCATCCGCGGGCTGGCGGCGGAGGAACTGGACCGCGGACGTGCCGATGACTCGGTTCCCCTGATCCCGCAACGCATCGTGGCCGACATCCGGTCCGCGATGGACCCGTCCGACATCGTGCTGGTCGACACGGGTGCCGCGAAGATGTGGATGTCCCGGCTGTATCCCACCTACCAGCCCAACACGTGCCTGGTGTCCAACGGGCTGGCCACGATGGCCTTCGCGCTGCCCGGGGCGTTGGCCGCGAAGCTGGCCTTTCCCGACCGTCGGGTACTGGCGGTGATGGGTGACGGCGCGTTCCTGATGAACTCGCAGGAGTTGGAGACCGCGGTGCGGGAGCACATCCCGTTCGTCGTGCTGATCTGGGAGGACGGCGAGTACGGCCTCATCCGGTGGAAGATGGAACTGGAACTCGGCCGGCATTCGCACACCCGGTTCGCCAATCCCGATTTCGTCGGCTACGCGGAAAGCTTCGGTGCCACCGGTTATCGCATCCGCGCGGCCGGCGACCTGTTGCCGACCCTGCGGCACGCTCTGGACGACGACACGGTCTCGGTCATCACCTGCCCCGTCGACTACGCCGAGAACCTTCGACTCACCGACCGGCTCGGCGCCCTCACCGACCCCTTCTGACCTTGGCCCGCCGGATCGAGTTCCGATGGCGGCCCACCCGTGCCTGCCGTGCCCTGCACCGACTCCTTGGTTGGCTGGCAGGGTCGGTGACATATGTCATCGCGGATTGTCCACATCCTGATCTGCCAGGGGTCGGCCACGGCGGCCAGGCTGTGTGCAGCGCAAGGGGAGGTACTGGGATGAGAACGTTGCACGTCGGACTGCGGGTGACCGACCTCGGGCGATCGCCGGATCGAACTCGTTCAGTGGCCCGTAGGCCACGCCGATGGCATGTCCGCCGCCGACTGGTCAGCGGAAGGGGAATAAAGGATGGGTAGGACGCCACTGCGGCTGTACATGTCCATGTCGGTCGACGGGTACATCGCCGGGCCGGACGACCGGCCGGGCCAGGAACTGGGCCGCGACGGCGGGCGGCTGTTCAACTGGCTCGACGACCGGATGTCCGAGGGGATCAACGGGCAGGTGTACGCCGAGGCCTGCTCGACCGGCGCCGTGATCTCCGGACGCCGCACGTTCGAGCTGGCCGGTCGATGGAACGGTGACCACACGACGGCGTGCCGATCCACGTGCTCACCCACCACATCGACCCGGCCGACCAGCCACCGGGCAGCGCGAAGTTCTACACCGACGTCAACGCGTGCGCCATCGAGGCCCGCGAAGCGGCGGGAGATCGAGCCGTACTGGTGCATGGCGCGGGTGCGGCACAGGCGTTGCTGGCCGCCGGCCAGCTCGACGAACTCGAACTGCACCTCGTCCCCGTGCTGCTGGGCGATGGACGGCGGCTGTTCGAGCCGACCGGACTCGGCCACGTCGAACTGGAGCCCGTCCGTCAGCTCGCCGGCCGCGACGCCACCCATCTGCGCTACCGCATAGTCCATCCAGAAGGGACACGGCCATGACTGCCGCAAAAGCTGACGATCGCTCGCTGGCGCGACGGGCGCACCCGGCGATCAGGTAGGAAGATCGCATGACTGGACTCTTGGCGGGCAAGGTCGTGGTCGTGACCGGGGGATCCTCCGGCATCGGCAGGGCGATCGCGGAACGGGTCGTGTCGGAGGGCGCCGCGGTGGTGATCGGAGCACGCCGGACCGACGTCGGTGAGGCTGTGGTCGCCCGGCTACGCGCGGGCGGCGGCAAGGCCGTGTTCGTGTCCACCGATGTCACCGTCGAGGCCGACTCGGCGGCCCTGGTCGCGGCGGCCATCGCGGAGTTCGGCCGTCTGGACGGCGCGGTCAACAACGCCGGCTCGGTCACCACCTCCGGGCCGGTGCAGGACATCGACGCGGCTGACTGGGCGGCCGAGTTGGACAGCAACCTGAACTCGGTGTTCTACGGCCTCAAGCATCAGGTGCCCGCGATACGGGCGGCGGGCGGTGGGTCGATCGTCAACAACGCCTCGACCGCTGCCAGCGTCGGCATCCCGGGGATGTCGGCGTACGTGGCGGCCAAACACGGCGTGCTCGGGCTGACCCGGTCGGTCGCCTTGGAATGCGCCCGCGACGGGGTCCGGGTCAACACCCTGGTCACCGGAAACGTTGATACCCCACTGTATCGGGGGCTGCTCGGGGCCGCTCCGGACGACGAACTCGGTGACGCGCCGAACCCGACCCAGCGCGCCGCCGATCCCGCCGAGATCGCCGCTTTCACCGTGTTCCTGCTCAGCGATCAGGCGCGGTTCATCACCGGTGCGGCGCTGCCGATCGACGGCGGCGCCACCGCGCAGTGACCACCCACGAGGATGGCGCATGATCACGTCGGCCGTGTGGTGTTGCGGTGCGACTGTGCGTCGCGCAACGTCGGCAGCGGGCCGCCGACCGCGATGTATCTGTGTCCTGCGACCAGCAGTTCCTCGGCCGGGAACTTGGTGATCACCTCGCAACCGTCCGTGGTGACGACCAGCTCCTCCTCGATCCGCGCCGCCGACCAGCCGTCCGCGGCCGGCCAGTACGTTTCCAGCGCGAAGACCATGCCTTCCTCCAGTACCTCCGGATGGTCCAGCGATGTCAGCCGACTGAAGATCGGACGCTCCCAGATGGACAGTCCGACACCGTGCCCGTACTGCAGGCCGAATGCGGCCTCCTCGTCCGGGAAGCCGAACTCGGTCGCGGCCGGCCACACCCGCACGATGTCCGCCGTGGTGGCGCCGGGCCGGACCAGTGCGATCGCCTCGTCCATGTATTCGCGGCACCGCAGGTACGCGTCGCGTTGCGCGACGGATGCCGAGCCGACGGCGAACGTGCGGTAGTAGCAGGTGCGGTAGCCCATGTGGCTGTGCAGGATGTCGAAGAAGGCCGGGTCACCGGGGCGCAGGATGCGGTCGCTGTACACGTGCGGGTGCGGCGAGCAGCGCTCACCGGAGATCGCGTTGACGCCCTCGACGTGCTCGGAACCCAGGTCGTACAACACTTTGCTGACCAGGCCGACGCACTCGTTCTCGCGCACGCCCGGCCGTAGGAACTCGTACAGCTCGTCGTAGGCGGCGTCGACCATGGCGGCGGCCGTGGTGAGCAGGCTGATCTCGTCGGCCGTCTTGATCCGGCGCGCGGCCAGGAATACCTGCTGCCCGTCCAGCACGGTCAGGCCGAGTGCCTGCAACGCGAACAGGATCGGCGGCTCGATGATGTCCACGCCGATCGGCTGGTCGGTCAGGCCGAGTTCGGCCAGTTCGGCGTGGATCTTGCCGGCCACGTCCGCCGCCCGGCCGGCGGCCGGCGGGATCGCGCCGCGCAACGTCGACAGCCCGGCCCGCGCGCCTTTGGTGCCCTCCAGCCACGGCGCGTACAACTGGTGGTGCCGCGCCGCGGAACCGAAGTCCCACACGATCGGCTGGCCGCCCCTGGGCAGCAGCGCGAAGCGGATCAGCTTGTCCATCGCCCAGGTGCCGATGTGCGTCGCGGTCATGTACCGGATGTTGTGGAAGTCGAACGTGAGTACCGCACCCAGTTCGGATCGGTCCAGTTCGGCGCGCAGCCGGGCGAGTCGTTCCGTGCGCAGGCGGTCGATGTCGACCCGCTGTTCCCAGTCGATGTTGTTGGTGCCGTAGGTGGCGATTCCCATTCGATGCTCCAGAGGTGCAGCCGTGTTGGCGAGCGGCGGCGATGACCGCGATGGCGAGTCCTGTCGCGGCGTTGGGATGTCATCGTGTCACCCCTGCCCACTCCCGCCCGATCAGACCAACCAATACATGACCATCGTACGGTTTCGCCTGCCTGGGCGCGGATCCGTTCCCGGCTCACGCCAAGCGATCGCACTGGCCTTGTGAAAGCGTTAACAACGAGCAAAAGATTGGCCCATCAGGCCACTTGACGCTATGTGAGACCGGCGTTTAACGTGCGCTACAACGTTGTAGTGAGAGCGCTCTCAGCGGCGCGAGCCCGCGTTCTGCGCCCCCGCGCAACGGCACCGCCGACCATCTGTGGCAACTGATCTGAAATCGCCCCGCACGAAATGAGGATCCGTATGTTCACTCAATTATTCGTTCGCTGGCGTCGTCGCACACTCGCCGCCTGCGCCGGACTGGTCTGCGCGCTCGGCGTGGTGGCCGCCCATTCCGGCCCGGCGCACGCCGCCGGTTCGCTGCCGTGCGACATCTACGGTGCCGCCGGCACGCCGTGCGTGGCCGCGCACAGCACCGTACGGGCGCTCTACTCGACCTACGGCGGCAATCTCTACCAGGTGCGCCGGGCGTCCGACGGCGCGACGGCCGACATCGGCCTGCTGGCTCCCGGCGGCTACGCCGACGCGGTCGCGCAGGACACGTTCTGCGCCAACACGAACTGTATCATCACGGTGATCTACGACCAGTCGCCGCAACACAATGACTTGACGATCGAAGGCCCCGGCGCGGCCGGCGGGCAGGACGTCGGCGCGAACTCGGCCGCGATCCCGGTGCTGGCGGGCGGCCACCGCGTGTTCGGTGTCTACATCGGACCGGGCACCGGTTACCGACACCACGTCGGCGCCGGCATCGCGCAGAACGGCCAGCCGGAAGCGATGTACATGGTGGCCAGCGGCACCCACGTGAACAACGGGTGCTGCTTCGACTACGGCAACGTCGAGGCCACGATCTCGGACAACGGCAACGGCCACATGGACGCGGTCAACCTCGGCACGACGTGCTTCTTCCCGCCGTGCAGCGGAAACGGGCCGTGGGTCGCCGGTGACCTGGAGAACGGCCTGTTCCAGGGCAACGGCTCCAACACCGCCGACCAGGGCAACAATACGACCTACGTCACGGCCATGTTGAAGAACAACGGCCAGAACACGTTCGCGCTCAAGGGCGGCAACGCGCAGTCCGGCGGCCTGACCACCTGGTACAACGGCACGCTGCCGACCGGCGGCGGCTACATCCCGATGCACCAGGAGGGTTCGATCGTCCTGGGCACCGGCGGTGACAACAGCAACGCCTCGATCGGCACGTTCCTCGAGGGTGTGATGACATCCGGGTATCCCACGGACGCGGCCGACAACGCGGTGCAGGCCGACGTCGTCTCGGTCGGCTACACGGGTTCCACCAGCCAGCCGGCCACCGCGGCTACGATCAGCGGCCCCGGCGGCGCGTGCGTCGACGTCAACGGTGACGACACCGGCGGTGACGGCACGGCGGTGCAACTGTGGAGCTGTCAGTCCTTCGCCGTCGACCAGCACTGGACCCACAACTCGGACGACTCATTGTCGACGCTGGGCCGGTGCCTGGACATCGACGGGAACGGCACTGCCGCCGGCACGCCCGTCGAACTGTGGGACTGCAACGGCGTCGGTGGCCAGAAGTGGGTGCAGCAGGC
>Ga0070714_100002499_pt1 | contig 13567 bp, 13 predicted proteins | sample LARL83metaG_FD_65450 | JGI IMG/M metagenome (GOLD analysis project Ga0070714, IMG submission 65450) | Corn, switchgrass and miscanthus rhizosphere microbial communities from Kellogg Biological Station, Michigan, USA - LAR L8-3 metaG | ecosystem: Host-associated > Plants > Roots > Rhizosphere ...
GTTCTCGGGCGGCCCGGCGTCCAGGCGGACCGACACCACGCCCTGGGCGCACTCCAGCACCAGCTTCCGGCCGTCGACCAGCCAGCCGGACGAGCCCGTCAGCCCGGCGACCGGCTGCCCGTTCCTGCGGGCGTGCCGGACCGTCAGGCTCGCCATCCTGGGCGACGCGATCTGGACCAGGACGGTGGGCCGGCTGGCCTGGGCCGGCCGCCACATGAAGGCCGCGATGAGGTCCGAGCCGCGCACCGGGCCGCCGATGAGTTCCGCCGCGTCCTCGGCCGTGACCAGTGCGACCGGGGCGGGCAGGCCAAACCGGCTGGCCTGCCGGACGGCGGCCCCGGCCAGCTCCTGGCCCGCCGGATCGGGCTCGCGCGGGGCCAGCCCGGTCAGCCAGCCCCGGTGCGCGTCGATCCGCGCCTGCACCGCCAGGCCGACCCTGGTCTCCTCGTAGAGCCGTTCCGACGTGCGCAGCGTCCAGGCCAGGTCGCTCTGGCCGTCGTCGATCGCCACCCAGTAGCGGTACAGCGGCCCGTCGTCGTCCCTGACGACCTCGGTCCAGCGCCTGACGACCTGGCCGTCGAGCTCGGTCACGGCGGGCGGCCGCCACCGCCGCGCCCGGCGCGTGCCGCCGACATCGACCTGATGCCACCAGCCGCCGTGGCTGGACCAGGCCCCGGCGCCGTCCGGCCGGAACGCGGCCGCCGCGGCCGGGGCCGCGCCCAGAGCCACCGCGTAGGCGGCCCGCCGGTCACCGGCGATGAACAGCGCGGTCCTGAGGACCCCGGCCCGGTCCAGGTCGGTCAGGGCGAGCCGGAACCCGAGCCACCCGGCGAGCGCGGCCCGCCCGGCCCGGGTGAGCCGGTCCCGGCGCAGCACCCGCAGGCAGGACAGCAGCACCAGGTAGAGACCGGCGGCGGTGAGGAACGCATCGGCCGCGCTGTGGGTTCTGGCCAGGGCGGCCGCGCCCAGCGCCAGCGGGGCCAGGCCGAGCACGCCGAGGATCAGCAGCGGCGGCCCGCCGGGACACCAGGCCGCGCCTGACCGCTTCCGACCGGACCTGAGCCGTGAACCGGTGCAGGTCATCCTCGACGTGGCGGCGCCGCCTGGCCGGCCGGAAGTCGGCCGCGAGAGCCGCCACAGGAACCCAGCCGCTGCCGCTGGCCCGCACCGTCACGTGCTCGACGGCCATCGCCTCGTACGGGGTCAGCCGTTCCGCGGGCGCGCTGTCGGGCAGCAGGCAGGCCAGCTGCCCGCCGCTGCGGTGGTCGAGCACGAGCCAGCCGCGGGCGGCCAGGTCGAGCACCGTGGCCGCGAAGCCGTCGCGGTCGGCCCGGCCCGCCAGCAGGCTGACCACGGCGGGCGGTTCATCCCGGAGGGCGTGCGATGGCGGCCGGGGCGGGTCCAGCGCGGCCCGGCCGCGACGGCCGCGTACCCCAGCAGCAGCAGCCAGAGGGCCAGCGCCGCCGCGGCCGCGTACCAGAGCATTTCCGGCCCGTCCCCCCAGGTCGGTGTCGTTTGCCCGTATCACGCGCCCACCATGTGGGCGGTTGACCGTGCCAGGTGAATATTGCGTAACGGCAGAATGAACAGATGGTGTGCGGCGGCCGGCGTTACCTGTAGCGCTTGCCGTGCAGCATCGTGGCCAGACCGAGGATCCGCTTCATGTCCTTGTCGGTGCGGGCCAGCGAGGTCAGGTTGACCGGGGGCTTCATCCGCTGCCGGGTGATCGACTTGGCCCGGGAGAACTCGCGCAGCCCGTCGGCGCCGTGGATCCGGCCGAACCCGGAGTCGCCGGACCCGCCGAACGGGAGCGAGGGCACGGCCGCGAACGCGATCACCGAGTTGACCGCGGTCATCCCGCTGCGCAGCGACCGGGCTGCGGCCATCGCCGCCTTCTTGTTCCGCGCGAACACCGACGCGCCGAGGCCGTACCGGCCGGCGTTGGCCAGCCGGACACCGTCGTGCAGGTTGGTGACCCGGGTCACGGTGATCGTGGGCCCGAACGTCTCCTCGGTGATCGCCCGGCTCTCCTCGGGCACATCGGTGAGGATCACCGGGTTGACGTACGGCTTGCGGATGCTCTCCAGGCCGCCGAGCAGCGGGCGGGCGCCCCGCGCCAGCGCGTCGGCGATGTGCCGCTCGACGACGTCGGCCTGGGCCGGCAGGGTCATCGGCCCGTAGGCGGCCTCGCGGTCCTCCCCGGGGCGGGCCGCGGACATCCGGTCGGCCAGCTTCTCCACGAACGAGTGGTAGACGTCCTCGGCCACGTAGACCCGCTCGATGCCGACGCAGGTCTGGCCGGCGTTGGACACCGCGCCCCAGGCGGCGGCGTCGGCCGCGGCGTCGAGGTCGGCGTCGGCGGCGACGACCAGCGCGTCCTTGCCGCCGCACTCGGCGACCATCGGCGTGAGGTTCTGCGCGCAGGCGGCCATGACCTTCTTGGCCGTGGCCGCCGAGCCGGTGAAGGCGATCTTGTCGACCGCGCTGCGGGCCAGGTGCTCGCCGGTGGCGCCGGCGCCGGTGACCAGCTGCAGCACCGGCTGCTCGGGCACCACCTCGGCGAACGAGCTGACCAGCCAGCTGCCGACCGCGGGCGTGAGCTCGCTCGGCTTGAACACCACCGCGTTGCCCGCCGCCAGTGCGTAGGCGATCGAGCCCATCGGGGTGAACACCGGGTAGTTCCACGGCCCGATCACGCCGACCACGCCGAGCGGCTGGTACTCCAGGGTGGCGGCCTGGTTGAGGGCCACCAGGCCGCTGCGGACCCGGCGCGGGCCCAGCACCTTGCGGGCGTGGCGGGCGGCCCAGTCGATGTGCACGACCGCGAGCAGGATCTCCAGCTGGGCGTCGGCCAGGGGCTTGCCTGTCTCGTTGTGCACCAGCTCGGCCAGGCGGCCGATGTACCGCATGATGTGCGATTTCCAGGCCAGCAGCCGGGTCTGCCTGTCCTTCCAGGAGAGGCTCGCCCACCACGCGGCGGCGTGGTGGGCCTGGTCGACAGCCTCGGTCACCTCGTCTTCACCGAAGACGCCAAAGGTGGCGATGACCTCGGATGTCGCCGGATTCACCGTGTCAAAGGTCTCCAGGGGCCGGGCCGGGCCCTGCGTCCACAGCGTCGTCGCCATCGCCGTGCACCACCGTTCTGTGCAGCCATAGGTTCTGACTGCGGCAACTGCCGTCAGCCGGGCCAGGGCGCCGCCGCACTCCGGTGCCAGTAAACCACCGCGTGTGGGACGGAAGATACCGTTGGGTACGCATCTGCCCGGGCGGAAGAAGACCGGAGGGCGTTCATGACCGAGGAGGCTCAGGACGGCCTGCCCGACGTGCCCGGCCACCCGCACGCTGACCTGCGCTGGCTGCGCGAGGCCATCGAGCTGTCCCGGCGCTGCCCGCCGTCGCCGTCCGCGTTCTCGGTCGGGGCCGTGCTGGTGAGCGAGGACGGCAGCGTGATCGCGACCGGGTACTCCCGGGAGGCCGACACGAAGAACCACGCCGAGGAGATCGCGCTCGCCCGGGCCGAGGGCGATCCCCGGCTGGCCTGGGCGACGCTGTACAGCTCGCTGGAGCCGTGCGTGGCCCGCGCCTCCCGGCCGCACTGCTGCGCCGAGCTCATCGTTAAGGCCGGGGTGCCGCGGGTGGTGATCGCGTGGCTCGAGCCGCCGCTGTTCGTGGCCGGCGGCGGCGCCGAGGCGCTGCGGCGCTGCGGGGTCACCGTCGTCGAGATCCCCGCGCTGGCCGAGCCGGCCCGTGAGGTGAACGCGCACCTCTTCTCCGGGGCCTAGTCAGGCACCTGGGCCGATGGACGCGGTCACATGCGGGGTTCGAGAACCGTGCGCAGGGCCGCCTTGCCCCGGGCGGTGTGGCTCTTCACCGCGCCGCGGCTGATGTGCATCATGGAGGCGACCTGGTCTTCTGACAGGTCGAGGTAGAACTTGAGCACCAGCGCCTCGCGCTGCCGGGGCGGGAGCGCGAGCAGGGCCGAGATCACCGCGGAGCGCTCGAGCTGCGTGATCGCGCCCTGCTCGGCGCTGGGCATGTCCGGGTCGGGCTTGGGCGCGTGCCGGTCGGCCACCATCCGGCGGCGCAGCACCGACCGGGACCGGTTCGTCACCGACCGGCGCAGGTAGTTCACGGCCTTGTCGGAGTGCCGGAGCCGGCGCCAGGCGCCGTGCATGGCGATAAAGGTGTCCTGGACCACCTCTTCAGCCGTGCTCACGTCACCCACCAGCACGGCCGACATCCGGACCAGCGAGCGGTACTCGGAGTGGTACAGGTCGGTGATCGCCTGGCTGGCTTCTGCGGTGACCTGATCGCGGATCGAGCCAAGCACGGCGTCGGTGGACGGGGATTCGGCCACGTACGTAGAACGCGCAGAAGGCCGATCTGGCTCGCCTACGGGCATTTCGGTCCGCACTGGACATCTCGCCGTCGTAGGGACCGGCCTCGGGCGTCGCCTGGCGGTGTGCGCGACCAGGGGAATCGTTGCGCCGGCGTCGAGGGCGAGCTGGCCTGGGTAGGGTGCGTGAACGGCGATTGCGGGCATCGCGGTGACCTCGGGGATCTCGGCCGACCGGGTCGGCGGGACAGGCCGGGTGCGCCGGGGACCGGCGCACCCGGTTACTTGGTGCGAGCGGCAACCCTCTCTGGGGACCTCAGCTAGTTGCTGCTGGCATGGAGAGAGTAAGAAGAGATAGGAAGATATGTCAATAGATTGACAAGATTCGGTGAAGGGAAGAGTATTTAGGGGAAGGTTGTTGTCTACTTTATACGGTATAGGCCAAGTATGTAGATGTTTCGCCCTCTGGATTCTTCCAACCTCTTCCTTCAGGATGTGCTCATGGCGAATGAGGACTGGGAGCGGCTCGGTGACTACGTGGTCGCCAGGCGCACCGCGCTCGGCATGCGCGACCGCCGCGCGCTCTTCGCGGCGACCGGCGTGACCGACCGCACCCTCGGGAAGCTTGAGACCGGCCACCGGGTGTCGGCCAGCACGCTGGGCGCGGTGGAGAACCACCTCGGCTGGGCTCCCGGCTCCTGCCGCCGGATACTCAGCGGGGGAGAGCCGACGGTCGTCGCGTCCGGCGCTGGTCAGCCGGAGTTCGAGGACCCAACCCTGCAGCACATCGCGGAGACCCCGGGACTGCCGCCCGAGGTGGTCCGGGGCCTGATCGCGCTCGCCCGCAACTGGCGTGAGCAGGAGGGCGAGTCAGAAGAACCGCACCGCCGCCGCGCTTGAGCGCAGCAACCCGCCCGGGCTGGATCGCCGGCCGGCTACAGGTGCGTGCAGACCTTGATGCCCAGCAGGTTGATGATGCACGTCACGGTGGGCGACGGTGTCGGCGCCGGGGCCGACGGGACCGGGGCCGGTGCCGATGACGGAGCGGGCGAGGCGGCGCGGCCAGATCCCGATGACGCGGCCGCCTGACCCGACTGGCCAGACGACGCGGCCCGCCCGGCTCCCGGTGAGCCGCCCCGGGCGGCGACCGGCTGGGCCGGGGCGGAGCGGCCAGGCGCGGCGGCCTTCTGGTGGTGCGGGGAACTCGGCCCGGCGGCGGGCGGCGAGGGCTGGTAGCCGGGCCCGCTCGGGCCGTGGTGCTGCGGCACCACGGTCACGAAGACCGCGGCGGCTGAGGCGCTCAGCACCGTGGCGCCGGCGGCGGCGCCCCAGGCGGCCGGGCGGATGCGAACCGTGCTAGCCGCGCCGTGCATCAGCGCCCGGGCGACCAGGACCAGGGCCACCCCGACCGGGGGCAGCGCCGCTCGCCATCCGGTGCGCCGCGTGGCGCGGATGGCCTCCATCACGGCGGCGCGCTGGGCCTTGGCGTCGAGGGACGTCGACACGTACACGATCAGGTGGCCCCGCGGATCGCGGTAGGCCAGGGCCCTGAGCCCGTCCGGCAGGGCGATGTGCTCCAGCTTGATCACTAGGCGCTCCTCAGCCGGGACGCCAGGTGCCGGATCGCGTTCCACCACTCGTGCGGATCACCGCCTCCGCCGCCTACGACGGCGACGAGCTCGCGGCCATCCACATCAACCCGGACCGGTGCGCCACCCTGGCGCGGATCCTGCGCCGCGACCACCAGGGACTGAGGCACGGTGTCGTCCTCGGCCCGCTCCGCGGCCGGCCCGGCGTCCTCGACGCCAGCGGCTGCCGCGATCTTCTCGAACAGCTCCAAGCGCCGCTGCAGGTCAGCCTGGTCAGCCTTCGCCTGGGCTACCTCGTTCTCGAGCTGGCGCAGACGGCGCTTCTCCCGCCTCACGGTCTTCGCAGACCCCCTCACGGCTACACCCGCGGGCTGGGATGTCGTTCCCGTCACCCGCGGCGCGCACGTGACCTCGCCTTTCGTCCCACCCCACCGATGTCAGCAGATGCTGCTATCTACCCGCTGCGTCAGGTCACATGTGGACATGGACAGAGAAATGCTATTCCTCGTGACTCCCTCGTGCCATGCCGACGCTGAGGTGTCACAGGATTAACCGGCCAGAAAAGGCCGAGAACCGGACAGAACCGACCGGTAACCAGTCAGAACAGGCGGAGGGCGGCGTCGTCGGTGCCGCGCATCGCCTCGTAATCGAGGACCAGGCAGCTAATGCCGCGGTCCTGGGCCAGCACCCGGGCCTGCGGCCGGATCTCCTGCGCCGCGAAGATGCCCCGGACCGGGGCCAGCAGCGGATCCCGGTTCAGCAGCTCGAGGTAGCGGGTGAGCTGCTCGACGCCGTCGATCTCCCCGCGCCGCTTGATCTCGATCGCCACCGCGCCGCCCTCGGCGTCCCGGCACATGAGGTCGACCGGGCCGATCGCGGTCGGGTACTCGCGGCGGACCAGCCGCCAGCCCTCGCCGAGCACGCTCATCTGCGCCGCGAGCAGTTCTTGCAGGTGCGACTCCACGCCGTCCTTGGTCAGGCCAGGATCCACCCCGAGGTCGAAGGAGGTGTCGCTGAGGACTTCTTCGATGTCGATGGTCAGCGTCTCGCCCGACTTCCCGGTCACCACCCAGCGGCCGGTCTCCTCGGCCCGCCGGCAGGGGGGTGACATCCAGTTCAGCGGCTTGTAGCTGCCCCCGTCGGAATGGATGAGCACCGAGCCGTCGGCCTTGATCATGAGCAGCCTGGTGGCCAGCGGCAGATGCGCGCTGAGCCGGCCTGCGTAGTCCACGCGGCACCGGGCAATGACGAGTCGCACGAGAGCCAACTGTAGTGCGGCACCGGGCCGTCTGCGGGGACGTGCCGCCTGCGCCGGGGAGGCGCCGGCCCTTACCCGGCCGGTTCCCGCAGCAGGGCACTGGCCAGCAGGTCGGCAAGCCAGCGCTGGTACTCATCCGCGCTCCAGCGCCGCTCTGCGACCAGGGAGTGGTGGGTGCGCGGGTTGGCCAGGGCCCAGATGATGTCGGTGGCCCGCGCTTCACGCAGGCCGCTGCGCAGCGCGCCGCGCCGGGCCAGGGACCGTGCGAGAACCTGCTGGTCGGCGTGCCTGGCCTGCTGCCGTTCCCGGTACATCGCGGCGATCTCGGGGTCCGAGCCCGCGGCCGCCGCCATGACCTCGTACAGGGCGGAGATGCGGTTGCTGATCCGGGTGGAGATCGCGGCCAGCAGCGCAAGCTGGCCGCGTGGGTCGGTCTCGCGGTCCATGGCCCGCCAGTCCTCCCGGTCCCGGAGCGGGGCCTGGCCATCGTCCCCGACGATGCGGACGTCGAGAAGCTCGGTGAGGATGGCCCGCTTGGTGCCGAAGACCGCGTAGACGGTGGGGACGGCCACGTCGGCCGCTTCGGCGATGGCGGTGATGGTGGTGGCGGCGTAGCCGACGTGGACAAAGAGGGTCTCCGCGGCGTCAAGTACCCGGCGCCGGGTGGCCAGGGCCTTGCGTTCCCGCCGCCCGGGAGCGGCCTTGACAGGCTCTTCCATATCCGTAGAGTATCACTCTATAGATAAAGTAAGACTCTATTCATAGAGTATCGATCAGGGACATGCGGTGAGGATCGTCATCATCGGCGGCGGGGCCGCGGGGCTGCTCGCCTCGCTGCTGCTGGCCAGGGTCGGCCACGAGGTTGCCGTGCTGGAGCGGGACCGGCTGCGGCCTGCGCCGGATGTGGAGTCCGCTGCCGCCGCCGCGTTCCGTCCGGCCGCCCCGCAGGTCGTGCAGCCGCACATGGTCATGGCCAGGTGCCGGGAGCTGCTCAGGCAGCATCTCCCCGATGTGTACGGCGACCTGCTCGACGCGGGCGTGGCCGAGGCACCGCTGCGGGAGCAGATGCCTGCGTCCCTGCCCGACCGCGCCGCCTGGCCGGGTGACGAGCGCCTGACGTCGCTGCTGACCAGGCGTTCCACCGTCGACTGGGTGCTGCAGCGGGCGGCGGCGGCCCAGCCCGGAGTGAGCCTGCGCGCCGGCGTGCGGGTAACCGGGCTGCTGGCCGGGCCCGGACGGCCGCCCCGGGTGACCGGGGTGCGCACCAGCCGCGGCAGCTTTCCCGCCGACCTCGTGGTCGACGCGGCCGGGCGGCGTTCGCCCGCAGACCGCTGGCTGGCCGGGATCGGGGCCTGCCCGCCGGCCACCCGGCGGGCCGAGTGCGGCCTGGCCTACTTCAGCCGTCACTACCGGCTGCGGTCCGCGGCTGGCCTGCCCGGCCTGCCCGGCACGCGGCTGGTCGCGGGGCTCAACGAGTTCACCGTCGGCAAGTGGGGCGGTGACAACGGCACGGTCCAGCTGGCGCTCGCCCCGCTGGCCGCCGACCCGAGGTTCCGGGCGGTCAGGAACCCGGACGTGTTCACCGCGGTGCTGCGCGCCGTGCCGGCCTTCGCGGCCTGGCTCGACGTGCTGGACCCGGTGACCGGCGTCTACCCGATGGCCGGGCTGCACAACACGCTGCGCCGCCTCGTGGTGAACGGGAACCCGGTGGTCACCGGCCTGCACGCGATAGGCGACTCGGTATGCACCACCAACCCCACGCTGGCCCGCGGCCTGGCCCTGGCCCTGTCCGGCGCCGTGGATCTGCGCGACGTGATCGGCCGGCACGCGGGCGACCCGGCCGCGCAGGCCCTGGCCCTGGACGCGCTGGTCACCGAGCACGTTGCGCCGTATTACGAGGATCAGACGGCAATCGACGGGGCGCGGCTGGCGTCGCTGCGGCATGCCGTGTTCGGCGCGCCAGCCCCCAGCCCGACGCGGCCCGGGAGCGACCGGGTCAGCTACGCGCAGCTGCGGGCGGCCGCGGCGTTCAGCCCGGCTGCGTTCCGTGCGTTCTGGACGGTCCAGGCGATGATCGGCCGCCCCGTAGCGGTCTACACCGACCCGGCGGTCGTCGCGTGCACCCGCGAGGCCCTGCGCCGGCGCGGCGGCGGGGAACCCATCCCGCAGCCGCCCCGCGAGCAGCTGCTCGCCGCCCTGGCCAGCTAGCCGCCGGCCGAAGGCTGGCCAGGAACCGGGCCCAGCCCGGCGAGTGCGTCCAGGATCGCGGTGTGGGCGGCGGGCACGGTGATGTCCAGGCTCAGCGCACCGCCGGTGGCCGTGAGCGCGAACGTGAAGAACGAGCAGCACTCGGTCTCGGCCGCGGCCAGCCCGGCCGCCCGGGCCGCAACCTCCGCGCCCGGCCGGAGATCCAGGTGCAGCCGGGTCGGCTCGGGGCGCTCGGCGCGCTGCACCGCGTCCGTGAACAGCGCGGCGAAGTCGGCGGCGCGGAGTGGCCGCTCGGCAGTGGGCAGGGTGCAGGAGTCCGGCACCCAGGCCTGGTTCATCGTGGCCTCCCGATCGGCAAGACATAGATAATCGCCGATTCCTACCCTGCCCAGGAGATAGACAGATGTCAATGTCTGTGGCCTCGGGCCGCTGGCCGGGCCCGGGCCCGGGCGTCGGCGCAGAGCCCGCGCCGGCCGGCTACTCGACGCGGTCCAGCGCTGGTTCCGGGTGCTCGCCCAGGTATTCCACCCAGGCCCGCTTCACGCAGGGATAGTGCGTGGACGCCTCGACCTGGTCCAGGAAGTTGACGATGTTGGTGTCGAACCGCTGCTGCAACTGCTCGTCGGCGATGCGGCCCTCCGAGGTAAAGGCCAGATGGGCCTGAGCGAGCGAGAACATGTCCGGGTACACCCGCGCCCCGAGGTGCTCGAGCGGCACTCGCAGCGCCCACAGGCCGCGATTGCCACCGCCCATCGACGGCGACGCCGACATCAGCAGCCCGTAGCGCTCGTTGAACGGCTGCGGCTGGAAGCGTGACGCCCAGTCGATGGAGTTCTTGAGCGACCCGGGCATGGACGCGTTGTACTCGGGCGACGACACCACGAACCCGTGGCAAGCCTCCAGGCGCCGCCGGAACTCCTCGGCCCCGGGAGGGAAGCCGTCCTCGCGCTGGACATCCTGGTCGTAGGACGGCGCGTCGAAGTCACGCATGGCGGCGACGTCCACTTCCCCGCCGTTGGCCTCGATCGCCGCCGCGGCCAGGTCGGCCAGCTTGGTATTGAGCGAATCGCGCCGCAGGGACGCCGAGAAGACCAGGATCCGAATGCGTTCACGAGTCCCACCGCTGGACACCATTTGGCCCTCCGCAATCGACGAGGGCGGCAGCGCAGCCCAACCTATCAGCGGCCCGGCGCCACGGCCTGAACCGGTCCTGCCGCGTGGTCTCCGGAGGCCTGGCCCGGGCCGCCGTGCTGGGCTGCCGGGGCGACCGGGACCCGGCCGGTGACCTGAGTGCCCCGACCCGGGGCCGATGTGATCTCGATAGTGCCGCCGAGCGCGGCCAGCCGGTCCGACATGCCCTGGACCCCGGTGCCCATCGGCGTGGCCGACCGGTCGAAACCCTGGCCGTCGTCGGCCACCGTGAAGGTCAGGCTCGGGCCGTCCTGGCGCAGCGTCACGCGGGCCTCCGGCGCCTGCGCGTACTTCGCCACGTTCTGCAGCGCCTCCAGGATGCAGAAATACAACGCTGCCTCGGTCTCCTGGGAGTACCGGCCGATCGAGTCCGCTTCGACCGTGACCGGGACGACCGCCTTCCTGGCCTGGGCCTGGAGCGCGCCGCGCAGCCCGAGATCGGCCAGCAGCGGCGGATAGATCCCGTGGGCGAGCTCCCGCAATTCGGCCAGGGCTTCCTCGGCCTGACCCTCGGTCTGGGCGAGCAGGTCCGCGGCCTCGTCGGGGGCGCTGGCCAGGACCTGCCGGGCCAGACTCAGCGAGATCCGCAGCGCGACCAGCTGCTGCTGGGCACCGTCGTGCAAGTTTCGCTCGAGCCTGCGCCTGGCCTCATCGGCAGCGGTGATCAGGCGCTGCCGTGAGGCCCGCAGGTCCTCGAGCAGCCCCACGTTGCGCAGCACCAGGCCGGCCTGCGCGGCCACGTCGAGCACCAGGCGCTCCCCGGCCGGGGTCAGCGGCTCACGGGGTGAGCAGGTGAGCCGCAGGGTGCCCAGCCGCTCACCGCGGTGTTCCACGGCGAAGTCCCTGGCCCGCTCACCACCGGTGGCCGGGTCCGCGGTCAGGTTCCCAGGTCCTGCGCCGGCCGCACCGGCCAGCTGGGCTGGGTTCTGCGCGGGGGCTTGCTGCGGCCAGGCCGCCTCCAGGTGCTCGGCCCCGCCGGTGCGCAGCCACACCTCGGCCCGCTCGGCGCCGGTGGCCTCGGCCAGCATCCGGGCCATCTGCGGCAGCACGTCCTCGGTCGAGAACGTGCCGGCGATCCGGTCAGCGAAGCCCGACAGCACCTCGTACGGCGTGGCCCGCCGGCCGTACACCAGCCGGTCGGCCAGCAGCCCGGCCCTGGTCCTGACCGGCTGCAGGGCGACCGCGGCCAGCGCGGCCGCGGCGAACGTGAGCACCCGGTCGCCGGACCGGCCGGTCACCGCGCCCGCCGCCACGACCACGACCACGTAGATGGCGGTGAACGCAGCCGCCACGAGGCCGGCCACGACTGTCTTCCTGACCACGACGTCGAGGTCATACAGCCGGTACTTCAGGACCGCCACCGCGCTCGCCACCGGGATCCCCACGATGGGGGTCAGCACCAGGAGCGCCCACAGCAGGGTACTGAGTGGCCCGTTGCTGGCCGGGGTCCTGCTGATGAGGGCCAGCAGCGCCAGCCACAGGAGGGCCAGCACACCGACGTAGCCGAGCCAGGCCAGCTGCTGGCGCAGCTCGGGTCCCGCACCGCGCCGTCGCGCGAACACAGACACCACCGTCAGCACGCCCGTGACCAGCGCGATCGCCGCGACCACGACGAGCAGGCCGCCAAACCAGCCATGCCGGGGGAACACGCCAAGCGACGCGTGGTAAGACACGCCCGCGGCGACCAGGGCGTTGGTCAGACCGCCGTCGATCGTGGTGCCACCCTGCAGTTGCTGTGCCGCAGCGCCGGCGATGGCCACGAACGTCCCCCACAGGACTGGTCGCCACCGCCGCGATGGCAGCCGGCCGTCGGGGAACAGGAGGACGAGGATGACCAGGAGGATGAGGGAGAACTGGGCCAGCCCCCCGGACAGCGCCCCGATCTGCCGGACCGCGGGCAGCGAGCCTGGCGCCCCGGCCAGCCCGCGCAGCGCGTACTGCTCGGTGAACAGGCTCACCGCGAGCATCAGCCCGATCATGGTCAGCAGCCAGCCGATGGCGTTGGACGGGACCCGGGACGCGATCAGGCGGCCGATCCCGGTGCAGAGCAGGAGGGCCAGAGTGCCCAGCACGTAGAACAGGATCCGGCCCGTGCTGATCACCCGCACGTCGAGCCCGAGCAGCACCAGCGTCGCCGCCAGCGTGAGCACGGTCAGCCCGGCCAGCGACCAGGCCAGCACGCCCGCCGCTGGCCGGCCAGCCACGATGTTCATGAAGCGATTCTGGCGATTGCCCCGGGTATGGGCCAGGGTGCGAGCCGCACCATTTCGCTCATGGCAGCCTCCCCGCACGGCGCCCGGCCGCCGATCATGGGACCTGCGACCATGCCCTACGCTGACGGCCGTGAGCCCGCGCAAGACCCGCCGTCTTCCGGCCGGCATGCCCCGCAGACCGCGTGGCGGCGCCGGGCGGGCGGCGGGCAACAGCCGGGGGCCGGCTGACGGGGCCGCCGCGGGCCAGGCCGCCCGGGGCAGATCGGTAGCGGGCCGGCCGGGTGCGGGCCAGGCCGGCGAGCCGTCGGTGGTCAGGCTCGGGCCGCCGCAGACGCAGAGCTGGCCGGACGGGGACTGGGTGGTCCGTCAGGTGCCGGGCGCCGCGGCCACGAAAACGTACCGCTGCCCCGGCTGTGACCAGGAGATACGACCCGGCACCGCGCACGTCGTGGTGTGGCCGGCCGATACCTCCGACGCGGCCGAGCGGAGACACTGGCACAATTCGTGCTGGCAGCGCCGCCCGCGCCGCCCGGGGCCGAGCCCCTGGACACGCTGGTGAGGTAGTGATGAGCGAGATACGGGCAAGCACGATCCTGCCAGCGATCAGGAAGCCGGTGACGCTGCGCACCGCCGACGGGCTGAATCTGGTCGGGGAGCTCGCGCTGCCGGACGGCCGGGTGCCGGTGGCCACGCTGATCTGCTTGCACCCGCTGCCCACGGCGGGCGGGATGATGGACAGCCACATCCTGCGCAAGGCCTCCTACCGGCTGCC
>Ga0070714_100002501_pt1 | contig 13562 bp, 15 predicted proteins | sample LARL83metaG_FD_65450 | JGI IMG/M metagenome (GOLD analysis project Ga0070714, IMG submission 65450) | Corn, switchgrass and miscanthus rhizosphere microbial communities from Kellogg Biological Station, Michigan, USA - LAR L8-3 metaG | ecosystem: Host-associated > Plants > Roots > Rhizosphere ...
CCAGGTACCGAAATATCCGGAACTGCCATTCCGGCCCCGCAAAGGAGAACCGCTATGGGAAGCGGACGCTGGTCAGCAGATGTCTACGAGACCGCCGAGCGGCTGCGCGGCGGGAAGAGCGCCTTCGCGTACAGCGACTCAGGCGCGCGCACCGTACACCCCAGCCTCGACCCGTTTGACATCGGCAGGCGGGAGAGCCGGGACAGCGACGAGCACCCGAACTCGCTGGCGATCGCCGTCCTCTTCGACGTCACCGGTTCGATGGGCTCGGTGCCGAGGACGCTGCAGAAGAAGCTGCCCAGGCTGCTCGGCCTCGTCAAGGACAGCGGCTACGCGGCGGACCCGCAGCTCATGTTCGGCGCGATCGGCGACGCGACCTGCGACCGCGCGCCGCTCCAGGTCGGGCAGTTCGAATCGGACAACCGGATGGACAGTGACCTGGAGCACATCCTGCTCGAGGGCGGCGGCGGCGGGCAGAAGACCGAGTCGTACGAGCTCGCGATGTTCTTCATGGCCAGGCACACGGCCGCCGACTGCTACGAGAAGCGCGGCAGGCGCGGCTACCTCTTCATCATCGGCGATGAGATGCCCTACCCGGCCGTCAAGCCCCGCGAGGTGAACGCCTGGATCGGCGACGAGCTGCCGCAGCCGGTCGCCATCCGCAACCTCGTCGCGCAGCTCACCCGCCGCTGGGACACCTACTTCATCCTCCCCGAGGGCGCCGCCCACGCAGGCGACGGGCAGGTGCTCGGCACCTGGCGCTCCCTGCTCGGCCAGAACGTGATCGAGCTCGCCGACCTGGACGCGGTGTGCGAGACGATCGCGCTCACCGTAGGGCTCGGCGAGGAGCGGATCGACCTGGACCAGGGCCTGACCGACCTGGCGGATGTCGGCTCGGCGGCGGGCCCGACCGTCCGGCGCGCCCTCGCGGCCATCAGCGCCTACCAGGGCGGCACCCGGCACCGCGCCCGCGTCCCGCGCGCCGCGCCGGTGCCCCGCGCCCTGCCAGCCGCAAGCGCCGGCGGCCCCCGCCGGGACTTCCCCGCCGGCAGCGTGCTGCTGTGAAGGGCCATGTGATCGTCGTCGACCTCGGCTACGGCGACGCGGGCAAGGGCACGATCGTGGACTGGCTGTGCGCGCAGAGCGCACGGGACGCGCGCGACGCCAGTGGCGGACGGGGGCGTCCGGTCCAGGCCGTCGTCCGGTTCAACGGCGGCGCGCAGGCGGCCCACCACGTGCTCGGGCCGGGCGGCGAGCCGCACGCGTTCGCCCAGTTCGGCTCGGGCACGTTCACCCCCGGGACCCGGACGTTCCTGTCCAGGTTCGTGCTCGTGGACCTCTTCGCCCTGGTCGCCGAGGCGGAGCACCTCACCAGCTTCGGAATGCCTGACCCGCTCGGTCTGCTCGCGATCGACCAGGACGCGCTGCTCACCACCCCTTACCACCGGGCCGCCAACCGGGCGCGGGAGGAAGCGCGCGGTGAAGGCAGGCACGGCTCGTGCGGCATGGGCGTCGGCGAGACGGCGCGGTACGCGCTCGATTACCCGCAAGACGCCCCCCGGGTCGGCGACATCGCGCGCCCCCGCGTCCTGATCGCCAAGCTCGCCACGCTGCGTGACCGGCTCGCCGAGGAACTGCAGGTTGCCGTGCCTCTCCCGCCGCCCGGCCAGGTCTCGGCCGTCTACGGCGCCATCGCCGCCCGGGTGACGCTGGCCGGCGACGGCTACCTGGCGCGGCTGCTCGCGCAGGGCCCGGTCGTCTTCGAGGGCGCCCAGGGCGTGCTGCTGGATGAGTGGCGCGGCTTCCACCCGTACACCACCTGGTCGACGACCACGTTCGATAACGCGGAAACCCTGCTGCGGGAGAGCGGCGCGGCCGCCATCAGGCTCGGCGTCACCCGCACCTACCAGACCCGGCACGGCCCCGGCCCGTTCCCCACGGAGGACAGGACCCTTGACCTCCCGGAACGGCACAACGCGGACGGCCGCTGGCAGGGCCCGTACCGGGTCGGCCACCTGGACGCCCTCGCGCTCGGCTACGCCGCCAAGGTCACCGGGGGAGTGGACGCGGTCGCGCTCACCCACCTCGATACCGCGCGCCGCCTCGCCGGCCGGCTCCGTATCTGCCGCGGCTACCGGCTGAACGGCCGCACCGTCACCAGGATCGAGCCGGGCCCGGCCCGGGACCTGGCCTACCAGGAGTCGCTCAGCCAGGCGCTGCTGCGCGCCCGCCCCGTCTACGACCCGGACGACGGCCTCGCGGCCGAGGACTGGCCCGACGCGGTGGCGGAACTCCTGGACGCCCCGGTCACCATCCGCTCGCACGGCCCCGCGGTCACCGACAAGACGACGCGCATCCTGGACTCCCTGTCACGATAGGGTTGCCGTATGCCCGAAAAGGTTCTGTACACCGCCGAGGCGACCTCCACCGGCGATGGCCGTAACGGCCACGTCGTCACGTCCGACGGGCGAATCGACCTTGACCTGGCCTTCCCGCCCGAGCTCGGCGGCACCGGCGCCGGCTCCAACCCGGAACAGCTCTTCGCGGCGGGCTACGCCGCCTGCTTCCACAGCGCGCTGCGCCTGGTCGCGGGCCGCGAGCACGCCGCGCTCGGCGACTCCACGGTGACCGCGCAGGTGGGCATCGGCCCGGACGGCGACGCCTTCGGCCTCGTCGTGACGCTGGTCATCCACGTTCCCGGGATGGAACGGGACAAGGTACGCGAGTTCGCCGACGCCGCCCACCAGGTCTGCCCCTACTCGCGGGCGACCCGCGGCAACATCTCGGTGGAGCTGCGGGTCTTGTAGTCCCTGGGTATAGGTCCAGGGTAGCCAGAACGTAAGCGTGTTCCACGGGAGGCCGCCATGACCGAAATCGACCTGAACGCGATCAAGGCCGAGCGGGCCCGGCTCGCTGCTGAGTACATCACCGCGGGCCGCCCGCCGACGTCGGCGCGCGGCGTCCACCACGTCGCGCTGATCTGCTCCGACGTCGAGCAGACAATCAGGTTCTACCAGGGACTCCTGGAGTTCCCGCTTACCGAGCTGTTCGGCAACCGGGACTACAAGGGCTCGACGCACTTCTTCTTCGACGTCGGCAACGGGAACCTGCTCGCGTTCTTCGACTTCCCCGGCCTCGACCTCGGCCCCTACCTGGAGACGCTCGGCAACCTCAACCACCTGGCCATCTCGGTGACCAGGGAGAAGTGGGACTACCTCCGCGGCAAGCTCGACGCGGCCGGCGTGGGGTACCAGACGGCGAGCGGCACCTCGATCTACTTCAAGGGCCCGGACGGCGTCCGCCTAGAGCTCCTCGCCGACCCCCTCGGCGAGATGTACGGCACCAAGGTTCTCTAGGGTCCTCAGAGTCATCTTGAGTAACAGGATCGCCGCCGAAGCCCCTAAGAACCACAGGAGACCCGCACAGTACCCGGCCCCGCGCACCCCGCGAAACGAGAACCGACGAGGTATAAGGAAAAGCACGCCGCCGTTCGGGCGAAAACACTCACTGCTGGTTCTTGATCGGGATCCACAGCCTCACAGTGGTGCCGTCACCGGGCGCGGAGCTGAGGTCGGCGCGGCCGCCGTGCGCGACGGCGATCGCCTGGACGATGGACAGGCCGAGCCCGCTGCTCGCAGCCTCTGTCCCGCCCGGCCCACCCGGCCCGGCCGGCCCGGACCGTCCGGCGATGGCCGCGGCGAGCGCGCCCTCGCCGCGGTGGAAGCGGTCGAAGGCCAGCGCCGCGTCGCCCGGCGACATACCCGGTCCCTGGTCGGTGACCTCGATGACCGCGCCGCCCGCTTCGGCGCGCAGCCGGACGGCGGCCGGGGCGCCGGGCGGCGTGTGCGCGCGCACGTTGGCCAGCAGGTTGGCGAGCACCTGCCTGATCCGCGCCTCGTCGGCGGTGACCACCAGGCTGTCCGGCACCGAGATGCCCACCTCGCGGTCCGGTTCCACGGCCCGGGCATCCGCCACCGCGTCCCTGGCGAGGACGGCCAGGTCGGTTTCCGACAGGTCGAGCGACGACGGGCGGTCCAGCCTGGCCAGCTCGAGCAACTCGGCCACAAGCAGGGACATCCGCTCCGCCTCCTGCTCGATGCGCCGCATCGCGCCGGGCAGCTCGCCGGGGCCGAGCGCGTTCGCCCGGTAGAGCTCCGCGTACCCGCGGATGGTGGTGAGCGGGGTGCGCAGCTCATGCGACGCGTCCGCCGCGAACTGCCTGACCTTCTGCTCCGACCGCAACCGCGCGCCGAACGCCTGCTGTATCCGGTCGAGCATCGTGTTGATCGCCGCGGCGAGCCGCGTGGTCTCCTGCTGGTCGCCGGCGTCCGGCATCCGGGCCGCCAGGTCGCCGCTGCGGGTAATGAGGTCGGCGGTGGACGCCATCCGGCGCAGCGGTGCCAGGCCGCGGCCGATCAGCCAGTTGCCGCAGACCGCGACCAGCGCGATCAGCGTGCAGCCGGTGATCAGCTCGGTGAGCACGACGCCGCGCATGTTGCCCGATGAGGCGTCGGCGGTGTGGCCGACGATGATGACGGCCGGCCCCGGCGGCAGGATTCCCCTGGCCGACGCGGTCCCCTTCGAGGAGACCAGGTGCCAGGCCGCGCGCACCGTCGGCGACCCGCGCACCGTCACGTCGAACGGCTGGCCGGCCGGCGCCAGCCTGCCGAGCCTCGCCGACACCCGGTGCCAGGACAGGCCCGCCATGCCCTGGGCCACCGTGAGCAGGGCGGTGGCCGTCGGCGAGCTCGACGTGAGTGTGCCTGACCTGCCGCTGTCCAGCGAGGCGTAGGCGGCGGCGAAGCCTTCGGCGCCCGCGGCCATCCCGGGCACGGACTGCCGGGAGGCGAGCTTGACCTCGGCGTCGAGCTGGTTGTGGTCAAGCGTGCCGAGCACGACGGTGGTGACCACGCCCATCACCACGAGGAACGTCGCGGTGATGGCGATCAGCCCGGCGAGCAGCCGCGCGCGCAATGACAAGGTCCGGCGCCGCGGCCGGTCGCGGTCTGCCCGCCTGGTCGGGAGCCTGACCTGAATCCTCAGCACGGCAGGCCTAAGCTCGGCGGGCGGAGGCTGTAGCCCACGCCGCGCTGGGTGTGGATCAGCGGCGGGCCGAGCGGGTCGAGCTTGCGGCGCAGGTAGCTCACGTAAGTCTCGAGTACCTGGGACTGCCCGGCATACCCCCATCCCCAGACGTTCTCAAGCAGCTGCTTGCGGGTGAGCATCAGGCCCTGGTTGCGCATCAGGTACGCGAGCAGGCGGAACTCGGTGGGTGACAGCTCGACCTGGATGCCGGCCCGGCGGACCATCCAGTGGTCCTCGTCGAGTTCCAGGTCGGCGACGCGCAGCCGGGCCTGCGGGTCGGCCTGGCTGGCCGCCTTTTCCCCGCCCGTCCCCCCCGTCCCGCCCGCCCGGCCCGTCCCGCCCAGCACGCCGCGGCGGTCGGCCGTGCGGCGCAGCACCGCGCGCACCCGCGCGATCAGGGCCTCGACGGAGAACGGCTTAGCGATGTAGTCGTCGCCGCCGATCGTCAACCCTGTGACCGTGTCGGCGGTGGCGTCCCGCGCGGTCAGGAAGATGACCGGCACGTCGTTGGCCACCGACCGCAGCCGCCGGCACACCTCGAACCCGTCGATGTCGGGCAGCAGCACGTCAAGCACGATCAGGTCCGGCCGGTACGCCTCCGTGAGCTGCAGCGCGTCCGCGCCCGTCGCGCTCGTCGTCACGGCGAAGCCGTGAAAGTTCAGCGCTACCTGGACCAGTTCGCGGATGTTCGGCTCGTCGTCGACGACGAGCACCTTGGGGCCTTCTGCCATGGGTCGCTTACTGCCAAGAGAGTGGGGGATTGGTTGCGGTCCATTGTGCCCCCGTTCCCGCTTAACCGGGGAGACGACATCGTTATCACCGGTATTTCCGGGCTTGCCGGGTTCGGGTATCGCACCTGGTGCGGATGGGATCATCGCAGGTCCAGGGCCGGCGGCACCGAGATGAAATTGCACTAGGTAAAATTGCCGATTTTTTTCGGAGCTCGTTCCTCGCCATTGCTCTGCGTGTAAGACTCATCACATCCCCCCTCGCCCCCACCCCCGAAAATCCCCGGAGGTCCTTGATGACCAAGGCCCTGCGCCATCCGGAGGGCCTCGATCCTGTACGGCCCTCCCCGGCGCGGATCTACGACTTCATGCTGCGCGGTACTCATCACTTTGACGTAGACGCGGACGCGGGCAAGCGCCTGCTGACCGCGGTGCCGGAGATCAGGGACTGCGCCTGGTCTAACCGCGGCTTCCACCAGCGCGCCGCGGCCTGGATCGCGCGGAAGGGGGTCAGGCAGTTCCTCGACATCGGCTCCGGGCTGCCAACGGTGGGGAACACGCACGAGGTGGTCAGCAAGGTCCACCCGGACGCCCGGGTGGTCTACGTGGACAACGACCCGATGGTGAAGCTGCACGGCGAGGGGATCGTCGACACGGACCGGGTTCGGGTGCTCTGCGCGGACCTGCGCGATCCGGACACGATCCTCGGTCACCCGGACGTCCGCGAGCTGATTGACCCGGCGGAGCCGACCGGGCTGCTAATGACCGCGGTGCTGATGTTCGTCGCCGATGAGGCGGACCCCTGGAGCCTGGTGGCGCGATACGTGGACGCGATGCGGTCGGGCGGCTACCTGGCCCTGTCGCACCTGACCGACGACGCCAAGCCGCCGGTGGCGGTCGACGGTTTCCGCCGGGCGTTCGACCATGCCACCGAGCAGATGCACTTCCGCTCGAAGGGCCAGGTCGAGCGGTTCTTCGACGGGCTCGAGGTGATCCCGCCCTACCCCGGCGCGGCGCCGGCCCTTACCTACAGCGGGCTCTGGGGCGCGGAGGACGTGCAACTGGCCGACAGCGACGGCTCCCGGTGGCTGTACTGCGCCGTCGCGAGGATCCCGTGAAGGAAGCGGTCCGCTTGAAACCGACGCCGGAGCAGCTTGGCATCGATCCCGGCGCGCTCACCTGGGCGCGCTCCGGTGACGGTGACGGCTCTATCGAGGTGGCCTTCCCGCTCAGCCCCCGGTGGGCGCGCGGTGACTGGGTACTGGTGCGCGTGGCCGGCGACCCGGCCGCGCGGGTCCTGGTGTTCGACCGGAACGAATGGGAGTGCTTTATCGACGGTGCCAGGAACGGCGAGTTTGATGAGGCGGCGGACACGAGCCGCCACACGCCTTAGCGTCGCCTCACCTGGGGCGGGCCGGGTCCGGGCGGTAAGCCCCGGGCGCCGCCGGCCCGCTCAATGCTGCGCGCGCCGTTCCCGTGGACCCCTGCCAAGCTGCGAAAATGATCGACAAGCCGCCGAAAAGCTCTTGATTTGTGAATCGCAATCTAGCTAAGCTCAGGTTGACATCCACAGGTTTCCGGAGGATGTGCTGGCGCGGTGCGCGAAATACCGACAACCAAGCAGATGTCCAGTATTTCGGAGGAGGCACGATGAGCGATGACGCCTATGGCGCCACCGTCGCGAAACGACGCCTGTCCCGCCGTCTAGCGGAACTCCGTGTTAACACGGGATACACCGCCAACCATGTCTGCGACATTCTCAATTGGGGTCGCGGCAAAGTGGGCCGGTTCGAGGCCAATCAGTGGAAGCGGCCGGAGATGAGCGACATCCGCGATCTCATCCGCATCTACGAGGTCGAGGGGGCAGAGCGGGAGGAGATCGAGGACCTCGCGGTCAGCTGCCGGATCCGTCCCTGGTGGCGGGAGTACGGCGAGATCTTCGACAACGAGTTCCCCGGCTACGAGAACGACGCGGCCACCATCGCGGTCTACATGCCGCTCGTCGTGCCCGGCCTGCTCCAGACGCCGGCCTACATGGAGTCCCAGTTCAAGACCGGGGCCCGGCCGCCGGCCTGGCGCCGCAAGGCCATCCAGGCGCGGCTACGCAGGCAGGAGATCCTGGACCGCACCGACGGCACCGCGCCGCGGCTGTCCGTGGTGATCACCGAGGCCTCGCTGCGCTACCGGTGGGGGATACACAGCGACCGCCGGGAGCAGATCGAGCACCTGGCCGCGATGAGCAGGCGGCGCGGCATCGAGCTGCGCATCCAGCGCTTCGACGACGGGCCGCCGACCGGGCTCTTCTCCATGGTCAACATCCTCGGCTTCCCCGGCGACGAGCCGCCCATCGTGTTCGTGGAGACCGACTACTTCGTCGATGAGGTAAGCGCGCCCGAGGCGGTGCGCAGTTACATGCAGGCGTTCGAGCGCGCGTGCGACGCGGCGCTCGAACCCGGGGACACCACGGTGTACCTCGAAACACTCGCCAAGAGAATGGAGTAACGACAAAGTGATTGACCTGTCTCACGCCGTCTGGCGCAAGGCCAGGCTGAGCGCTCTCAACGGGGGCTGCGTTGAGATCGCCACCAACCTGCCTGGAGTCGCCGCAGTACGCGATAGCAAGCGCCCGGAGAACGGGGCCCACGTCGTTGACCGGGCCGCGTTCGCCAGGTTCCTGGTAGACGTGCAGGGGGGGCGCTACGACATCTAGGCATGCGGGCCCGATGTCGTAACGCACGGCACGAGAGTCCCTCGGGAGGCACCCCGGGGGACTCTCGTGTTTTTTGCGTGAGGCCCTGTCTCAGTGAGCCCTGGCGGTCAGCCACCGTCGCCGCGGTCTCCGCCGCACCCTGCGAATGTACTCTCGCGCCACGGGACCGGCCAAGAGTTGCGGACGAATCAGTTGCGTGTGGCGCAATTGCACCATCGTGTGACTCTTGTGAAGCAAGTTAACTATTGGGTTTACGGCATTTAGCGGTTGAACCCATGTCGCCCGTACGGGCGAATTAGTGATCTTCCGGACTGGTTATCGCAGATCATGGACATGATCATCGCGCCTAGGTATGGTATTGAAAGCCGTAGGTAATTGCACTGCCTTATTTCTAAGATGTGTTGCTTGTGATAATTTGCCCGATTTGATAAGGGAATCAAACGTCTTAGTGGCGGTCGTTTTACTTCCTTGATGACATCCAAAGGAGTACTGTGAGATGAAGCACATGACTCAGAACATGTGCTTCACAGATACGGAATCAGAGACCGGATACGGGGCCCGGCGGTCTGACCGGCGGGGTCTCTGACGGCGTGACGGTGGCTTAAGCCGGAGGCACCGATATGAAAGACGGGTTGCGGATGGTGGAGACACGTACGTGCGGTGCGTGGGTGCTCCCAGGGGACCCAACCTGCGCAGGCATCGCCCGCCGCCTGTTTCGCCGGGTGGCGAGCGAGCTTTCGCTCGAGAGAGAGCCCACCGATGACGGGGTGACGATGGTCAGCGAGCTGGCCGCGAACACCCTGCACGCCAACCAGCAGCAGCTGCTTCCCGCGAACTCCGAGCTCTGGCTCTACTTGCGGGGAACCGGCCAGCGGACCGAGCTCGTGTGCAAGGTCTTCGACACCCTCCCGGGCTGGGTGCACGGCAACGTGCCCGGCCGCACCGTGTGCCGTGCGCCCGCCGACGCGATGAGCGGCCGCGGCCTCGAGGTGGTCCATGAGCTGTCCGACGGGCACTGGGGACATCACCTGACCAGGTCACGGCTGTCCGGGACCGGGATACGCGGCAAGGCGGTCTGGTTCGCGCTGCCGGTACCCTCCGGCGGCAAGGGCGGCGCCGCTCCTCCCGCTACCGCCGGTGACGCGATGACCGAGCTGGAGAAGGACCTGAGCACCCGCGGGTTCAGCGGCAGGCTGGTGCGCGCGGACGACCACGCCGCCGACATGGCGGTGCTGTCCATCGCCAGCGGGCTGACGGTATGGTGCCGCGCCGCGGCGGCCTGGCTCCGCGCGCCGGGCGCACCCGCTCAGCACTGGAGCTACAGCGACCTGGTCGAGGTGGGTGAGCAGGCCGTCCAGGCACACGAGACCAACATCGCGACCGCCGATTCCTTTCACCTGGCTGACGCGAGCAGAACCGGATCATTAACCGGGAGGCGCGTTCAGTCCTGCGCGACGGGGAGCCGCTGGTAAGCGCCGAGCACCGTCTCCCAGAAGCGGCCGGCGTCGATCCCGGTGGCGACGTGCGCGTTCTGCCCGGCCGCGGCGAAGTCGGTGACGGTCATCCCCGAGGTGAGCGCCCCGTGCGTCTCCACCTGCACGAGGGCCGGCGTGTAGCTGAACACCGCGGGGTCGGCGATCGACACGATCGCGCACACGTCGTGCACCGGCGGCTCGCCCGACTCGTCGTCGCTGTCCCGGTACTGGGCGAGCGCCGGGAGCAGCAGCCGCGACCCGAGCGGGCCGAGCATGCGCATCCGCTCTTGCACGGCGGCCGTCGCCCGGGCGAGCAGCGTGACGTCGAGCCCGATCATCCGCACGGTCCACCCGGCGGAGAAGACGATGGCCGCCGCCTCCGGGTCGGCCCAGATGTTGTACTCCGCGGCCGGGGTGACGTTGCCGCGCGTCGCCGACCCGCCCATGATCACGAAGTCCCGCACCCAGTCCGCCAGCCGCGGCTGGCGCCGCAGCGCGAGCGCGATGTTGGTCAGCGGCCCGGTGGCGACCAGCGTGATCTCCCCGGGCGCGGCGGCCAGCGTGTCGATGATGAAGTCGGTGGCGTGCTCCTCGCCGGCCAGCCGCGGTGCGGGCGGCAGCACCGCGCCGCCGAGCCCCGAGTCCCCGTGCACGTGCCCCGCGTCAAGCGCCGGCCGGAGCAGCGGCGCGGCGCACCCGGCGGTCACCGGCACGTCGGCCGCGCCCACGAACGACGCGACGGCCAGCGCGTTCGCGGTCGTCTTGGCCAGCCCGACGTTGCCGGCCACCGTGGTGATCCCGGCCAGCTCGATCTCTGGCGAGGCCGTCGCGAAGGCGATCGCGAGCGCGTCGTCGATGCCGGGGTCGCAGTCAAGGATGATGGTGGTGCTCATCGTGTAATCCTGTCCGTCGCTGCCGCTGCATTGGAACCACACCGAACGTACCGAACGGGGGCAGGTTCCACGCGGCCGCGTCCCGGTCGACGCATCCCGGCCGTAAACCGCTTCTCGGTGGGATCCCGCTGGTTGATAGCCTCGTGCCGACAAGGAGGTCACGCCGATGCACCAGCCGCCCATACCGCAGGTCGACGCCGAGGACCCTGAAGTCGCGGGGCTGATCCACGATGAGGCCCGCCGGCAGCACGACAAGTTCCGGCTCATCCCGTCAGAGAACTACGTGTCCGTCGCCGTGCTCGAGGCCTGCGGCACCGTGCTGACGAACAAGTACTCAGAGGGGTACCCGGGCCGGCGGTACTACGAGGGCCAGCAGCTGATCGATCCCCTTGAGTCCCTCGCGGTCCAGCGGGCGGAGGCGCTGTTCGGCGCGGACCACGCCAACGTGCAGCCGTACTCCGGGTCGCCCGCGAACCTGGCCGTCTACCTGGCGTTCGCCAAGCCGGGCGACACCGTGATGGCGATGTCGCTGTCGGCGGGCGGCCACCTCACCCACGGCTCGCCGGCGTCGGTGACCGGCAAGTGGTTCCGGCCGGTGCACTACGGCGTCCGCAAGGAGACCGGCCGGGTCGACATGGACGACGTCCGCGACCTGGCCCTGGCGGAGCGGCCGAAGATCATCATCTGCGGCGGCACCGCGATACCGCGCACGATTGACTACCCGGCCTTCGCCGCGATCGCGGGTGAGGTCGGCGCGGTGCTCATGGCCGACATGGCGCACATCGCCGGCCTGATCGCGGGCGGGGCGCACCCGTCCCCGGTCGGCCATGCCCCGGTGATCACCACGACCACGCACAAGACGCTGCGCGGCCCGCGCGGCGCGATGATCCTCACCGACGCCGAGCACGCGACGGCGATCGACAAGGCCGTCTTCCCCGGCCTGCAGGGCGGCCCGCACAACCACACCACGGCCGGCATCGCGGTGGCACTGCGCGAGGCCGCGCAGCCGTCATTCCGCGACTACGCGGCGCAGGTGGTCGCGAACGCGAAGGCCCTCGCGGCGGCGATGACGGACCGCGGCTTCGACCTGGTGTCCGGCGGCACCGACAACCACTTGCTGCTCGTCGACCTGACCTCGAAGGGGATCGCGGGCAAGCCGGCGGCCAAGGCCCTGGACCGGGCCGGCATGGAGCTGAACTTCAACTCGGTCCCGTTCGACCCGCGCAGGCCGTTCGACCCGTCGGGCATCCGCCTCGGCACCCCGGCGCTCACCACCCGCGGCCTGACCGAGGAGCACATGCCCCAGCTGGCGGCGTGGATGGACGAGGCGATCACCGCGGGCGCCAAGGCCGACGAGGTCACGCTCGACCGCATCGCCGCCGAGATCAACGACCTGCTTGACGGCTACCCGATCCCGGGCTGGTCGGCCTAGGCGGCAAGCCGGGGTTCGATGCGGGCGGTCAGTGGCTGGCCGTATCTGTGCAGGCCGGAGCGGGGCGCGGGCAGTCCACCGCGCGCTCGTCGTGACCCATAAACCGGGTCCCGAAGGCGCGCGGCCGGACCGCCAACGCACCCCGCTCCTCTCTAATGCGCGGTCAACCCCCAAGGTGCGAGTCAACCCGCCCAAGTGCACCACCAGCCACCAGGGCGGCACAGCGCGAGCCCCGAGCCCGCCATCCGGCCCCTCCCGCCACTGCCCCGCCCCTGGCCGCCGCTAGCTCGCACGCTCTTCTCTTCGGCGGGCCATGGCCGCCGGGAAGCGGCCGCGTTACGCTGGTCGCAGCGTGCGGGGCGGGGGAGGTGCCGTGACGACAGGATCACAGGACCCGGCAGGCGCGGGACGTGACCGGCTCAGGGCTGGCCACGCCGACCGCGAGCAAGTGATCAAGGCGCTGAAGACCGCGTTCGTGGACGGGCGGCTGACGAAGGCCGAGTTCGCCGAGCGGACGGGCCGGACGCTTACCGCGCGGACCTACGCCGACCTGGCCGCGCTCACTGCCGACCTCCCAGCCGAACTGGTCACGGCTGCGGCCGCCCCCGCCGCGGTTGCACCGGCCGCGCCTGCCCAGGAAATCCGCCGGCCAATGACCTGGGCCGCCGCCATAGCGGTCTTCTGCGTGGTCATCGGGGCCGGCGCCCTGCTGGGCGCCGGCCATCTGGATTCGGACCCCTACAGCCCGCATGGGATCTTGATTGGCGAGCTTCTTTCCCTGGCCGCCATCTTGTTCGGGACGGCACTGTCCGCCCTGGGAATCGGGGCGGTCGTCTCGATCGAGCAGCGGCGCTCACGCAAGCAGACGCCGCCCAGGGCCGGGCAGTTGCCGCCGGGGCCGGGCGGCCGCGCCCTGGACGGCGGGCAGCCCGGCGGCACCGGCCACGACCCGGTTCCTCCCGGTCACCGCGCCGACGAGACCCAGACCGACCTGCAGGCGCGCAAGTCGCACCAGCGCGGGCGGCGCGTCCCCGCCCAGGCGGGCCGGGCACTAGGCGGCGTCAGGCCGGCCCCAGGCGCGGCCTGACGCCGGGCGGCACCGGCCGGGTGCCCGCCCGCGATGTCCGTGATGCCCGTGATGCCCGTGATGCCTAGAAGGCGCCATGCCGGAAATATGGCGATATACACCATTTCGCCCGTGATTACTGTCAGTTAGAGTTAGCAGTGTTACCGGTGATA
>Ga0070714_100002503_pt1 | contig 13551 bp, 15 predicted proteins | sample LARL83metaG_FD_65450 | JGI IMG/M metagenome (GOLD analysis project Ga0070714, IMG submission 65450) | Corn, switchgrass and miscanthus rhizosphere microbial communities from Kellogg Biological Station, Michigan, USA - LAR L8-3 metaG | ecosystem: Host-associated > Plants > Roots > Rhizosphere ...
GGACGGCATCCCTTAGCCATCCATCGACCTCAGTGAAGTCGAGTCCACGCGGGCAGGCCGTTGCATCGCTGCGGAGCCTGCCCGGCCCCGCGCTGGTCATGTAATCCTTGTGCTCTCGACTGATGATGTAGCTGACTTCATCGGCCATCTTGGCAAGGTCCACTTCAGGATGTGACGAGAGCTGGTCACAATTGCGGGGCCGCTTCCGGTGCGGCGTTCGCATCACGTCCTCCACTGTGTCATGACCTGCAACCTGGTCATCTGCGTCCAGCGTATGAGTCGCAGGGACACCGTGTCACGCTGGCGATACCAAGCTACCAAGATCGCTAGGTTGGCAATCGCCGACAAAGCCTAGCCCGTTCCGCCACGCAGCGTAGCAGAACGACCGCAGCCGGTTGCTGCCGGGATGTCCGTACGCCGCTATGGGGAGGTAAGCGTCAGCTAGCTCACATGGCTGCTGCGTGCTTCGGTCCCCGGATACAAGATCAACAGGGGTGGGCGAGATCGACGGCGTCGAGCAGTTGACGCGATACCTGGAACTGCTCAACCGCGACCCGCTGCTCTGCCCGGTCCGCGGCGTGTACGCGGCACAGTTGATCAAACCGCAGGCCCGGACACTGGCCGAGGACCGAGGCATCCGCTGTGTCACCCTCGACTACGACGCCCTACGCGGCATCGAATCCGACGAGTTCCGCCTTTTCTGACGGATCGTCGCGTGCGGTCGGCTACTTCCAGTTGTACGAATAATCCGGCTCGGTGCCGAGCGACAGCTTGACCCACAGGTCGGGGTTTCGTTCGAGTACCGGCAGGATGGCGTCGAGATGCTGTTTGACGACGATCACGCCGTCCCACTCGTTGCACCGCAGGAACACGTGGTGGCCGATCACCTGCTCGCGGCGGCGAGTGGAGAACTCGACATCGTGCGTCAACAGCACTGCCCGGTGTTCGCAGGCGTAGACGGTGAGCGCATCGTCGCCTGGTCGAGAATGAACCGCACCGTCAGACAGCCATGTCCCGTCGGATGGCTTCGATGTCGGCGTCGGCAAGATCCGGATATGCCTCCAACACGTCCGCGTTGGACCGGCCCGCCCGCAGATAGCGTCGGACGGTGTCCACCGGGATTCGTGTGCCGGCGATGACAGGTTTGCTGCCCAGGGTGCCGCGACGCCGTTCGGTCTGGCCCACTTCGGTCTGGTCGCGCTGGATCCCCTGTGCGATGCGGTCACGGAGCGGCCGAAGGTTCAACACCTCGTGCAGCACGATCTGATCGGGTCGCAGCCCGCGTTCCCATGTGCCGTCTTCGCGCTGGAAGTACACCTGCTTGCTGACCGTGGCATAACTCAGCTGCGTCAACGGATGATCGTAACCGCGCGTTTTCAGGTGGCGCACGATCTGCCGGATGTGCTGCAGGGACACGCCGCGTTGTTTGAGTTCGGCGGCGACGGTCAGGGAGAGCAGGTCGAGAAAGCTGTACAGGCGGACGTGCCGCCGGGTGCCAACGGTGCCGTCGATCGAGGCCGGCACGAGGTCGGTCCTGGCCCAGTAGTCCACCTGTCGGCGCGACAACCGTGCGATCTTCGCAGCGGTATCGCGAGTCACCGCGAGTAGCCGCTCTTCCACGTCGCACCTCCGGATGTTGATCCCCTTCAGGATCGCATACGGAGCGGACAGCGAAGGTCATCTCGCCTGGTCGGCGCGCGTGTCACCCTCGACCACGGCGGAAGCGTTCGGACAGCACCGGATCGTCCTCCCACCACATGCGTGACGGGCCGTCGGTCGTCGAGGTCTCCGCCTCGTCCAACTGCCGGTCGATCACGGCCGCCTCGGCCGCGTCGTCGTGGGACATGCGGTGCATCAAGGCGCCCAGGAACGGCAGCCCGGCCAGATCACCCACGATCCACAGCACACCCGCGCCCACGATCTGGTCCGTCCGCAGGCTCGGCCCCCACGTCCGCCCCAACGCCTGGTAGTACCCCTCCGCCACGATGTGCGGGCTCAGCCACAGCACCAACCCGAGCGCCGCGTCGAAGATCACCTCGACGAACGTGATGACGACCGAGATCAGGTGCGGGTACTTGTGCGGCACGGGATCCAGCTGCAACCGGCTGTAGAAGTACAGGAAACCGACCAGCAGCAACGCCAGCCGCGACAGGTGGTCCACGACCGTGTTCTCCAGCACCGCCGGATACCACCCGGTGAAATACAACAGCCACGGCGTGGCGATCAGCAACACCGACGCCGTCGCCGGGAACGTCAGCACGCGCAGCGCCCGCGTCGCCAGGACCCGCCGCAACCCTGGCCACACCGACAACGCCAGCGCGACCGGCGACGACAGCGCCAGGCACAACGGCACCACCATCAGCAGCGTGATCACCTGCGCCGCCCGTACCCAGAACAGCGTGTCCGCGTACGCCCCGAAGAACGACAGGCCCATCAGCGCGATCAGCCCGACCCCCGCGCCGAACGCCATGTGTCGTGACCTGGGCCAGCGGGTATCACCCTCCGCATACCGGCGCACACCGGCGACGTAGGCCACGACGAGCACCACGACCAGCGCGATCGTCGGCGGGTCGGGCGTCCACCGGGTCAGCACCGCCGTCCAGGTCAGCGGGGGAAGTGCAACGGTCACCTCCCCAGTGTCGCCCGGGTGGCGGGGCGCCCGGGTGGCGGGGCGGACGTGCCGGTGATCGGATGAAGGCGGGAAAGATCGGGAAGGGGTACAGGTGACGACACAGGTGCTCGCCGACGCGAGCCTCCGGCTGAACGCGGCGCCGATCGACTACGTCCTGATCGCGTTGTACTTCGTGCTCGTACTCGGCATCGGCGCGATGGCCCGCCGGTCGGTGTCGTCCAGTCTGGACTTCTTCCTGTCCGGCCGATCGATGCCGGCCTGGGTGACCGGGCTGGCGTTCATCTCGGCCAACCTCGGCGCCGTCGAGATCTTCGGCATGACGGCCAACGGCGCCCAGTTCGGCGTGCCGACCGTGCACTACTACTGGATCGGCGCCGTCCCCGCGATGGTGTTCCTCGGCCTGGTGATGATGCCGTTCTACTACGGCTCGAAGGTGCGCAGCGTGCCGGAGTTCCTGCTGCGCCGCTTCGGGCCGGCCACGCACCTGGTCAACGGCATCAGTTTCGCGATAGCGCAGGTCCTGATCGCCGGCATCAACCTCTACGCCCTGGGCACCGTCGTGAACCTGCTGCTGGGCTGGCCGCTGTGGGTGTCCATCGTGGTCGCCGCCGCGATCGTGCTCGCCTACACCACGCTCGGCGGCCTCTCGGCGGCGATCTACAACGAGGTGATGCAGTTCTTCGTGATCCTCGCGCTGCTGATCCCGCTGACGATCGTGGGCCTGATCAAGGTCGGCGGCTGGAACGGGCTCATGGCGAAGATCAACGCGACGCACCTCGATCCCGCCGCGCAGTTGCACTCGTGGCCGGGCACCAACATCACCGGTATCGCGAATCCGGTGCTGTCCGTGCTGGGCATCGTGTTCGGCCTCGGCTTCGTGCTCTCCTTCGGTTACTGGACAACGAACTTCGCCGAAGTGCAGCGTGCCCTGTCGGCCCGCAACATGTCCGCGGCCCGCCGTACGCCGTTGATCGGCGCGTTCCCGAAGACGTTCATCGTCCTCGTGATCTTCATTCCCGGCATGCTCGCCGCCGTGCTGTCACCGGAGCTGGCCAAGTTCAAGGCGGCCCAGTTCGCGGACCCGAACCTCAAGTCGCTAAACGGGATCAACTACAACAACGCGACCGAGTTGTTGATGCGCGACCTGTTGCCCAACGGCATGCTCGGTGTCGCGATCGCCGGCCTGCTCGCCGCGTTCATGGCCGGCATGGCCGCGAACATCAGCTCGTTCAACACCGTTTTCACCTACGACATCTGGCAGTCCTACGTCCGTAAGACCCGTCCGGACGGCTACTACCTCCGCGTCGGCCGGATCGTCACGGTGATCGGCTGCGTGATCGCCATCGCGGCCGCGTTCATCGCCAGTGGCTACGGCAATGTCATGAACTATCTCCAAACCCTGTTCAGCTTCTTCAACGCGCCGCTGTTCGCCACGTTCATCCTGGCGCTGTTCTGGAAGCGGATGACCAAGGCCGCCGGCTGGTCCGGCCTGGTGTCCGGGACGGTCTCCGCCGTGACGGTGTTCGCGCTGGCCAACGCGGGCGTGCTGACGATCTTCGGCAGCACGTCGACACAGGGCCCCAGTTTCGTCGGCGCCATGGTCGCGTTCGTGGTGGACATCGTGGTGAGCGTGGTGGTATCGCTGGCGACCGAGCCGAAGCCGGACAGCGAGCTGCGCGGCCTCGTGTGGTCGTTGACCTCGCGCGACGAACTCCGTGGCACGGACGACCCCGCGGACCGCGTGTGGTACCGGCGGCCGATGGTGCTCGGCGTGAGCGTGCTCGTGATCGCGTTGGCCCTCAACATCGTGTTCTGGTGAGGATTCTCATGAGTATTTCCAAGTCGCTGTTCGATCTACGATGGATACTGGCGTTCCTGTTCGCCGTGTACGGGATCGTCGTCACGCTCATGGGCTTGCTCACGCACGCCAAGACGGTCACCGCGAGCGGCCAGGACGTCGGCGTGAATGTGAACCTGTGGACCGGCATTCCGATGCTGGTGCTCGCCGCGGTGTTCGCGCTGTGGGCGACGCTGCGACCGACCTTCGTACCCGGGTCCGACGACACCACGGATGGCCCGCCGGATGACTGAACGCGATTCGGTCCGTACCCTCCGGGTTGATCGCGCTAGTAGTTCGTCGATCTGATCCCGGAGGCGAGGCACGGATGGCACAACCGGCTGTTGAGGACACGCCGACCGGGAACGACAGACCCCGGCCGACGTTCACGTCCACCGACCCGCGGACCGGCGAGTTCGTGGGCAGCCATCCGGTGCACAACGCGGCCGAGGTCAACGGCCGCGTCGCCGTGGCCAGGATCGCGGCCACGTGGTGGGGCGGGATCGGTTTCGCCGAGCGGAAGGCGCGGTTGGACACCTGGCGCCGAGTAATCTCCCGGCGCGTCGAGGACCTCGTCACGCTGATGTCCGCGGAGACCGGGAAACCGGCCGACGACGCCCGCCTGGAACTGGTGCTCGTGATCAGACACCTGCACTGGGCAGCCGGCAACGCCGAACGCGTGCTGCACAGGCGTGGCGTGCGCGCCGGCCTGCTCATGTCCAATCAGTTGGCCACGCTCGAATACCGGCCGCTCGGCGTGATCGGCGTGATCGGGCCGTGGAACTACCCGGCGTTCACCCCGATGGGTTCGATCGCCTACGCGTTGGCCGCCGGCAACGCCGTGGTGTTCAAGCCGAGCGAGTACACGCCCGGCGTCGGCACCTGGCTGGCGAACACGTTCGCCGAGGTGGTACCGGAACATCCGGTCCTGTCCGTTGTCACCGGTGCGGGCGAAACGGGCGCGGCGCTGTGTCGGTCCGGTGTGGACAAGATCGCGTTCACCGGCTCGACCGAGACCGCGAAACGCGTGATGGCCGCGTGCGCCGAGACGCTCACCCCGGTGCTGATGGAATGCGGCGGCAAGGACGCGTTCATCGTGGACAGCGACGCCGACGTCGCGGCAGCGGCCGACGCGGCGGTGTGGGGCGCGATGGCGAACGCCGGCCAGACATGCGCGGGCGTTGAGCGGGTGTACGTCGTCGACTCGCTGGCCGACGAGTTCGTGGGACTCGTCACCGATCGCGCCCGCGCCCTGCGCGTCGGGGCGCACCCCGGCGCCGACCTCGGCCCGATGACCATGCCGGAACAGGTCGACGTCGTCCGCTCGCACATCGCCGACGCCCTCGCGCGCGGCGGCCAGGCCGTGGTCGGCGGCCTTGAGTCGGTCCGCTCCCCGTACGTCGAGCCCGTCGTGCTGGTCGACGTGCCGGAGGACTCCCTCGCCGTCACCGAGGAGACGTTCGGGCCGACGATGGTGATCAACCGGGTGCGCGACGCGGACGAGGCGGTCGACCGCGCGAACGCGAGTCGCTACGCGCTCGGCGCGGCCGTCTTCGCGCGAGCCCGTGGCGCGGAACTGGCCGGGAAGCTGCGGGCCGGGATGGTGTCGGTCAACTCGGTCCTGTCCTACGCGGCCGTGCCCGCGCTGCCCTTCGGAGGTTCCGGTGACTCCGGTTTCGGCCGCATCCACGGCGAGGACGGCCTGCGTGAGTTCGCGAAGGTCCAGTCCGTCACCCGGCAGCGGTACCGTCCGCTGCTGCGCGCGATGACGTTCGCGCGGGGCGGACGGACCGTGCGCAAGCTGTTGCGGCTGGTACGGCTGCGGTACGGCCGCTGAATCAGTTCTCTTGAACAAGCGCTCCCCGGGTGTAGAAAGGTGGGGCCGGACCACGCCAGTGGACTCGGCCATGGGAGGCGCTCGAGATGAAGAAGATCATCAACGACCCGTCGACCGTGGTGGTCGACTCCCTGCGCGGCATGGCCGCTGCCCATTCTGACCTGATTCGTGTCACGTTCGGCCCGGATGTCGTGATCCGGGCGAACGCACCGGTGTCCGGCAAGGTCGGCATCGTGTCCGGCGGTGGTTCCGGCCACGAGCCCCTGCACGGCGGTTACGTCGGCCGGGGCATGCTCGACGCCGCCGTTCCCGGTGCGGTCTTCACGTCACCGACACCGGACGCCATCCAGGCCGCGATCCAGGCCGTCGACGGCGGTGCCGGCGTGTTGTTGCTGGTCAAGAACTACACCGGTGACGTACTGAACTTCGAGACGGCCGCCGAACTGGCCGAGGCCGACGGCATCGCGGTCCGAACCGTCGTGATCGACGACGACGTGGCCGTCAAGGACTCGACGTACACGGCCGGCCGCCGCGGTGTCGGCGGCACGGTCCTGCTGGAGAAGCTGGTCGGCGCGGCCGCGGAACGCGGTGACGACCTGGACAAACTGGCCGAACTGGCGACCAGGATCGTCGGAACCGTCCGCTCGATGGGCATGGCGTTGGCCGCCCCCACCGTCCCGCACGTCGGCACCCCCAGCTTCGACCTGGCCGACGACGAGATGGAGGTCGGCATCGGCATCCACGGCGAACCGGGCCGCGAACGCCTGCCGCTGGAGCCGGCCGACCAGATCGTCACGCGTCTCGTCGACGCAGTCGTCACCGATCTCCCGTTCACCGCCGACGACCGTGTGCTGTTGTTCACGAACTCCATGGGTGCTACGCCACTGGTGGAGCTGTACCTGGCCCACGGCATAGCCGAACGCCTGCTGGCCGATCGGGGAATCACCGTGTCCAGACGGCTGGTCGGCCCGTACATCACCAGTTTGGAAATGCAGGGAATAAGCATCACGCTGCTCAGACTCGACGACGAATTGATCGATCTGTGGGACGCGCCCGTACACACGGCGGCGCTTCGGTGGGGGATGTGATGGGCTGCGGAACCGAAGGCGTGATCGCGGCTTTGACAGCGGCGGCGGAGGTGGTTTCGGCACACCGCGACGAACTGGTGGAACTGGACCGGGTAATAGGCGACGGCGACCACGGCGAAAACCTGCAACGCGGTTTCCGGACATTCGTCGTAGCGGTGACCCGATCCGTGCCGCCTACGCCGGGTGCGGTGGTGAAACTGCTGGCCAGCACCCTGATCTCCACGGTAGGCGGAGCGGCCGGCCCGCTGTACGGAACCGCATGCCTGAGAGCGGCATCGTCCCTGGGTGACGCGCCGGAACTAACCCCAGCGGCAATCGCGGCCGCACTACGAGCCGCACTGGGGGGAGTAGTGGCCAGAGGCAAAGCCGAACCGGGCGACAAAACAATGGTGGACGCTCTGACACCGGCCGTGGAAGCCGCACAGAAAGCGCTGGAAAACGGTGCTGATATCCACGGAATACTGGTAGCCGCCGCCGACGCCGCGGATGATGGTGCGGCGGCCACAATCCCGTTGGTAGCCAGAAAGGGCCGAGCCTCCTACCTGGGGGAACGCAGTGCGGGCCACCTGGACCCGGGCGCCCGCTCGACGGCGTTGCTGTTGCGAGCACTGGCCGACGCCACATGACCACCCCGCGAGTCGGCCTGGTCATCGTGTCCCACAGCAAGAAACTGGCCGAAGGCGTGGCCGAGCTGGCCGGCCAAATGGCCCCCGACGTCCCCATAATCCCGGCCGGCGGCACGTCAGAAGGCGGATTGGGCACCGACTACGAGGCCGTGACTCACGCGATCACAACGGCCGACCAGGGCGCCGGCGTGGTCCTGCTGTTCGACCTGGGCAGCGCCCAGATGACGGCCGACATGGCGGTGGAAAACCTGGAGAACCCGGCCCAGGCAACGGTAGCGGAGGCACCGTTGGTGGAAGGCGCGGTAGCGGCAGCCGTGGCATCGGCCGGCGGCCAGAACCAGGCAGCGGTAGCAGCCGCCGCCGAAGGCCGAACGGCGGTGGAGGAACCCAGACAACCGGACGCCCAAACCGAAATCACGCTGACGAACGAGGTAGGACTGCACGCCCGCCCAGCCGCCCTCTTGGCCGGTGCGGTGGCCGACCTGGACGCCACGGTCACCATCCACAAGAACGACCAACAAGCGGACGCGGCCAGTGTCCTGGCACTGCTCAGTTTGACGGCCCGCAAGGGCGACCACCTGACAGTCACAGCACGAGGCCCACAGGCCACCGAAGCAATAACAAAAATCCAACAACTAACCAAAAACAACTTCAACGAACAATAACCGCGCGACCCATCGACGCGCAACCAATCCGCAATCCCGAGTCGGCAAAACAAATTTCAATTTCAATAAAAATGCCGGTGGTGGGGGGTAGGGCCCCGCCCTCCCTAGGGGATTTAGGTCCCTGCGCCAGTCTATCGTGATCTGTCACGGAACGTAATTGGCTTTCGACGGCCTGTGTATGGTTCGGCTGGCCTGTGGATGACCGGTTTGGGCTGGTCACTCGGGCTGTCGGCCTCACCCGAACGACTCAACCTGGTGGATCTGGCTCGATCCCGTGGCCAAGCTCACGTGGGAATCGCGTCGGAAGGTGGCACTATCTCCAGCAAGTTACCGGCGCGTAGCGTGGCTGTCGGCGTCACGCGCTCGGCGAGCGAGGAGGTAGCGGCTGTGGCGCGCGAGTTCTCCACCATCGGAATCATCGGCCTGGGCACGATGGGCACGGGCATCGCGGAAGTCGTGGCCCGCACGGGGTTGCGTGTGGTGGCCATCGAGCCGGACGACGCCGGGTTGGCGCGCGGCCGTGGGCACCTCGAGCATTCCACCGACCGCGCCGTGGCCGGCGGCAAGCTCAGCGTCGACGAGCGGACCGCACTGCTCGATCGCATCGAGTACGCCACCGACCTCACCGCGCTCGCCGACTGCGATCTCGTCATCGAGGCGATCCCGGAGCACCTCGACACCAAGACCGAGGTCCTCGCCGCGGTCGACCGGATCGTGCGGCCTGACGTCATCCTGGCGTCCAACACATCCTCACTCTCCGTCACCGAACTCAGTGTGCGGACCACTCGGCCGGGCAAGGTCGTCGGACTGCACTTCTTCAACCCGGCGCCGATCCTCAAGCTCGTCGAGGTCGTCCGGACCGTGGTCACCGAGCCGGACGTGATCGACGACGCCGTCGGCTTCGTCCGGTCGCTCGGCAAGGAACCCGTCGTGATCGGCGACCGAGCTGGCTTCATCGCCAACGCGCTGCTCATGGGGTACCTCAACCACGCCGTCACGATGTACGAGCAGCGCTACGCCACCCGCGAGGACCTCGACGCCGCTATGCGCTACGGCTGCGGTTACCCGATGGGCCCGCTGCAACTGCTCGATCTCATCGGCCTGGATACCGCGTACGAAATCCTCGACACGATGTACCACCAGTCGCGCAATCGCTTGCACGCGCCGGCTCCGCTGCTCAAGCAGATGATCACCGCGGGCCTGCTAGGCCGCAAGACCGGCCGCGGCTTCTACACCTACGACGCGCCGGACTCTCCGGTCGTGGTCGCGGACGGGCAGACACCGCGGGACCGGGATCTCGCCGCGCCCGGCCGCGCGGTGCACCGGGTCGGCGTGATCGGCACCGGGACAATGGCCACCGGCATCGCCGAGGTGTTCGCGAAGAACGACTTCGACGTCGTCCTGCGCGCTCGCGACCTGGACAAGGCACGCACCGCGATCGGCAAGATCGGGAAGTCGCTGAACCGCGCCGTCACCAAGGGAAAGCTGACCGAGAGTGACCGGGACGGCATTCTCGCCCGCATCACGCCGGCCGTGGAGTTCACGGCGCTTGCGGAGTGCGAACTGGTCGTCGAGGCGGTCGCCGAGGACCTCGACGTCAAGACCGGCGTGTTCAGCGCCCTGGACGAGGTGTGCAAGCCGGGCACCGTGCTGGCCACCACGACGTCATCCCTTCCGGTGATCGAGTGCGCGGCCGCTACCACCCGACCGGGTGATGTCGTCGGTCTGCACTTCTTCAATCCGGCGCAGGTGATGAAACTCGTCGAAGTCGTCGCCACGATCGCCACATCACCGGATGTCGTGGCCACCGCGCACGCGATCTGCCAACGCATCGGGAAACATCCGGTGCACTGCGGCGACCGGGCCGGTTTCATCGTCAACGCGCTACTTTTCCCGTACCTCAACGACGCCGTGAAAATGCTGGAGGGCCACTACGCCGAGTCCGACGACATCGACACCGCGATGAAGGTCGGCTGCGGCCTACCCATGGGTCCGTTCGCGCTGCTCGACGTGGTCGGGCTGGACGTGTCGCTGGCCATCGAGCGCACGCTGTACAACGAGTTCCGGGAATCCGGTTTCGCCCCGGCGCCGCTGCTCGAACATCTGGTCACCGCCGGCCGGCTGGGGCGTAAGACCGGCAAGGGATTCCGCGACTACACGAGTTAGCTGACGGCCTTCCTGGCCCAGAATCGCACGATCCGTTTCGGTTCGTGTTCGATCTCGACATCGGTGAATCCGGCTGCCGCCAACCGGTCGGACAACGTCGTCGCGTCGACGACGTTCATCGTGTCGCCGATGTGCAACATCCGGAACCGGAAACTCAACTGGCTGTCCGAACCGGCGAACACCCCACCCGGCGCGAGCACCCGGTACGCCTCGCCGAACAGGTCGTCCTGCGCCTGTCTCGTCGGCACGTGATGCAACATCGTGAAGCACACGACGCCGCTGAAGTCGTTGTCGTGGAACGGCATTCGCGCGCCGTCGCCGTGCACTACACGCACGTCGCCGGTGAGTTCGCCGGCCAGGCGCATCGCGGACGCCTCGTCGACCTCCAGCGCGGTCAGATTCGATATCCGCTCGGCGAGCACGCGAGTCGTCGCGCCATATCCGGGCCCGATTTCCAGCACTTCCGCACCCAGGTCCACCTTGTCAGTCACCTGGGGGAGACGTGCCGCGACGGACTTCGCCCATTCGGGGGACGAGCACAGCTTGCGGTGCATCCGGTTCATGGCGTCGACGCTAGGCACGGCGATGGTCGTCCGCCACCGACTATGCTGACAGATGATGTCGCATAACGGACAGGCCGCTGTCGTCGTCGGCGAGTTCCATCTGGTTCGTGGCCAGTGGTTCCCGTGGCACCAGCACACCGACCACCAGGTCGTCTGGGCGTCGAGTGGCGTGGTCAACGTGCGGATTCGGGACGGCCGGACGTGGGTGCTGCCGCCGAGCATCGCGTTGTGGTTGCCGGACGGGCTCGAGCACACGACCGGCGCGTCCGCGCAGACCACGATGCGGTCGCCGTACCTGCGCCCGGAACGCTGCCCGCTGCGGTTCCCCGAACCGACCGTGATCGCCGTGCCCGCCCTACTGGGTGAGTTGATCACCCATCTGTGTAATCAAGACCTGGCACCCGACGCCCGCCAGCGAGCCGAGGCGGTCGTGTTCGACCTGGTCAAGCCGGTATCGGTGACCACGATCGACATACCGGAACTGACCGACGCGCGGCTGTGCCGGATCGCGGCGCGCCTGCGCGCCGACCCGGCCGACGACCGTCCGTTGGCGGAGTGGGGCCGGCACGTCGGTGCGAGCGCGCGGACCCTGGCCCGGTTGTTCCTGGCCGACACCGGGCTGACGTTCGGGCAGTGGCGGACGCGGTTGCGGCTGCAGGCCGCGTTGCCGCTGCTCGCGGACGGAATGGCGGTGAACCGGGTGGCCGGCCGGGTCGGCTACGCGACGGCGAGCGCGTTCGTGGCCGCGTTCCGGCGGGCGGTGGGGGTGTCGCCGGGTGCGTACTTCGGTCAGTGACCGCAGCCGCAGGCACCGCCGCAACAACCACCGCCGCCACCACCGGCCGAGGCGCGGCCGGCGAGCGCGATAGTGGTGAGGAGCTTGACGGTGTCCTCGTGGCCGGCCGGACAGATCGCGGGCGCCGACGACTCGCTCATCGGCCGGGCGAGTTCGAACTCCTCGGCGCAGTCGCGGCACTTGTAGGCGTAGGTCGGCATGCGGACATTGTCGCACCACCGCGGTCGGTTACGGTCGGTGTCGTGCCGCGCCACAACCGGTCCCGCCGCGCCCGGCCCACCCAACCCGAACGACCGTTGCCCGCCGGCTGGCCACACGCGGAGTCGGCGGCGGACGGAGAATGGCTGGTCCGAGCCGTGACCGGTGCGCAGGCCACCAAGACGTACCGGTGCCCCGGCTGCGACCACGAGATCAAACCGGGCGTGGCCCACGTCGTCGTATGGCCGGCCGCCGAACACGGCTCGATCGCCGACCGCCGGCACTGGCACACCGGCTGCTGGCAAGCCCGCGACCGCCGAGGCCCAACGTCCCGCCATTGGTAGCTGGTCTGTGCGCTTGATCATTAGGCGCTGTGATTCTGAAGTGGTCGCCGAGGTCGTCACCGCGGGCGGATCGCTTTGGTACGTCGGACTCCCTGAGTGCGCGGATCGCCGTCGTGGTGATGCCGCAGCCTGCGACGCGATCCCAACGCGACCACAGCAGGACCGGCGACCACGGACAGCCGCTGTCCGGCGGATGGCGGCCGCCTGTCGACTGGTCGCTTTGGCGAGCGCCATGGTTTGGGCGAGCAGACATGGTTTGGCGCGCAGTCGGGTTGGCCGGCGGTTGCAGTCGGCGAGCGCTCGCGATTGACGGGCAGTCGTGGTCCGGCGAGCAGTTCGGGCGTGGCAGATGGCCGTGACCGGCGCATGACCTCTGTCCGGCGATTGGTCGAGTGGCGACTGGCCTCTGCCTGGCGAGTGGCGACTGACCTCTGCCTGGCGACGGGCCCTTGCCGGCGACTGGACGTGAAGTAGCGAATGACCGTGGAAGAGCGGATGACCTTGGAGCGAATGACCATGAAGGACCGACTGACTGTGGTGTCCGGCGATTTCTCGTGATCTGGCGACCGTCCACTGTCCCGCGAATGGCAACCTCGCACATGCCTAGCCGGCCGTCCACACAGCCGCGACCCACCAAATCGTCGCCCGCTGCGCCGCTCGCCGCCCGCTCCGCCGCAGGTAACCAGTCCCGCGCGTGGCTACCCACGCCCGACTACCCCCTGCTCTTAACTACCCCCGCGCGCGTGTCGGCATACCCCACCCCGTGAAAGGGAGGGGGGTGGGAGGTGGGGCTGGGTTC
>Ga0070714_100002504_pt1 | contig 13550 bp, 17 predicted proteins | sample LARL83metaG_FD_65450 | JGI IMG/M metagenome (GOLD analysis project Ga0070714, IMG submission 65450) | Corn, switchgrass and miscanthus rhizosphere microbial communities from Kellogg Biological Station, Michigan, USA - LAR L8-3 metaG | ecosystem: Host-associated > Plants > Roots > Rhizosphere ...
CGAGGGGGCTGCGCCACCACGCGGGGTCGGGGCGCGCGCGAAGAGACCGTCACGAGCAGAGGTATCGGCGTGCGGGGTCGCCACTTGAGCAGAACTGCTCGAGCGGTTCTGGGGGGATCGCGGCTGCTACTGCATCACGAAGTCGGTGAAGTAGACCCCGATCACCTCCCCGTCGTACAACTTGTCGAGCCGGTGCACCAGGACCGCCTTGAGGTGGTCACGGGCGGACGTCGTGGACAGAGCGGCCATCTGCCGTCCGCTGAACAGCTCGATGGCGGCGTCCAGCGCCTTGCTGCCGTCGAGGTCTGTCGGCGCGCCCTTGCTGGCCTGCAGCGCGAGGCCCAGGCTCAGGTAGTGCCCGTCGGCCAGGTTCAGCTGGATCGCGTCCAGCTTCAGCACCGCGCCTGGCTGCGGGCGGGACGGGGCGGCCGGCTTGAGCAGGAACCAGTAGCCGGCCGCCGCGACCACCGCGACCACGAGCAGCGCGACCAGCACCAGCTTCTTGCGTCCCCTCCTCTCCTCGGCCTGCTCCGCCTCGGGAGCGGCTATGTCGACGACGCTCATCTGGTGCGCCTCCCTTCGGGTCGGGTGCTCATGACCTCCCGGAACAGCTTCCGGGCGTCTTCGGATGCGTTGGAGACCACGACGATGTCGACCCGCTTGTTCATCGCCATCGCTCCGGGCTTCGAGGGGTCGATCAGCGGTCGCTCATGGCCGTAGGCGACCGCGTCGAGCCGCTCGCCCGGCACGTGGCCCTTCTCGTCCAGGTAGCGCAGCACGGTGACCGCTCGAGCCGCGGACAGCTCCCAGTCGGTCGGGTAGTACTTCGGCTTCACCTTGACCTGGTTGGTGTGCCCGTCGATCTCGATCTGGTTGGGCAGCCGGCGCAGCACCGGCGCCAGCACGTCCAGCACCCGGGCACCGCGCGGGGTGAGCACCGCCAGGTTGGCGTCGAAGACGATGTGCCGGGAGACCAGGCTGATCCGCAGCCCGCTCTCGTCGATGCGCATCGCGACGTCGTCGCGGTAGCCGCTGTGGGAGAGCCGCTGCGCGAGCAGGCGCTTGAGCCGGCTCAGGTTCTGCACCTCCCGCTGCGCTTCGGCCAGCGCCGCCTGCGGCTGTACGGCGGAGGTGGCGACCGTCGCGGGGGGCCCGAGCTGGAGCTGCTGCGGACGGACGCTCGGGGTCGCGTCGGGCGCGATCGGGCTGATCGGGTCCCCGGAGTCGGGCATCACCTGCGCGGTGCCCTGGAACGGGGAGGCGGTCTCGCCGAACGCCGCCGCCATGCCCTCCTTGAGCATGTCGAACCGCTTCTGGTCCACCTGGCTGATGGCGAACAGGACGATGAACAGCACCATCAGCAGGGTGATCATGTCGGCGTAGGTGATCAGCCAGCGCTCGTGGCTGGCGTGCAGCTCCTCGCCTTCGCCGCGTCTCCTCCGCTTGGGCATCAGGCCGCCCTCGGCTCGGCCTCGCGCTCGCTGGCTGGCAGCAGGGAACGTAGCCGCTGGGCGACGATCCGCGGGTTGGCGCCGGCCTGCACGGCCAGCACCCCTTCGATGACCACCTCCATGCGCGCGGCCTCCAGCTCGCCGAGCCGGGCGAGCCGGTTGCCGATCGGCAGCCAGATCAAGTTCGCGGTCATCACGCCCCAGAGGGTGGCCACGAATGCGCCCGCGATCAGGTGGCCGAGCAGGTCCGGCTGGGAGAGGTTCTCCAAGACGTGCACCAGCCCCATCACCGTGCCGATGATGCCGATCGTCGGGGCGTAGCCGCCCATGTCGTTGAAGAACTTCGCCGACTGCTTGTCCGCCGCCTTCTTGGCGTACAGCTCGTCCTCGAGGATCTCCCGCAGCTCCTCTGGGTCGGTGCCGTCCACGGCCAGGCCGACAGCCTTGCTGAGGAACTCGTCGCCGACCTCTCCGGCGGCGTCCTCCAGGGTGAGCAGACCCTCGCGGCGGGCCTTGTCGGCCAGCCCGACCACCACGGGCACCAGCTCGCCCGGCGAGACCGGCTTCCAGGTCAGTGCCCGCGTCAGGGAGCGCACCGCGTTCTTCGCGTCCGCCATCGTGCCGCCGGCGACCGCTGCGCAGACGGTGCCGCCGAGCACCAGGATCATCGCCGGCACGATCAGCAGTGAGGTCGGATGTCCGCCCTCCATCACGTTGGCGCCGATGATGATTGCCAGGCCGAGGCCGATGCCGAGCTGGGTGGCGCGGTCCATCAGCCGTGCCTCGGGCTGATCGGGACCACCGGTCCCTCGGGCGGTTCCTCCGTGGCCGGCGCGGCGGGCGGCACGGCGGCCAGCCGCCCCCGTCGTACCTGCGTGTCGGCGACGCGCTCGAAGGAGCCCGCCGCGGCGAGCACCCGGGCGCGGTAGTCGAGGATCACCGACACGACGTCGTCGAGGGACTCGCGGACCAGGTACTTGGTGCCATCGACGAGGGTGATGACGGTGTCCGGGGTGCGGTCGACGCGCTCGATGAGGTCCGGGTTCAGCGCGAAACGCGCTCCCGTGAGTCGCGTGAGCGTGACCATCGGCGCACCATCCCTGTGCAGTCGACCTGTGATCTTCGGCGATCGATCTGTGCTTCGATCCAGCGGGCCATCCTTGGCCTACTGCTGTCATCGGCCGGCCGAGCCCGGACCTGAGCGGTTCGGCGGGCGGAGCCCCGGGTGAGGGGACCGGGCCGGGCCCGGGGGGGCGGGGCCGGGGCACTCATATGCGCCGGAGTGGCCCCGGTTCCCGACCTGGGAGGGGCCACTTCAGCGCACGTGCGCCGAAGTGGCCCCGAATCCCGGGTCGAGGCGGCGGCTACCGCTTGAGGTCGACCAGGTCCTGCAGCACCTGGTCGGAGGTGGTGATCACCCGCGACGTGGCCTGGAAGCCGCGCTGGGCGATGATCAGGTTGGTGAACTCCTTGGCCAGGTCGACGTTGGAGGCCTCGACCGAGCCGGGAACGAGCGTGCCCCGCAGCCCCGTGCCGGGGGTCCCGATCTGGGTGGGGTCGAGCTTCGCGTTGGCGCTGGTCACGTAGGAGGTGTCGCCGACCTTCTCCAGGCCAGCCGGGTTGGAGAAACCGGCCATCGCAACCTGGAACAGCGGCACTTTGGTGCCGTCCTGGTAGACGCCGGTGATCACGCCGTCCGCCCCGATGTTGTAGGAGATCATCGGGTTGCTGCCTCCGGCGGCCGCGCCGGGCGGGTTGGCCACGTAGCTCTTCAACGAGATCGGCACCAGCGGATCCCCTGGCGCATTCTTGAGGGCTCCCGAGGTGGTGTCCAGCCCGTAGCCCTGCACGATGGCGCCGTCCGGGCTGACCAGGTTCCAGCCGTCGTCGAAGCTGAAGGCGCCGGCCCTGGTGTACATCTGGGTGGCACCGCTCTTGATGATGAAGAACCCGTCCCCCGCGATCTCCAGGTTGGTGGGGATGCCGGTGGACTCCGAGGATCCCTGGTTGAAGTTGGTGGTGATCGCGCCGACCTTCACACCCAGGCCCACCTGCATGGGGTTGATACCGCCGGTCGGCGGCGGGCCGGCGGTCGGCGAGCTGGCACCGGCGAGTTCCTGGCTGAGGGTGTCCTGGAACACCACGTCGCTGGCCTTGAAGCCCACGGTGTTGGCGTTGGCGATGTTGTTGCCGGTGACGTCCAACATGGTCTGGTTAGCGCGCAGGCCGCTGATCGCGGAGAACAGTGAGCGGAGCATGGTTGGGTTCCTTTCGGGGGTCAGGCGGTGACGCCGAGCACGTCAGTGAAGGCGACTTCGGTGGAGCCGATGGCGAGCACCGGTCCGGAGTCGGTGAAGCGGACTGAGTCCACGGCGCCGGTCGCCGTCGAGCCGTCCTGGTTGGCGTAGGAGACGGTCTTGCCGACCATGCTGCTGGCCCCGAACTCGCGTTGCAGGGTCAGCGCCTCGGCGGTCTGGCTGGCCACCTGGGTGAGCTTCTCCACGCTGGTGAACTGCGCGGTCTGGGCCAGGAACTGGCTGGAGTCGGTCGGGTTCATCGGGTCCTGGTTCTGCAGCTGGGCCATCATCAGCTTCAGGAAGGTGTCCTGGCCGATCTGGCTGAACCGGTCCAGCGCCGCCGAGGCGTCGGTGCCGGTCGTGCCCGTGGTGCTGGTGCCGGTCACGCTAGGGGTGGTCATCAGGCCTCCTTCAGATTCTGACGTCGAGTCCGGCCGGGCCGGTCGGGCGCGTGCCGGTGGCGCCCGGCGCCGCCGTGCTGCTGGTACGGCGCGGGGACGCCGACTGCTGAGCGGCCGGTGCCGGTGCCCCGTCGTCCCGGCCCGGTGACGGGTCACCCGACCACTGCCCGGCCTGCTGTCCGGCCTGTTGGGCGAGCTGCTGGTGCGCCTGCTGGCCCTGGTGCTGCGGTGCCTGGCCGAACGCCTGGCCCTGGGCCCAGCCCTGGGACTGCTGCTGCCCGCCCTGGCCGGCACCGCCCTGGCCGGCACCGTTCTGGCTGCCCGCGGCGAGCGTGCCGGGCAGGTCCCGCAGCACCAGCTGGCCGAGGGTGTGCCCGGAGCTCGCCAGCAGCGACCGGAGCCGGGCGGTGCCGTCCCGGAGCGCGTCCTGCGCCGCCGGTGCGGCCGCCAGCGAGACGTCCACGGCGCCGTTCTTCACGGTGACCGTGACCCGAACCTGGCCGAGGTCGGCCGGGTGCAGCTGCAGGGTCATCCGGTGGGTGCCGTCGCCCCGGGTCACCAGCCGCAGCACGGTAGGATGCACCTGGGCGGGCACGCCGCCGGGCGTCGCCGGTGCGCCGGTGGCCGACGAAGCGTTGGTCGCGGCGGTCGGCTGGTGCGGCCCACCCGCGACGGGCGCGCCCGCAACGGAGCCGTCGACCGACGCGGCACCCGCCGAGGAGCCGCCCGGGCCGCCGTCCGCAGAGTAACCGGGCCTCGACCTGCCGGCAGCGGCCGGGTCGACCGAACCGGACGTGCCAGCCGAGCCCGCCGTGGCCGCGGGGCGAGCTCCGCCCGCCGTGGCCGGGGTCGATCCCGGCCTTCCGGCCGGCTGGCGGGCAGGTGCCGTGGGCACACCGCCCTCACGCGACCGTGTCGCTCCCGCTGCGTCTGCTCCCGGGCCCACCCCGGACGCAGCGCCCGTCGGGGCGGTTCCCTTACCGCCGGAGGTCCCAGCGGCCGGTCCCGCGGCGCCGGCCTTCCCGGCAACCACACCGGCCGCGGACGCTCCGGCTGCCGCTGTGGCCGCAGCGTCGGTGGATGCCGTGCCTGCCGCTGTCGCTCCGGCCGGAGCAGCGCCACCAGCGCCGGTCACCGAGGCGCCCGTGCCGGTTGTGCTGGACCTCGATGTCCCACGAGCACCGGACTGCGCGGACCCACCGACGGCGACAGCCTTCGCCGGCTGCTGCGGGGCCGCCGCGGCCACCGTCGCCGCCGTCGGCTTTGCCGCGCCGCCGGCCTGGACGCCGAGCTGGGCACCGGACAGGGCGGTGGCCGTCGGCTGCTGGCCGGACGCGGCCGCGTCCTGCTTCCGCGGACGGGCCCGGTGGGCCGATGACCGGGCCACCGCGTCGCTCGGGTCGGCACCGTCTCCGTCGCCGCTCTGCCGGGCGTGGTCGGGTTCGGGCGCCTCTCGCGGCGCCTCGGCGCCCCGCGGGTCGCGGTGCTGGGCGATCAGGGCGTCGAACTCCGGGTCGGGAGCCGCCGAGCGGGGTGCCGGCGCCGGCGCACTTCCGGACGGGGGCAGCACCGGCAAGGACGTCACGGTCATCGGGACCTCCACAGCGAAGGGAGAAGCGTCGTGGGCTGGTTCATCGCGCCTCCAAGGTGGCTTGGTCAGCGAGCACCGCGGCGACGTAGTGCCGCGTCTCCGGGTAGGGCGGGATGCCGCCGTAGCGGTGCACCGCACCGGGGCCGGCGTTGTAGGCGGCCAGCGCCAGGTCGGTGCGGCCGAACTCGGCGATCAGGTCGCGGAGCAGCCGGGCGGCGCCGTCCACGGCCTGGGCCGGGTCGTCGGGATTCACGCCGAGGGTGGCCGCGGTGCCGGGCATCAGCTGCATCAGCCCACGGGCTCCGGCGGAGCTCACCGCGGCCGGGTCGAAGCCGGACTCCTGCTTGGCGACCGCGGCGAGCAGGCCGGCCGACACGCCGTACCTCTGCTGCGCCTGGGCGAACAGCGCGGCGTACGGCGCGGGCACGACCATGGGCGAGTACGGCGCGGGGACCCCCGGCGCGGAGCCGAGCCGGGCCGTGGACGCCATGGCGCCCGCCGGGGCGGCCGTGGGCAGCAACCGGCGGATCGCGCTGGGCGTCTCGTACACGTCGCTGATGCGCACCTGCGAGCCGGTGTGCGGCGCCTCGATCATCTGGTGGTTGCCGATGTAGATGGCGACGTGGTCGGCCGGGGTGCCGAAGGCGAGGATGTCGCCGGGCTGCGCGTGCGCGAGGTCGGGCACTGCCTGGCCGACGGTGGCCTGGTCGTAGGAGACCCGGGGCAGGTCGACGCCGAGGTTCTTGTAGACCAGCTGCACCAGCCCCGAGCAGTCCAGCCCGGTGGCCGGGTCGGTGCCGCCCCAGACGTAGGGGACCCCGAGGTAGCGGCGGGCCTGGGCGACCACGTCCGCGCCGGTGAGCTGCCCGGCCCCCGGCACCCCGGCGTAGCCGCCGAGCTGCGCCGCGGACGCCGGTGCGCCGACCTGCGGGCCGGCCTCGGCAAGGGCCTGGGCGAAGCCGCCGGAGGCCGGCGCCGCGCCGGAGGCGCCCGGCGCTACACCGCCGGCGGTCGACGAGGAGGTGCCGCTGAGCGCCGCCAGCTGTCCCTGGATCTGGTTAATGCGCGCGGTCACCTCGGCCAGGCTCATGACGCGCCCCCCCGGGTGCGCAGCCAGCCCTGGCCGGCGATGTCGTCGAGCTCGCGTGCCTCGGCCCGGACCCGCTCGGCACGGCGTTGCTCGGCGTGCCGCTCCAGGAGCAGCTCGACGACGCGGATGGCCCGCCGGTCCTGCTGCCAGCGGTGGCCGGCCTCGGCGGCCAGCACGCCGGCGCGCTCTGCGCGGACCCGGGTCTCGGCGAGGTCCTGGGCCAGCCAGGAGCCGGCCGCGACGGCGGTGAGGAAGTCACCGCTGCTGCCGCCGGTGAACGGCGCGGCGGCCGCCAGCCGGTCGCCGGCCTCCTGCACCGCCTGGGCGCGGCGGTCGCGCTCGGCCAGGGCATGCGCGAGGCCGAGCCGGCTGTCGCGTTCGCGGGCCGCGCGGACCCGGCGCACGGCGGCCAGCGCCAGGTCGGTGTCCCCTCGCCCGGTCATGGCTGCTCCAGCATCTGGTGCAGGTCGGTCCAGGCCTGCTCGCTGGTGGACGGCTCGCCGACCCGCTGCCGCAGGAACGCGTCGATGCGCGGAAGCAGCGCCAGCGCCCGGTCCGCGTCCGGGTTGCTGCCGGCGGCGTACGCCCCGATCTCGACCAGCTCCTTGACGTCACGGTGCGCGGCCAGCAGCCGACGAAGCGTGGTGGCGTCCCGCTGCTGGTCCGGGGTGGTCACCACCGGCGCGACCCGGGACAGCGACTCGAGCACGTCGATGCTGGGGTAGTGGCCGCTGGTGGCCAGCCGCCGGGACAGCACCACGTGCCCGTCCAGGATGGAACGGGCGGCGTCCCCGATCGGGTCCTGCAGGTCGTCGCCCTCGACGAGCACCGTGTACAGCCCGGTGATGCTGCCGGTGGCGCCGGGGCCGGCGCGCTCGAGCAGTCTGGGCAGGATCCCGAAGACGCTGGGCGGGTAGCCACGGGTGGCCGGCGGCTCGCCGGCGGACAGCCCGATCTCCCGTTGCGCCATGGCCACCCGGGTGAGGCTGTCCATCATCAGCACCACGTCCTGCCCCTGGTCGCGGAACCACTCCGCGACCCTGGTCGCCACGAACGCCGCCCGCAGCCGCTCCACCGGGGCGGCGTCGGAGGTGGCGACCACGACCACGGACCGGGCCAGGCCCTCGGGGCCGAGGTCGTTCTCCAGGAACTCGCGCACCTCCCGGCCGCGCTCGCCGACCAGCGCGATCACCGAGACGGCCGCCTCGGTGCCGCGGGCGACCATGGACAGCAGCGTGGACTTGCCCACCCCGGAGCCGGCCATGATGCCCAGCCGTTGGCCGCGTCCGCACGGCACCAGGGCGTCGAGGGCGCGGACGCCGAGGCCGACCTGCCGGTCCACCCGGGTGCGGGACAGTGCCGCGGGTGCGGGCTCCTCGACGGGCACCTGCGGCAGCCCGGTCAGCGCCGGGCCGCCGTCGATGGGCTGGCCGAGGCCGTCGAGGACCCGGCCGATCAGCTGCGGCCCGACGCCGATGTGCAGCGGGGCGCCGGTGTCGCGCACCGCGGCGCCGACGCGTAGCCCGTGGGTGGACCGCAGCGGCAGGCAGACCGCGCCGGCGGAGCTGGTGGCCACCACTTCGGCGGGGACCACCCCCCGGTCGGCTTGCACCTCCACCAGGTCGCCCACGGCCGGGTCGATGCCGCGGACCAGCAGGTGCAGGCCGCGGACCTCGACCAGCCGGCCGTGCCGTCGTGGCCCGGCGGCCTGCAGGGCCGCGGCGACGCGGGACGGATCGAGGAGCACGGCGGTCATGACGCCAGCACCTCGCGGACCCGGGCCAGCGCGTTCGCCACGGTCGCGTTAACGACGGTGTCATCGGTCTCGGCGACGGCGTCCCCGCGGGCCAGCGTCGGATCGGCCTGCACGGTGACCCGGTGGTCGAGCGCGGTGCGGTCCAAGGACGCCAGGTCGTCCGGGTGCAGCCGGACGGTCACCCGCCCGGGCTCGGGCACCGCGGCCAGCGCCCGGCGCAGCGCGTCGGCTCCCGGCTGTGCGGCAACCCGCAGCTCGTGGACCAGCACCGCCTCGGCCACCTGGAGGGCCAGCTCCACGGCGGCACCGGCCAGCTCCTCCAGCTGCCGGCGGGCGGCCTCGTCGAACCGGTCCGCCGCCAGACGCAGCGCCTGCGCAGCCTGCCGCACTTCTGCGACCGCGCGGGTGTGCTCGGCGTCCCGGGCGCGCGTGCGCTCGGCCTCGACCGATGCCACCTGGGCCATCGCGGCCCGGCGTCCCTCGGCCCAGCCGCGGGCGTAGCCCTGCGCGCGGGCGGCGTTGCCGGCGGCGTGCACCAGGCCGTCGAGCAGCCCTTCGGTGGTCTCGTCGCCGAGCACCGCCGAGGCGCCCAGCCGGGTCCACTGGCCGACCCGCAGGTCGGCGGGGGCCGGCCTGGCGGCCAGCCGGTCCTCCGGGAGGTCGCGCAGCACGATGCCCTCAGACGACGTACTCGTCATCGGCGCCCCTCCTCAGCACGATCTCGCCGGCGTCCTCGAGCCGCCGGATGGTCAAGATGACCTTCTGCTGGGCCTCCTCGACCTGGCGCAGCAGCACCGGCCCGAGCAGGTCGAGGTCCTCCAGCAGCGTGGTGGCGGCACGCTCGGACATGTTCGAGGTGACCTTGCCGCGCACCTCCTCGGAGACACCCTTGAGCGCCATGACCAGGTCGGAGTTCTCCACCTGCCGCAGCACCAGCTGCATGTCCCTGTCCTCGAGCAGGACGATGTCCTCGAACATGAACATCCGGCTCTTGATCTGCTCGGCAAGCTCCGGGTCGCGCGCCTCCAGGGCCTCGATGATGAGCCGCTCGGTGGCCCGGTCGGCCCGGTTGATGATGTGCACCAGCGGGTCGAGACCGCCGACGGTGGAGAAGTCCAGCGGTTGCAGCACCGAGGACATCTTGCGCTCCAGCACCTGCTCGAGCCGTTCCAGGATCTCCGGCGACGTGCGGTCCATCACCGCGATGCGGTGCGCCACGTCGGCCTGCTGCTCCGGGTCCAGGCCGGACAGCACGGCGGTGGCCCGGTCGCTGGGGATGTGCGCGAGCAGCACCGCGATCACCTGCGGGTGCTCCCCGGAGATGAACGACAGCAGCTGACGCGGGTCGGCGCGGTGCAGGAACTGGAACGGCAGCTGCATGGCCGAGGCCGCCAACCGGTTCATGATCGCCTCGGCCCGTTCGATCCCGAGGGACACCTCCAGCAGCGCGCGGGCGAACGCCGGTCCCCCGCGCAGCACGTTGGCGTGGGCGCCGAGGAGGTCGCGGAACTCCTCCAGCACCGTCGCGGTCTCGTCCACGCTCAGCGAGTCCAGGTTGGCGATCTCCGCCGAGACCGCCTCGACCTCGCTCTCGCGCAGGTGGGAGAGCACCTGGGCGGCCCGGTCCTGGCCGATCTGCACGAGCAGGATCGCCACCTTGCGGACACCCGCATCCGACAGCGTCAGGGTGGTCATGTCAGCGGTCCGCCTCGACCAGCCAGCCGCGGAGCAGCTGCGCGACCTCCTCGGGCTGCCGTTCCACCATCGCGGCGATCTCGTCGCGGGCGGCCAGCCGCAGCTGGGCCGGGTCGGAGCCGGACATCTCCAGGGCCGGCGGGGCGGGCGGCAGCTGGGCGGCCGGCTCCGGCTCGGTGTTGCGGCGCAGCTGCTCTACGACGTACGACGTGGCCTTGTCGCGCAGCTTGCGCCGCTTCCGGCCGTTCAGCCAGGCCAGCAGCAGGATCAGCCCGACCAGCAGGACCAGCCCGCCGGTCTTCGCCGCCGATAGCAGAGCCGCCTTCTTCTCGGCGGCCTGCGCCTGGGCGAGCTCGGCGGCGGCCTGCTTCTCCGCGCTCCGGTTGAAGGGCATCACGCTGACCTGCACGGTGTCGCCGCGCTTGGGGCTGATGCCGAGCGCCGAGGAGACCAGCTGCTGCACCTGGGCGGCGGTGATCGACCCCACCGACCGAGCGTCCATCACGATGCCCACGTGCAGGCTCTGCACGTTGCCGGGCGCCGCCTCGCGACGCTCCACGGACTTGCTGACCGCGTTGTCGGCGGTCTTCTGCTCCTTGGTGTAGGAGGTGCTGCCCCCGCTGGTGGCGGTGCCCGGCGTGAGCTGGCCGTTGGGGCCGACCACGCCGCCCACCGCAGCAGCATTGGGACCCTTGTAGGTCTCCTTGATGCTGCTCCCGGACAGCGGAACCGCGTTCTTGGGCGTGGTGAAGTAGCGGGTGGTGTTGGTGACCGTCTGGTCGAAGTTGAGGTCCGCGGTCACGTCGACGGCGGAGTTGTTGGGACCGATCACCCGGTCGAGGACGGACTGCACCTGGGCCTTCATCCGGTCCTCGAAGTCCTGCACCTGCTGGTCGCGCGTGCCGACGATGGAGTCCACCCCCGTGCCGGCGGTGGACAGCACGTCGCCGGCGGAGTCCGTCACCGTGACCTGCTTGGGGTCCAGGCCCTCCACGCTGGAGGCGACCAGGTGCACGATCGCCTGCACCTGGGTGGAGTCCAGGCTGGCGCCCGGCTTGGTCTGCACCAGCACGGAGGCGGTGACCGGCTGCTGCTGACTGGAGAACAGCTGCTGCTGCGGCATCGCGACGTGCACGATCGCGGTCTGCACCGGGTCGAGCGCCTCGATGGTCTTCTCCAGCTCGCCTTCGATGGCCCGCTTGTAGGTGGTCTGCTCCTGGAACTGCGAGGTGGACAGGCTCTGGTTGTCCAGCAGGGCGTAGCCGGCCGGCCCCTGGCTGGGCAGGCCTTCCCCGCTGAGCTTGATCCGCGCGGCGTACACCTGGGACTGCGGAACCAGCACCGTGCCGCCGCCGTCGGAGAGCTGGTACGGCGTGCCGGCCGCGCTGAGCTTGTCCACGATGGCGGAGGCATCTGCGGGGGCGAGGTTGGTGTAGAGCGGGACGTACGACGGTGTGGCCGCCCAGCGGAACACCAGGACGGCCGCGAACACGAGCGCCAGGCTGCCGATGATCGCGATGGTCTTCTGCCCGGTGGTGAAGGACGCGAAGCTGCGTTGCAGCGCCTGCAGGCGCCGCACCATGTCATCGCGCATCAGATGGGCATCTGCATGATCGACTGGAACGCCTCGAGCGCCTTGTTACGCACGGCAGCGGTCAGCTGGGTGACCACCGCAGCCTCGGTCGCGGTGATCGTGTAGTCGTGGATCGCGGACAGGTCACCGGTGGCCGCCTGCACCGCGAGCTGCGAGGTCTGGTCCTGCAGTCCCTCGAACTGCTGCAGGCCGTTGGCCAGCAGCTGGCCGAAGTCCGTCCCCCCGACGGCACCGGCTTGGTTGGTGGTGGACGCGGGCAGGGTGGGCGGGACGAACGGGGTGAACCCGGTGGGTGCGACTGCGGGGACGGTCATTGGTTCACCTGCCGATCGAGATGGCGCTGGAGTAGACGTCCTGGGCGTCGCGGACCACCGCCGTCTGGGCCTGGAAGCCGCGCTGGGCCATGATCAGCTGGCTCATCTGCTCGCCCAGGTCGATGTCGGGCATCCGCACGTAACCCTTGGCGTCGGCCAGCGGGGAGTCGGGCTGGTACACCACCCGCCCGGTCGGGTCGCCGACCGCGATCCCGGACAGCCGCACGCCGCCACCGGGGACGGAGGCGGCCATCGCATACTGCGCCTGGAACGCCGGGCCGCTGGTCGGCCGCGCGGTGTTGATGTTCGCGATGTTGTTGGACAGGCAGTCCAACCAGGTCTGGTGCATCGCCATGCTGCTGCCGGCGATGCCGAGCACGTCGAAGGCACCCATCACGCACCGCCGATCGCGTCGCGGATGAATGCGAACCGGTCCCCGACCGCCCGGGAGAGCAGCTGGTAGCGGAACGTCGCCTGCATCTGCGTCATGGTCTCGGCGGCCAGGTCCACGTTGTTGCCGTTCAGGCCCGCGCTCGCCGTCGAGGACGTCACTTCCGGCGCGGTGCTCAGCGGGTCGGTGCCGTCGGACAGGGCGGCGCGCAGGTTGTCCTCGAAGTCCACCGTCGAGGCGGTGAAGCCCGGGGTGTTGACGTTGGCGATGTCGTTGGCGGCCACCCGCTCACGAAGGGCGAGCCCGTCCAGCGCGGCGTGCAGCGCGCTGGTCACCGGATCCGACGCAGAGATCGACACTTCACCCGTCTCCGTTGTTGCTAGGTGGGCCGATCCGTCGGCGGGGGGGCGAGCGATCCCTGCTCGGGAACAGGTTTCGGCCAGAACAGCCGGAACCTTAAGGGAAACCAGGAGTTTCGTTGCTCAGATGGACACGTCGACGTACGCCGGCCGGTCCCGCAGGTGCCTGCGGCCGGCGTCGGCGACCTTTGCCAGCAACGCGATCTGCTGGCGGGTGAGCGCGGCCGCCTGCGCGGTCTCCTCGATCAGCGCGCTCTGCCGGTGCAGCAGCTTGCGAGCCCGCTTCTGCAGCGACTTGGGCATCGGCCCGCTGACCTCCGGGGTGTCCCAGGGTGCAGCCAGCACGGCGATGTCGGGATGGTGCCCCCGCAGCAACCGCTCGGCGATGGCGAGGGTCAGCTCCATCTCCTCGAGAGCCGCGATCCAGGCCTCTTCCGCGGCCTTGTCCTCGGCCGCGTCAACTCGCGCCATGCCTCAGACCACCGCGGCCGCGAGAGCGGCCTGGCGCCATGCGTCCGCGAGAGGCTCCACCGCGTTCAGGCAGTCCCGCGTCGCGTCGGCGTCCCGGTTGACGTTGGCACGCACCAGCTCGCGGTGCAGCCAGTCGTAGA
>Ga0070714_100002506_pt1 | contig 13543 bp, 10 predicted proteins | sample LARL83metaG_FD_65450 | JGI IMG/M metagenome (GOLD analysis project Ga0070714, IMG submission 65450) | Corn, switchgrass and miscanthus rhizosphere microbial communities from Kellogg Biological Station, Michigan, USA - LAR L8-3 metaG | ecosystem: Host-associated > Plants > Roots > Rhizosphere ...
CCCCTCACTGGTGCGGCGCATCTTCGGCAACGGCTCGTTCATCGAAGGCTGGGCCTGCTACATGGAGGGCTTCATGATGCAGCAAGGCTTTCGACCCGAGGACGAGGGGCTACGATTGACGCAGCTCAAATGGCGGCTGCGCGAGGCGACCAACGCGCTGCTCGATGCGGAGTACCACGCCGGCTCGCTGACGCACGACGAAGCGATTCGTCTGATGGTCGACGGCGCGTTTCAGGAAAGCTCGGAAGCGGAGAGCAAGTGGCACCGGCTGCAGCTCTCGCACGTCCAGCTCGCGACGTATTTCGCCGGCCTCGACGCGCTCGAGCGCGCCGGTACGGACAGCGGTCTGGACGCGACGACCTATGCGGCGCGCCTGCTCGCGATGGGCGCCGTCGAACCACGCGCGATCCCCGCCCTCCTGGCCGCCGGGAAGTAACGCGCGGCTACGATTCCGCCGTCACCGGGCCGCGGGCCGCGCGATCCCAAACGTTCACGGCCCCGACGTACGTCGCGCGCACCCCGAGCGCACCGAGTTTGAACGGATCCACCGTCAGCGGGTCGTCGTCGAGCACGACGAAATCCGCGAGATACCCCGGCGCGAGCATCCCTTTGGTACCGTCTTCGCCCGACGCGTAGGCGGAGTTCACGGTGTAGAGCGCCAGCGCTTCATACGGCGTGATGCGCTGCGTCAACCCCAGCGGTGTGCCGTCGAAGCCGGTCCGGGTGACGCACGATTGCAGCGCGAGCAGCGGTTCGAACGGCCCACACGGGTAGTCCGACGAGCCCGCGACCGCGACGCCGCGATCGAGGAACGAGCGGTGCGCGAACATTCGCTCGATTCGCTCGGGGCCGTACCAGTCCAACAGTTTGCCGCCGTGATAGTACACATAGCTGCCGAACGGTGCCGCGATCGCGCCGACACCGTGCATCCGGCTGAGGATGTCGTCGTTGACGACGGTGCAATGCTCGATCCGGTGGCGGAGCTGCGGCAACGGCTTCTCTCGCTGCGCTGATTCGAGCTGGTCGAGGAGTTTGCCGATGGCTCGGTCGCCGTTGGCGTGCACGCAGACGCGATTGCCGTCGAGATGGACCATCCGCACGATGTCGCGCAACTCGCCGTCGGAGAGCGTTTGCATCCCGTAGTCGTCGGTCGTTCCTTCGAAGGGCCGTTCCAGCAAACACGTCCGCCCCCCGATCGCGCCGTCGACGAACGTCTTGACCCCACCGAACCGAAGCCGATCGTCGCCCGAGCCGGTGCGCAAGCCGTCCTTCGCCAGCAGATCGTAATGCTCGTAGGTGAGCAGCATGTTGACGCGCATCGTCAGCTGTTCGCGCCGTTGCGCTTCACGCAGCAGTGCGACGTCGTCGCGACCGATCATCGCGTCGGTCACCGACGTGATCCCGGCGGCGTGGAACGCGCGCATCGCCAGACCCAAACCACGCAGGCGATCTTCCGGTGTGCTCGGAGGTGCGATCGTCTGCGACCGCCGCGTCGCCTGCGGATAGGCGAAATCGAAAATCGCCGTCTCGAACAGGATTCCGTTGAGACGACCGTTGCCGTCGCGCCCGAACTTGCCGCCCGGCGGCTCGGCCGAATTTTCGTCGATCCCACCGAGTTCGAGCGCTTTCGAGTTGACGACGCCCCAATGGCCCGCGACGTGGAGCACCAGGATCGGGTGCTCGCGGCTGATCTGATCGAGGTCACCGCGCGTCAGCACGCGGCCTTCCGTCATCTTTGCGTCATCGTAGCGGCTGCCGCGAAGCCAACCGCCGGCCGGTGTGTTCGCCAGCGCTTCACGCAGTCTGGTTGCGATCTCGGCGAGCGACGAGACCGCATCGATCGACAGGTCCAGATGGAGCATGTCCTCGGCGGCGACCGCGAGGTGCGCGTGGGCGTCGTTGAAACCCGGGACGATCACGCGGTCGCGGAAATCGACGACGCCGGCGGCCGGGAAGCGTTCGCGCAAGCCGGCGACCGGGCCGGTCGCGACGATGCGCTCGCCGTGCGTGGCGAACGCTTCGGGGGTGTTACCCTGGGCGCAGGCGGTGCGCATACCGGAGACCATCGTGACGATGCGCCGCGCACGGAAGATCGTCGTCGTCATAGGCGCCGGTTCGTCGGCTTCGCGGCGAAGGCCCGCGGGCTGCGGCACCCGCCCGAACGGGTGATGCAACGACCGTGAGACTTTGTTAGGTTGGAGGCTGCGCGCCCGTCCTGCCGTCGCGGAGAGGTATCCCATGTCCGTCACCGGCGCCCCCGTCGAACCCACCCGCTCGCAGCTTCTGCCGGTCGAGAACCGCGAGGAGCTGATCTACCTTTTGTCGCGGGCGAGCGAACTGGAGCACGGTCTCGCGTGCGTGTACTTGTTCGTCTGCCACTCGCTCAAGAGCGACGTCACCGAAGGTGGACTGACGATCGAGCAAGCCCGGATGGTTCGCGGCTGGAAACGGAAACTCGCCTCGGTCGCGATCGAAGAAATGCTGCACCTCGCGCAGGTCGCCAATATGCTCACGGCGATCGGCGGCGCGCCGCACTTCCGGCGGACCAATTTTCCGATGCCCTCAACCGCGTTCCCGTTCGGGCTCGAGCTGGCGCTCGAACCGTTTTCCCGGACCATCATCGAACGGCTGGTGTGCTACGAGATGCCCGAAGCCGGGATCATCGCACCCGAGCGGCAAGCCACATACGACGAGATCGCGGCGCGCACGGTCGCCGAACGCCGGTCGCGCGAGCCGGAGGCGCCGAGCCGCTGCGCGGTCGAGCCGTTCGAGGTCGACTTCACGACCGTCGGTGAGTTCTACCGCAAGATCGAGTCCGGCTTCAATACCATCGCGCAGGACGTCTTGTTCATCGGGCCGCCGGAGGCTCAAGCCAATGCGCGCTACGTCGACTTCAACGGTGAATTGATCACCGTCGTAGACCGCGATTCCGCCTGTCGCGCGATCCAGATGATCGTCGAGCAAGGCGAGTCGCCCACGACCGAACATCCGGACGCGCATTTCTGCGTCTTCGACTCGATCCGGGTGGAATACGAGCAGGAACGAACCCGCTGCGAAGCAGCTGGGGTCCCGTTCGAACCGGTCCGTCCCGTCGTGCCCAACCCGATGACGCATTTCTACGACGACGCCGCCGGCGGCAACGTCATCCGGGACGAGTTGACCCATCACGTCGCCGATCTCTACAACGTCGCGTACGACACGATGCTGCTGATGCTGCTGCGCTTCTTTTCGCATACCGACGAGAGCGAGGCGGAGTTGGAGGCGCTCTCACGCGCCACCCTGCGCATGATGGCGTCGGTTCTGCGACCGCTCGGCGAGGCGCTGACGAAGATGCCCGCCGGCGACGCTTATCCCGGCAAGACCGCCGGTCCGGGCTTCGGCTACAACCGCGACGTCCATTTGCTTCCGCACAAGGAGTCGGCCTGGGTCTTCTTCGCCGAACGCCTCCGGGAGCTCGAGACCAAAGCAACGTGTCTGCGAGTCAACACGACGGTTCCACCGGAAATCGAAGAAGCAGCCGCGGCCCTGCAAGACGTCGCCGCGCGCATCGCCGGCTTCGCCAAGCACGGCGCCGAGGTTGCGGCGGCCTCAGCCGCTGCGCTCGAACACACGCTCGGGATGACGATCACGCCGGAGCACAACGGGCCGTATCTCGTCACCAACGTCAGCTCGATGACGAATTCGAAGGGTGAGACGCTGACCACGCGCGCCGAGATGGCGCTCTGCCGTTGCGGCGGGAGTTCGATGAAGCCGTATTGCGACGGCACGCACGCGAGCATCGACTTCCACAGCGGAAAGATCGACGCTCGCACGCCGGACAAACAGGACGTGTACGCAGGCAAGGAGGTGACGATCCTCGACAACCGCGGGACGTGCTGCCACTCCGGGAATTGTTCGGACAATCTGCCGGCGGTCTTCCGGGTCGGGGTCGAGCCGTGGATCGACCCGAACGGCGCCTCAAAGCAGGAGATCATCGACATCGTGCGCGCCTGCCCGTCCGGTGCGCTCGGTTACGCGCTGGGCGGCGTCGAATTCCGCGATCGCGACCGCGCGCCGTCAATCTATGTGTCAAAAGACGGACCGTATCACGTACAGGGCCGCGTTGCGTTGCTCCACGAGCAGTTCGGCGAAGGCGCCTCGACGGAGCACTACGCACTGTGCCGCTGCGGTCAGTCGAAGAACAAGCCGTTCTGCGACGGCTCGCACTGGTATGCGAAGTTCGAGGACGACAAGAACTGACGGCGAGTGGAATACCCGGCCGGCGAAGAAACCGGTCGTCGGAGGTGCGCCATGATCGTCGACCGCGGCGAAGACCCTTTTCATCGACGGAGCATTCAGCGAGGCCGCATCCGGCGAGACCCTCCCGGTCATCGAGCCGCCGACCGGACGATCGAACGCGGGCCGGCTGCTGGGCCGCTTCTCGACCAGGATCGCGCAATCGCAGATGGCGGGGGACCGCGATTCTCGCGGCCTACCGTGCCGGGGCTAAGCCGCGCCGCAACTCGACGGGAGCTTGTATGTATCTAGAGCAGCCGGTTCTTACCGACGTCGCGCCGTGTGCGCTCGAGGCAAAGGGGCATCGATGATTCGGGCGGAGGCGCAACTGCTCGTGCCGGACGTGCCGTTGGGGACGGTTCCGGCGCGGTATGCGGACGATCTGGTCGGCTGGGCGAAGGCGACGCCGGCCGCGACGTTCGTTGCTGAGCGTCGCGGTGAAGCGTGGCACCGCGTCAGCTACGCCGACGCGCTGGCGCGCGTGCGCAGGATCGGCGCGGGCGTGCTTGCGCGCGGTGCGCACGTTGAGGCACCGCTCGCGATCGTCGCCGAAAACGGTGTGGACAACGCGCTGCTCGCGCTCGCCTGCGCGTACGCCGGTGTCCCGTACGCGCCGATCTCCGTCGCGGCTGCGGGCGCCGAGGCGAATCGAGACCGCTTGTGCGCCGTCATGGACGCGCTCACTCCCTCGCTGATCTACGCGCCGGATCCCGGCATCGCGCGGCGATTGGCGGATGCGGCACCCGGCGCGCGAATCGTCGCTGATGTCGCGGAGTTGGACGGCAGTGGCGCAGCGGCCGACGAAGCGTTCGCGCGCGTCGCGCCGGATACGGTCGCGAAGATCCTGCTCACCTCGGGTTCGACCGGGATGCCCAAAGGCGTGATCACGACGCAGCGGATGCTGTGCGCGAACCAAACGATGATCGCGCAGGCGTTTCCACAACTGCGCGAGCCCGTCACCCTGGTCGACTGGCTCCCCTGGAGCCACACCTTCGGCGGCAGCTTCTGCTTCGGGATCGTTTTGCGCAGCGGTGGAACGCTCTGGATCGACGAGGGCAAGCCGTTTCCCGCACTGTTCGAACGTACCGTCGCCAACTTGCGCGAGATCTCGCCGACGGCGTACTTCAACGTTCCGCGCGGACACGCGCTGGTCGTCGATGCGCTCGAACACGATCCGTCCCTCGCGCGTCGCTTCTTCGAACGGATGCGGCTGATCGTCAACGCTGGAGCGGCGTGGCCGCCTGCACTGCGCGCCGCCTACGTCCGCCTCGCGCACGCAACGACGGGGCGCGAGATCGCGACGCAATCGTGTTGGGGCGCGACCGAGACCGCACCGCTCTCGACCACGTGTTGGGGCGAGCGACCGGCGGACCCGGATACGATCGGGACCCCGGTGCCGGGCAATGAGATCAAGCTCGCTCCGGTGGAAGACCGGTTCGAGATTCGCGTGCGCGGCGCAAACGTGACACCCGGCTATTGGCGCGACCCTGCTGCGACCGCCGCAGCGTTCGATGCCGACGGCTACTATCGAACCGGGGATGCCGGCGACCTGCTGGACCCCGACGACCCGTCGCGCGGAATCGTGTTCCAGGGACGTTTGGCGGAGAACTTCAAGCTCTCCAGCGGCACGTGGGTCAACGTCGGCGCCCTGCGCGCAGCGGTGCTCGAAGCATGCGCGCCGCTGGTCGACGACGTCGTGGTGGCCGGACACGACCGCGACGACGTCGCCCTGCTCTTCTTCATCAATCTCGTGCACGCGCAGCGTCTGGCTTCACTCGACGTGCCGGATCGCGACGTCCTCGTACGGCGTCCCGGTGTGCGCGACCAAATCACGCGCGGCGTGCGCGCGCACAACGAACGTTCGCGCGGCACGTCGTTGCGGATCGCGCGCAGCCTGATTCTGACCGATGCGCCGAATCGCGACCAAGGCGAGCTGACCGACAAAGGAACGGTCAATCAGCGGCGCGCGCTGATGCTGCGAGCGGACGACGTCGCTCGTCTCTACGCCGATCCGCCGGACGCAGACGTATTCGTGCATTCCGCCGACGGCGCGTGAGCGGACCGCGGACCTGCCCGGTACGATCCTATCGCGGGCGCAGCGCTATGGGGACGGGAGCGGGAGACGGCGGGCGTTGGGTGGGTAGTTTCCGTGCGGGTGTTGCGCGTTCCAGTCTTGGGAGACCGTGACGAGGTATTCGAAGTTTTCCCAGATGTCGGAGTTCGCCGGATCGGACCGGATCACGCCAAGGAACGGCGCCAGACCAGACCATGCCTCCTCGATGAGGCCGCCCCACAGAAGGCAGACCGTCGTGCGATCGATCGTTCCGAGCCGCACGAACATCCCGACGTTTTCGTAGAAGTTACCCAGCATCGTCGCGAGCCGTAGAGCTCGGGGTGAGCCGGAATCATGCAACGCCTCCCGGCACGCCGGATCGCGAAGCAGCTCCGGTAGTTGCGTGCGCACGAACTGGCGCGCTTCGACGAAGTCCTCCGACTGCAGCGTGTCGTGGAGCTTGGTGAGCAACGCGATCTGGTTGCTCGTGCGGACGTGCCGTAGCTGCGCGACCGCGGCAATCGCGGTCGCCGTGATGACGGCCAATGTTCCGACCGACGCGAGCGTGTTGATCAGTTCGTACGACACGATTCCTCCCGCCGAATCCTGACCGTGCGTGCTTATGCGGTATGGAGCAGCGCGCCGCGCGCGAGCGCGTAGTGCAGTAACCGTTCGACCAGGGCTTCGTAGGAGATGCCGGCGTGTTGGGCTTCGTCGGGAAGGAGGCTGGTGGGCGTCATGCCGGGGAGCGCATTCACCTCGAGGATCGTCGGGCGGCCGCCTTTGGTCACGATGAAATCGGTGCGCGAGTAGTCGCGCAAGCCGATCAGACGGTGCACCGAGAGTGCGAGCGTTTGCAAACGCGAGGTGAGGTCGTGATCGATCGGCGCGGGAATCAGGTGGCGCGAGCCACCGGGTTTGTATTTCGCCTCGTACGTGTAGAACTCGTCAGCCGGCAAGATTTCGACGACGGGCAGCGCTTCTTCGCCGAGTACGCCGCACGAGAACTCGCGGCCGGGCACGAACTCTTCGGCCAGGATGTCGCCGGTATGCTCGGCCGCGTCGATGATCGTCTTGCTCCAGGCCTCGTGGGTGCGCACGAGCGCGACGCCGGCGCTCGAACCGCTCGCGCGCGGCTTCACGACCAGCGGCAGATTCAGCGATCCCGGCAGCAGCGGCAGCGTGCCGCCGGTGAGGTCGAACACGTCCCAGGCCGGCGTCGGCAGACCTTCGGCGGCGAGCAGTTTCTTGGTGAGGTGCTTGTCCATCGCGAGCGCGCACGCCGCGACGCCGCTGCCGGTGTACGGCACGCGCAGCCACTCGAGGATCCCTTGAATCGTGCCGTCTTCGCCGCCCGGACCGTGCAGCGCGTTGAACACGACGTCGGGCGCGATCTCGCGCAACGCCTCGACGAACCGGCCGTCGAAATCCAACGACTTCCCGTCGTGGCCGAGCGTCGCGAGCGCGCGCATCACACCGGTTCCGCTTTGAATCGAGACGTCGCGTTCCGCGCTCGGACCGCCCATGACCACTGCGACCTTGAGTGCCATCAGCTGGCTACGAATTCTCCGACGAGGTGGACTTCGAGGTGGAGGGAGACGCCGAACCGTTCGTCGACGGCTCGCCGAACCCGGGCGAGGAGCGTAGCGACGTCACGTGCCGATGCGCCGCCGGTGTTCACGATGAAGTTGGCGTGCAGGGGAGACACTTCGGCCCCGCCTTCGCGCCAGCCCTTGGCCCCGGCCGCCTCGATCAAGCGTCCGGCGTGGTCGCCCTCGGGGTTGCGAAAGCACGAGCCGGAGTTCGGGATGGCGACCGGCTGGGTCGCCTTCCTGCGAACCAGCCGCGACTGCAGCCGCGCGCGAACCTCGGCCGCCTCGCCTCGCGCGAACCGTAATGTCGTGCGCGCGACGATTGCGTCGGAAGGGATCGTGGTGCGGCGGTAGTGCCAAGCGACGTCGATCGCGTGCGGTTCGGGATGCGCCGGCGCCTGCACGACGACCTCACGCGCGAACTCCCCGATCTCACGGTCCGTACCGGCGTTCATCCGGACCGCACCGCCGACCGTCGCGGGGATTCCGGCCAACCCGTCGATCCCGATCCCGCCGAGCGTCGCGACCTTCGTGCACAACACCGGCAACGACGCGCTCCCACCGGCCTCGACCACCACGGCCTCATCGTCGGCGCGCACGTCCAGCGCCGTGAACGAGCCCTCGAGCCGAACGACCACGCCGCGGATCCCGCCGTCGCCGACGAGCAAATTCGAGCCGGAACCAAGTACGAACAGCGGCAGACGGCGCTTGAACACGCGCCGCAGCACGACCGCGAGCTCATCGGACGTCGCGACATCGAGCAGCGCATCGGCCGGCCCACCGATCTTCCACCATGTGTACGGCGCGAGCGGTTCGGCGAATCGAGCGCGCTCGCCGAAGCGCTCGCGCAGCGCCGCGCGATCGTCGTCGTCGAGGTGCGAGACCGACTTCACCGCACGAGCGCGGCGGCGACCCGTTCGCCCAAGCGGTGAGCGACCGACGAGATCGAACCGGCGCCGAGCATCAGCACGAGCGAACCCTGAGGCGCTTCGCGCGGCACGGCTTCGAGCAAGTCTTCGACCTTGCCGACATAGCTGACGTGGGTCCCGAAGGCGGCAAGCGGTTCGCCGATGCTGCGCTCGCTGATCCCCGGGATCGGCGGCTCCGAGGCTGCATACACCGGCGCGAGGATCACCCGATCGGCGCCGGCGAGCGCCTTCGCGAAATCATCCTTCAGGTAGCGCGTGCGCGTGTAGCGATGCGGTTGGAACGCGACGATCACCGGCCCCTCGCCGAAACCGCGCGCCGCCGCGATCGTCTGCGCGATCGCGGTCGGATGGTGCGCGTAATCATCGACGACGGTGAACGCGCCGCGTCCGACGATCTCGAACCGCCGCCGCACGCCGTTGAACGTCGCCAGCGCGCGCGCGATCGTTTCGAACGGGATCCCGGCTGCCAATGCAGCACCGACCGCGCCCAGCGCGTTCTGCACGTTGATCTCACCGGGGATGCGGAGCGCGATCTCACCGCGCTCGTGACCCCGCTCGATCACCGTGAACCGCGAGCCCAGATCGCCGTAGCTCAGATTGACGGCCCTCAGGTTCGCTTCCGCGCGCGACGCGAAGGTCATTACCGGCACGAGCGTCTGATGACCGATCAGGGCGCTGGCACGATTGTCGGTGCCGACGATCGCGCGTCCGGTCGCCGGAACCTTGTTGACGAAGACGGCGAACTGCTCGAGCAACCGCGGCAGCTCCGCGTCCGAAGCGATATGATCGTTCTCGATGTTGGTGATGACCGCGATGGTCGGACTCAAATGCAGAAAGGAGCCGTCGGACTCATCGCTCTCGGTGACGAACCACGGACCGGCGCCGGCGCGCGCGTTCGTACCGGTGTCGACCCGTACCCCACCGACGGCGACCGTCGGGTCGAGCCCGGCGAATTCGAAGATCGTCGCCAACATCGCGGTGGTCGTGGTCTTACCGTGCGTCCCCGCGACCGCGACCAAGCGATGACCGCGCGCGAGCTCGGCCAGCATCGCTCCACGGGTCACGACGTCGAGTTTCCGTTCGAGTGCCGCGACGAACTCCGCGTTGTCGCGCGCGATCGCGGATGAGACGACGACGGTGGTCGCCTCGCCGAGGTTCTCGGCGCGCTGCCCGATCGCGATCCGCACACCTTCGGCCTCGAGGCTCGCGACCAGCGGCGTACGACGCACGTCCGATCCGCTGACCTGAGCACCGCGCGCGAGCAGGAGTCGCGCAATTGCGCTCATGCCGATCCCGCCGACGCCGACGAGATGGTATGCCGTGTCCATCACGGACAAACCTCATTCGCTTCGGTCGCATCATCGACCCGCGCCGCGGAGCGCGCTTCGACGCGGCCGACGATCGAGGCGACGGCGTCGCGCGGCGCCAGCGACCGTGCGGCCGACCGCATCGTGCGATTCCGCTCGGGTTCGAGCACGTCGCGCAGCGTCCACCACAGCCGGTCGCCGTCGAGTTCGGCGTCTTCGATGACCGCCGCCGCCCCGCGCTCGACGAACAGCGCCGCGTTGTGCGCTTGGTGCAGGTCGGCCGCGAACGGATACGGGACGAGCACGGCCGGGGTCCCCGTCACCGCCAACTCCGCCAGCGTCGATGCGCCGGCGCGCGCGACCACCACGTCGGCGGCCGCGTACGCGTCGGCCGGATCCTCGAGATAGGGCACCAACCGCACGCGATTCCCGGCCGCGAGCACGCGTTCTTCGGCTTGCATGTACGCGTAGTCGCGCTCGCCGCTGACGTGCAGGACTTGCCAGCCGGCGCCGAGCGTGCGCCGGGTCACCAGCGCCGCGACGGCTTCGTTGATCGAACGCGCCCCCTGGCTTCCACCGATCACGACGACGGTCGTGCCGTTCGGATCGAGCCCCAACCGCGTGCGTGCACCCGGTCCGTCCGCGGCGAGCCGCAACGACGCGCGGACCGGCGCACCGGTCAACACGGTCTTCCTACCGAACGAACGCTGCGACGCCGGATAGGTGGTCCACACCTCGTCGACCAGCGGCGCGAGCAGCCGATTCGTCAGCCCCGGCGTCACGTTGATCTCGAGCAGAGCGATCCTGCAGCGCAGCACGCGCAGGACCTGCAGGATCCGCGCCGCGACCACGACCGGAAAGCAAACGTAACCGCCGGTCGCCACGACCATCGTGGGTTTGAAGCGCGCCAGCTCGCGCAACGCGACGACCGTGCCGGCCGCGTTCGACCAGATCGTGCGCAATGTCGCAGGCGAAAGTTTTCGCTGCAGCGGCGCACTGGGCACGAAGGTGAGCGGCATCGTGGTGACCAGTTTCGCTTCGAGTCCACCGCGATTACCGAAGAAGCGCGCATCGTACGTACCCGAGCGATGGCGTGCGCGCAACCCGGCGTCGATCGCGAGCGCCGGGTAGATGTGGCCCCCGGTACCGCCGCCGGTGAACGCCACCGTCAGCTTCACCGGCACGCCTCCGTCGTCATTGCAACAAGCTTCCCGGCCGCGCGCCGGAACCTTTTGCCGGCGCAAAGCGAACCGCCGCCCAGGCGTGACGGCGCCGTCGCGGAATGCGACGGTCATGCAATCCCCGAACCTGCGCCCGGTCGCCGCAATCGCCGTTCTCATCGCTGCGACGGCGCTGGCGACACCGCTTCCGCCTGCGGCGCCGATCGTCGTCAGCGATTGCCGCGGCGGAATCGAGAGCGTCGAACTGGTGGAGATCGCCGCGTACGACGTGACGTTCCACTCGACCGCGAGCGTCACCGCGGACGAAATCCGGTTGTCGGTCCCGTACGGCCGGCACGGAAAGCGCGCCGACTTCGATTTGCACGGCTCCTTTGCGCCACAGGTCGAGGTGACGCGCGCGCTGCGCCGGACCGTGCGCGGCGGCCTGTTCGCGTACATGTCGGCTCACAACGATTGCCGTGTCGACTATGTCCACTTCGCCGACGGATCGGCCTGGACGCGCCCGGCGTAGCCGCACCCTCGACGACGTCCGCGTTCGACCACGCCTACGGCACGTGCGCCGGTGCGGCGAGTGGGGCGACGGCGGTCGGCGAGCCGACGCCGCGCAGCACGCCGCGCGCCATGCCGTCGCGGCCGAACACGGCGATCGAACCGTCATCGCGACACCCGCCGGGGGACGGCGGATCTTCCGAGCCGCCCGCATTGACGACGTAGACGACGTCGCGCGTGATCGCGAGCGCGACCGCTGAGGTCATCGCGTCGTGAATCCTGACGCGCGGCTGCGCCGCCGCAACATCGTCGAACACGTCGACCTCGGCGTCCGTGCGCAGGCACGACGGGGTGCCGATCAGGACCGCGAGCGAGCCGTCGGGTCCGCCGGCGACGAAGCGCGGCGGACGTGCGGCGGGAAAACGCAGCGTCGCGACGAGATCGAAGGAGCTGGTGTACACGCGCACCTCGCGCTGCGCCGCGGAGATCACCGCAAAGCGACCGTTCGCGAGCGCCGTCAAACCTGACGCGTCCACGATCGCTTGGTGCCGCAGCCGTCCGCCACGATCCCAACCGGAGAGCCGTCCGCCGCCGATTGCGACCGTCGTGTCGCCGACCCCGATCGCATCGCTGACGCCGCCGATCGCCGCGGCCGGAGAACCGGTCGGAAAGCCGCGCAGATCGTAACGGCGGAGCAGCCCGCCGGCCGCGTCGTATGCGACGAAACCATCGTCGGCGGGTCCGACCATCGAGGCGACATTTTGCGGCAGCCGGTTGATTTCGCGCGGCTCGAGTGACGGCGAGATCGATTCGACGGTCGTGAACCCGTTCTCCGCGAAGCTCAGCAGGACCGAGCCGTCGGGCAGCGTCGACAACAAACGGTAGCCGGTCGCGCGCGGACCCGCCGACGCACCGTGCCGGACGTCGCCGTCGACGTACAAGATCCAGCTGCGGGTCGACACCAACAGCGGCGTCGGCGCAACGCCCGCGCCGAGCAGCGGGACGAGGCCCGCCAAGGCCGCCACGATCGCTCTGAGACCCGATCGGGAGAACATGCGCCCGAGGTTCGCGCGCAGCCGCCGGCGCGCCCGCTACGTCGTGCGGTGTCGCCCGACGTTGGCGATCAGCGCGACGGCGATCAACGAGACGATCAGCGACGTACCGCCGAACGAGATGAACGGTAGCGGCACGCCGGTCACCGGCCATGACGACGTGACGACCCCGATATTGATGAACGCCTGGATCACGATCACGAACGTGCAGCCCAGGGCCAAGAACAGTCCGAAGCGGTCGGGTGCTTTCAGCGCGAGCGTGACCGCGCGCACGGCGAACAGCACGAACAACGCGATCACCACCAGGCCGCCGAGCATCCCCAACTCCTCGCCGATCACGGCGAAGATGAAGTCGGTATGCGCTTCGGGGAGATAGAAGTATTTTTGCCGCGAGGCTCCCAGCCCCAACCCGAAGACCCCGCCGCTACCGAGCGCGAGCAGCGACTGCACGATGTGAAAACCGGTGTTCTGCGGGTCCTTCCACGGATGCATGAAGGCGAAGATGCGCGCGCGCTTGTACGCCGACGAGCCGATCGCGATCGCCGCCCCGGGCAGCATCACCAGCACGCACAGGATCAAATGCTCGAACCGCGCGCCCGCCGTGAACAGCAGCGCGAAGGCGGTGAAGACGTACAGCGACGCCGTTCCCATATCGGGTTCGAACA
>Ga0070714_100002507_pt1 | contig 13533 bp, 12 predicted proteins | sample LARL83metaG_FD_65450 | JGI IMG/M metagenome (GOLD analysis project Ga0070714, IMG submission 65450) | Corn, switchgrass and miscanthus rhizosphere microbial communities from Kellogg Biological Station, Michigan, USA - LAR L8-3 metaG | ecosystem: Host-associated > Plants > Roots > Rhizosphere ...
ATGGGCGGGCGGTCCACCGAGAAGGCGCTGAACTTCCGCGGCTCCAGCATGCGGCTGCTGCGAACGCTCGCGCCGCAGCGCCCGATGATCGCGGCGGCCCTGATCCTGGGCGTGGCCAGCGTGACCCTGACCGTGCTCGGGCCCCGGCTGCTGGGCGAGGTCACCAACGTGATCTTCGCCGGCCTGGTGAGCAAGCAGATCCCGGCCGGCGAGACCCAGGCCGAGGCGGTCGCGCGACTGCGCCACGAGGGCAACGGCACGCTGGCCGACCTGGTCGGCTCGCTGCACCTGACTCCCGGCCAGGGCGTCGACTTCAACCAGGTCGCGCACCTGCTGATCATCGTGATGGTGATCTACGCCGCGGCCGCGGTGTTCGGCATCCTGCAGGCCCGGGTGACCGCGACGATCGTGCAGCGCGCGGTGTTCACCCTGCGCGAGCAGCTGCAGGCCAAGCTGGCCCGGCTGCCGCTGCGCTACTTCGACCGCCAGCCACACGGCGAGATCCTCAGCCGGGTCACCAACGACATCGACAACCTGGCCCAGTCGCTGCAGCAGACGCTAAGCCAGGTGGTGATCTCGCTGCTCACGATCGTGGGCGTGCTGGCCAGCATGTTCTGGATCTCACCGCTGCTGGCCCTGATCGCGCTGGTCACCGTGCCGGTCTCGGTCCTGGTGGTGGCGCGGATCGGCAAGCGGGCCCAGCCGCAGTTCGTCCGGCAGTGGTCCACCACCGGCAAGCTGAACGGCCACATCGAGGAGATGTACACCGGGCACTCGCTGGTCACCGTGTTCGGCCAGCGGGAGCAGGCCATGCGCACGTTCACCGAGTACAACGACCAGCTGTTCGAGTCCAGCTTCCGGGCCCAGTTCATCTCCGGCACCATCCAGCCCGCGATGATGTTCATCGGCAACATCAACTACGTGCTGGTCGCGGTGGTGGGCGCGCTGCAGGTCGCCTCCGGCGCGCTGTCGCTCGGCGCCGTGCAGGCGTTCATCCAGTACTCGCGGCAGTTCAGCCAGCCGCTGACCCAGGTCGCGAGCATGGCCAACCTGCTGCAGTCCGGCGTGGCCTCGGCCGAGCGGGTGTTCGCGCTGCTCGACGCCGACGAGCAGACACCGGACCCGGACGAGCCCGGCCGCCCGGAACCGGTCCGCGGCCGGGTGGAGTTCCGCGACGTGTCGTTCCGGTATTTCCCCGACGCGCCGCTGATCGACGACCTGTCGCTGACCGTCGAGCCCGGCCAGACCGTGGCCATCGTCGGGCCCACCGGCGCGGGCAAGACCACGCTGGTCAACCTGCTGATGCGGTTCTACGAGCTGGACGCGGGCCAGATCACGGTGGACGGCGTCGACATCGCGTCGATGAGCCGCGAGGACCTGCGCGCGATGACCGGCATGGTGCTGCAGGACGCCTGGCTGTTCGGCGGCACGATCGCCGAGAACATCGGTTACGGCTCGGCGGGCGCGACCAGGGACCAGATCGTCGACGCGGCCCGGGCCACCTACGTCGACCGGTTCGTGCGCACGCTGCCCGACGGCTACGAGACCGTGCTCGACGACGAGGGCGGCAACGTCAGCATGGGGGAGCGGCAGCTGATCACGATCGCCCGCGCGTTCCTGGCCCGGCCCGCGATCCTGATCCTGGACGAGGCGACCAGCTCGGTCGACACCCGCACCGAGGTGCTGATCCAGCGGGCGATGAACTCGCTGCGCCAGGGCCGGACCAGCTTCGTGATCGCGCACCGGCTGTCCACGATCAGGGACGCCGACCTGATCCTGGTCATGGAGGCCGGCCACATCGTCGAGCAGGGCACGCACGCCGAACTGCTCGAAGCCGGCGGCGCCTACGCGCGGCTGTACGCCGCGCAATTCGCCCAGGCGCTGGCCGAGGTGGATTAGCCCGGAGGCGGCGCCCACAACAGCTGCCCCCAAGTGGCATTACGCATCTTGACGGCGCTGATGTGCGATGGCAGCGTTATGCCTATCAATCGATTGATTGGGTCGCGGGCTTGGCCAAACTGGGTGAGATAAGACGGGCCGCGGTGAGCCTGTTCGCCGAGCGGGGGTTCGCCGCCACCGGCATCCGCGACGTGGGCCGGGCCGCCGGGCTCAACTCGGCCACGCTGTACCACTACGCCAGCGGCAAGGAGGAGCTGCTGGCCGGGATCATGCGGGCCGGGCTCGGGGAGCTGCTGCGCACCGGGCGTGAGGCCGTGTCCTACCGGGCGGACCCGGCCGTGCAGCTGGCCCGGCTGGTGGCCGCCCACGTGGCCAACGAGGCGGTGAACCCGCTCACGTCGCGGGTCACCGACACCGAGGTGCGCGCGCTTACCGGCCGGAACCGGGCCGAGATCATCGCGCTGCGGGACGAGTACGAGGCGCTGGTCGCGGGGGTGCTCGCGCGCGGCGTGGCCACGGGGGAGTTCCACGTCACCGACCTGGGGGTGGCCCGGCTGGCGCTGGTCGAGATGTGCAACGGGGTCGCGCTCTGGTACCGGCCCGACGGCCGGCTGTCCGTGGCCGAACTGCAGGACCGGTTCGTCGAGCTGGCCGGCCGGCTGGCCGGCTCGCGGGCCGTGCGCCGGGACGAGTACGGGCCGCCAATCACCCCGCTGCGGCTGGACTCAGAACCCCACCACACCCGGGAGCTGACTGACCGATGACGGCCGACCTTGTCCTGGACCGGGCCACCGCCGGGGCCGAGCCCCGCTGGGGGACGATCACCGAGCTGCTCGCGGACACCGCGGCCAGGTACCCGGACCGGGAGTTCCTCCGCTGCCCCGACGCGTCGCTGACCTTCGCCGAGGTCGCGGACTACACCGACCGGCTGGCCCGGGTGCTGGCCGCCCGGGGCGTGGCCGCGGGGGACCGGGTCGCGGTGATGATGGACAACGTGTCCGGCTGGCCGCTGAGCTGGTTCGCGATCCTCAAGGCCGGGGCGGTCGCGGTGCCGGTGAACGCGCGGTTCCGGCAGGCCGATCTCGAGTTCGTGCTGCGCGACTCCGGCGCGGCGCTGGTGCTCGCGTCGGACGCGCACGCCGGCCTGGTGCGCGGCGTGGCCGCGAGTGCCGGCACGGTCCGCGAGGTGGGCACGCTCGAGGAACTGGCGTCCGAGGTGGCGGCCGCGCCCGCGGGTGCGGTGGCCGGCCCGGCGCCCGGCCCGGAGGACGTCACGAACTTCCAGTACACGTCGGGCACCACCGGGTTCCCCAAGGCGTGTCTGCTGCCGCACGGCTACTGGCTCAGGACCGCGTGGCTGACCGCGATCGACGCCGAGCTGCGCGGCGACGACGTGGTGCTGATCGCCCAGGCGTTCTCGTACATGGACCCGCAGTGGTGCGCGGTCATGTGCCTGATCGGCGGCCTGCCGCTGGTCGTGTTGCCGCGGTTCTCCGCGTCCGGGTTCTGGCCCGCGGTCCGCGAGCACGGCGCGACGCTCACGTACGTGCTCGGCACGATGCCGCTGCTGATGCTCAAGCAGCCGCCGCACCCCCTCGACCGGCAGAACCGGATGCGCCTGGTGCTGTGCTCCGGCATCGCCCCGGGCCAGCATGAGGCGATCGAAGAGCGCTGGGGCGTGCCCTGGCGGGAGATCTACGGGTCGACGGAGAGCGGTCTGGACCTGAGCGTGCCGCTCAGCGCCGCCGAGACGGTCGGCACCGGCGCGATGGGGCACCCGCCGCCCGGCAAGGAGGTCCGGGTGGCCGACGAGCAGGGCGACACCGTGCCCGACGGCACGGTGGGCGAGATCCTGATCCGGGGCACGCCGATGATGCTCGGCTACTGGAACCAGCCCGACGCCACCGCCCGCGTGTTCCGCGGCGGCTGGTTCCACACCGGTGATCTCGGGTTCGCCGACGCCGCCGGCTGGATCCACCACGCCGGGCGGCTCAAGGACATGATCCGCCGCGGCGGGGCGAACATCTCGTCGGCCGAGGTGGAGGGCGTGCTGGCACAGCACCCGGCGGTGGTCACCGCGGCGCTGGTGCCGATCCCCGACGAGCTGTTCGGCGAGCTGCCCAAGGCCTTCGTGCAGCTGCAGCCCGGGCAGCCCGGGGACGCGGAGGTCGCGCGCAGCATCCTGGACCACGCGCGCGGCCAGCTCGCCGACTTCAAGGTCCCGGCCTACCTCGAGTTCGTGGACAGCTTCCCGCTGACGCCGTCGGCGCGGATCCGCAAGCAGGAGCTCCTCACCCCCGGACGCGACCAGCGCTCCGGCGCCTTCGACGCCGCGGCGGACGCGTGGACATGAAAGGGCGATACCCGTGACCGATCAGGCCAGCGCACCGGACCGCATCGTGGTGACCGAGCAGCAGGAGGTCGCCGTGATCACCCTGAACCGGCCGGAGGCGCTCAACGCGCTGAGCGCCGAGATGCGCAGCAACCTCGCGGCCGCGCTGCGCCGCTACGGGGACGGCGGCTCGGTCCGGGGGATCGTGCTGACCGGCACCGGGCGTGCCTTCTCCGCGGGGGAGGACCTCAAGGAGGCCTCCCGCCAGCCCGAGGGCGGGCTGATCGCGGCGATCGAGCTGTTCCACGACATCACCCGGGCCGTGCTGCAGACCCGGGTCCCGGTGGTCGCGGCGCTGAACGGGATCGCGGTCGGCGGCGCGTGCGAGATCACGCTGTGCTGCGACGCGCGCATCGGCACGCCGGCCGCGGAGTGCTACTTCCCCGAGAACACCCTCGGCCTGCCGATCTCGAACGCGTCGAGCTACCTGCTGCCCCGGCTGGTGGGCCGCCAGGCCATGCGGCTGGTCCTGGAGTCGGCGCGGATCAGCGCGGACGAGGCGCTCTCGATCGGGCTGCTGGACGAGATCGTCGAACCTGGGGCGCTGCTCGGCATCGCGATCGCGCTGGTGCACCGCTGGAACCCGCCAGGCTCGGCCACGCCCGTCCACCTCGGCCTGCTGCGCCCGCCGCTGAGCGAGGTCGAGAACGCGTTCGCCGCCGAGACCGAGGTGGCCAGGCAGGTCGACCAGAGCGGGATGGCCCGGGCCGGGGTCGGCCGGTTCCTGGCCGGGCGCACCGGCGGCGCTGGCTAGCCGCCCAGCGGGACGGTACTGCCCGGCACCGGCGTGAGCGGCTGGCCGGTCACCGGCCAGCCCGAGGGCAGCCAGGCCAGCGGGCGGACCTGCACCCACGGGTCGCCGCCACGGAACGCGTCGTAGTAGTGGTACACGAGGTAGGACCGGGAGCCGTTCTGGAAGATGGACGACGAGCCGGGGCCGATCATGCCCTCGTCGCTGCCCTGCAGCTCCATGCCGCCGCCGTTCATCATCGAGGTGCCGTTCGGGTCCAGGTACGGCCCGGTCACCGACGCCGACCGGCCGACCATGATCCGGTAGCTGCTGCCGATGCCCTGGCAGCACGAGTCGAACGACACGAACAGGTAGTAGAACCCGTCGTGATAGGTGATGCCAGACCCTTCCTCGGCGTCCGGCGCGGGCCGCTGCGCGAGCGAGTACAGGGTCGGTGACGCGCTGGCCGGCTTGCCCGTGGCCGCGTCCAGCTGGAGCAGCTTGATCCCGCTCCAGAACGACCCGAACACCAGCCACTTGCCGCCGTCGGCGGCGGTGACCAGCGACGGGTCGATGGCGTTGAAGTCGTCGCTGCTGGTGCTCTGGAAGACCAGGCCCTGGTCGGTCCAGTGGTAGCGGGGGCTGGCCGGGTCCAGCGTGGGCGTGGTGGCCAGCCCGATCACCGAGTTGTTCGAGCCGAAGCTGGAACCCGCGTAGTACAGGTGCCAGAGGCCGTTGAAGAACGAGATGTCCGGCGCCCACAGGTTCGGGATCGACCCGAGCTGGCCGGTGATCCAGGCGGGCTTGGTGGCGAACACCGTGCCCGAGTACTTCCACTGGCGCAGGTTGCCCGAGGTGCGGATCTGGATGTTGCCGTTGCCGATCGCGCCCGCGGGGTCGCCCGTGGAGAACAGGTAGTAGGTGCCGGCGTCCCGGGCCAGGCTCGGGTCGTGCACGAAGATGTACGGGTTCGGGATGCCGGGGGAGTCCGCGGCGGTCGTGCCCCCTGAGGCGCGGGTCACCGTCACCGCCACGGCGGCGCCGCCGACGAGCACCACCCCGGCCAGCGCCAGCACGAGCGCGGCCGATATCCGGCCCAGCCGCATCCTGCCCAGCAGCGTCTTCATCCGTCCTCCCGCCACACGTTTCAGCACCACTCACACCCGCTGAGCGAACGACACCGAGTCCGCCACGACGCTCATGAGCGGACGGCGCAGCCACCACCGCTTTGAGCGAACGTTCGCTCACATTCATTGCTATTTTAGGCGTTTTATGCGCATCCCGTCGAGCACAACCTTCCGGGATCCTGGCCAGGGAAGCCCGCAGGCCAGCTGCAGTAGATACTGAATTACAGCGGTGTAATTGCGCTTGCAACACTTTGAGCTGCGCAAATCCAGGCACTAGCGGCAGCCTGGCGCCATCACGGATATACAGCGAGCGTTCGCTCATGCTTATGGCGCTCGAGTGGCGGCGATCAAGGTTTGCCCGCGCTGGGGCTAGCCTGGCTGGCGGGTAAGGGCGGACGCGGCACTGGCCATACGCCGGGAGGCCTGGGTACATGGCGCTGCGCGCAGTGGTAGTCGGTGGCGGGATCGGCGGGACCGCGGCCGCGGTTGCGCTGACCCGGGCTGGGATTCACGTCCAGGTCTACGAGCAGGCGGCGCGGCTGGCCGAGGTCGGGGCCGGGGTTTCGCTGGCGCCGAACGGGCGGCGGGTGCTCGAGCGGCTCGGCGTCGGCGATGCGGTCGCGCGGCTGGGCGCGCGGCACGTGTCTGCCCAGCTCAGGCAGTCCGACGGGCGGCCCGTACCGCACCGGCCCGACCAGTTCGCCCAGGCGGGCCGAAACATCGGCATTCACCGTGCCGACCTGCTCGGCCTGCTCGCCGCCCGGCTGCCGCCGGGCACCGTCCGGACCGGCCACCGCTGCACGGGGTTCAGCCAGGACGCCGGCCGGGCCGAGGTGACGTTCGCTAACGGGGCATCGGACACGGCCGACGTGGTGATCGGGGCGGACGGCATCCACTCGGTGCTGCAGGGCTTCGTGGTCGAGCCGGCCGAACCGGTGTTTTCCGGCGTGGTCGCGCACCGCGGCCTGGTGCCGGGCCTGGACGCCTACCCGGCCGGCACGATGCGGATGTGGGTTGGCGAAGGCCAGCACTTCCTGGTGTTCCCGGTGCGGGCCGGCCAGCTGCTGAACTACGTCGGGTTCGTGGCCTCAGCGACCTCGATCCGGGAGTCGTGGTCGGCGGCCGGTGACCCAGCCGCGCTGGCCGCGCACTTCGCGGGCTGGGACCCGCTGATCGGGCAGGTGATCGCGGCGATCAGCGGGCCGGGTGGCAGCGGGTTCCAGTGGGGCATGTATGACCGCGCACCGCTCGCCCGCTGGAGCGAAGGACGGCTGACGCTGCTGGGCGACGCGGCGCATCCGATGCTGCCGCACCTCGGACAGGGCGTGAACCAGGCCCTCGAGGACGCTGTGGCCCTGGCGACGCTGCTGGCTGCCCGCCCGGAGCCGCCCGCGGTACCGCGGGCGCTGGTGCGCTACGAGGAGCTGCGGCGGGAGCGGACGGCGCGCGTCCAGGCCGGCTCGCGGCGGACCGGGGCCGGCTACGACAGCTCCGGCAGCGATCTGATCGATCGCCAGTGGATCTACGAGTACGACGCGGAGGCCGAAGCGGCCGCGATCGCGTGATCAGAGGGCGACTTCGACGAGGGCGGGGCCCTGGTGCGCGAGCCCGGCGTCGATGTGACGGGAGAACTCGTCGGCGGTGGTGGCCCGGAACGCCTCGAGGCCGAAGGTCCGGGCCAGCGACACCCAGTCGATGCGCGGCTGGCCGAGGTCCGTCAGCGCCTCGGCCTTGGGGCCGTCGGCGGCCACACCCAGGTTGCGCATCTCGCTGCGGAGGATCTTGTATGTCCGGTTGGCGAACACGATCGTGAGGATGTCGAGCTGCTCGCGGGCGTGGGTCCACAGCGCCTGCGGCATGTACATGCCGCTGCCGTCGCTCTCCAGCGCGACAACCTTGCGGTCGGGGCAGGCCACGGCCGCGCCGGCCGCGCACGGGAGCGCGTACCCGATCGAGCCGCCGGTGCCCAGGAGCCAGTCGTGCGGGCGGCCGCGCTCGGTGTCGGCCAGGAACGTGCGCCCAGTGGTGATCGACTCGTCGACCACGACCGCGTTCTCCGGCAGGGCGGCCGCGATCACCGCACCGATCTTCTCCGGGGTCAGGGTCCCGCTGGGGCGGTCTGGCAGGCTCAGCTCCGCCCGTTTCGGTGACGCGCGGCCCGCGTCGAGCGCTCCGCACAGCGCGTCCAGCGCGCCGGGGATGTCCTGGTCGGCCCGGGCCAGCTCGTGGATGCGCGTGCCTGGCCGGGACAGCTGGCTGGGCTGGCCCGGGTAGGCGAAGAACGCGACCGGGGGCTTGGCGCCCACCAGAATGATGTTCTGCACGTCGTCGAACGCCGCGGCCGCCGGGCCGATCGGGTACGGGATGCGCTGCACCGGCACCCGGCCCGCGCCGCGGGTGATGCGCGCGATATGCGTCGGCGCGTACAGGCGAGCCCCGGTGACGTCGGCGATCTGCCCGGCGCGCTCGAGCGGCGTCTCCCTGGTCGCCTTCGGCCCGAGGATCAGCGCCGTGGTCTCGCCGGACTGCAGGATGCGCGCGGCCACGTCGACCGCCTCGCCGGAAACCGGCGCGGGCGCGGGCACGACGGCCTCGGCCGCGGCGGGCGCGGTGGTGAGCTCGCTCCAGGAGGCGTCGGCCGGCAGGATCAGCGACGCGACCCGGCCCGGGGCGGTCCGGGCCGCCGCGATCGCGGCGGCGGCGTCCGTGGCCAGGGAGTCCGCGTTTGGCGAGGTCCGCACCCAGTGGCTGAACGGGCGCGCGGTTCCCTCGATGTCCGAGGTCAGCGGGGCGTCGTAGAGGCGGTGGTAGGTGGCGTGGTCACCGATGATGTTGACCACCGGGGACTGCGCGCGCAGCGCGTTGTGCAGGTTGGACAGGCCGTTGGCCAGCCCAGGTCCCAGGTGCAGCAGGGTCGAGGCCGGGCGGTCGGCCATGCGGGCGTAGCCGTCCGCGGCCCCGGTGAGCACACCCTCGAACAGGCCCAGCACACAGCGCATGCCCTCGGTGCGGTCCAGTGCGGCGACGAAATGCAGCTCGGAGGTCCCCGGGTTGGCGAAGCACACGTCGACCCCGTTACTGGTCAGCGTGGCCAGCAAGCTCTCCGCACCGTTCACAGGAACGTCTCCGATCTCCGCGTGCCGTCATCGCCGCTGTGCCCGAGGCTACGGTCCGCCCCGCCGGGCCGTGCGGCCGCCCCTCGGGCCGGAGACGCATCGTCGAGCTGCGGCAAACAGCGGGGAGAGCGGATGTGCGTACCGGCTACCCGGGTCCCGGCTGGGCGCGGTCAACCCGCACAACGACGATCACGTCGCCCTCAACCTCATATAAGACCTGGTAATCACCGACGCGCAGCCTCCGGTAGCTGCCCCGGCCGAACACTCCCGGCGGCTCCGGATCGTCGGCTAACGCCGCCACGCTTTCATCGAGGGCACGCATCCCGGCCTGGTCGGCCATGAACCGGCGCGCTGACGCCAGCGCGCTATGCCGCCAGACGATCCTCACAGGTCACCGACCAGGCCGGCCATGACCACTACGTGGGGGATGGTGCCGCCGGGCCGTCCCGCCGCCTTCCAGGCCTCGTGCTCGTCGACCGCGGCGTCGACCTCTGCCGCCTCGATTTCCTCGGCTGGGGCGCGATCCCTGAGGGCGGTCAGCATGCGGTACTCCTGCAGGGGCACCACCACGGCCGTCTCGCCGCCGAGACGGATCACGTTGGCGCTGCCGTCGTGCCCTGATTCCTGCCCACTCACAGAGATGATGCTAATTCGCCAGGCTGCCTGGCGCGCCCGACTCGCCCGCAGGAACCATGGTCTGCGCGTCTGGTGAGGCCACCCGCAGGATCCCCGCGCCGGGTGCGGGGCTGCTGGGCAGGTTCCGGTCGGAGAGCAGGGCGGGGGTGAGCAGGAGAGTGCCGGCCAGGGCGTAGCTGGCCAGGATGATCCACAAAGCGTCGCGGGTGCCGACCGCGGTGGCCAGGCTCCCGGCGAGCAGGGCGCCGAAGGGGATGATCCCGAAGACGGGGAGGCGCATGGTGGCGGTGATGCGCCCGAGCAGCGCGGCGGGACAGTAGGCCTGGCGGAAGCTGCCGGCGATGATGTTCCCGGCCGCGATGCCGCCCGAGGCCACGGCCGAGCCCGCCACGTAGAAAGCCGCCCGGGGGCCCGCCGCGGTCAGCGGGATGAGCAGGCTGAACAGCCCGCCGGCCAGCGCGCTCAGCAGCAGCGTCCGGGCGGTGCCCAGCCACCGGGCCAGCCGCCTGGTGATCATGGCGGCCAGGATCCCGCCCACGCTGCCGGCGCCCAGCAGCAGGCCCGTGGCGGCGGCGCCGAACCCGGCCGCGCGGACGAGGAAGACCACGAGCAGCGCGGTGCTGCCGGCGTAGGCGAAGTTGCCGGCCGCCGCATAGAGGGTGAGCGGGCGCAGGTACGGGTCGCGGGCAATGAGCCGCAGGCCCTGGGTGATCTCCGCCCGCACCGTGGTGGCGCGTTCGGCGGGGCGCCGGGCGGCGGGGCCGGTGCGGATGGCCAGCAGGCACGCGGCCGAGACGACGAAGCTGGCCGCGTTGAACAGCAGCGCGGTGGCCGCTCCAACGGCCTCGGCGGCCAGCCCGGCGGCGCTGCGGCCGCCGATCGCGGCCACGGCCGCACCGCCCTGCAGCTTGGCGTTGCCCTCCACCAGTTCTCCGGCGGTGACCAGGGAGGGCAGCAGGACCTGGTAGGCGGTGGCGAACACCACGTTGGCCGTCCCGGCCGCCGTCGCGACCGCCAGGAGCACGCCGGTGCTGAGCATCCCGGCCCAGGCGGCGGCGGGCAGGCTCGCGTAGAGCAGCGCCGCGACCACATCGCAGATGATCATCAGTGGCCGGACCGGCAGCCGGTCCACCCAGGCCCCGGCGGGCAGCCCGACCACCAGCCAGGGGAGATAGGCGGCCGCGGTCAAGGCGGCCACCGCGAAGGCGCTGGCGTGCAGCGCCGTGACGGCCAGCAGCGGGACCCCGGCCGCGGCCATGGCGGTGCCCGCCCCGCTGATCGTCTCGCCGGTCCACAGCAGCCGGAAGTCTCTGTGCCAGATCAGCCCGCCCCGCCGGTGGCCCGTCACCGGCCCGGGTCGGCCCGGCGGCGCTGGACGTCGTCCGGCAGTTCGTCGGTCCTGGCCGGCCTGGCCCGCCCGGTTCCGCCGTCCGGATCCGCGGAGAGCATCTCACCGGCGACGGCCGACCACAGCGCTTCGCGGGCCGCCTCCAGGACGCCGGGGCCGGGCGGCTCGGCCTGCCCGAGCGCGCGCAGCGGACCCATGTCGTCTGGCTCGGCGATGTTCTCGGTCACGTCATCCCTCTCAGTTCTCCCGGCTGCTGGCCAGCACCGGGCGCAGGGCGGCGCGGGCGCGGTGCAGCCGGCTGCGCACCGTGCCCTGCGGCACGCCGAGGACGGCCGCGACCTCGGCCGGGCTCAGCTGCTCCCACGCCACCAGCAACAGCACATCGCGTTCCGGCGCTGGAAGGGCCCGCAGCGCGGATGTCAGCTCCCGGGCCTGGGCCGCCGAATCCAGGCGGTCGACGACGTCGTCCCACGGGTCGACGGCTTCCTCGGCGGCCGTGCTCGGGTCCGGCCTGGACCGCCAGTAAGCCCGCAGCACGTTCCTGGCGATCCCGTACAGCCACGGCCGGGCGCCGGCGTACCCGGGGTCATATCCGCCCCGGGCCGCGAACGCCCTGACCCAGACCTCACCCAGCAGGTCGTCGGCGGCCTGCTGGCCCGCCCGCCGGGCCAGGAACCCGTGCACCGCGACCTCGTGACGCCGGACCACCTCGACGAATGCGTCGGCGCGGCCCCGCACGGACTGCTCGATCAGCGCTCCGTCGGTCTCCACGTCGCTCCCCAGCGTTGCGTTGCCTGCCCTCTACCTGTTATTGCCGCCAGCCCGGCCCTGCGTTCGCCCCGGCGGACGCGCTCAGACCGATCAGGAATGGAGAAGCGCCGGTCACAGGGCCGCAACTAGCCTGACCGACATGGACAGCACCACTCAAGGAACCTTTAAGGAGTGACCATGGCCGGCTCTTCCACCACCCAGGGAATCAAGACCGTGCTTCATCCCGTATCCGACCTGGCCGCGGCCAAGGCGGTGTACACCGCCCTGCTCGGCGTGCCGCCAAGCGCCGACGCGTCCTACTACGTCGGCTTCGACGCCGAGGGCCAGCACATCGGGCTGGTGCCGGGCGGGGGACCGCAGGGCATGACCTCGCCCGTGACCTACTGGCAAGTGGCGGACATCGAGGCAAAGCTGGCCGAGGTGACCGCCGCGGGTGCCACCGTGAAGGAGCCCGCGCACGACGTCGGCGGCGGCCGCCTGGTAGCCGCGTTCACCGACCCGGACGGCAACGTCCTCGGCCTGCTACAGGACCCGTGATCGTGGCCCCGGCCAGCGCCGCGCCACCCCGGACGGCGCCGCCGATCAGGTAGACAAGGGACCGTCGCCGCCGCGCCGGCGGGGGAGAACCGGACATATCGCGCGAAGCTGGCCAGCCCGGGCCAGGCGATGGCGGGGCCGCGAACGCGGCCCCGCCCGGCAGATGGAGACACGATAAGCATGGCCACGAGGACGGACACGAAGTCGCCAGCGGGGCGCGCCGCCGACAGCCACGACCTGATCCGCGTGCACGGCGCGCGCGTGAACAACCTCAAGGACGTCAGCGTCGAGCTCCCGAAGCGCCGGCTGACGGTGTTCACCGGCATCTCCGGCTCGGGCAAAAGCTCGCTGGTGTTCGACACAATCGCGGCGGAGTCGCAGCGGCTGATCAACGAGACGTACAGCGCCTTCGTGCAGGGCTTCATGCCGACGCTGGCGCGGCCCGAGGTCGATGTGCTCGAGGGGCTGACCACCGCGATCACCGTCGACCAGCAGCGGATGGGGACCGACCCGCGCTCCACGGTCGGCACCGCCACCGATGCCTACGCGATGCTGCGCATCCTGTGGAGCCGGCTCGGCCAGCCGCACATCGGCTCGGCCCAGGCGTTCTCGTTCAACGTCGCCTCGATCAGCGGGGCGGGCGCGGTCAAGTTCGAGCGCGGCGGGAAAACCGTGAAGGAGCGGCGCAGCTTCAACATCATCGGCGGCCAGTGCCCACGCTGCGAAGGCCGGGGGACTGTCACCGACATCGACCTGTCCCAGTTGTACGACGAGACCAAATCGCTCAACGAGGGCGCGATCACCGTCCCCGGCTACACCGGGGGCGGGTGGAACTCCCGGCTCTACGCCGAGTCCGGCTTCTACGACCCGGACAAGCCCATCCGCAAGTTCACCAAGAAAGAGCTGGGCGACTTCCTGCACCATGATCCGGTCCGGATGAAGATCGCGGGCATCAACATGACCTACGAGGGGCTGAT
>Ga0070714_100002509_pt1 | contig 13531 bp, 9 predicted proteins | sample LARL83metaG_FD_65450 | JGI IMG/M metagenome (GOLD analysis project Ga0070714, IMG submission 65450) | Corn, switchgrass and miscanthus rhizosphere microbial communities from Kellogg Biological Station, Michigan, USA - LAR L8-3 metaG | ecosystem: Host-associated > Plants > Roots > Rhizosphere ...
TTCCGTCATTCGGATTTTCCTGCGTATTTCGTGGGATCCGCAATTCCCGCTTCGGCGAATCCTTTCTTCCTCAGCAAACACGAATCGCAATGCCCGCACGCGAGGCCCTCGAGCGTGGGGTCATAACAGGAATGCGTCAGGGAGTAATCGACGCCGAGTTCGATGCCGCGTTGGATGATCTGGGCTTTGGTCAGATGGATCAGGGGCGTGTGAATCACAAATGGCTTGGCTGAATCGGCGACGGTCATCTTCGTCGCGAGATTTGCCATTTTTTCGAATGCTTGGATGAACTCGGGACGGCAATCGGGGTATCCGGAGTAATCGACGGCATTTACGCCGATAAACACATCGCGGCAATCCAGCACCTCGGCCCACGCGAGAGTGTAGCTCAGGAAAATTGTGTTGCGCGCGGGGACGTAGGTGATCGGAATGTCGGCGGTCATCGTGGATTCATTTCGATCCTTGGGCACGGCGATCTCGTCGGTCAGCGCGCTCTTGCCGAACTGGCGCAGATCAATCGTGATGACTTTGTGCTGCGCGACTTGGTAGCGGTGCGCGATGTCTGCTGCTGCTTTGAGTTCATTTCGATGGCGCTGGCCGTAGTCGAAAGAGAGTGTGTAAACCGGGCGGAATTGCGACGAGGTTGCGATGGCGAGACAGGTGGTGGAATCGAGTCCGCCGGAAGTGAGAACGATCGCGGGTCTTCGCTGACAATGCATTTTTTTATTGTAGCGAAATGATCACTTCGGTGGGCATGGGTGCGCCATCTAAGATTTTTGACACGGAGACAAAATGTGGCGCTGTCGTGGTGATGGGAGCAGCCTAAACCGATGCGACCATGATTGAACATTTGGAACCGCGTGTGTTGATGAGTGCCGCCACACCTCAGGGAAAACCGGGCGGCGGCGGTGGAGGCGGAGGTGGTGGTGGGGCCGGTGCTGCGCCAGTTCCCGCGATCGTTCTTCTGTCCGCCAAGGTGACGGCCGGGAACGCTGTGCATGCGCAGGGACTCGGAACGACGTTGACCAACGGTTCGGATCTGGACGCGACTTTCACGTGGGATTTTGGCGATGCGAGTGGAGCTTACAACACACTTCAGGGATTCAATGCGGCGCATATCTACGACGTTCCGGGTGCGTACAAAATCAAACTGACAGTCACGGACAAACTCGGAAAGACCGCGAGTACGACTGTGAAAGTCACGGTCGGGACAGACACGCGGAAGAGCATTTATATTTCCAATGCCGGCAACGACGCCAACTCAGGCGCTACACCGAGTGCGCCGATCCGGACGATCGCGCGGGCGAACGCGCTGCTATCGAGCAACAGCAAGCTGCTGTTCGATCGCGGGGAAACGTATGACCTCGCGACGGGGGTTTTGGTGAGCACGCAGAATGTGGTGATTGGGGCTTATGGTGATGCCGGGCAACCGCAGCCCGTGCTGCGGCGGGCGAGTGGATCGACACTCTTTGAGCTGCTGAAGATGGCGTCAACCGCGAGCAATGTGACGATTCAGGATGTTGCGCTGGATACCGATACGCCACTCGTGCTCGACAAAACCGGGGCGCCGCGCGGGCTGACGGCGGCGGGGCAGAATATCGCGATTCGCAACTGCACGTTCAAGAATGTTTCCGATGGCGTTAACGCGATGGCGGGCCCGAAGGGGCTGCTGGTGGAGAACGATGTCGCGCCGGATGACACGAGTGTGCGCGGGTATTTCCTGTGGGCGCAGGGATCGGACATCGTGGTGCTGGGGAACACGTGCCCGAATTCGACGCGCGAGCACGATCTGCGTATCGGCGGGGCGGATCGGGTATTGGCGGCATTTAATACGTTCGCGAACATCGATCGCACGGCGTTGGGCGATAGCCAGGATATCGCCAAGGGGACGTTTACGTTGCAGAAGGGATCGTTCTGGACAATCGATCATAACACCGTAAACGCGGGGCCGATTGGTGTGGGGCCGCTCGGCGGGGCGGATGGCGTAGGTGATCCGAGTGCGCGCGCAAAATGGGTCGTCGTGGAAAACAACAAAGTCACGGGAAATTTCATTGGCGTGGTCGCGGGTGTTGAGCATGTCGCGATTCACGACAACGTCGTCTGGCGCGATGGCCTTGATGCCTTCAACATCCGGCCGATCGACAAAACCACGGATTCCGGCGGGAATCCGGTCTATGCGGATCGCAATGCATACGACGTGTCGATCATCAATAACACCGCGTTTAATAATTCCAACAACGGTAAGTTCCTCTACATGACCGATCCGTCCGCAGCCGGGCAGATCACGCTGACGGGGAATCTTTATGTCGCGCCGAATCTGGAAACTGGTTACAACCAGAACTCGGTGGTTTACGTCGGGTCTTCAGATCTGACGAGCTTTGCGAAGGTCAACGGCAACATCTGGTCGATTCCCGCGAAAGTTTTCTGGGTCGCTGGGGCGGAGATGTATGTATGGACTTTCTGGTCGGATGCGAATGGATATTTGACAGCGGAGCAGTGGAACGCGCTGCCGCAGGTGGGGGATGATGTTTTTTACAATGTCACGCTCGCGGCGGGGACGTATCAGGCGACCGTGAATGGGGTGACGGCGGGGGCGCGGTTGACGTAGCGTCACCCGTACCATGGGCATCTTGCAGCGTCGCGGTATTCCGTGATGTTCAGTTGGTACTCCGGCTGAATCAGCAAGAGCGGAGCGTTCTTTATTCGTGAGAAAAAGATCGCTCCGCTCTTGCTGATGGCCTGGAGTACCAGTCCAAGTCCCGGCAGTAGCGGGACACACGGGCCGGACGCCCGTGGTACGGGAAGATCACGGCGTCGGCGTTTTCGCGGGAGGTAGCGCGATCTTTACGTGCGCTTCGCGCAGTTGTTTTTCCTCGACGACCGACGGCGCGCCGCACATCAGATCGGCGCCGGATTGGGTTTTGGGGAACGCGATGACATCGCGGATGTTCAGCGTGTTGCGCAGGATCATGACGATGCGATCGACGCCCAGGGCGATGCCACCGTGCGGCGGAGCGCCGTATGTCAGGGCGTCGAGGAGGAATCCGAACTTCTGTTTTTGCGAAGCTTCGTCGATGCCGAGCAGGGCGAAGATTTTTTGCTGGATGTCCATGCGATGGATTCGGATGGATCCGCCACCGAGTTCCGAACCGTTCAAAACGATGTCATACGCTTTGGATTTCAGGCTGCCGAGCACTTGCGGATCCCGGCTATCGAGCTTGGCCATGTCGGCATCGAGCGGGGAAGTGAAGGGATGATGCGTCGCGTTCCAACGCTTTTCCTCCTCGTCCCAATCGAGCAGCGGAAAATTCAAAACCCAGACCCACTCGTATTCCTTGGTCGGCTTCATCTGCAGATCGCGCGCCATTTTCAGACGCAGTTCGCCGAGGACTTTGTGAACGACTTTGGCTTTATCCGCGGCGAAGGCGAGGAGATCGCCTTCTTTCGCGCCGGTGCGCTGGATCAATTCCTGCGCGATCGGCTGGAGGAATTTCGCGACACCGGTATCGAGTCCCGCGGCGGTCACCTTGGTTACCGCGAGGCCTTTGGCGCCGTATCCCTTGGACCATTCCGCGAGAGCGTCGGTTTCCTTGCGGGATAATTTTCCACCACCGGGGACGACGATGCACTTGACCATCGCGGCGGATTTGAAAACACCGAAGTCGGTCTTTTGCGCGAGATCGGTGATTTCGTGCAGTTCCATTCCCCAGCGCAGGTCGGGCCGATCAGAGCCGTATTTCGTCATCGCGACGTCGTGATCGATGTGCGGAATCTGGCCGATGTCGACATTAAGAATATCCTTCCAGAGCTTGCGGAGCAGCCCCTCGATGACGGCCATCACGTTTTCGCGATCGATGAAACTCATCTCCACGTCGAGCTGCGTGAACTCGGCCTGGCGATCGGCGCGGGGATCTTCGTCGCGGAAACAGCGGACGATCTGCATGTATTTATCGCAGCCGGCCACCATGAGAATCTGCTTGAAAAGCTGCGGCGATTGCGGCAGGGCGTAGAAGTTCCCCGGAATCAATCGCGAGGGCACGAGGAAATCGCGCGAGCCTTCGGGTGTGGATTTGGTGAGGAAGGGTGTTTCGATTTCCCAGAATCCCTGGTCGCCGAGATGATCGCGCATGATTTTGGTTACGCGATACCGCGTGCGCAGCGTCTGCTGCATCTCCGGGCGGCGGAGGTCGAGATAACGATATTTCAGCCGGGCCTCTTCGTTGACGCCTTCGAAATTGGCGGGCGTGAAGGGAGGCGTGGGCGAGGAGCTCAGCGCTTCGAACGACTTCACCTGAATTTCGATTTCACCGGTCGCGAGTTTTGGGTTGATGAGTTTCGCATCACGCGCAAGAACTTTACCGCTGACCGAGAGCACCCATTCGCCGCGGATCTGGCGGGCGCGATCGAGCATTTCGGGGCCGCAATGCTCGGCATCGAAGACGATCTGTGTGAGACCATCGCGATCGCGCAAGTCAATAAAGACGAGGCCGCCATGGTCGCGATAGGAATGAACCCAACCGGCGAGCTTGATGTCTTTGCCGACGTCGGCCTTGCGAAGCTGGCCACAGGTGTGAGTACGATAACGGGTTTCGATAGCTTCCATATAGTTTAAGAGGTCAGAGGACAGAGGTCAGAAGTCAGAAAGAAAAAACGACGCGAGGCGGGCGTGGGGCGAAGTCGCTGGCCACGCCTAAATATTGGCGTCGGTATTGTGGATTCGGGGGTGCATGAGGAGAAAGAGGATACTTTATTGATGGATGTTTGTCCAAGAATTGCAAAACGGACGCGATGTTTTTGAGGCCGCTGAATATCGGTATTGGTCACCGTTCCACGCCGCGAGGCCGCGGCGGCTAAACATATTGAAGGACGTCAATTCACCTTCCACACCGGCTTTTTCAACCACGTCTTTAGCACCTTTTCCGCGGGTTTATTTTTCGGGGTGTATCCGCGATCTTCTTTTCCGCCATCGATTGGGGGCCATTCCCAGATGCTGAATCCGCCGAGCGCGGGGTTGCCGTACCAGCTGCGGAAGAAGCCTTCGTATAGTCGGCGCTGGAGATCGAGGTCTACGCCTTCGCTCGTCTGCGTGTAATCCCAAGGCGCATCCGCCGCGTTGGCGAGCGAACACCAGCCGACTTCCAGGAACATGATCGGCTTATTCATCTTACTTTGGAAATCGAGCACGTCTTTCTGAATCGCGTGCCAGTGACTTTCGATCTCAGCGATCGAGGCGTTGTGGTCTTTGCCGAGTTTCCAGTAGCTGTTCATGCCGATCATGTCGAGCTTGTTCCAGAACGACACGGCGGTGTAATGGTCCCAGTTGGACGAATAAGTCAGTCGGCCATGATAGATTTTGCGCACCGCGGCGATCGTCTTGTCCCACTGCTCGACGTGCGGCTCAGCGCTCACGAGCTCTGAACCGACCACCAGCATATCGACGCCGTTGCCCTCGGCGATCCATGCGAACTGCGTGATCATATCGCGATAACTGTCGAACCATTCGTCCCAGCTTTCGGGCTTAATCGTGCCGCGCCACTCGTTGTCTCTCGGATTATCCAGCAGGACGATGGGCATGAGGATCACGCGCAGGCCATGCTTCTTCGCGTGACCGATTAATTCCGAAAGCTTCTCGGGCGTGGGAGTCATGCGCATGTCGAGATAAATATGCGACGCCGTGCCATTCTCCTGTCGCGAATCAACGACAAGTAGCACCGTATCGGCACCCTCGGCAGCGATCTCATCGATGCTCTGTTCGTATTTGTCGATCCAATCTACGCGCTGGACTTGGATGCCGATTGAACGGAACGGGAGGCCGGATTTGCTGCCGGGTTTAACCATCGGCGCAGACGCCTGGACGGCATCGATGCTGGCGCTTTCGGCCTGCGCCGGCCAGAGCACGAAGCTGAGGGTGATTGCATAAAGAACGCCGGCGGCGATGAGAAGAGAACGTCCGAACATAGGGTGCAGAATAATACGGGCGAGGCGGAGAAAGTGGTAGAGGGAAGATCGGAACTACATTGGCCGGGAAATGACGAACTCAGCCATCGTGTCGAGGACGGCACGAGCCGGGGATTCGGGCAATTCACGCAGGGCTCCACGCGCTTTGTCGATTAGATGACGCGCTCGGTCGCGTGCAAAATCGATTGACTTGCTTGGCAGAATCAGATTGCCGATCCGCTCGGATTTATCCGCATCGGAACTGGCCAGCAGCGAGCGCAACAGATCGCGATGCTCGTGCGGCGCAACCCGCAGGAAGTGAATCATTGGCAGCGTCATCTTTCCTTTTTCGATGTCGATGCCGAGGGTTTTGCCGACCGTGCGCGGATCGCCGACGATGTCGAGGATGTCGTCCTGAATCTGGAACGCGATGCCGAGGCAGCGGCCATAGGTTTCAAGCGCTGCGACTTGCGCGTCATCGGCGCCGCCAAGCTTGGCGCCGAGACTGCAGCACGATGCGCACAGCACCGCGGTCTTCAGCGTGATGATCTTCAGATAGGTTTCTTCGCTGAGATCGTAGTTGTTGCGATTGTCGATTTGCAGCAGTTCGCCGCAGCAGACCTGATTGGTCGTATGCGCGATCGTCCGGCTGGCGAATTGGGAGTCGAGACTCGAGCAGAGGTGATACGAATGACTGATGAGATAATCGCCCAGCAGCACCGCGGCCTCGTTGCCGCGCAGGTGATTGATCGTCGCGCCCTTGCGGCGAAGCTCGGCTTCGTCCAGCACGTCGTCGTGCACGAGGGTGGCCATGTGGACCATCTCGACGACAGTGGCGATGATGGTATGGGCAGGGGAAGTTTTCCCAACCGCCTTGCCCGCGAGAAGCACGAGGATCGGGCGGAGCATTTTCCCGCGGAAGCGCGAGACGTGTTTCACGAGCGTGTTCACGCAGGGCAGATCCGTCGCGAGTTCCTGCATGAACAGCCGATCGACCTCGGCGAGTTCGGGCGCAATCAGATCGGTGAGTGCGGCCAGCGGTGACGCGGTTGTTTGATGTCTGTGGGACATATTACTAGCCGCGGGATTGTAAAAAAAACAGGTGAACTCTGCGACGGGGATTGGAAGTTTCGAAAAAATTGAAAATTGGACTAGGATTAACGAGTGACGAGTAACGAGTAAAGGTCATTTGCGACCCATATTGAACTGCCGGAAACCATTACTCGTCACTCGTTACGCGTTATGACTGAGATTTACCTCGACAACAACGCCACCACCAAGCCCGCCCCCGAGGTCGTCGCGGCGATGCTGCCGATTTTGCACGAGTTCTACGGGAACCCTTCCAGCGTCCATCGCATGGGCCAGCGGGCGCGGCAGATGATCGAGGAATCCCGCGGGCAGATCGCCGAGTTGCTTGGCTGCGGGGAAGCGGAATTGCTCTTCACCGGTGGTGGGACGGAATCGATCAACACGGCGGTGCGCGGGATCCTTGCGGCGCGCTTGCCGCGGCGGAAGATTGTTACGACTTCTGTCGAACACTCCGCGACGCGCGAGCTTTGCCAGCAACTCGCGAAGGAAGGCGTTGAGATTGCCGAGATCGGCGTGTCCCACGACGGCTCGCTCGATCTCGATCAACTGCGCAGCGCGCTGACCGATGACGTCGCCCTGGCGACCATCATGTGGGCCAACAACGAAACCGGCGTGATCTTCCCGATCCCGGAAATCGCGAGGCTCTGTCAGGAAAATCGCATTCCCCTGCACGTCGATGGCACGCAGGCCATCGGGAAAATTCCGGTGAACGTGCGGGAGACCGGCATCGACGCCATGAGCCTTGCTGCTCATAAGTTCCATGGCCCCAAAGGGGTCGGGAGTCTATTCGTTCGCCGCGGTCTGCGCATGCGGCCTCTATTGATCGGTGGCCCGCAGGAGCGCGGCCGGCGCGGTGGCACCGAAAACGTCCCCGGCATCGTCGGCATGGGCAAAGCCGCGGAACTCGCGAAATTCCATTTACCCGAAATGACGACGCGCGTTGCGCCGCTGCGCGATCGTCTCGAACACACGATTCTTCAGACGATTCCGCAGACCTCCGTCAATGGCCGCACGGACCTGCGGCTGCCGAATACCACCAACATCGCCTTCGCCCAACTTGAAGCCGAGGCCATCCTTCTCCTTCTCAGCGAACAGGGAATCTGCGCCAGCGCCGGCGCCGCGTGTTCGTCCGGCTCACTCGAACCTTCTCATGTCCTCCGCGCCATGCACATCGACGACGCAATCGCCCACGGGGCGATTCGATTCAGTCTGTCGCGCTATACCACGGCGGAGGAAATCGACCACGCTCTGGCGATTTTGCCGGCGATTATTTCGCGATTGCGGGCCGTGTTGCCGGTCGGGTGAATTATTTTAGCCACAGATGAGGAGGATCCACACAGATGAAGACGAGAAATTCGTACCGCGCGGCGCAAGCCCGCGCAATTGTTCGAGTTGTCGGGACGCGGACGAACGCGCTGGGTTGAACCCTGCTCAAATCAATTTTATTAGCCACCGATTAACACCGATTCCCACCGATATCAAATGCAATTATCGGTGTTCATCGGTGCCCCATCGGTGGCTAAAAATATTCAACTGAACAAGGGGAACCGAGATCGCGCTGATTCGTGACCCGCATTTGTAATCTGTGTGAATCCGCATTCATCTGCGGCTAAAAACAATTACGTGTTCGGCGGCGCGGTACACAGCAGCTTCGCGAAACCGCAAGCGGCAGGAGGTCTGGTGGAGTCATTGGGACCCGAGCCATGATCGCGAATGAAAAAACTGCACAGGGTTTCATCCACTTCAGCCCGCCTGATCACATCACCAAAACTGAAATCAAAATCACACCGACGTTATTTTCCATCGCGTTTTCCCGGCTTCATGTAGTTTCTCCGGCAGTGCAATTCTTCCACTCAACTCCGCAAAACTCTGCCCGGCTGCGGGGTCGTAGTAAAATGCACTTATGGTTTTCTCTGAACCACTCGAATCGCGCATGCTTTTTTCCGGGTCGCCTTCGGGTCTTGTGCCTTCGCAAGTCCGGCATGCTTACAACTTCGATCAGGTTTCATTCACGAAAAATGGAAAGCCGATCGCGGGCAATGGTGCTGGGGAAACGATCGCGATTGTCGATGCGTATGACGATCCGACCATCACGAAAGATCTGAAAACATTCGACGCGCAGTTTGGGCTGTCGAACACCGATTCGCATGGGAATTTTGTGCTGCGAAAAAAATATCCCGATGGTCGGCCACCCGCGGATCCGGGATGGTCGCAGGAGATCGCGCTGGATGTCGAATGGGCGCACGCGATCGCGCCCAAGGCGAAGATCCTCCTCGTCGAGGCGGCGTCGGCGTCCACCAACGCTCTTCTCGATGCGATCGATTACGCAAGAAATGTGCGCGGTGTCGTCTCGGTCTCCATGAGCTGGGGCGGCGATGAATCGCCGTTCGAGGTTTACTATGATGATGTGCTGAGCACACCGGCTGGCCATCGCGATGGCTCGGGACGGCAGGGCGGTGTCACGTTCGTCACTTCATCGGGCGACAGTGGCGCGCAGGCGAATTGGCCCGCGGTTTCACCGCACGCGCTGGCGGTTGGTGGGACGACTCTGCACACGGATAGTCAGGGGAATTATCTCGGCGAATCCGCATGGGCTGGATCGGGCGGCGGGCTGAGTGTTTACGAGCCTGATTCCACGAAATCTCCCGACGTCGCGTACAACGCCGATCCCGATACCGGCTTCTCGATCTACAGCTCAACGCCGGATGATCAGGGCGATACCGGTTGGGCGACCGTCGGCGGAACCAGCGCCGGTGCACCGCAGTGGGCGGCGTTGCTTGCGATCGCGGCGCAGGGGCGCAACATCGAGCACAAAGGTGCGCTCTATGGCATCAGCGAAACAATTCCCGCGATTTATCAGCTTCCGCAATCCGATTTCCACGACATTACCACGGGATCGAATGGGTATCGTGCGAGGACGGGGTTTGACCTGGTCACTGGGCGCGGGACGCCGTTTGCGGATCGGATTATCACTGATCTCGTGAATGTATGAATTGATTTCCACGCACTTTCCAAAATACAAACCCACCGAAAAGCCCACGGCTTTGCCGTGGGTTTTCTTCTTTGTAAATCCGCACATTTCTCAGAGAAGACCCACGGCAGAGCCGTGGGCTTTTCGGCGGTGATCCGGTGGGGTGATTGGCGATGACGATTGCCTCATCCGCGCCATATCGCCAGCAGGAGCATGACGATGGCTCCGCAGATCATGGGTGGGATCACACGTTTTACGAGGGTTTCGACGCGATGGCGCGAGAGGGTGGCGCACATAACGGCGACGGGCGCGACGGGGCTGGCGGTGCGGCCGAATTGCGCGGCGATGGCGGCGATCGATCCTGTCCGCGTTGCGGCCACCAGCCCGCGCGGCAGCGCGATCGGGAGCATCATGTTGATCACCAGCGGCGCAGTGCCGACTGCGGTTCCGGTGACCATCGCCATCAACCAGCCGACCAGGAGCGCGGCCGCCCCGATGAAGTGAGGGCTGGAGCGCAGGGCGCGCGCCATCTGTTCAATCAGGCCGTTCATTTCGACACCGCGCGCGAACATCGTTGCGCCGATGATGACGGGAATGACATGGACGAAGGTGAACCCGGCACCTTCGAAGAACGCGGCGACCAGCCCGTCGATATTTTCGAGAGATACAATCGCGGCGCACGCGGCGCCGATGATCATCGCGGCGGCGATCGACGCCTGCTCGGCGATTTTGTTCGTGTCGCTGTAAACAAAAGCCGCGGGCAGCGGGATGTTGGGTTTCACAAACATGAGCAGCAGGATCGGCACCAGCGGCACGAGCGCTTTCAGCACGTTCACCCGCGCCAGCGGCTCGACGTGATCGGAGTTCATCATCGCGGAAAGTGAACCGGCCTTGCCGACTTCCGCGACGTGTTCTTCTATATCGCGAGTATCGTGCTTCTGCCAATAGAAACTCATGAGCCAGAAAACCAGGAGCGCCGTCCCACTCGCGACGAGGTTGTACGGCAGCATCTTTTTCACGACGAGAATTGCATCCTGTTTGGTCAGAAGCTTAATCGCGGTGACTTCGATCGCAGCGGGGTTCAGCAGTTCACCGCCCATGGATCCGCCGAGCAGAAGAAGCGCGCCCGCGGTTTTGCGCGAGACACCCGCGGCCAGGAGCAGCGGAATGAGCACGGGCCCGACAACCGCGACGGTGCTGGTTTGGCTGACGATGGCAGAATTGACGACGAACGCGACCGCGATCCCGCCGGGGATTAATAGAGGCCGAACGACGCGGAGCGGCGCGACGAGTAGATTGACCAGATGCGCATCACAGCGCGTAAATTTGCAGACGTACGCAAAACCCATGGCCGAACAAATCGGCACGACCGACCCCGCATTGGTCAGGCCCTTGGCGAATTCGAGGAAGTAGTCACCGAAGAGATTCCATCGCTGACCAACTGTTTCGGGTTGTGTAACGCGAACGAAATACATCCCCGCCGCCGCGAGCAGGAGGATCATCCGGATATCGCGACCGCGAACGTGCAGATACCCAGCGACGACGATGATGATCAGAAAGCTCGGAAGAACGGGAAGTGCAGGCATTCCGGCGGGAAGGATAAACGACGTTGAGCGAGAGGGACAGAGCAGCTAAGTGTCATCCTGAACGTACTCGTGAAGGATTCGGCTTAGCGTCAAATACCAGCTCGCTCCATTACCCTAAAACTCCCGGCCATGCTTGCCCTTCGCGGGCGCAGCGATCATCCCCTCACCGTCCGACGCTCGAAAGGCGATATCGATAAATGAAAAATTCTTCCTGCTGCACCGTGCCCGGCGGGATATGCGCGATCGGCTCAAATTCCTTGGAAAGTGGGACGGTGTAAGTCATCACGAGAAGAACGTCGGAATTTTCGCGCTTGGCCAAATCGCGAACCTGATCCTGGATCATCGCAAGGCTCACGTTCCTGCGACGATCGCTATCGAAGGGAATCGCCCAAGCATAACGATTCGCGCGGATGTACCAGATCGGTTTATTCAGTTCGCCGGCAAGCGAAACCAGCACGTAATCAAAATCGCCGGCGATGGGAAGATCCGGCGCGGTTTGCCGAATGAACTGCGCGGCCTGGCGGGCGGAGGTGAAGGGATATCGCGCATGCAGCGCAGCCGCTGTGATCCCGGCGATCGCCTGAATCGAAATAATCGCGAGAAAAACCGTCCGCGCGAACCGCGTCGGCGCATTGCTTCGCAGGCGACGATCGATCCACGTGGCGATGAGGAAGAGGATGAACACGTGGCCCCAATGGCGCAGGTAACCGGTATAAATGAACAGGACAACGGCGAAAACGGCGGCGCAGCCGAAAATGAAGATGATGCGCGATTGTCGCGTACGTAATGTGCGAGCGGCAATGGCGATGACGAGTAGCCCGAGGAGTCCGCGCAACCACTCTGGCCACGCGATGAGTTGTGTATTCCACCAATGCAGTTGAAGCTGCGGCAGCGGGGAAAACGCGTCGAACATTGCTGCGGCGGCGCGCTCGGGATGAAGCGCGGAAGATATATTCATCTGCTGCCCGAGCTGCGCAGATGCCGCCGGTCGAGTAGCAATGTAAAACAGCGCGAGCGAGCTCAGGAGAATACAGGCGGGAATGAGCCAGCTTCGTGCCGAACGCCGTTCCGGGACGGAATTGGCGAGTAATCCCGCCGCAATCGCGAGCGAAAGAATCATCGAATACAGCGAAAACTGACCCAGCAGCAGAAGCAAAATCCAAATGCGAAGCGGATGTCGGCGAGCGCTGGTGAACCCGATCGCGGCGATAACCGCGAGCAGAACTCCCGCGGCATAGCCGCGCGTAATCGTGGAATATTCAAACAGAAGAAAATACCCCAGTGGCAGCAGTATCTTTTCCAGCAAAGTAAACGGCCCGAATCGCCAGATCAGGAAGATGGTTGTCGAGGCGATGAGAACATGAAGCGTTTTGATAGCGGCCGGATCGGTTGTAACGCGCGTGAGGAAGTAGATCAGCACCGACCACGCCGGCGGATGTCCATCAAAGCGCGTGGAAAAAATCGCGTCAGCGATCGAGTGCTGCCCCAGCGCCCGAACAGACAACAACCATTCGTCTTCCCACATGAGATGGTGAAGGGAACGATGGAGGGAAAGCGCGAAATAGACAAGTGTCACCGCGATTGCGATGAGAGTGGTGCAAGGCGCTCGCCCTCGCGTGCGGAAATCGGACACCGACGTTATCGCAGGCTCGGTTCGCATGAGGAGGGGTGCCGACTATCTCATCAAAACAAAGCCCACGGAGCAAGCTCCGTGGGTGTTCACTCGGGTTCATCAAAGTGCCGGAACTGCTAATCCAACCAATCCTTCTTCTTCAATCTCTCCGGCACATATTCCTCCGTCACATAACTGATGTCTTTTGTGATCAGCGATTCGACTTCCATTTTGAAGCCGTTGGAGAGCATCTTTTGAATCTCTTTCTGCCAGCTTTTGTTGTCCTTGAACCAGGGGTAAGCGGCGATTTCGTTGGCGCGCTTTTTGTCGTTGTCG
>Ga0070714_100002510_pt1 | contig 13530 bp, 6 predicted proteins | sample LARL83metaG_FD_65450 | JGI IMG/M metagenome (GOLD analysis project Ga0070714, IMG submission 65450) | Corn, switchgrass and miscanthus rhizosphere microbial communities from Kellogg Biological Station, Michigan, USA - LAR L8-3 metaG | ecosystem: Host-associated > Plants > Roots > Rhizosphere ...
GCGCCCCAACTGGTGTAGCCCTCGTACCCGATGTGGACGTGGACATTGATCATGGCAGGCATCACCGTTTTGCCCGTCAGATCCACACGAGCGGCGCCGGCTGGCGTTCTTACCGCGCCCCGAGTGCCGATGGTGCTGATAAGTCCATTTTGGACGACAAAAGCTCCGCCCTCGACAGGTGCGCTCCCATCGCCGATGATCAGCCGGGCGTGTTCGTAAACTACCGACTGAGATGAACTGGGCGGCTGGGAATACGCGGCAGTAGCCAACGTTGCCACAGCGATCCAACACGCCAGACTCTTCATCGTTTCTCCCTGGGCGATCTCATTTTGACGGCGTTCGATGACTGGCTTTTTAGAGCGACTGCAAGAATTCCAGCAACGCCTCCTGATCCTTGGACGACAATCGCCGAAATCCATGCGTCGCCTGGTCCGCTTCTCCGCCGTGCCGCAAAATGGCGTCACGAAGGGTTACGGAGATACCATCATGCATCAAACGTGAGCGCAAGCGCACACCCCAGAGAGGTGCTGTACGTACCCTGTTTCGCGTCTTTTCAAAGTTCTCGGGCGAACACTCTTGGGGCATCTGGCGGGCAGCGCGTCCGTAATGCTCCACCGTCGGCACGACTATTCCGTCGCCGGTTCCAACATCGTGGATCAGGAAGTCGCCGTAAGGATGGAAGGTTTTGCCGCCAAGCGCTGCCGGAATCGTGAATGTTCCGCCGTTGATCCGCGTGCCCGTGGGGGCAGTGGTCAAGGTTCGGACGTGGCAAACCGCACAACCAATTTTGTCGAACAAGCCAGACCCTCTCCTGGCCGCGGGTGTAGCAGCAAGAGTCGTGTCCTCGGCCGGCGCCTTCAATGCTCGCACAAAACGCGCGAAGTGATCGACGTCGGCCAGCCCGTCCGGCCCGGGTCTGTCGTTCGGCTCAGCCGCCGTATTGCACAGTTTGGTCACCTCATCCGGGAATAATTGCGTGGTAATGCCCATCTCATTAAGGTAAGCGTCGCCGGAAAATGACAAAAGGCTGGCGTGCTGATTTTTCCAACCAAATCGGCCGATACCAGATTGTCCCGGGGCTTCGACGATGGGCACGTAGACGACTAAACCACAGACCTTCCCATGAGTGCTTGTGCATTGGTTCCGGGCCAGATCAACCAGGGTCCTATCCGGAAGCGCCTCCACAAAGCCGTCGCCCAGGAGACTCAGGGAAATACGAGCGGTCCGGATCGTCTCGCTTTCCGGCACACGCTCCTGGATTTCCGTATCGGGAAAAGCGGCACTCGGGCAGATAGCTCGATCATTCACCAGAGTTCGTCCAGTGATGATCGCGGCTCCGTGAGCAATTGGAATATCCGGATTGACGAACCGATGATCCGGACCCAAGTGTCCTACGCGCAGTTCGGCGATCTGGCTGCCACCGCCTGACGTGGGATTCTGATGACACTCGCGGCAGGATTGCGCGTTGTACAGAGGTCCAAGGCCGTCCGCGACGGTTTCCACTTCATCGAATTTCGTTTGATCGGTTTGATGCGTGGGATCGTCCACCACACCATTGCTTTTGTTGTCGAAGCCGGCGGGCGCTTCCGGCAAGGGGGGCGAGAAGTTCTTGTTCGCCCGTTGCTTGCCTTGTGCCCAGCCCAGCGAAGCCAAGGTAGCCAGCGCGCACAGTATCAGGATTGCCTTTGACGTCATGGCTCCTACTGCGTTCTTCTCTATCGATGTTAGCGCTTATTTTGAGACGAGTTCGGCAGCGGAGGTTACATGGCTTGACACTGCGCACTTAAGCTTCTAGCCTTGGAATAGTTCCGGCAGGAGGCCAGATGCGATCTATTTTCGGTATTTCCGGGCTTGTTGTGATGGCAGCCATGGCTCATGGCCAAGTCACCTTCACCAAAGACATTGCGCCCCTTCTACAAAACCGATGTCAGTCATGCCATCGGCCGGACACGTTCGCTCCCATGTCGCTGCTCACTTATGAAGAAGCGCGGCCGTGGGCCAAGTCGATTAAGGAGAAAGTAGTGGCGCGGGAGATGCCGCCCTGGTACATCGACAAGAACGTGGGCATTCAGCACTTCAAGAACGATGTGTCGCTGTCGGACGAGGAGATCGGCACCATCGTCAAGTGGGTGGACGCCGGCGCGCCCAAGGGAAACCCGGCAGATATGCCAAGGCCGCGCACGTTCGACGATTCGGATCAGTGGCACTTCGATCAACCGGATCTGATCGTAACTCTTCCGAAGGACCAGTTAGTGCCCGCCGAAGCATCCGACCGGTGGGTGGACGTTCTGGCGGATACAGGCCTGACTGAAGATCGGTATATTAAGGCGATCGAAGTTAAACCTATCAAAGGTTTCAAAGCGGTCCACCATGTAACCACCTCTATGAAGCATGAGGATGATGCCGATGACGGGGACAACGTTCAAGGGACGTTCCTCAACGAGTATGCTCTGGGAAAGAATGCCGACGTATTTCCGGAAGGCGCCGGCCGCTTGATAAAGGCTGGGACGAAGATCAATTTCAACCTTCACTTGCATCCCATGGGCACAGCGACTCCGGCGAACGTGGCGCTCGCGCTCAAGTTCTATCCGAAGGGATATACGCCCAAGTTCATCGAGACCACGGAAAAGGTGGGCGACCCGAAGGAGCTCGACATTCCACCGAACGCGAACAACGTCCGCTTCGATGGCTACAACACACTGATCAAGCCGGCTCGGCTGCTATCCTACCAACCGCACCTGCACAATCGCGGGAAGGCATCGTGCATGGAGGCCATTTATCCGGGCGGTCACAAGGTGGAGACGCTGAGCTGCGTAAGCAAGTACCGGTTCGCCTGGCACCTGGTGTACCTCTACGCCGAAGACGAGCAACCATTACTGCCGGCCGGCACCATATTGCACATGATCTCCTGGTATGACAATTCCACTGGCAACACTTCCAACCCCGATCCGGACAACCTGATTACCTACGGACAGCGCACCATCGACGAAATGGGCGGTGCGTGGATCAGCTACTACTATCTTTCCGATCAGGAATTCAAGCAACAGGTGGAAGCGCGAAAAACGAAGAAGACTCTGGCCAAGACGGAGTAGTGGATGCGCTGGATTTTAGCGGTGTGCGCCTTGTTCTTTTCGGTGAATGTGGCACGCGCACAGGTCCAGTATGCTCGAGGCCAGAACGTTGCTCCCGTGTTTGAGGGGTGGGAGCGTAATCCTGATGGAACATTCAGCATGGTCTTTGGGTACCTCAACCGGAATTACGAGGAGGAGGTCGACATACCCGTCGGCCCTGAAAATACTGTTGCAGTAGGCGTCGGGAAACCCGCGGATCGCGGACAGCCGACGCATTTCTATCCACGACGCCAGCGGTTCATCTTTCGAGTGGTCGTCCCCAAGGAATGGGACAAGCAGCAGAAAGTGATCTGGACGCTGACGTCGCACGGGCAAACCGGCCAGGCCAAGGGGTGGCTTCAGCCGGAGTGGGAATTGAGCGAGGACGTCATCATCGAAAACATGGGCGGCGGCGTCCCCGACCCGAACAACAAGCCTCCATCCCTCACCATCGGCGATATTCCAGCCATTACGCTGCCCGACATAGCAACGCTGACAGCCTCGGCCACCGACGACGGTCTTCCGAAACCGTACCGGCGCTCACCGTCGAACCCGGACCGTGATTCGCAGCCTCGCCGCCCCAAGGGCGTGCAGATCAAATGGACTCAGTACCGTGGGCCGGGCAAAGTTACGTTCGAACCGGACACCTCCGCCGTCGTATACGGTGAGCCGGTGGCGGTGGCTTCGAAGGTGAGCTTCAGCACGCCAGGCATCTATGTGCTGCGGGTGACGGCCAGTGACGGGCAATTGTTCACGTCGCGCGATGTGACTGTGACGGTGAACCAGCGCTAAGTTGGTTCAATGTGCAAGTTTGACCGGCTGGACGAAAGCGCCCTCTCCGGCTGAATCCCACACCGCAAAACGCGCCCACTTCTTTCCCTCAGCGTTGAATGGAATCTGAAAGTGATGTTTCCCGAAGGGCGGTAGATCCGTGGCGGCAATCCGCTGCCGGCTGGTGTGCTGTCCATCCCCGGAAACGATCTCGGCAAATTCCAGCGGAAATGTCCATTCTACGTCGGCCACGATGGTGCGTTGACTGCCAGTCCCTTGCACCGACCAGGATGGTATCAGCACTTCACCCGATGTGACGAAATAGTCACCCCGCTTCATGGAATCGATGATAGGCTTCCAGTTGTCAATCCCGGGGGGCGTGTCCACCTTGACGTAGTTCACCGGATTGTTGGCGTAAATATCGTCACCAGTGCCCTGTTGATAAACTTCCGAAATTGCCTGCATGTATTTAGGCGGCGTAGGCAGATCGGCCACCCAGTTATTCATGTCGTCGAACAGAGGCATGCACCGATAATCGCAGAGCCGCTGCTCCGAGCCATCCAGGCCCATTCCCCAACGGAACCCAACGCCCCGGTAATTCTCGTCGCGGAATGTGGGCGTATCTTTGGTCGCGTCCGGATAGCCCGTCGATCCCTTCGAACGAGGATGGGGCATGAATAGGATCATGTTCTCCCGATGCGTCATTTCCATCAGATCAGCGGGGCTGCCGACGTGGTAGACCTTGCCGTACTTCGGATTGTTCTCAACGAAAGGTTGTCCTGCGGCGCGCGTCTGCGTCCAATACACCGGGTGCGAGATGAGCAGGTCATGATGTCCTCCGAATCCTTCGGTAGGCGGACCTCCGAAGATTTCTTCGTTCGGCATAACTGTGAAGTTCTTATCCGAATGGAGCCGCGCTACCTGATAATAATCAGCGAGGGCATCCAATCGACTGCGGGGAGCCGTGCCGCCGGGCACCACCATGCCCACGCCGCCGCCATCGATGGGGGCGAAAACGTTCACGCCCGCGGCTTTGATCGCCTCGAAATCGGGGAGCGTGTTATCGAGGCCGCCCGACAGAAGCAGCCGCCTCACCAGGCCGGAGTGAAAGTGAGTGGCCATCACTTCGTATCCGGGCAGCGGCTTAAAGCGATCCTGGCGCGTGTAGGCTAGCGCCGATTGGACCGCCGCATGAGCCATATCGCCACTTACGTATAGATAGAGCGGCATCCTCTGCATCGTCCCTGGCCGGGCGCTGCGCAGCGCAAAGTTCTGTCTGCGATCTTCGGGCCCCCGGCCTGCATCCGCTGGATCCACTTCTGCTTCCGGCTGCCGGACGCCAAACGAGAACGAAGCATCGCTGTCCTTTCGATACCAGTTGTATCCAAGGTTGAAATCGATCTCGCGGGCCCAGAAGAAATTGTGGACCGGCGGAAACACGGCGATTGAGCCGCCCTTCCCCTCTGCCACCAGAATCCGATTCGAGGCCTGAACCGTCACTTCGCTTTGGTTAACCGCGCCCCCGAATTCGTATGCCTGCCAGAGATTCGCGGCGTCCCGCCAAATCATTCGCGAGCCCGGTGCGATCGCCATTCGTTTAACACCCGCGTCGTATTTATAAGCCACGGCCGGTTCTTCGGTTTTGGCGATCACTTCCTGACGAATCAGGTTCGAGCCTTTGTAAACCGTGTACTGCAACGATCCGGAGAAAACACCGAGCTGCACGCCGGGGTAGGAAACCTCTAAACGCCCGCCATCCGTCTTGGCGGTGCAGGACTGAACGTCATACTTGGCAGAAGCGCGATGAATCTCATCGGGTTTGCGGGGCAGACCCGGCTGATTTGCGATGCCCTCTTCGGGTGGCGTAGCACCGTGGTGGGCAGCTTCTGTTCCCGGCACATTTAGCGGCGCGTCCCAAAAAGCCTCCCACCGGTCCTGATCCAGAATTTGCGGCGTTATTTTGACACCGAGACCCTTCAGCGGCAGGAGTTGCTGATCGGTCATCCGCCGCAGGCCGGAAACGACATGGAACTCGGGCTCCAGGTTTGTGGCCAGCGTGGCCCATGCTCCGCCTTTGTGTCTCAGAGCGACATCCTGAATTACCGGCGTGCCGTTCTGAAGGCTAAGGCGCAGGCGGATCTCATCGTTCTTTTCGCCATCCCAGATGACTGTGAGAGTCTTAGGGGCGGCTTCGGCTGTTAGCCCGGGCGAGGCCTTGTATTCCGACAAGTTGCAGGTCTGCGCCTGGATTGCTGACGTCGCGATAATGCCCGCCGCAGAGATCACTTTCAGCAGGTAGCTCATAGGACTCCTTCAGAACGAAAACTGCATTCCAATGCGCGCGACTCTCGGGGAAACGATACCCGTGGGGTGCAGGAATGTTGCGCCCGTCAAGTAACTCGTACTGGTGGCATCACTGGTGTTGAAGATGTTGAAGACTTGAAAATTGATCTGGTATCTTAATCGCTCACCCAATTTGACATTCTTAGCGACCTTGACATTGGTGAGCGAAATCATCGGCCCGCGCTCGGTGCCGAAAGGCTCCATGCGTAGCGTCACCGCGCCTTGCAGCAGCAGCGGGCTGGAGAAGCTTTCCGTTCGCTGACCTGGGAGGCCGGACTGCGCGCGGTAAAATCCGGATACTTCCACTCCCCACGGCAGACTATAAATTCCGGAAGCGCGGGCTTCCCAATTCCAGGTGTCGTCGATCGGGAATCGGTCGTCATTGGGAGTGGGGCTGACCGCCTGGATCCACTCGTGGTTCTTGGTCATCCAGAACGAACCTTGAACGTTCCAACGCTTCGAAAATCTTTTCGTCACCGCGACCTCGAACGTATTGTAAGTGTCCGGCCGGTTTGCCGGAGCATTCATCACTTCGAATTGATTGAACGATGAACTCGCGTAGGACGATGGATAGGTGTACAGGGTCACTGGTGTGTTGGTCAGCGCGTCGGTCAAAGTCACTGGAACATTGTAGATATCGTGCGGCCTTAGAATATTAATTCCGCTGGCGGTGGAGGTGGTGGTGCCTTCGAGGGAATTATACAGGTTCGTCACTTTGTGATGAATGTAGCTCACGCTGAGTGACACGTTGGGCACGAGTTGTCGTTCGACTTTGATGACATATTCGTAGGTCTTGTCTTGTGCGAGCTTGGGGTTGTTCAGCTCGTTGAGGCCGCCGGTCGCGCTAATAAAGTTCGGGCTGCTCGGGTTCAGAGCCGCGAGAGTAGCGGGACTTGCGTCGCAACTCGTATTGTTGAACGAAACGTTGTTGTGTCCGGTTACAACACAAGGGCCGTTCCATTTGTAGGTGGTTGTAACCAATGCATCGGGATTAAACTGGTTTCCCCACAGGTCACCCATGGTGTCGCCGAACATTCCAAACGAGGCTTTCAGGAGCGTCTTGCCGTCTCCAAAGATATCCCACGCACCTCCAACCCGGGGGACAACGGCTTTCCAGACCAAAAGTTGCTTTCCTGGATAGGTGGCCGCGACACTGAATTGGCCGGCGGTCTTCATCTGCGTTGGATAAAAATCGTTGTACCTTTCCCAGCGCACGCCGTAATTTAATACAAACCTCTTCGCCAGCTTCCACGTATCCATGGCGAACAAGGATTGATTATGCAGTTCGTTGTCTGGGTTGAACGGATAGTTAAAGGTTTGGATCTGAGTCGGCACTCCCTTGTTGAAAAGCAGGAGGTAATCGCCGGCCGCCTGATCCTTCAGCGCTTGTGTGTTGCCGGCTTCCCAAGTGTCCTCGGTGCCGAATTTGAATTGGTGGCGGCCGGTGACATAACTCACGTTTCCTCTCACTTCAAAGCGGTTTTGAGGCTTGTCGTCCGGGAAATCGTTGGGGCCGGTTAGTAATTTTGTGGTCTGCTCCTGGCTGCTGGGGTTGCCCGCCACGTCGGTTCCCGGTTGGTCCGTGTAGTGGACATGATAACCTCCGTAGCCCCCTAGGATATTGATGAGAAGGTGAGGTGTCGGCACAATCTCGGCTTCGCCTTTCCACATATCCGCGGGCTGATGCTCATACAAGCTGGACGGCAATGGCTCAGTGCTGGATGCTCCTTGGGAGGAGAGAAACTTCAGGGAATGTTGCCAGGCTCCGATAAATCGCCAGGTAGGATTGAGCTGATACGACACCTTGATATTTTCCTGAGTCAGCGTCGAGATAATATTTGCTCCCGGAGCGTCCAGGCACGTCCAACAGCCGGCCGCATCCGGTCCGCTCACAAATCCTAATTGACCCGAGGTCAACGTTTGTTTGCTGATTCCGCCGTAAAACCACAGCTTGTCGCGAATGATCCGCCCGCCCAGGTCGCCCGCGTAATCGTAATAGTGCTTGATCGGATTGGTGAACTTCAGGCCCTGCGCCGCCAGAGCAGGTGTAATGTTGTTGGCTTGGAAGTGTGGGCTTTCCCAATCGCCCAGCGCGGTTCCGTGAAAATCGTTACTGCCGGATTTCATAACGGCCACCATATTCACGCCGGCAAACGGCACGTCGGCGTTGTTACCCGAGGTCTTAAACTGCGTCTCTGCCAATGACAAAGAATCGAAATACACGGCCGTATCAAGATCGTGGGAACTCGTGACATTGATTCCTTCTACCTGAAGATATGGCTCGGAAAGCACTCCGTACGTGATGATGGCGCTGCGAGCGGCCAGATTGCTGTCGCCGACATCAGGCTTTCCTGCCAAACTGACTCCCGCTGACATGGGAAGCAGTTCCTGGAGGCCTAATCCTTTCGGAGTAAGCTCAATCTCCTGCCTCTGTAACGTTGTGCCGCCCGCTGTATTCACCGTATCGACAACCGGACTCGATCCCGTCACCTCCACAGTTTGCGAAACCTGCCCAATTTTCATGACGGCGTCCACTCGCGCGGCAAAGCCGACCGTCAGATTCAGATCCGTCCGCACGAAAGTCTGAAAGCTCGGGCCCGAGAAACTAACCTTGTAGACGCCAGGCGCCGGCAAATCCAGCACCCGGTAATTGCCCTCCTGGTCCGTGACCGCAGTCATGCTGGTTACTTGGAGCGCGGGGCTGGTGACCACAACGGTAATGCCCGGCACAGGTGCGCCCGACTCATCGAGTACTCTTCCTGTGAGGCTGGCCGAGGCTACAGCTTGAGCCTTCACTTCGACCGGCGTGACAGCCATAATTGACAGAGCGGCCGCAACAGCTAAGTATCGGACACGGAAACTTATTCGCTGCATATCGACTCCTGAACTTGCCGGCTTGAACAGCCGTTAATGAGCTTGCGTTGATGTCGCCGGATTTACCAGCACCGGCTGAGTGTACGCGCCGTCGCCGGCCGAGTCCCATACAGCGAAACGAACCCATCGCTTTCCCGTCGCATCGAAGGGAATCTTGAACTCATGCGATCCGAAAGCTGGCAGATCGGTGGCTGGAATGATCTGGCGGTCGACAGTTTTCCCATCGCTCCATACCAATTCCGCGAATTCCAACGGAAATGTCCATTCGACACTGGCCGTATAGACGCGCTTCGCGCCGGTGCCAGAAACTCCATAATTATGGAACAGCACTTCGCCGGTCGTGCCGTAGAAATTGCCTGTACGCATCGCGTCAATTACTGTACCCCACCCTTCGTTGAATAGTGGAACGCGATCCAGCTTGATGTAATTGACCGCCAGCAGAGGATACGTTTCGTCGTCCGGCCACTTAGTATAGGTGTCTCCTTCGGCCAGCATGTACTTTGGTTTCGGAGCCCAGTTGCTGGAATCATCCATCACGCCGAAACAACGAACTTCGCACAGTCTTTTTTGCGACAGATCCGCCGGCAACGATTCCCAGGAGGCGCCGATATTCCGATCGCTCAAGAAGAAGTCCTGATTGCGGTATCCGTCCGGATACCCAGCCGTATTCTTGGTTCGCGGGTGTGTTGAGTACCAAATGCCATTTTCCTGATTCACCAGAGCAAGGATGTCATTCGCTGAACCCAGGTGATACACCTTGCCGTACGTCGGATCATTTTCCATGAACTGCTGGTTGGCCGGCCGCGGCTCGGCGTGTGAGTAATAGACGGGCTTGGGGGTCAGCAGCCACCAATGGCCACCGAAGTATGCGTTGGGCTCCTCGCCCGGAATGAACAGCAAATCGCGGTCGGAGATTCGGGCACTGCCTTCGAAATAGACCTTTTGCTCCATGAACCGTTTTGGTCCAGGATCTCTGGGATCGGAATCGTCATGGAAGTCTCCGAGATTCACGATATTCACTCCCAGAGCGTGGAAGACATCTACCCACGGTGGACGATAGTCCAGAGTTTTGCGGTCGCGAAGCAGTTCGTTGAAATCCAGATGGAAGTGGCTGGCCATCACCTTATAACCGGGCACGGGCTTAAACACGTCGTCGTGCGTATAAGCCATGACAGCTTGCTGCGCCGCGTGATCGCCTTCCGGACTCAAGTAAAAATAGACCGCCATGTGCTGCATAGTGCCGGCCGGTGCGTTGTACAACGCGTAATTGTCCCAGTGGCCTTCCGATGTGGCGCTGCGGCGTTTCCATTCGGTATCCGTCACGCCCCAAGGATGATATCCCTCTCCCGTTTCCGGCTGCAGCGCTCCAACGCTAAAGGCGCCATCACTGTCTTTGCGGTAATAAACGTAGCCCAGATTTATTTCGTCTTCACGCGCGAAGAAAAATTTGTGAGGAGGCGGGAATACGGCCAGCGATCCACTGCCGGCATCCACGATGGCCAGCCGATTACGCGCGCGCAAGCCGACGGGCTCGGTGTTAGTTGCGCCGCCGAACTCATACTTCTGCCATGCCCGGGCCGAATCGCGCCACGCCACAGCCGGATGCTTCGCGATGTCGAAACCTTTCAAACCGGCTCGGTAGATGTACGCGACGCTGGGCTCATTCGTCTTAGCGATAGCTTCCTGTCGCAAGAGGTTGGTGCCGCGATACACCGTGTATTGCAAATCGCCGGAGAAAATACCCATCTCCAGGCCGGAAAACGTTACGGCTAGGCGCGCGCCTTCGGTCGAGACCTTGCAACTGTCGGAGTGAAAAGTGGCGTCTGAGCGCCGGACTTCACTCGGGTCCCGCGGCAGAGGATAGGAATCGCCCTTCCCGGGAACTCCGGGGACGACGAGCGGCGCATCCCAGAACGTGTTCCACTTCTCCTTGTCGTATACTTCCGGAGTCACTTCAATCTTGAGGAGCTTGAATTGAGTAGCCATGGCTATCGCCATGCGCCGCTTTCCGCTAGTCACGTGGAACTCAGGATGGAGGGCGCTCCCGAGCACAATCCATTGGCCGCCAGTTCTTCGCACGGCTAATTCTTGTACGATGGGCTGGCCGTCCCGGATTGTGAATTGCGCGCGCAATTGCTGATCGCCTTCCCCGCGCCAAGCGAATTCCAGCGCTCCACCGCGCATCTCGGCCTTTAATCCGTCCATGGACTTATAGCCTTGCAGATCGCAGTTTAATGTTTGAGCTACCGCTAATTCAGCAAACAAAGCCAAGCAAAACAGCAGACCACTCAACCTAATCATTATTAAAGACCTCCAGCCGATACTACCCGCCTGGAAATGTCCTGTCAATCCCGCGTAGACTGGTTCTTCCGGGAGGTTGCATGAGCCGCATCGCGTTCGCTTTCCTGCTGACTCGCCTGGCGTTTGGACAATTTCCACAAGCCGAAATTTCCAACGCGCAAATTCGCGCGAAGCTTTACTTGCCGGATCCGCAAGCAGGATACTACCGTGCGACCCGTTTTGACTGGTCGGGCGTGATTTCAAGCCTGGAATGGAATGGGCACAGCTATTTTGGGCAGTGGTTTGATCGCTACGACCCCAAGCTTCACGACTCGATCACCGGCCCGGTAGAGGAATTTCTCACTAACGGCAGCGGGCTCGGCTACGACGACGCCAAGCCGGGCGAATCGTTCATCAAGATCGGCGTGGGCGCCCTTCGCCGGCCCGACAACGCTCCCTTTCGCCAGTTCGCCACTTACGAGATCACCGACCCGGGGAAATGGACCGTTCACCATTCGGACAAGCAGATCGAGTTCACCCATGAATTAGGCGATACGGACGGATACGCGTATCTCTACCATAAGACTCTTCGCCTGCAGGGCAACCGGCTTATCCTCGAACATCGTTTGCGAAACACGGGGCGGAAGACCATCTCAACCAGTGTTTACGAGCACAACTTTTTCATGCTCGACGGACAACCATCCGGCCCCGATACCGCCTTGCGGTTCCGTTTCGATCCACGCGCCAAAGCCGATTTGCACGGCCTTGCGGAAACGGAGAAAAAGAGTCTTCGTTACCTGCATGAATTGGAGCGCGGCCAAACAGTCTTCACTGAGTTAAACGGCTATGGCGGAAACGCGGCCGACAATGACATCCGCGTCGAGAACACCAAGACCGGCGCCGCGGTTCATCAGACCGGTGACCATCCCTTATCGAAATTGGTTCTATGGTCGATTCGCACGACGGTTTGTCCGGAAGCCTACATCGATCTTCAGGTGGAACCTGGCAAAGAAGTCTCGTGGCGAATTACTTACGAATTTTATAACGCGCAATCTTCGACTTCAGCTACAGCAGAACTAAGAAACGCGGGCGATCGGACGATGTATGTGGGGACCTACACACGCGGCGCCAGTAAGGGCATCTACGCATACCGTTTCAGCAGCGCCACCGGTAAGACCACACCGATCGGCTTGGTCGCGGAAACGGAGAATCCATCGTTTTTGGCGATTCATCCCAACCGGCGCTTTTTGTATGCAGCGAATGAGATCTCGAAGTATGACGGCCAGGCCGCCGGGAGTGTGAGCGCCTTCGTGATCGACCCCGCTACGCATGCATTGAAGCTGCTCAACCGAGTTTCTTCGCGTGGAGCCGGGCCATGTCATATTACTGTCGACAAGACAGGGAAGTGGCTGTTCACCGCCAATTACGACAGCGGCAGCGTGGCTGGGTTTCCGATTCATGAGGATGGATCTTTGGGTGAAGCGTCCGCATTTTTCCAGCACGCGGGGTCGAGCGTAAATAAAGAGCGCCAAACCGGACCACATGCGCACGTCGTCACACTATCCCCGGACAACCGGTTCGCACTGGTGGCTGACTTGGGACTGGATCGGGTGTTCACCTACCGCGTCGATCCGGCCCGGGGCGGTCTGGTTCCAAACGATCCGCCTTTCGTGCGGCTTGCGCCAGGATCGGGACCAAGGCACTTGGCGTTCCGTCCTGATGCGAAGTTTGTGTATTCGGTCAACGAACTGCTCTCCACGGTGACTGCGTTCCGCTATGACGCGTCGCACGGAAGTCTCAAGGAAATACAAACGCTTTCAACGCTCCCGAACGGCTGGGCCGTGAAAAATAGTACCGCCGAGATCGTGATCCATCCCAACGCCCGCTTCCTGTATGCGTCAAACCGAGGGGACGACTCGATTGCGATCTTCCGGATCGACCCGAGCCGCGGCACGCTCACGTTCGTCGATCGAACACCCACGCAAGGAAAGACGCCGCGCAATTTTGCCATCGATCCTTCCGGCGCGTTTCTCTTGGCGGCGAATCAGGACTCAGGTAGCATCGTCGCGTTCCGCGTCGATTCCGGGACAGGCCGGCTGACACCTACGGGCGACATGCTGGAAGTTCCCTCACCTGTGTGTATCCTTTTCGC
>Ga0070714_100002511_pt1 | contig 13522 bp, 9 predicted proteins | sample LARL83metaG_FD_65450 | JGI IMG/M metagenome (GOLD analysis project Ga0070714, IMG submission 65450) | Corn, switchgrass and miscanthus rhizosphere microbial communities from Kellogg Biological Station, Michigan, USA - LAR L8-3 metaG | ecosystem: Host-associated > Plants > Roots > Rhizosphere ...
ATCGGCCGCGCGATCGCGCTGGCGCTCGCGCAGGAGGGCGCCGCCGTCGGGGTGCTCGCGCGCACCGCCTCCCGCTGCGAGGCCGTCGTGGCCGAGATCGACGCCGCGGGCGGTCGCGCGCTGGCCGTGCCCGGCGACGCGGGCGTCAACGCCGACGTCGAGCGCGCGGTCTCGGCGCTCGTCGACACCTACGGCGGGCTCGACGTCGTCGCCAACGCGGCCGGCGGCGGGGCGGGCGCCACCGTGCTCGAGATGAGCGAGGAGCAGTGGGACGCGATCATGGCCGCGAACGCGAAGAGCTGCTTCCTGCTGGCCAAGCACGCGGTGCCCGTGATGCGCGAGCGCGGCGGCGGGGCGTTCGTGAACGTCTCCTCGACGTACGCGACCGCGGCGGTGCCCGGCACGAGCGCCTACGCGGCGGCGAAGGCGGCCGTCGAGGCGTTCACGCGCACGGTCGCGCTCGACCATGCCGCCGAGGGCATCCGCTTCAACACGATCGCGCCGGGCTCGACGGACACGCCGGCCGTCGCGCGCGCCGCGGAGGCGACGCAGGCGCCGGAGGACCGCGCGGCGTGGATCGCGGCGTTCGCCAAGATGATGCCGCTCGGGCGGTTGATCGAGCCGCGCGAGATCGCCGAGCTGGCGCTGTTCCTGCTGAGCCCGCAGGCGGCGCCGATCATCGGCGCGACCTACCTGATCGACGGCGGCGCGCTCGCGCGCATCAACACCGACACCGGCGAGTGACGTCGATGGCTCACGACGCCGCGGACGTGCTCGTGCGGCGCGGCGTCGCGGTGCCGATGCGCGACGGCGTCGTGCTGCGCGCCGACGTCTGGGCGCCGGCCGACGGCCGGCCGCGGCCGGCGCTGCTGCAGCGCACGCCCTACGACCGCACCCACCTCGACGACGTCGTCGGGACGATGGGGCTCGACCCGCTGCGCGCGGCGGACGCGGGCTTCGCGACGGTCGTCCAGGACGTGCGCGGCCGCTACGGCTCCGAGGGCTCGTTCGAACCCTACGTGCAGGAGCTGGACGACGGCGAGGACACGGTCGCGTGGGTTGCCGCGCAGCCGTTCTGCGACGGGCGCGTCGCGATGTACGGCGTCTCCTACGGCGGCTCGTCGCAACTGCTCGCCGCGGTGCGCGCACCGGCCGCGCTGGCCGCGATCGCGCCCTCGATCGCCGGCGCCGAGTTCTGGGAGGGGCGCTCCTACCAGGGCGGCGCGCTCCATCTCGGCTTCCTCGCGTACTGGACGGTCGAGGCGCTCGCCCCGGACGGGGTCGCGCGGCTCGCGCGGCGCGATCCCGCCGCCGCGCGCCGCATCGCGGCGACGCTCGAGCGCTTCGCCGACGAGCCGGACGCGCCGCTGCGCATGCGCCCTGCCGAGCTGGTCGAGCCGCTGCACCCGGTCGCGCCCTACCTGCGCGACTGGTTCGGGCACCCATGGCGCGACGCCTACTGGCAGGCGACGTCGATCCGCGACCGCTACGCGCAGGTCGCCGTGCCGGCGCTGCACGTCGGCGGCTGGCATGACAGCTTCATCGGCGGCACGCTCGCGAACTACGTCGGCATGCGCGCGCACGCCGCGACGCCGGCGGCGCGCGAGGGGCAGCGGCTCGTCGTCGGGCCGTGGGCGCACGGGACCTGGAGCGAGATCCAGGGGGAGCGCCACTTCGGCGCCCACAGCTCCCGTGCGTGGCTCGACTCGACGCGGATGAACCTCGAGTTCTTCGCGGCGGTGCTGCGCGGCGAGGCGCCCCCCGGACCTCCCGTGCGGCTGTTCGTGATGGGCGCCGACCGCTGGCGCGACGAGGACGAGTGGCCGCTGCGCCGCGCGCGCACGGTCGCCTGGCACCTGCGGCCGGACGGCGCGCTCGACCCCGCGCCGCCGCCGAGCGAGGCGCGCCCGTCGGCGATCGCGCACGATCCGGCCGACCCGGTGCCGACGGTCGCGGGCGCGACGATCCTGCCCGACGGCAAGGCGATGCTGCGCTCCGGCGCGCGCGACCGCCGCGCCGTGCAGGCGCGCGCCGACGTGCTCGTGTTCGAGAGCGCGCCGCTGGAGGAGCCGCTGGAGATCACCGGGCCGCTCGCGGCCGAGATCTGGATCGTCCCCGACCGCGCCGGCGCGGACGTCGTCGTCGCGCTCTCGGAGGTGATGGCCGACGGTCGCGCGATGCACGTCGCCGACGGCGTCGTCCGCCTGCCCGCGGGCGGCGGCGCCACCGCACCCGTCCGCGTCGAGGTCGACCTGCTCGCGACGAGCCTCGCGCTCGTCCCCGGGCAGCGCCTGCGCGTCGAGGTCTGCGGCTCCTGCGCGCCGCGCTTCGACGTCCATCCGCAGCGTCCCGCGCGCCATCTGCTGCTGCACGACGCGGCGCATCCGTCGCGCGTGCTGCTGCCGATCGCGTGACTCGCGGGAGCGGCGGTGGCGTGTCCGCAGCCTTGACGGCATCGATACTGTAACGATAAAGTAACCCTATGGAACAGACCTCCGCGCACACGACCGATCCTGCCGCGGCGGAGCCCCGCTACCGCGACCCCGCCGTCCCGCTCGAGGAGCGCGTCGAGGACCTGCTGGCGCGCATGACGCTGGCGGAGAAGGTCGGCCAGCTCAACATGCCGATGCCCGAGGACGCCCAGGTGCTCGAGGAGTTCGGCTTCGGCGAGCCGGGCCACGCCTACCCGTGCTCGATCGCGGACGTCGAGGCCGTCACGCGCGGCGACTTCTGCGCCGGCGTCGGCCCCGCCGGCGGCCACTTCCTGCTCGGGTACCTGATCGAGGGCGGCCCGCGCGGGCAGGCCGAGGTCGCGAACCGGCTCCAGCGCATCGCCGTGGAGGAGACGCGGCTCGGGATCCCGCTGCTGCTGTGCGCCGAGGGCTTCCATGCGCTGTGGGGCGAGGGCGGCACGATCTTCCCGGAGGGTCCCGCGCTCGGCGCGACGTGGGACCCGGCGCTGGTCGAGGAGGTGTTCGCGGCCGTCGCGCGCGAGACGCGCCTGGTCGGGCACGGGCTCACGTGCGCGGCGCCGATCGACCCGATCCGCGACCCGCGCATCGGGCGCGGCGCCTACTGGCTGACCGAGGACCCGCACCTGCTCTCCGCCTACGCGCGGGCGATGGTGCGCGGCGGCCAGGGCGAGGACCTCGCCGACCCCGAGCGCGCGGCCGTCTGCCTGCTGCACTTCCCGGCGCAGAGCGCCGGCGCGGGCGGGCTCGAGCGCGGGGCGATGGACGTCTCCCCGCGCGCGCTCGCGGAGACCTACCTGCCGGCGTGGCGGGCCGGCCTGGGCACCGGCGGCGCGAGATCGATCATGCCGACCTACGTCGCGATCGACGGCGTGCCGACGCACGCCTCGCACGAGCTGCTGACGCGCACGCTGCGCGAGGACCTCGGCTTCGACGGCGTCGTGCTGAGCGAGGGCTTCGGCTTCGACTCGCTGATCTACGAGGGCGTCGCGGCGACGCAGCGGGAGGCCGGCGAGATCGCGCTCGCGGCCGGCGTCGACGTCAACATCAGCTGGGAGACGGCGTTCCTGACGCCGCTGGTCGAGAGCGTTCGGGCCGGTCGCGTGGACGAGGCGCTGATCGACCGCGCGGTGCGTCGCGTGCTGGCGCTGAAGCTGCGCCTCGGCCTGTTCGAGCGCCCCTACGTCGACGAGCAGCGCGCGGCGGCGGAGGTGGGCGGCGCGCCGCACCTGGAGCTGGCGCTGCGCGCCGCGCACGAGGGAATCGTGCTGCTCAAGAACGAGGGCGGCGCGCTGCCGCTCGACTCCGCCGCGCTCGGATCGATCGCCGTCATCGGCCCGCACGCGGACGACGCGCGCCCGTGGCTCGGCGGCTACGTCTCGCTTGCGACCGGCCGTCCGCAGCCGAGTCTGCTCGACGCGGTCCGCGCGCGCGTCGCGCCCGGGACCGAGGTGCTGCATGCGCAGGGCTGCTCGATCATGTCCGACGACGAGTCGGGGATCGCGGAGGCGGTCGCGGCGGCGCAGGCGGCCGACGTCGCGGTGCTCGCCATCGGCGACGCCGTCGCGCACCCGTGGCTGCGAGAGCCGATCGGCACGCTCGGCGAGGGCTACGACGTCACGAGCCTCGACCTGCACGGCGCGCAGGAGCCGCTCGTGCGCGCGGTGCATGCGACCGGCACGCCGACGGTCGTCGTGCTGCTCAACGGGCGCGCGCTGTCGGTCCGCTGGATCGCCGAGCATGTTCCCGCCGTCGTGGACGGCTGGGTCGGCGGCGAGCGCGGCGCGGAGGCGGTCGCCGACGTGCTGCTCGGCGCGGTGAACCCAGGCGGCAAGCTGCCGATGACCTTCCCCCGCCACGTCGGACAGCTCCCGTTCACCTACGACTACAAGCGCTCGCGCCGCCATGTGATGCGCAAGCCCGGGACCGGCGCGGTCGACATGCCGGCCGAGCCGCTGTTCCCGTTCGGTCACGGCCTGAGCTACACCGAGTTCGCCTACGCGGATCTGTCGATCGAGACGGCGCCCGAGGACGGCGTGCTCGCCCGCGTGCGCTGCACCGTCGCGAACGCCGGCGCGCGCGCCGGCGCCGAGGTCGTGCAGCTCTACGTCGCCGACGAGCTGTCGAGCGTCGAGCTGCCGGTGCAGCTGCTGCGCGGCTTTCAGAAGGTGAGCCTGGAGCCGGGCGAGCGGCGCGAGCTGACCTTCGACCTCGACGCCGAGGCGCTTGCGCTGATCGACGCGAGCGGCCGCTGGGTCGTGGAGCCGGGCTGGTTCGAGCTGCTGATCGGCTCCTCCAGCGCCGACGCGCGTCTGCGTGGGCGCTTCGAGCTGCCCGAGCGGACCGAGCTGGCGGGACTCGAGCCCGTCGCCGTCGCCGGCGCGCAGCGCCGCCAGCCGGGCCGATCCGCGGCCGTGCCGTCCATCCCGACCCCCGAGGAGCCTGCCCGATGAACGACCGTGACACCACCGCTCTGCGGGCTGGATTCGCCGAGGTCGACATCACGCCGGCGCCCGGGCTGCGCCTCGGCGGCATGCCGGACGCGCCCGTCGCGACGGGCGTCAGATGGCCGCTGCGCGGTCGCGTCGCGCTGTTCGACGACGGCAGCCGGCGCATCGCCGTGCTCGCGCTGGATCTGATCGTGCTCGAGCAGCCGACGGTCGCGGAATGGCGCGCCGCGCTCGCGGCGGCCGGCGGGCTGGAGCCTGCCGACGTGCTCCTCTCGTGCACGCACACGCATCGCGGGCCGCACAGCGCGACGCTGATCGACTTCGACCGCGACGACGACTACCTCGATTGGGCGCTCGTGCGGTTGACCGCCGCGACCGAGCAGGCGGCCGGCGCGCTGCGGCCGGCCGAGCTGCGCGTCGGGAGCGCGCAGGCTCCGGGCTGGGCGTTCAACCGGCGCCCGATGTACCGCGGCGGCGAGGTCGGCACGGCCGGTCCCGAGTGGGTCGAGGAGTTCGAGCGTCCGGAGGGCCTGGTCGACCACGAGCTGCAGGTGCTGCTCGCGCTCGACGCCGAGTCCGGCGCGACGCTCGGGGGCCTCGTCAACTTCGCCTGCCATCCGACGAGCGTGCACGAGGACCCCGTCTACTCGGCGGACTTCCCGGGTCCGCTGACCGAGCGGCTCGCCCAGCGCCACGGCGGCGTCTTCGGCTTCCTGCAGGGCGCCTCCGGCGACGTCGGCCCGAACGACCTGACGGCGCCCGGCGCCTACAGAAAGGGCTTCGAGCACGCCGAGGCGCTGGGGCGTGCGCTCGCCGACGCGGCCGACGCGGCGATCGCGTCGTCGCGCAGCGTCCCGGCGCCGCGGCTGCGCCGCGGGGCGGAGCTGCTGGAGATCGCGCAGCGCAGGCCGACGCGGGAGCAGGTCGAGCTGGCGCGCTGGTACCTGGCGCAGGAGCAGGGGAGCGTCGACGAGCGCGACTTCACGCGTCGGATCTACGGTCACGACCACACGTTCTACGAGCCGATGTCGGACATCCAGACGTGGTTCGCGCGCGAGGCGATCGGGATGTGGGAGTGGCAGCGGCGCAGCGGGACGCGCCTGCCCGCCGATCGCCTGGAGGTGACGGCGATCGCGCTGGGGGACGTCGCGCTCGTGGCGTATCCGGCGGAGATGTTCGCCGCGTTCGGCGCGCAGACCAAGCTGGAGTCGCCGTTCGCGACGACGATCGTGTGCGGGATCGCGAACGGCTGGCACGGCTACGTGCCGACGCCGATCGCGTTCGAGCACGGCGGCTACGAGCCGCGGCTGGCCTATACCAGCCGGCTCGTGCCGGAGGCGGGCGACCGCATGGTCGGGGCGGCGCTCGGCCTGCTCGACCAGCTGCGCGAGCAGGCCGCGAGCGGCGCGTCGCGGTGACGGCGCCCGCGCACGCGGGCGGGGCCGGCCTGCGCGCCGCGTTCGCCGAGGTCGACATCACGCCGGCGCCGGGCCTGCGCCTCGCGGGCATGCCGAGCGCGCCCGTCGCGACCGGCGTGCACGCGCCCCTCCACGGGCGCGTCGCGCTGCTCGACGACGGGGCCGCGCGCGTCGCGATCGTCGTCGTGGACGTGATGGTGCTCGAGTCCCCGACGGTCGCGGCGTGGCGGGCGGCGCTCGCGACCGCGGGCGGGCTGGAGCCCGCCGACGTGATCGTCTCCTGCACGCACACGCACCGCGCCCCGCACGCCGCGGCCCGCCTCGACCTCGACCGCGACGACGACTATCTCGACTTCGCGCTGGAGCGGCTCGCCGGGGCGATGCGCGAGGCGGCCGCGGCGCTGCGGCCCGCCGAGCTGCGCGTCGGCGGCGCGCAGGCGCCCGGCTGGTCGTTCAGCCGCCGCCCGCTCTACCGCGACGGCACGGTCGGCAGCGCCGGGCCGGAGTGGGTCGAGGAGTTCGAGCGTCCGGAGGGCCCGGTCGACCACGAGCTGCAGGTGCTCTTCGCGCTCGACGCCGAGTCCGGCGCGACGCTCGGCGGCCTCGTCAGCTTCGCCTGTCACCCGACCGTGGTGCACGACGAGGCGGTCTACTCCGCTGACTTCGCCGGTCCGCTGACCGCGGCGCTCGCGCGGCGCCACGGCGGCGTCTTCGGCTTCCTGCAAGGCGCCTCCGGCGACGTTGGCCCGAACGACATGCGGGTGCCCGGCGCGCTCAGACAGGACGTCGCGCACGCCGAGCGGATGGGGCGTGCGCTCGCCGACGCGGCCGACGTGGCGATCGCGTCGGCGCGCAGCGTCCCGGCGCCGCGGCTGCGCTGCGCGGCGAAGGCGCTGGAGATCGCGCAGCGCAGGCCGACGCGCGAGCAGGTCGAGCTGGCGCGCTGGTACCTGGCGCAGGCGGAGGGGACGGTCGACGAGGTCGACTTCACGCGCCGCATCTCCGGCCACGCCCGCACGTTCTACGAGCCCTATCCGGTCATCCAGCGATGGTTCGCGCGCGAGGCGATCGGGATGTGGGAGTGGCAGCGGCGCAGCGGGACGCGCGTGCCAGCCGATCGCGTGGAGGTCAAGGCGCTGGCGCTCGGCGACGTGGCGCTCGTCGCCTATCCGGCGGAGATGTTCGCCGCCTTCGGCCTGCGGACGAAGGCGCAGTCGCCGTTCGCGACGACGATCGTGTGCGGGATCGCGAACGGCTGGCACGGCTACGCGCCGACGCGGGAGGCGTTCGAGCACGGCGGCTACGAGCCGCGGCTGGCGTACTCGAGCCGGCTCGCGCCGGAGGCCGGCGACCGCATGGTCGCGGCCGCGCTGGAGCTGCTGGGCGAGCTGCGCGAGCGAGGCGCGGACTGATGTGCGCGCGGGTCACGGCGGGCGGTGCGCGGCGCGGGTGAGGCGGCCCGCGTTCGGGATATGGTTGGCGCGTCGTGTCGCCCCGCACCGATGCCCCGCTCCCGCCGCACCGCCGTCCCACGGTGCGTGACGTCGCCGCGCTCGCCGGCGTCTCGCAGCAGACCGTCTCCAACGTCACGCGCGGTCGCTTCGACCTGATGACGTCGGCGACGCGCGCGCGCGTCGAGGCGGCGATGCGGGAGATCGGCTACCACCCGAACCTGACCGCGCGCGGACTGCGCCGCTCCCGCACCCAGACGCTCGGCTTCCTCGTGCTCGACCAGGCGCCGAGCTTCCTCGCCGACCCGCTCACCGCGCTGCTGGTGGCGGGCGTCGGCGACGTCGCGCGCGACGCCGACTACGGCGTGCTGATCCAGGCCGAGCGTCCGCTCGCGGAGCACGGCGCGCTGCTGAGACCGCTGCTGGAGGGGCGCGTCGACGCGGCCGCGCTGCTGATGTCCGGCGATCCCGTGCTGCGTGCGCGCTACGTCCAGGAGCTGCAGTCGATCGGCGCGATCTTCACGGTCTTCGACGAGGTGATCGAGGACCCGGCGGTGCTCGGCGTGCGCAGCACCGAGCGCGACGCCGCGCGCGCGCTGACGGAGCTGCTGCTGGAGCGGGGGCACCGGCGGATCGCCTTCATCGCGGCGCGGCTGCCGTGGCCGGTCGTCGAGCAGCGCCACCTCGGCTTCCGCGACGCGCTGACGGCCGCCGGACTCGCGCCGCATCCGGAGCACGAGCTGTTCGAGGCGACCTGGCAGGCCGAGGGCGGACGCCAGATGGCGGCCAGGCTGCTCGGGCACGCCGAGCGCCCGAGCGCGATCATCTGCGGATCGGACGTGCTCGCGATCGGCGCGATCAGCGCGGCGCGGGAGGCGGGGCTGCGGGTGCCCGACGACGTCGCGATCGCGGGCTTCGACGACTTCGAGTTCTCCGAGTACGTCGACCCGCCCCTCACGACGGTCCGCGTGCCGGGCTACGAGATGGGCCGCGTCGCGGCGCGCATGCTGATCGACGCGCTCGAGGGCTCGCCGCCGGAGACGCCGCACGCCGTGCTCGAGAGCGAGCTGGTCGTGCGCGCGTCGGTGTAGAGGCGTCCTCCTGGCATGTCGGGGTGCTTGTGTCACTGTGACTTTATCGTTACAATACCTGCGCATGGAACGACGGCTCGACGGGAAGGTGGCGATCGTCACCGGCGCGGCGCGCGGCGTCGGCGCCGCCTCGGCGGCACGGCTCGCGCAGGACGGCTGCGCCGTCGTCTGCGTGGACCGCGACGAGGCCGGCGTCCGCGCCGTCGCGGAGCGGATCGAGGCGGCGGGCGGGCGGGCCCGTGCGCTCGCGGCCGACGTCGCCACGGCGGACGGCAACCGGGCGGCCGTCGCGTGCGCGGGCGACGCGTTCGGCGGGCTCGACGTCCTGCACGCCAACGCGGCGGTGCAGCGCGTCGCGCGGCTGGAGGAGACCGGCGAGGACGACTGGGGGCAGCTGCTGCGCACGAACCTCCACGGCGTCGGGCTCGGCGTCGAGCACGCGCTGCCGGCGCTGCGCGCGCGCGGCGGGGGCTCGGTCATCATCACCGCCTCGGTGCTGGGCATCGTCGGGGACCCGGACCTGCCCGCGTACGGCGCGACGAAGGGCGGCCTGCGCGCGCTCTGCCGCTCGCTCGCGGCTGCATACGGGCCCGAGAACGTCCGCGTCACGACGATCTGTCCCGGCGACGTCGAGACGCCGATGCTGGAGGAGTTCTTCGAGCGTCAGCCGGACCCGTCCGAGGCGCGCCGGCGGATGCTGGAGCGCTACCCGCTGCGGCGCTTCGCGGCGCCGCGGGACGTCGCGAACGTCGTCGCCTTCCTGGCGTCCGACGACGCCGCGTACCTGACGGGCATCGACGTCTGCGTCGACGGCGGACTGCTGGCTCAGGTCTACTGAGATGTGCGTTCCTGGCGCGCCGACCTTCTTGCAGAGCCGGAACTTTATCGTTACACTAAGTAACGGAGGTTGAGAGCCAGGTCGTGATCGCCGGGGGCCGGAGGTCCCGCGGCGTCGTGCTCAACGTCGGGCGCGTACGTGCGCGCCCGCCAAAGGAGAGAGTGCCTTGCTGTTGTTCAGACATGGAGTGCGTCGCGTCCTCGCATGCGTGGGCGCTGTGGCGCTGCTCGCCCTCGCCGGACTCGCTGCGGCGGGCTGCGGCGGATCGGGCAAGACCTCGTCGTCGACCGGGACCGCCGCGGGCGGCCACAAGCCGGTCACCCTCACGCTCGGCTGGTGGTACGACTCCAAGCAGGGCGGCTACGCGAAGCTGCTGCAGCTGTTCGAGCAGAAGTACCCGTGGATCAAGGTCGACGCGCAGACGATCCCCTACAACGGCTACTACCAGAAGCTCGGCGCCTGGACGTCCACGGGCAGCGGGCCGGACGTCGTCGTGCTCGAGGCCGGCGGCCTCGGCGCGCCCTACTACAGATCGATGCGCGCGCTCGACGTGCAGGCGTTCAGATCGGAGCTCGACAAGGTCACCGACCCGACCGTCTTCTGTCAGGACTACGACTGCGCGAAGGGCCTCTACGCGATCGGCTTCACGCGCAACGGCTTCCCGGTCTACTACAACAAGGACATCCTCAGAGCGGCCGGTCTCGATCCCAACAGACCGCCGACGACGATCAGAGAGATGGCGGCCGCCTGCACGGCGGTCAGAAAGATCGGCAAGGCCTGCTGGATCATCGGCGGCAAGGACATCATGCTGGACCTGATCCTCTCGGAGATGGGGCTCCGGGTCGCGACGAGAGCGCAGATGGAGGCGCTCGCCAACGGCACGGCCAAGTGGACCGACCCGGAGTTCAAGCAGCTCCTCTCGATCGTCCACTACATGGGCCGGCAGGGCTGGTATCAGGACGGCTACGTCTCGACGGACGCCCTGTCCCAGCCGGCGCCGTTCGAGGCGGGCAAGAGCGCGTTCATGCCCGGAGGGATGGGCGACGGCCTCGACTGGAAGGACCTCGGCGACGTCATGGGCTTCGACAAGATCGGCGTCATGAACATGCCGACGGTGACTCCGGGCGACGGGACCGGGGCCACGCCCGGCCCGTTGAACGACTCGCTCGGCGTCGCGCTGTCGACCTCGTTCGCGATCCCGAAGTGGAGCAAGCACCCCAGAGAGGCGGAGCTGCTGCTGCGCTTCACGCTCGACGAGAGCGTCCAGAAGACGATCGTCGCCGAGCCGCACGGTCCCTTCCCGGGTCTGAAGGCGAGCCAGGCGAGCTGGTCGCCGCACCCGATCTTCGGCGACGTGCTGAGAATGGCGAACGACTCGAGAGCGGCCGACCTGCTGACGTACATCGGCTACGGCTACCTCTCCACGCTCAACGCGCAGCTGCAGCAGCTGAGCCTCGGGCAGGTGAGCGTCGACCAGGCGGCCGAGGCGATCCAGAAGGCGGCCGACGCCGCACGGAGCAAGTGATGGGGGCGACGGGGACGCTGACGCGCATCGGGCAGGGGCGCCGGCTGCCGAAGGCGCCCCCGTCGCTCGTCGGCTTCGGGCTGCTGCTGCCGGCGATGGCGATCGTCGGCGTCTTCCAGCTCTATCCGCTGATCCGCGGCGTGGTGCTGAGCCTGCGCGACGCGCGGACCGGCGCCCTCACGGCGCACAACTACGACCGCATGCTGCACGACCCGGCCTGGCAGGCCGCGGTGGTGAACGCCGGCAAGATCCTGCTGCTGGTGCCGCTGTTCGTCGTGGTGCCGCTGCTGCTCGCGTTCGCGCTGTTCCAGGCGTTCCGCGGGTGGCGCTTCTTCCGCGCGGTGTTCTTCCTCTCCTGGCTCATGCCGCCGGTGATCGTCGGCTACATGTTCACGCCGCTGCTGAGCGCCGACGGGCCGCTGCACAGCCTGCTCAAGCCGATCGGGCTCGGCGGGCTCGCGCACGACTGGCTGGCGAATCAGCACACGGCGCTGTGGGCCGTGATGGCGGTCTTCCTGTGGACGATCTTCGGGCTCGGCGTCGGCATCTACCTCGCCGGGCTCGCGACGATCCCGGCGCACCTCGTCGAGGCGGCCCGCCTCGACGGCGCCAGCCGCCTGCGGATCCTTCGGCACGTCGTGGCGCCGCTGCTGGCGCCGACGATCGCGCTCTGGAGCGTGATGGTCGTCGCCTCGCTGCTGCTCGGCCTCTACGGCTTCATCTACTCGTTGACGAACGGAGGGCCCGGTTACTCGACGATGACACCCGAGTACTACATCGTGAGCGTCCTGCTCAACGAGCTGAACCCGTCGTACGCGGCGGCGCTCGGCACCACGCTGTTCCTCGGCGTGTTCGCGATCGTGTTCACGCAGATGGTCGCCGTCTACCGCCGCGTGGTCGCGGACTGATCGCCCATGTCGGTCGAAACGTCACTCGCCGACACGCGCGTCTCGTGGGGCGCGCCCGCCGGCACCGCGCGGCGCTCGCTCGGCGTCGCCGGCAAGGCGGCCGGCTACGGCTTCCTGCTGCTCGTCACGGCCGCGGTGCTCTACCCGCTGTGCTTCACCGTCAGCACGGCGTTGAAGTCGCCGGTCGAGTACGCCACCAACGAGCTCGGGCTCGTGCACCATCCGACGACCGCGAACTTCTCGTACCTGATCAGCGAGGCGCAGGTCGGGACCGGGTTGCGCAACTCGCTGATCGTGGCCCTGGGCGCGATCGTGCTGCTGTGGATCTGCGGGTCGATGGCCGGCTTCGCCGTCGCGAAGCTGCGGTTCCGCGGGCGCATCGCCTTCTTCCTCGTCGTGCTGTCGTCCGGCCTGGTCCCGTTCCAGACGATCGTCGCGCCGATCTACGCCGAGCTGCACCAGTTCCACCTGCTGGACAGCTACGTCGGCCTGATCCTCGTCTACGCGGCGCTCGGGATGCCGATCACCGTCTTCATCTTCGCCGCCTACTTCGGCGGCCTGCCCAGCAGCTTGATCGAGGCGGCCCGGCTGGACGGCGCCTCGACGCTCGGGATCCTCACGCGGGTGATCGTCCCGATGGCGCTCCCGGCGCTCGCGATCACCGGGATCTTGAACTTCGTGATGGTCTTCAACGACCTGCTGACGCCGCTGCTCGTCATGCAGTCGCCTGACAAGCAGCTGTTCGTCGTCGGCATCGCGCAGGCGCTCGGCCGCTTCCAGGAGCCGACGCAAATGGCGGCCGGCATCGTGATCGGCCTCGTGCCGCTCACGGTGACGTTCCTGTTCGCGCAGCGTTATCTGATTCGCGGAGTCACGGCCGGGGCCGTCCGCTAGCCAATGTGAGGAAGAGTGATGGCCGAGCTTGAGTTCCATGCAGTCTCGAAGCGCTTCGCGGACGGCACCGACGCCGTCGAGGACCTGAACCTTCGCGTGCGCGACGGCGAGTTCATGATCTTCGTCGGCCCCTCGGGGTGCGGCAAGACGACCGCCCTGCGGATGATCGCCGGGCTGGAGAGCCCCACGGGGGGAGAGATCACGATCGGCGGGCACTCGGTGACGACCGTCGACCCCGGCCAGCGCGACATCGCGATGGTCTTCCAGGACTACGCGCTCTACCCGCAGATGCGCGTGCGCGACAACATCGCCTTCCCGCTCAAGATGCGCAAGGCCGACCGCGGCGAGGTGCGCGAGCGCGTCGCCGAGGTCGCGCGGCTGCTCGGGATCGAGCACCTGCTCGACCGCAAGCCGGGCCAGCTCTCGGGCGGGCAGCGCCAGCGCGTCGCGATCGGCCGCGCGATCGTGCGCCGGCC
>Ga0070714_100002512_pt1 | contig 13517 bp, 13 predicted proteins | sample LARL83metaG_FD_65450 | JGI IMG/M metagenome (GOLD analysis project Ga0070714, IMG submission 65450) | Corn, switchgrass and miscanthus rhizosphere microbial communities from Kellogg Biological Station, Michigan, USA - LAR L8-3 metaG | ecosystem: Host-associated > Plants > Roots > Rhizosphere ...
CTCGAGCGGGCACGCGTGTTCACCAAGATCTGGTTCTCGCTGCTCGGGCTCTGGGACTGGCAGCACGTCCCCGTGCTGCCGCCGGAGATGATCTTCCTGCCGTCCTGGGCGCCGCTCAACATCTACGACTTCGCCTGCTGGGCGCGTCAGACGATCGTGCCCCTGTGCATCCTCTCGGCCCACCGCCCGGTGCGGCCGATCGGGTTCGCAGTCCCCGAGCTGCGTGCCGGCGGCTCGCCGATGCCGCCGCCGGCCGACGGCTGGGAGCGCGCGTTCACGGCGCTCGACGCCGCGCTTGCCCGCTACCAACGGCGGCCGCATCGCGGCCTCCGCCGGCGCGCCATCGCCGCCGCCGTCCGCTGGATCGTCGAGCGCCAGGAGGCGGACGGGTCGTGGGGCGGCATCCAGCCGCCCTGGGTCTATTCGCTGATGGCGCTGGACGTCTGCGGCTTCGCGCCCGACCACCCGGTCATGCGCAAGGGCCTGGAGGGGCTGGACGGGTTCACGGTCGAGGAGGACGGCTACCGTCGCCTCGAAGCCTGCCAGTCGCCGGTCTGGGACTCGGCGCTGGCCGCCATCGCGCTCTGCGATGCCGGCCTGCCGGCGAGCCACCCGGCACTCGAGTCGGTGCGTGAGTGGCTGGTCGGCGAGGAGGTCGGGATCGCCGGCGACTGGGCCGTGCGCCGGCCCGCCCTGCGGCCGTCGGGATGGGCGTTCGAGTTCGCCAACGACCACTACCCGGACATCGACGACTCGGCCGTGGTGGCGCTGGCCCTGCATCGCGTGGCCCCCGCCGGGAGCAGCCGGACACGGGCGGCCGTCCGACGCGGCGCCGCCTGGATCGCCGGGATGGAGTCTGCCGACGGCGGCTGGGGCGCATTCGACGCCGAGAACACGCACGGTCTCTGCCGGCGTCCACCCTTCTGCGACTTCGGCGAGGTGATCGACCCGCCGAGCGTCGACGTCACGGCGCACGTGGTCGAGCTCCTGGCCGCGACCGGCGACGGCGGCGAGGCGGTGGCCCGGGGTGTTAGCCACCTGCTGGCGAACCAGGAGCCGGACGGGAGCTGGTTCGGCCGCTGGGGCGCCAACCTGGTGTACGGCACGGGCGCCGCCCTGCCGGCGCTGCGGGCAGCCGGCGTCGGTGCCGACCACCCGGCGGTCAGGCAAGCCGTGCGCTTCCTCGCGCAGACCCAGAACGAGGACGGCGGCTGGGGGGAGGACCTGCGCTCCTACACCGATCCCGGCTGGCGTGCGCGCGGCGAGTCGACAGCCTCGCAGACGGCGTGGGCGCTGCTGGCGCTGGAGGCGGCCGAAGCGGGCAGCGAGGCGATCGACCGCGGCGTCCGCTGGCTGGCCGAGCACCAGCGCGGCGACGGCTCGTGGGACGAGCCGTACTACACCGGCACCGGATTCCCCGGCTACTTCTACATCAACTACCACCTCTACCGGCTGGTCTTCCCGGTGATGGCGCTGGGCCGCCTGCGGGGTGCGCCGTGAGCGGACTGCTCGTCGCCGCACCGCTGCGGATCGAGGAGTTGGCCCTGCGCAGCGGCGGCCTGCGCGCCGAGCTGGTGCACACCGGCATGGGTCCGCGGCGGTCGCACGCCGCCGCCCAGCAGCTGGCGTTGCGCGGGACGCCCGTGGGCTTCGCGGTGGCCGGACTCTGCGCCGCCGTCGCGCCGAGCCTGCGACCGGGCGACGTGGTGCTTGCAAGCCGTCTCGAGACGGCGTCGGGCGCGCTCGAGCTGCCTCCATCGGTGCTCCTCGAGCAGGAGCTGGAGCGGCGCGGCCTACGCGTGCACCGCGGCCCGATCCGCTGCCTCGATCATGTCGCCTCGGCGCGGGAGCGGGCGGGCCTGGCCAGTAGCGGCGCCATCGCGGTGGACATGGAATCGGGCTGGCTCATGGAGTGGTGCGACGAGCTGCCGCGGGCCGTCCTGCGGGTGGTCGTCGAGCCGTCCGGGCGGGGTCTGCGCTCGCCCCGGGTCGCCGCCGACGGCCTCCGTGCCCTGCGCAGCATGCGGGCCGCCGCTGCTGCCCTGGACGCGTGGGGCCGGGTGCTCGGCGCGCGCGCGGTACTGCGGGCCGGCCCGCGCTCCTTCTGCGCCGGCGTCGACCGCGCCATCGAGATCGTCGAGCGTGCCCTGGAGCGGCGGGGGGCGCCGGTCTTCGTCCGCAAGCAGATCGTCCACAACGCGCATGTGGTCGCCGACCTCGAGGAGCGCGGCGCGGTCTTCGTCGACGAGATCGCCGACGTCCCGCGGGGAGCGACCGTCGTCTTCTCGGCCCACGGCGTGGCGCCGGCCGTGCGGGCCGCCGCGGCCGAGCGCGACCTGGACGTGATCGACGCGACCTGCCCACTGGTGGCGAAGGTGCACGCCGAGGCGCGCCGGTTTGTCGAGCGGGGCGACTCGGTCGTCCTGATCGGCCACGAGGGTCACGAGGAGGTGGAGGGGACGATGGGCGAGGCACCCGGCGCCATCCACCTGGTCGAGCGGCCGGAGCACGTCGCCCGCCTCGACCTCGGCCCGGGCCGGGTCAGCTACCTGACCCAGACGACGCTTGCCGTCGACGAGACCGAGGAGGTGGTGTCGGCGCTGCGCGACCGCTTCAGCGACGTCGCCGGGCCGCCCAGCGACGACATCTGCTACGCCACCCACAATCGCCAGCAGGCGCTGCGAGACGTCGCCCGCAAGGCCGACCTGGTGCTGGTCGTGGGGTCGGAGACGTCGTCCAATTCCAGGCGGCTGGTCGAGGTGGCCGAGCGCGAGCACACGCGGGCCCGGCTGATCGACGACGAGCGGCAGATCCGGCTGGAGTGGCTTGAGGGTGTGCGGACGGTCGGGCTGACGGCCGGCGCATCCGCGCCCGAGCAGCTCGTGGCCCGGGTCGTCGACGCCCTCGGCGAGCTCGGCCCGGTGACCGCCGAGGATCTCGTGGTCACCCGCGAGACCACCAGCTTCCGGCTACCCAAGGAGGTGCGCTAGAACGTGGGCATTCCTTTCCGGCAGAGTGTGAAGATTGCGAGCTACCTGCTCCGGCAGCGGATTGCCGGGCGCGACAAATTTCCCCTGCTGGTGGAGCTGGAGCCGCTCTTCCAGTGCAATCTGGCCTGCTCCTTCTGCGGGAAGATCCAGCATCCGGAGCACATCCTGAAGCAGCGGATGCCGGTCGCACAGGCGCTGGCGGCGATCGACGAATCCGGCGCGCCGATGGTCTCGATCGCCGGCGGCGAGCCGCTCGTCCACCCCGAGGTGCACACGATCGCCGGCGAGCTGATCCGGCGGCGCAAGTTCGTCTTCCTGTGCACGAACGCGATCCTGATGAAGAAGAAGCTCGCGAACTTCACGCCCTCGCCGTACTTCACCTGGGTCGTCCACCTGGACGGGATGCGCGAGCGGCATGACCGCTTCGTCGAGCGCGACGGCATCTTCGACAAGGCCGTGGACGCCATCCGCGAGGCCAAGAGCCAGGGCTTCCGGGTCTCGACCAACACCACCTTCCTGACCACCGACACGCCCGAGACCGTGCGCCAGGTGCTCGACTTCCTGAACGACGAGCTGGAGGTCGACTCGATGCAGATCTCGCCGGCCTACGCGTACGAGAAGGCGCCCGACCACGAGCACTTCCCCGGCGTGACACAGACGCGGAGCCTCTTCTCGGAGGCCTTCGCCGACGGCCGGCGCAAGCGCTGGCGGCTGAACCACACGCCGCTCTTCCTCGACTTCCTGGAGGGCAAGGTCGACTTCCAGTGCACCCCCTGGGGCATCCCCAGCTACTCCATTTTCGGCTGGCAGCGGCCCTGCTACCTGATGAGCGACGGCTATGCCACCACCTACAAGGAGCTGATCGAGACCACCGACTGGGAGCGCTACGGGCGCGGCAAGGACCCCAGGTGCGCCAACTGCATGGCCCACTGCGGCTACGAGCCGACGGCGGTGCTGGCAACCACGGGCTCGCTTCGCGAGTCGGCCCGGGCGATGATCTCACGGTCCTAGCTCGCGCTCATCCGAACCGGTCGGCCAGCGGCCGGTAGAGCTCGGGGGCGGCGCCGCGGACGCGCATGGCGACCCCCAGCCAGGCGGGGACGACCACCTCCGCCCGCCGCTCGACGATGGCGTCGCGCACGGCGACCGCCACCCGTCCGGGATTCACAGGCCGGGGGAAGCCGCGCTCGTAGGGCGTCCCGCGGCGCTCGAAGAACGGCGTGTCGACCGGCCCCGGCACGATCAGCGAGAAGTCGATGGGGCCGCCGGCGTGCTCCTGCCGCAGCGCCTCGGTGAACCCGGCCAGGCCGGCCTTGCAGGCGGCGTAGACGGCCTCACCGCGGCCGCCGGCGGCGCCCGCGATCGAGCCGACGTTGACCACGTGGCCGCGGCCCCGTTCGGCCATGCCCGGGAGCACCTCCCGTGTCAGGAGCATGGCCGCGGTCAGGTCGAGCGCCACCAGCTCCGGGATCCGCTCCCGCGGCATCTCCGCGAACTCGCCCGACCAGCCGACGCCGGCGTTGTTCACGAGCACATCGAGCGGACCGACCTCGGCGGCCAGGCGGGCCGCTGCGCCGGCCTCGCGGAGATCCGCCAGGAGCGCCCGGCCACCGGTTCGCGCTGCCACCGCCGCGGTGCGGTCGTCATCGGTGCCGGCAACCACCACCGAGGCGCCCGCCGATGAGAGCGCAATCGCCGTCGCGGCGCCGATTCCGCTCGAGCCGCCCGTCACCAGGCAGGTGGATCCGCGAAGCTGCACGCATGTCTTCTACCCCTTCCCGGCCGAGGCTGCAGCGGCTGCTCCACCCGGTTGCGCCGGACGGCCGGCCGCGGCCCGACGCGCCCTTCGGCCGCGGGCCGCTGGCGGCGCGCGGGCTGGCGGGGGTGATCGCGGGTGCCGCCTGGCTGGGAGGCCGCCTGCCCGCCCCGGTTGCGCACCGTCTGGCGGTCGCCGGTGGGACGCTCGAGTGGGCGGCCCGGCCGGGCAAGCGGCGAACGCTGGCGGCGAACCTCGGCCACGCGGTCGCCGCCCCGCCCGGCGATGCCGCCGTGCGACGGCTGGTACGCCGCGAGATCGTGAACGAGGCCCGGCGCTCGGCCGACCTGCTGTGGTCGATCGACCGCCCGCACGAGATGCTGGCGAACACTCGGCTGGAGGGGCAGCGCCCGGTGCTGGCCGAGCTCGCCGCCGGCCGTGGCGTGATCCTCGCCGGTCCGCACATCGGCGGCTGGGAGGTCGCCGTGCCGGTGCCGGCGGCGGTGCTCGACTCGCCGGTGTCGGTGCTCGCAACCGACGACTGGCTGGCCTGGGCGGTCGACGGCATCCGCCGCCGGGCCGGACTGCAGGTCGTCTATCTGACCGACGAGCCGCGGAGGATGGTCGCCCGCCTGCGTGCCGGGGAGGCGCTCCTCATGTTCGCCGATATCGTGCCCGACGCGCGCACGCGCACGCTGCCTGTGCGGTTCCTGGACGGCACCGTCGCGCTGCCGGCAGGACCGGCCGCGCTGGCCAGGATGTCGGGCGCCGTCATCGTGCCGCTGGCCGTGCTGCCGCTCGATGCCCGGGCCTGGGTGGCCCACCTGGGGACGCCGATCCCGGCGCCGCCGCGGCGCTCCGGAAGCCACGGCGAGCAGGCGGCCCTGCAGCAGCTCGCCGACGACTGGAGCGCGGTGATCCGGGAGCACCCGGACCAGTGGGCGGCGGTCTACCCGCTGGCCTGGACGGTCCGCGGCTGATCTCTCGCCGGCCGGGCCATGCCGCCGGCGATCCAGCCGTCGATCTCGGCAAACAGCTCGTCGACCAGTGCCGACTGCGCCACCTTGCGAAGCACCGCGCCGTGCGCGTAGATGAAGCCGGAATCGCGGCCGGCGGCGATCCCGAAGTCGGCGCTCGAGGCCTCGCCTGGTCCGTTGACGGCGCAGCCCATGACCGCCACCTCGAACACCTCCGGATAGGCGGCCAGCCGCTCCTCGACCCGACCGGCCAGCTCCAGCACCTCGACGTTGGTGCGGCCACAGGACGGGCAGGCGATCATCACCGGCCCCTTGTGGCGGAGCCCAAGGACGCGCAGGATCTCCCACGCCACCCTGACCTCCTCCACCGGGTCGGCCGTCAGCGAGACGCGGAGCGTGTCGCCGACGCCGTCCAGGAGCAGGCTGCCGATTCCGACCGCGCTCTTGACCGTTCCCGTGAACACCGGCCCCGCCTCGGTGACCCCCAGGTGCAGCGGGTAGGGAACGCGCTCGGCAAGCTCGCGGTAGGCGCGGACCATGGTCAAAACCGACGAGCTCTTGACCGAAATCTTGAAGTCCCGGAAGTCCAGCCGCTCGAGCAGCCGCACCTCCTCCAGCGCCGCCTCGACCAGGGCTCCCGCGGGGTCGTTGGTCGCAAACTGGCGCAGGTGGTCGGGCAGCGAGCCGGAGTTGGCGCCGATGCGCATCGGGATGCCGGCCGCCTTCGCCTGGGTGACGACCCGCTCGACCTTGTCCGGGCCGCCGATGTTCCCCGGGTTGATGCGCACCGAGGCGACGCCGGCATCGATCGCCCGCAGCGCCAGCGAGGCGTTGAAGTGGATGTCGGCGATCACGGGCAGCGGCGAGCGCTCTACCAGCTCGGGCAGGGCGTCGGCCTCCGGACGTCCCGGCACCGCCACTCGCACGAGCTCGCAGCCTGCCTCGTCCAGCCGTGCGATCTGCCCCAGCGTCGCGGCGAGGTCGCGGGTGTTCGTGGTCGTCATCGACTGGACGGCCACCGGCGCCCCGCCGCCGATCGGTACTCCTCCGACAACGATGCCGTTCCTCGACGCCATCGCGCGGTCAATTACCCCGAGCGCCAGAACGGCGAACGCGGCGGGCGCCGGTGGCCGCGAGCGCCGCCCGGCCGAGGGCCGTGCCGGCGACCACGTCGAGCACGAAGTGGTTGGCGGTCGCCAGCACCACCCCGGCCACGGCCGGCGGATAGGCGGCCGCCGCGATCCGCGCGGTCCGTCCGCCGCTGCAGGCGCGAAGCGACTCGGCGCTGATCACCGCCCAGGCCAGGTGGATGCTGGGCATGGCGGCCAGAGGGTTGTAGAGGCGGGAGACGATGCCGCCGTCGAGATCGATCCCGGAGACCGCCCGCATCGTGTCGATCCGGTCGTCGAGCCGGCGCGGCGGCGCTGTCGGGAAGGCGAGGAACGGCACCTGGGCGGCCAGCAGGGCGCCGGTGACCGACCGCCGTAGCGGGACGTAGGCGGGATCGGCGCGGCGGCGGAGCACCGCCAGGGCGCCGATGGTGACGGCGATGTTGGCCCCCACGTAGATCCCGTTCAGGGCGGTTGCCAGGCGCCGGCGGCGAAGCAGCGGGCGTTGCAGGGCTGGGGCCACATCCAGGCCCAGGCGCCGCTCCAGCGCGGCAACCCGGACGGCGTTCCTGATCGCCCGCCGGCGGCCCTCGTCGGTCGACACCGCACGCCGGACGAGCAGCGCGACGGCGTAGGCGCCGAGGCCGAGTGCGGCCTCGCGGGCGGCTCCTGGCCCCGTCAGCCCCGCCTCGAGGTCCTCGCAGGCGTCAGGTGTTGCCCTGCCGTCCCGGGGGCTCGCCTTCCCGGTGCGGCCGTCGCCCGGTGTCCGACACTCTGCAGTACTCGTCGAACGCTGCATGATTGGCAAGATATCGGCTGAGTTGCTCCAGTCCGACCGCGGCGTTCACCCGCAACCGCGCCTCCTCGCGCATCGGCAGGAACCCCGGCGGCCGTCGATGATGGCACACCACGCGAGCGAGGCTGCTCAACGCAGCACACAGCCATGCGGTGGCCGTCCACAGCCATCGGCGCAAGACCCGGAAGGGAGCCTGGGCCACCATCACCGACCGCCCGTTCCTCGCCAGCTGCACATACCTCGAGGAGAAATTACCCCATCCCGCCGGGCTGGAATCGCCACCCGCCGGGCCCGCGGCGCGGCCTGTGCGACAATCGAGTCTGTGAGCTATGACCGGAGCAGGGAGCTGGGGGACTGCTGCGGCTTCTGCCTTACCTGTGGCTGGGGCCGCCGCTTCATGATGGGCAATGCGGGGTCGGTGCCGGAGGTGTGCCCGGATTGCGGCGGCGAGGTGATCACGGCCTGCCCCGGCTGCGGCGAGCCGATCTCGTCGCTGATGGCGCTCACCTGCCGCAGCTGCGGCAGGGAGCTGCGCCCGCCGGTGCTCTTCGGCGGCGAGATCCGGCGCAAGCCGGAACGCCACCTCCGACTTGACGCAGCGGCGCCTGGTGGCGATAACGAGAGCACCCGCTCGTGAGCTCAACCGTCCTCGTCTTCCTGCTCTCCTTCGTCTGCGGCATGCTGGCCGCGGCCGTCGTCGCATGGCGCCGCGAGCACCGGCGGGCCGACCGGCTCGAGGACCACCTGGCCGACGCGCTGCACGACGCCGCCCACCTGGAGCGCCGCGACGACGCCACCGGTCTCTTCAACAGCCGCTTCTTCGTCGAGGCGCTGACTCGCGAGATCGAGCGGGCGCGAACGTACGGACGCCCGGTCTCGCTGGCGCTGGCGAGTGTCGACGAGGTCGCGATGGAGCCGCTCCTGCGCGACCTCGGCACCGCCATCGGCGGCAGCGTGCGGGCGATCGATATTGCCTGCCGTGTCGGCTCCAGCGAGTTCGGCGTGATCATGCCGGAGACCGACTCTCGGGCGGCCTCGGTGGCCTCCGAGCGGGTGTTGCGGGCGGTCGCCCGGGCAGGGTCCAAGGATGGGTCGACGCCGCGGGCATCGGTGGGCATCGCCGCCTGCCCGGCCCATGCGGAGACGTTCGAAGAGCTGATCGAGCGGGCCGGCTCGGCGCTGCGAAGCGCCCGCCGGGCGGTCCGCGACGGCGCCCAGAGCAAGCCCGGCACGGTGACCGTCTCGATGGCCGTGTGGGACGAGGGCGACGAGTAGCAGCAGGCCGATCGAGCCGCTTGTCGACGGCATCTGGCGCTGGTCTGGCAGGCACCCGGAGTGGCACGGCGCAGGCTGGGCGAGCAAGGTGGAGTCGTTCGCGCTGCGCGCCGGCGGCGGCACGCTCCTCATCGACCCGCTGCTGCTCGACGAGGCGGCCTGGGAGGCGCTGGACGCCGTCGTCGACGGCCCCGTCGAAACACTGATCACCATCCCCTACCACACGCGCAGCGCAGCGCAGGCGCGGCGCCGCTACGGCGGTTCGGTCTGGGGCCATCCGGCGGTGGCAAAGCGGCTCGAGGATCCGGGGGCGCTCCGGGTCATCCGGGCCGGCGAGGAGCTTCCCTACGGGGCGAGCGCACACCGGATCGGCAACCCGGTCCGTTACGAGATGCCGATCTTCGTCCCCGAGCGGCGGGCGCTCGTCTTCGGCGACGCCGTCGTCGGCACCGAAGGCGGCCTGCGCGTATGGACCCAGGAACCCGTCACCGGTCGCCGCGGCGAGTGGTACGAGCAGCGGTTGATCCCGAGCCTGCGCCCGCTCCTCGACCTGGATTGCGAGCGGGTGCTGGTCACGCACGGCCCGTCGGTGCTCCGCAGCGGTCGCCGCGCCGTCGAGCGGGCGCTCGCGGCCGGCCCATGGCCGGATCGCCGCTAGCCCTACATCCCCAGAAGGGCATCCAGCAGCTCGGCCATCGGCCACGCCCCATCCGTCCAATTGGAGATGACGGTCTGCGTCGTGTCCGACGCGGGGTCGTGGACGCTGCGAAAGGACACGCCGGCGTCATATCCGGTCAGACTGACCAGGTCGCGCGACTCGTGCAGCCAGAAGCCGAGGCCGTAGCGCATCCGCTCGCCCGGGTCGCTGCTGCGTGGTCGCAGCATCTCGGCGAACCGGTCGGCGGGCACCACGCGACCGGCGAAGGCTGCCTGCCAGAGCGCCCCCACATCCGCCGCCGTCGAGTACACGCCGCCGTCGCCGCTGCCCCGGACGGGGAGATGAAGGATGTTCGAGCGCGGGCCGTCGGCGGACAGGTACCCCAGCGCTGCGTCGCCGGGGAGCTCGTCGGAGCGCAGGTAGGAGGTGCTTGCCATCCCTGCCGGCTCGCAGACGCGGCGGGCGACCAGGTCGGGGAAGGGCAGGCCGCCGGCACGCTCGGCTATCAGCGCCAGCACGACGTACCCGCCGTTGCAGTAGGCGAACCGCTCGCCGGCCGGACACACGGTCGGGTGCCCGTCCAGGACGGCGAGGTACTCCTCCGTGGTGGCAAGCTCGTGCACCGGCACCGGCATCACGTAATCGGTGACCTCGTGGGCGTCCTCGTCCAGGTAGTCACCGATCCCCGACCGATGGGCGAGCAGGTGCTCGACGGTGACGTCGCCGGCGATCAGCGGCAGGTCGGCACCGAGAACGGATCGGGCAGTCGTGTCCAGTTCGAGCGCCCCCTCGTCGACCAGCGACATGACGGTCAGGGCGGTCAGGCCCTTGGCTCCGCTTGCCAGCCCGAACCGTGTCTCGATTGTGTTCGGGACGCCGTGGCCGCGGTCGGCGAGTCCGTACGCCCGCACGAGGTCGGCCTGGTCGCCGCGGTGGACATGCACGACGCCCGAGAATCCCGTCCGCGCCGCGGCCTCGTCGACAGCCTCGCGCACGGTGTGATCAGGCCGAGCGGATCTCCGAGAAGTGGATCACGGTGACAGTGTCCGACTCGGAGACGGGGCGGTTGTACAGCTGGCCGAGGAAGTGCACGAACTCGTCGATGTGCCGGATCTCCGGGTTGTCGTGCTGGATCTCGCGCGGCGAGACCTCCTCCAGCGGCTTCACCTCGACCTTGTCGATGACGGCGTCGAAGATCTTCTCGCGGACGCCGAAGCGCTGGCCGGCGAGGACCGCCACCACCTGGCCCTTCTTGTACTTCGTCGACTTGTCGCCGAGTCTGATGGTGGCCGTCTTGCGCCGGTGCCGGAGCTGGTCGGCCACCACCGGCGAGTAGAAGTTCAGGGCCAGCATCGCGGGCCATCATACCGACCGTGCCGATGGCCGGTCCGGCGCCTGCGTTTCGTCTAGCCTGGCCGGTCAGTGCGACCCTCAGCGTCGATCGTCAAGCCGATTCTCTTCCTCGATCTGGCGCTGCTCTTCGCGATCGTCCCGCTGCTCCCCGCCTACCAGTCGTCGTTCGGGTTGACGAAGACCCAGGTCGGCCTGGTGGTGGCCGCCTACAGCGCGACGGTCGTCGTCGCGGCGGTTCCGGTGGGCCATCTGGCCGACCGCATCGGCGCCCACCGGATGACGGTCTTCGGTGTCTGGCTGCTGGCCGCCTCGACGCTTGCCTTCGGCCTGGCAGGCGGCTTCTGGACGCTCATCCTGGCCCGGGCCGGGCAGGGGCTCAGCTCCAGCATCTCCTGGAGTGCCGGACTGGCCTGGCTCTCGCATACGACCCCGCACGAGCGGCGCGGCCGGGCGATGGGCACGGCGATGGCCTACGCCAGCTCGGGCGGGCTGCTGGGACCGGTGTTCGGCGGCACCCTGGGCCACAGCTACGGGATCCGCGCGACATTCGTCGTGCTGGCCGGGGCCGCCGCCGTTCTCGCCCTCGTGGCCGGCGCCGCGCCCGCCGGTGGCCGTCCGCAGGTGGAGCAGCTGAGCATCCGCGCCGCCGTCCGCCGCGCGCTCGGCCGCGGCCCGCTTCTGACCGCGGTCGCGATCAGCGTTCTGGTCGCGGTCGTCTCGGGGACGCTGGAGACGCTGGTGCCGCTTCGCCTGGGGGTGGATGGCTATTCGGTGCTCGCGATCACCGCGGTGCTGACCGCCGCCGGCCTGCTGGGGGTGATCACCAACTGGACCGTCGGCCGCCTCTACGACCGGGTCGGCGGCATCCCGATCGCGGTTGCGGCGATCCTCGGCACCGCGGTCTGCCTGGCCCTGCTGGCAGGCGCCGGGTCGGGCGAGGCGGTGGCCGTCATCTACGTGGTCAGCGCGCCCTTCATCTCGTCCCAGTACGCGGTCCAGTTCCCGATGGCGGCCGACGGCGCCGACCACGCTGCAATCGGCCAGTCGAGCGCCTTCGGCATGCTCAACCTGAGCTGGGGCCTCGGGTTCGTGATCGGTCCCGCGGCCGGGGCGGCGTTGGCCAGCCTGACCGCCGACTGGGTCACCTACGCGCTCCTGCTCGTCCTCTCGCTCGTCGTGGCGGCCCGCCTGAATCGTCTGGCACTCGCATAGGGAGAGTGCCGACAGTGACGTTTGACTCCCCTCCCGGAGCGGGCTATCATTGCCTCTGGCACTCCGGGGTTGCGAGTGCCAACCATCACAACAACGTCCACGACCATCCAGGAGGAGCGCATGGATCTGAAGCCCCTGGGCGACCGCGTCATCGTCGAGGTTCTCGATGAGGAGGAGGTCACCTACAGCGGCATCGTCCTGCCCGACACGGCCAAGGAGAAGCCGCAGCGCGGCAAGATCCTCGCCGTCGGGCCCGGCAAGTACGAGGACGGCAAGCTCGTTCCGCTCGACGTCAAGAAGGGCGACGAGATCATCTTTTCCAAGTACGGCGGCACCGAGATCAAGCTCTCGGGGGACGAATACCTGATCCTCCGCGAGTCGGACATTCTCGCGAAGGTCGTCACCAGCAAGGTCGCGGCGAAGGCCTAGGAGGACTGAATGGCACACAAGGAACTGAAGTTCGACGAGGATGCCCGGCGCTCGCTTCAGCGCGGCGTCGACACCCTGGCCGACGCGGTCAAGGTGACGCTCGGCCCCAAGGGTCGGTATGTCGTGCTGGACAAGAAGTTCGGCGCGCCGACCATCACCAACGACGGCGTCACGATCGCGCGTGAGATCGAGGTCGAGGACGTCTTCGAGAACCAGGGCGCGCAGCTCGTCCGCGAGGTCGCGACGGCCACCAACGACGTTGCCGGCGACGGCACGACGACGGCCACCGTGCTCGCCCAGGCGATCGTCCGCGAGGGGCTGAAGAACGTCTCCGCGGGCGCCAACCCGATGGCGCTCAAGCGCGGCATCGAGTCGGCTGTCGCCGCGGTCGTCGACGACATCAAGTCGCAGGCCAAGGAGATCTCGGGCAAGGAGGACATCGCCCGGGTCGCCACCATCTCTGCTCGCGATCGCGAGATCGGCGATGTCATCGCCGATGCCATCGAGAAGGTCGGCAAGGACGGCGTGGTGAACGTGGAGGAGGGCCAGACGTTCGGCCTCGAGCTCGAGTTCACCGAGGGGATGCAGTTCGACAAGGGCTACCTGTCGCCGTACATGATCACCGACTCCGAGCGCATGGAGGCGGTGCTCGACGACCCCTACATCCTGATCGCCAACCAGAAGATCGGCGCGGTCAAGGATCTGCTGCCCGTACTGGAGCAGGTCATCCAGGCCGGCCGGCCGCTGCTGGTCGTCGCCGAGGATGTCGAGGGCGAGTCGCTTGCGACCGTCGTCGTCAACAAGCTCCGCGGCACCTTCACCGCCGTCGCCGTCAAGGCGCCGGGCTTCGGTGACCGCCGCAAGCGCATGCTCGAGGACATCGCCACCCTGACCGGCGGCGAGGTCATCACCGAGGAGATGGGCCTGAAGCTCGAGAACACCTCGGTGTCGCAGCTCGGCCG
>Ga0070714_100002514_pt1 | contig 13509 bp, 13 predicted proteins | sample LARL83metaG_FD_65450 | JGI IMG/M metagenome (GOLD analysis project Ga0070714, IMG submission 65450) | Corn, switchgrass and miscanthus rhizosphere microbial communities from Kellogg Biological Station, Michigan, USA - LAR L8-3 metaG | ecosystem: Host-associated > Plants > Roots > Rhizosphere ...
CCCAAGGACATCCTCGAGAACGAGCTGTTCGGTCACGAGAAGGGCGCGTTCACCGGCTCCATCAACGAGAAGGCCGGTGCGTTCGAGATGGCGTCGGGCGGAACGATCTTCCTCGACGAGGTCGCGGAGATGCCGACCGACATCCAGGTCAAGCTGCTCCGCGCGCTGGAGACGCGGCAGGTCCGCCGCCTCGGCGGCAAGAAGGAGATTCCGGTCGACATCCGCATCGTCGCGGCGACGAACAAGGATCTCCAGAAGGCGCTCGCCGAGGGCGAGCTGCGCGAGGACCTGTACTATCGTCTCGCCGTCGTCGAGCTGTATCTCCCGCCGCTGCGCGAGCGCGTCAACGACGTGCAGCTCCTCGCGAACGAGTTCCTCGCGCGCTTCTCCAAGCAGAATGGCAAGCAGCTTCGCGGCTTCGACGACAGCGCGTGGGCGTGGATCCTGTCGTACAACTGGCCCGGCAACGTGCGCGAGCTGAAGAACGCGGTCGAGCGCGCGGTGATCATGGCACGCGGCGAGATCGTGACGGCGCAGGACATCATGCCGCGTCACCTGCGCGCTGCGGCTCCGGCGCCCGTCGCTGCCGCGGCGAGCGATGGCGATGGTACGGGTGCGTCCGCGAACGGCCACCGCGCTGTTGCCAAGAAGAGCGCCGCCAAGCCGGTGAAGGGCAAACCCGCCAATCGCGCAAAGCGCTAACCGAGAGGGAAGCATGGGTAGTTACGACTTCGAGGGAGAGCCGTACGTCGTCATCGAGCGCGAGGAGCCGGGGTTCGGGACGTTCCTGCTCGGCGCGCTCGTCGGCGCAGGTGTCGCGCTCCTGTTCGCGCCGCGCTCGGGTGAGGACACGCGTCAGATGCTCGGCGAGCACGCCCGTCGCGCGACCGACACCGTGCGCGACGCGGTGGAGGACGTGACCGATCGTGTCGCCGAGCGCGCCGCGGACGTGCGCGATCGCGTCGCAGATCGCGTGGACGAAGTGCGGACCAGCGTGCGTCGCAGTCAGCAGCAGGTCGTCGACGCGTTCGACGCCGGACGCGCGGCCGCCGTCGAGGCGCGCCTCGAGCTCGAGCGCCGGCTCGCGGAGACCAAGGCGGCGCGGCGCGACGCGGGGAGCGTGTAGCACCCCGCGGCGCCGCGTCGCATGGTGCAGCACCGTTCCTGGTACCGCCGCGTCTGGTTCGGATTCCTCGACTACGCGCGCCGCGTCTGGGACAACAGCGGTGAGGACAACATCTTCTTTCTCGCGAGCGGGATCTCGTTCAACATCCTGCTCGCGATCGTGCCGTTTCTCCTGCTGTTCGCGACGTCGCTGACGTATCTGCTGAACCAGTCGACGGCGGCCGCGACCGCGGAGATCACCGATCTTCTCGATCGGTTCCTTCCGCCTGGCGCCGAAGCGGGCCCCGAGTTCGCGGCGCAGACCATCACCGACATCATCAAGGCGCGCGGCGCGGTCAGCCTCTACGCCGCGATCAGCTTCATCTGGTTCTCGACGCGCCTCTTCGGCTCGCTGCGCTCGGTGCTCGCGGCCATCTTCGACATCGAGGTCGATCGCGGCATCGTCGACGGGAAGGTCTTCGACGTCAAGGTGACCGTCGTCTCGTCGTTCCTCTTCGTCGTCTACACCGCGCTCTCGGGATATCTCGCCATCGCCTCGACGCGCGGCGTCGCGGTCCTCGCGGCACTGGGGATCCGGCACGACGTCATGGGCGGGCTCGAGTACGCCATCGGGCGTCTCGTCGCGTTCGTCTTCATCGCCTTCTTCTTCTATGGGCTGTACAAGTTCCTGCCGTACAAGAAGATTCGATGGCAGACGGCGCTCGTCGCCTGCCTCTTCACCGGCGTCATGTTCGAGGCGGCGCGCTCCGCGTTCGCGATCTACGTCCGCTCGTTCCACCCCGGCTCCATGTACATCGGAACGGTCGCGACGCTGATCATCCTGATTCTGTGGATCTACTACGCGGCTTGCGTGTTCATTCTGGGCGGGGAGATCGCGCAGGTGTACGAGCTTCGTCACATGCGCCGGCGGCAGCACGAGGCGTTCGAGGATTGATGCGACAGAGTGCAACGCGACAGACGGCCCCGGCGCGGAGTGCTCAGTGGTGATGCGAAGGAGTGCAGCGCGACCGACGGCCCCAACCGGAAGTGCTCGGCGGTGATGCGACGAGAATTCGCTGCCGACGCCGTGGCGCTGATCTTGCCTTGCGAGTGTGGCTGAGCACGCCGATTATTGACGGATTGACACCACCATGATTCGGGAGGTTTTGATGAAAAAGCTGTTTCTCGCCGCAGGGCTGGTCGCCGTCACGCTGACGGCCTGCAAGAAGACCGGTGAGGGCGAATACGAGGTCCAGAAGCCGGTCGTCGGGACGCAGACCGACACGGTGCACACCCCGGTCGTCGAGACGGGCGTCGATTCGACCAAGGTGACGGTCCCCAAGGTCGAGGTGAAGAAGGACACCGCGACCGTGAAGGTCCCGACCGTCCAGATCAAGAAGCCGTAAATCAGGTCGTACATGGCGCGGTCGAGCGACCGCTTTCCATAGCAGCATCGTCGAGCGCCCCGTTCGTGGTCCCCCTGCGAACGGGGCGCTCGCGCGTTCGGCGGCCTAGTGGCCGGCCGAACTCATGGTGACCGATTGCGCGGTCAACGTGACGTGGGTCAACGGCACCTGGTTCGTCGCGGCGTCCAGCTGGTTCATCGACACTTTGGTCACGACGGCGTGGTGCAGCAGATACGTCACCACCGGCGTTCCGGACATGGTCGCGACGGTGATCGATACTTCGGCCGGGTTCCCTCCGATTGCCTGTTTCCATTGCGTCAGTTCAGCGTTCGACCCCTCCACCGCGATGATCTCCACCGTGTTGCTGGGAGCCTTGGTCGGGGCGAACCGCGGCGTCGGAGCCGCGGCCGGATCGCCCTTCCGCTGCGCGACGACGTCTGGTAGCGCGCCACCCCACCGAATCTCGTTCGCGTTCCACGTGTACTGCCCATTGAACGTCACCACGACGTGTGTGGGCGGAGTGGCATTGTCGTGGAGCCGTTGAGCGTGGGCCGTGGACGCGACGCACGCGAAGAGCATCGCGGCTCGCAGGAAGATCTGTCTCGGACGCATGGGGATCGAGGGTGAGGGTTCGCGGGTGATGCTGATCGCGGCCAATGATATGCCTGCCCATCAATCGCACGTCACGAGATCAACTCGCGCCGTCGCAACGACTTGCGACCTGCGAGACGTGGTCGACCCCGCGTTGACTCGGAGTCGACTCCGAGTAGGGAACGATTCGATGACGTGCGCGCGGAGGCGGTACCAGCAGCGCTACCCACGCCCCACCGTTATATTTCCCCGCGTCCAGGGATCTCCGGGGGGCGCGAGCCCGCTAACCCCGTCAGGACCCCGAAGGTAGCAGCGGCATGTGGTGTCTTGCGTCGCCCCGATCCCCTGGACCCGTCCCGCGCTGGCGCTCCGCGCCTAGCTCCACGCTCTCGCGCCCCGAGGGCCGTCGCGCGGGACTCTCTCAGCGCCGCCCCCCTCAGATGGCCCTCGCTCTCGCCCGCAAGTACCGCCCGCGCTCGTTCGGTGAAGTGGCCGTGCAGGGGCACGTCTCCAACACGCTGCGCGGCGCCATCGCGCGCGACCGTGTCGCGCACGGCTATCTCTTCTGCGGTCCCCGCGGCACCGGCAAGACGACGCTCGCGCGCGTCCTCGCCATGGCGCTCAACTGCGAGAACAAGCGCCCCGATGGGGAGCCGTGCGGCGAGTGCACGAGCTGCCGTCGCATCTGGAGCGGCACCTCCAGCCTCGACGTCGTCGAGATCGACGCCGCATCCAACCGCGGCGTCGACGACGCGCGCGAGCTGCGCGAGCGCGCCATGTACGCACCGTCAGGCGACGATCGCTACAAGGTCTACATCGTCGACGAGGCGCACATGCTCACGCGCGAGGCGTGGAACGCGCTCCTCAAGATCCTCGAGGAGCCGCCACCGCGCGTCGTCTTCGTCTTCGCGACCACGGAACCGCAGAAGATCGCGCAGAGCGCCGCGCCGGTCCTGAGCCGGCTGCAGCGCTTCGATCTCAAGCGCATCGGCGCCGCCGACATCGTCAAGCGACTGGAGACGATCCTCGCGCAGGAAGACGTCCCCACGAATGCCGACGCGCTGTCCATGATCGCGCGCGCCGCCGACGGCTCCATGCGCGACGCGCTCTCGCTCACCGATCAGGTCATCTCGCTCGGCGAGGGACGCGTCACTCCCGAAGCGGTGCGCGACGCGCTCGGTCTCGTCCCCGAAGACGAGTACCTCGCGGTGCTCGACGTCATCGTCGGCGGCCGCGCTGGCGACGTCTTCCCGCTCGTTCGGCGACTCGCCGACGAGGGTGTCGATTTCGGCAGCTTCCTCGCGGGCTTCGCCGATGTGCTTCGCGCGCAGCTCACGGTCCTCCTCGGCGGCGCGCCGACCGACGTGTCGGGAGCTGCGATCGAGCGGCTGCGCGCGAACGCGGAGACGCTCGCGGCGGGTGACGTGCTGCGCATGCTCACCGCGCTCAGCGATCTCGAGCCGCGCTTCCGCAAGAGCGGGCAGCAGCAGTTGCTCGTCGAGCTTCTCCTCGTCCGCTTCGCGCTCCTCGATCGCACGCTCTCACTCGAGGACGTGCTGCGTGGGCTCGGCGGCAACGGCGGAAACGGTGACGGCGGGGAAGGGAGTGCGCGCGGCGGCGCGTCGCCGTCTCGCAGCGAGCGCGGCGACCGGAGTGAGCGCAGCGCGCCGCCCGCGAACTGGCGTGCAGCGCTGGAGCAGAGTCTCGAGCCGCCGCCGCCGGATGCCGAGCGAACAGCCGCACCTCCACGGACGCCGAGCGCGTCGCCGCGCGCATCGGCGTCGCGCACCGCGCGCGCAACCGCGCCCGCGCAGGACGGCGCCCTCTCGACCATGCGATCGGCCATGGAAGCCGCCGAGCGGGGCGAGCTCACCACACGAATGAGCGACGAGGAGATCCGCGTCGAGCGCGCGAACACGATGCGCTCCAAGGACCCCGTGCTCGGCGCCGCGATCGACGCGCTCGATCTCGAGCTGCTCGACTGATCTCTCGCGGGCGACCGCCCGCGCGCCACTCGACCGGCGCTAACTATAGATAAGTGACCGCGTCGGCGTTCTGCTGCCGATACTTGGCGCACCGGCTCACCGGCAAGAGCGAGCGTTCTGGCCCCGAAATCCGGCCATTTACCGCTCCTGACCGTATTGCGGCCTATGTAAGTGGCCCGTAAGTTTGCCGCACGCGATTCCCGCGGGCGGGCGGCGTGTGTCCACGTCGACCGTCACAACCTCGGTGCATCCCCATGATGAAAAAGAGACTGTTGGCGGTGGTGCTGGGAGTGCTCTGCAGTGCTGCGCCTGCATTGGCGCAGCAAACCAAGACGGTGACCGGTACCGTCACAGGGGATGAAGGTGCTCCCCTCACTGGCGTATCGGTCATCATCAAGGGCACGCAGAACGGAACGAACACGAACGACCAGGGACGGTACTCCGTCCGCGTGGCACCGGGGCAGGTGCTGCAGTTCCGGCGAATCGGAACGAATCCCGTCGAGCGCACCGTCGGCGCGGCGAACACGATCGACGTGGTCCTGCACAGCGTCGCAGCGAATCTCGGCGCCGTCGTCGTCACGGCGCTCGGCCGTCAGGTGGAAGCGCGTTCGCTCGGTACCTCGCAACAGGTGGTGAGCGGCAACAGCGTCGCGCAGACGCAGCGCCCCGACTTCGTCAACGCGCTGCAGGGCCGCGTCGCGGGCGTCACGGTGACGAGCAGCTCCGGTGCGCCGGGCGCGTCCACCGAGATCACGATCCGCGGCGTCAGCTCGATCAGCTCGACGAACCAGCCGCTCATCGTCATCGATGGGCAGCCGGTCGACAACCAGACGCTCAACTCCGGCGTCTTCGCGTCGGACGCGGTGACGTCGTCGATGTTCGCGAACCGCACGGTCGACTTCACGAACCGCGCGTCGGACTTCAACCCCGAGGACATCGAGTCGATCACGGTCCTCAAGGGACCTGAGGCTGCGGCGCTCTACGGCATCGACGCGGCGAACGGCGCCATCCTCATCACCACCAAGCGCGGCAAGCCCGGTGCGGGTGGTGTCGAGTACAGCAACGACTTCGCGATCGTGAAGCTGCGCACCATGCCCACGGTTCAGCAGGTGTACGGGCGCACGAACGGCGACAACGGCGCCTTCCAGTACTTCGGCGCGCCGTACGCCGACACCGCCGCGAAGTACGACAACGTCACGGGCTTCTTCCGCGACGGCGTCACGCAGCGTCACAACCTGGCGTTCAGCGGTGCGGCCCCGGACAACCACATCAACTACCGCATCTCCAGCTCGTACCTGAACCAGCGCGGCGTGATTCCGAACGCGATGTACCGCCGCATCAACGTGACGGGTGCATCGACGGCGAACGTGAACGATTGGGTCAAGACCGACCTGTCGCTCATGTACGCCTACGACAACAACAACCAGCCGTTCAAGGGCGACGGCGGCCCGTTCCTGGGTCTGCTGTCGTGGCCGGCCAACGACAACGCGGCCAACTGGCTGACGCCGTCCGGCCTGCGCCGGACCGTCACGAATCAGGGGCTGACGGGTGAGTACGACAACCCGTACTACAACGTCTACAAGAACAAGAACCAGGCGACGACGAATCGCCTCACAGGCAACTTCACGCTGACGCTCACCCCGTTCTCCTGGGGCAGCATCAAGCCGAACGTCGGTGTCGATGCGTACAGCACCGAGAACCTGATCAATCGCGATCCGCAGAGCTACTACGGCGCGCTGTTCAACGGCATTCTCGATCAGGCCACTGACGTCACGCGCAACCTGAACGAGCAGACGCTCTTCAACGTCAACGCGCACCACTTCACGAAGAACTTCTCGATCGGCGGCTTCCTCGGCCAGTCGGTGCTCGATCAGCGCACGAACGTCGAGGCGATCACGGGTGAGGGCTACCTCTCGCCGACGTTCGTCTCCGAGAACAACACGGCGAATCGCACGACGCTGACCACGCTGACGCGGCGTCGCCTCGTGAGCGGCTTCGGCCAGATCACGGCGAACTACCACGACTACCTGTACCTGAACTACGCCGGCCGTAACGACTGGACGTCGACGATCCCGCGGCCAAACAACTCGTTCTTCTACCCCTCGGCCTCGGCCAGCTTCGTCTTCTCGGACGCCTTCCCGTCGATCCAGCGCTTCATGACCGGAAAGCTCCGCGCCGCCATCGCCGAAGTCGGTCGTGACGCGCCGCCGTACTCCTACGTCCCGGGGCTGCAGTTCAAGCCGACGACGGGGAACGGCTACGGCTACAACTTCTGGGGCCCGAACTACAACCTGAAGCCGGAGTTCGCCAAGTCGCATGAGTACGGCACCGAGCTCAGCTTCTTCCACGATCGCCTCGGCCTCGACGCGACGTACTACCAGAAGAAGACCACGGATCAGATCGTCCAGAACATCCGCGGCTCGTACGCCACCGGCTTCATCCTGTTCAACCTGAACGGCGCGACGACCCAGAACAACGGTGTCGAGCTCACCCTCCGCGGCACGCCGGTTCAGCGTCGTGACTTCTCGTGGGACTTCGTGGCCAACTACGACCACCACCACGGCAAGGTGCTGAGCCTTCCGCACGACCTGCCGGAGTCGTACGTCTCCGACACGTGGCTCTACGGCAACGTGCGCAGCGGTACCGCGCCTGGCCTCTCGACGGAGTCGCTGACCGGGTACTTCTTCCTCCGGAACAAGCAGGGCCAGCTGCTCATCGATCCGCAGACCGGTCTGCCGATCAACTCGAACCCGAACTTCATCAACGCGGGCTTCGATCGCACGCCGAAGTACACGGTCGGCCTGACCAACACGTTCCGGTACAAGCGGTTCTCGCTGAGCGGCCTGCTCGACTTCCGCCGCGGCGGCGACATCTATAATGCGACCCAGTCCTACCTCGTGGCGAATGGGCTCGCGACGTCCACGCTGAACCGTGACACGCCGGTGATCATCCCGGGCGTCCTGCGCGACGGGAACGAGAACACCAGCCACCCGACGACGAACAACATCGTCGTGAACCCGGCGACGGAGACGCAGTTCTTCCAGCAGACGTCCTCGGAGATGAGCCAGGAGCTGTACATCCAGAAGAACATCAACTGGGTGCGCCTGCGCGACCTCACCCTCACGTACCAGCTCCCGGCGAGCTTCGCCCGCAGCGCGAGCGTGTACGTGACCGGCACCGACCTGTGGATGAAGACCAACTACACGGGTCTCGATCCGCTGACGAATGGCAACAGTGCGGCGGTGGGCGGCGCCGGTGGCGCCGGCATCGACTTCGGCAACCTGCCGGTGCCGCGCACGTTCAACTTCGGCATCCGTCTCGGGTTCTGACATGACCGCATCTAACGCACAGACAGCAGACCTTCACCGTTCATGGAGCGGCCGATGAAGAGAGCAGCAGCAGGCGTGCTCCTCGCGGGGGCCCTGGCCCTCTCGGCGGGATGCACCGATTATCTGAACGTCAACAACAACCCGAACGTCCCCACCACCGTCGCGGCCAATCTGTACCTGCCGCCGATGGAGCACTGGATGGCGACGTCGCCGCAGTACGACGGCCTCCTGATCGGCCTGTACAATCAGGAGTGGGCGTATGCGCTCGGTAGCTCGTTCGCCAGCACCTACCGGTACAACTTCCAGCGCATGGGCTACCTGTCTGGCAGTGACGTCAGCGCGCAGCAGTGGCGCGACGTGTACTGGAACTTCGGGCAGAACCTCACCGACATGATGACCAAGGCGCGCGCCGAGCAGCGCTGGGACATCCTCGGTGTCGGCTACGTGTTGCGCGCGTGGGGCTGGCAGACGCTCACCGACCTGCACGGCGAGATCCCGGTGAAGGAAGCGTACGATCCGGGCCGGTTCGCGTTCGACTACGATCCGCAGTCGTACGTGTACGATCAGGTACACGTCCTGCTCGACAGCGCCATCATCTATCTCAACCGGACGGATGGCGCCGTCGACCCGACGTACCTCGCGCAGGGCGACAACATCTACAAGGGCGATCGGACCAAGTGGCTCAAGTTCGCGTACGGTCTGTACGCGCTCAGCATGAACCACTACTCCAACAAGTCCACGTACAAGCCGGACTCGGTCATCAAGCTGGTCGACAACTCGTTCCAGAGCGGGGCCGATGACGCGCTTCTCACGTACACCGGCATCGATCCTGGCCTCCAGGACCTGAACTTCCTGGGGCAGACGCGTGACAACATCACGTGGTACCGTCAGGCGCAGTTCGCGGTGGGGCTCATGGATGGATCGGACTTCGGCGTCGTCGATCCGCGCATGACGCGTATCCTCTCGCCGGCCGCGGATTCGGGCTACTACGGCCTCGACATCAACCAGCCGGGATTCGGCGCTCTTCCTCCCAGCAAGCAGCCCTACAATTTCTGGGGCTATCCGGGGTCGACGCACGGTCATCCGGGCAAGTACGTCTTTGATGACAAGGCGAAGGAGCCCATCATGACCTACGCCGAGCTGCAGTTCATCAAGGCGGAGGCCGCGCTGCGCAAGGGCGACCAGGCGACGGCGAAGGCTGCCTACACCGCGGGCGTCTCGGCGAGCATCGACTTCGTCAATGCGCGCAACCAGGACGACGGACAGTGGCCGACGCAGATCTCGTCCGCCGAGAAGTCCGCGTTCCTCGCGGCGATCACTCCGGCGACGCTCACGCTCACCGACGTGATGTCCCAGAAGTACATCGCGCTGTATGGCTGGGGCCACAACGAGATCTGGATGGATCTGCGCCGGTACCACTACACGGACAAGGATCCGGCGACCGGCCAGCAGGTGTTCCCGAACTTCTCGCCGCCGACGAACCTGTACCCGGATAACGGTGGGAAGCTCGTGTACCGCATCCGTCCGCGGTACAACTCGGAATACGTGTGGAACATCCCCGCGCTCCAGGCCATCGGTGGCCTCGCGCCGGACTACCACACCAAGGAAATGTGGATCACCACCTCCCAGCCATAAGCCGGCACATGACCAACCTACGACATATTGCCGCGCTCGTTCTCTCCGCCGCCACGCTCGTGGCGTGCGGAGACAACGGCCAGACCATCATCACCGCGCCGGCGCCTTCGGCTCAGATCCTGTTCTTCAACGAGGGGCTCAATGCTCCCGGCGTGAACTTCTACGCCGACACGACCAAGCTGACGGCCACCCTCTCGTCCTCCGGCACCGTGTCGACGGTCGGAACGGGATACGGCCAGATCGCCGCGGGCGGCTACTACACGGGGATCAACCCCGGGCAGTACAACCTGACGGCTCACACGTCCGACTCGACGAACACCATCATCGGGTCGGTGGCGCAGACGATCGCGACGGGTAAGGCCTACTCGTACTACTTGAGCGGGCCCTACGACGCGACGGCCAAGAAGGTGGCCGATGCGTGGGTCGTCGAGGATGCAATTCCCGCGACGTACGATTACACCGTCGGGAACGTTCGCTTCGTCAACGCCATCTACAACTCGACGCCCGGAACGGTCACGCTGGTCAACAACGACACGACCATCAAGCCGACGCCGGCGCCGGTCACCCTCGGCAGCGCTGTCGCGTACAAGACGGCGGGCGCGTTCACCAAGGTTCCTCCCGGTACGTACACCGTCACCGTGACGGGACTTGGCACCGGGAGCGTCGTCGGCTCGATCGCGGTGGCGGGTGGCCATTACTACACGCTCACCGCGCACGGCGACATGACCGTCACGTCGAGCAAGGCCACCAACTTCCCGAAAGTGGACGTCGCGCAGAACCGGTAGTTCGCGACGCTTTGCATCGCGAGCCGACCCCCGGACCCTCGTCCGGGGGTCGGTTTGTTTTCGTGACCTGTACACTCGACCGGCACCGTCGCGGGGCCTTCGCCGCGCGCGACGACTCGGTACATTTCGGCATGCCCGACATCATGAAGCTCATGCAGCAGGCGCAGCAGATGCAGTCGCGCCTGCAGCAGATCCAGGACGACCTGGAGAAGCAGACGGTGCAGGCCACCTCCGGCGGTGGCATGGTCACCGTGACCGCCGACGGGAAGGGGCAGGTGCAGCGCATCCGCATCGATCCGTCCGTCGTCAACGCCGCGGACGTCGAGATGCTCGAGGATCTCGTCCTCGTCGCCGTGCGCGACGCGCAGAAGAAGGCCGCCGACCTCGCGCAGGGCGAGATGGGGAAGCTCACCGGCGGGATCGATCTCCCCTTCAAGCTGCCGTTCTGAGTGTCCGCGATCGACGACCTCGCGACCGAGCTCTCCAAGCTCCCGGGGATCGGGCGCAAGACGGCGCTGCGCCTCACGTATCATCTGCTGAAGCAGCCGGCGGGGCAGAGCCGTCGGCTGGCCGAGGCGCTCGTCACGATCGCCGAGCGCGTGCATCCGTGCGCGCGCTGTCACAACCTCACCGAAGCCGAGCTCTGCTCCATCTGCGCCGACGGTCGGCGCGACGAGACGGTCATCTGCGCGGTCGAGGAAGCCTCGGACATCGGCGCCATCGAGCGCGCGGGTGAGTTCCGCGGCAAGTATCACGTTCTTGGTGGCCGGCTCTCCCCGCTGGATGGCGTCGGTCCGGAGGATCTCACGGTGACCGACCTGGAGGCGCGTGTGCAGAGTGGCGGTGTTCGCGAAGTCATCATCGCGACCAATCCGAGCATCGAGGGCGAGGCGACCGCGCTGTACCTGCAGCGCCGGCTCGCCCAGTACGGCGTCACGGTCTCGCGCATCGCGCGCGGGCTCCCCGTGGGCGGCGATCTCGAGTACGCCGACGGCGTCACGATCGCGCAGGCGCTGGCCGCGCGCCGGGTGATGCAGTGAGCCGCCAGCGCGACTGGCTCCTCGTCGGCCTCGTCGGGGGGATGATCGCGGGCGCGCTGGGATGGAGCGCCGCCCAACACGCGTACCGAAGAGACCTGTTCAGTCGTCATCCCATGCGTCGGCTCGCGGCGCTCGGCCACCTCGCGGGGCGGCCCAGCGTGGCCACCGCCCAGCTCCTGCGCGAGTACATCGCCTGGGAGCAGCGCCCCGTGCTCCGGGCGCGGGCGGTCCGGCTGCTCCGGAGCGTCGAACGGGTCGTGGCTTAGGCAGTTGCTTCAGCGGAGAGTGGCATGACGGGAGGAGGGGCAGGGACGTGGTCGTTCACCGAGGACGACTTCGCCGCCATCACACAATCGCTGCAGCGGTTCCTCGCGGACACGAACGCGCGTTCGGCGCTTCTCGTGGACCGTGCGGGGCAGCTCGTCGCGACCGTCGGCGAGCAGCCGACGTTCGACGCGACCGCGTTCGCCACGCTCACCGCAGCGGATTTCAGCGCGAACGACCAGCTGGCGCGGCTGGTCGGCGAGACGGACTTCAGCACGCTCTTTCACCAGGGCGAGAAGGAGTCGCTCTACCTGGCCGACGTCGCGCGTCGGCTCATCCTCGTCGTGCTCTTCGACAACCGCACGACGCTCGGTCTGGTGCGGCTGCGAATGAAGCAGGCGGTGCAGGAGTTGACCACGCTCTTCGACGTGATCTTCTCGCGCGGACGCGCGGAAGGCACCTCTCGCCCCAAGCTGCTCGATGGCGCGGAGTCGGAGATCGACGAGCTCTTCAACTGGTAACGCGCCATGTCGATGATCAACTACGCGTCCCGGGAGATCAACTGCAAGATCGTGTACTACGGTCCCGGGCTCGGCGGCAAGACGACCAACCTCGAGTTCATCTACGGCAAGGTGAAGCCGGATACGCGCGGGAAGCTCATCTCCCTCGCGACCGAGACCGAGCGCACGCTCTTCTTCGATTTCCTGCCGGTGGACCTCGGCACCATCCGCGGCTTCAAGACGCGCTTCCACCTGTACACGGTGCCGGGACAGGTGTACTACAACGCGAGCCGCAAGCTCATCCTCAAGAACGTCGACGGCGTCGTCTTCGTGGGTGACTCGCAGCTCGACCGCATGGAAGCGAACCTCGAGTCCATGCAGAACCTGTACGACAACATGGCGGAGTACGGGTACGACCTCACGAAGATGCCGTTCGTGATCCAGTACAACAAACGTGACCTGTCCAACGCCGCGCCGCTGCAGGATCTCCAGGACGCGCTGAATCCCGGCTGGGAGATCGACGACCCAACGCACCAGCACCTGACGCCCGATCCGTATCACGCCTCCGAGAACCTGGTCGAGCAGCTCCCGACGGGCGAGTGGGTCGGCCGCGCGCCGTACTTCGAAGCGGTCGCGGTGAACGGCGACGGCGTCTTCGACACGCTCAAGGCGGTCAGTAAGCTCGTGCTCAAGTCGCTCGCGTAGGCTGCGGCTCCGGCCGATTTCTCGCTAGTTTTGTAAGATGAACCTCCCGAACGCCATCACCGTGGGACGCATCGCGACGGCGCCGTTCATCGGTGTGCTGCCGTTCGTGCCGTCGTACGGTGTGCGCTTCCTGGCGTTCGTGCTGTTCACGCTCGCGGCCGTCAC
>Ga0070714_100002518_pt1 | contig 13505 bp, 12 predicted proteins | sample LARL83metaG_FD_65450 | JGI IMG/M metagenome (GOLD analysis project Ga0070714, IMG submission 65450) | Corn, switchgrass and miscanthus rhizosphere microbial communities from Kellogg Biological Station, Michigan, USA - LAR L8-3 metaG | ecosystem: Host-associated > Plants > Roots > Rhizosphere ...
CCGACCACCTTTCGACATGCCGGTCGCTGACAGCGAGCTCGTGTTCGGGCCTTTCACGGAGTACGCCGGCCTTCGCTTCGCGTTGTTCATCCTCGCGGAGTACGCCGGCATCGTGGTGTTCTCAGCCCTAACCGCCGCGCTGTTCCTCGGCGGCTGGCGGGGTCCGTTCCTCGAGCACCAGCTGGGCTGGCTCTGGCTGCTGATCAAGACGTTGTTGCTGTCGTTCGTCGTGATCTGGCTGCGGGTGAGCTACCCGCGGCTGCGTGAGGACCAGCTGCAGCGGCTGGCCTGGCAGGGCCTGGTGCCGGTGGCCCTGCTGCAGCTGGTGCTCACCGCCGTCGTGGTGGTGATGGGGCGATGAGGATCCCCGGCGACGGACTGCTGCGCGGCCTGGCCGTCACCTGGCGCAACCTGACCCGCCGGTCGGTCACCGCGCAGTACCCGGACGCGCCGCCGGAGCTGCCGCCGCGCTCCCGCGGGGTGATCGCGCTGATCGAGGAGAAGTGCACCGTGTGCATGCTCTGCGCGCGCGAGTGCCCGGCCTGGTGCATCTACATCGACTCCCACAAGGACGTGATGCCGGCGACCACAGAGGGCGGTCGGGAGCGCAGCCGCAACGTGCTGGACCGGTTCGCCATCGACTACTCGCTGTGCATGTACTGCTCGATCTGCGTGGAGGCCTGCCCCTTCGACGCGCTGCACTGGTCACCGGAGTTCGAGTACGCCGAGCTCGACATCCGCGACCTGACCCACGAGAAGGACCGGCTGCGGGACTGGATGTGGACGGTGCCCGCACCGGTGGCCCTCGACGACGGGGCCCAGGAGCCGAAGGAGATCACCACCGCGCAGAAGGCTGCCGAGCGGGCCGCGCGCTCCGAGGGAGACGGCAGATGACGACCATCCTCCAGGTGCTGTTCGTGCTGCTCGGTCTGGTCGCGGTCGGCTCCGCGCTGCTGGTGGTGACCACCGCCAACCTGGTGCACGCGGCGCTGTGGCTGGTCGTGTCGCTCGGGGCCGTCGCGGGCGTGTTCCTGCTGCTGGCCGCGGAGTTCGTGGCCTGGGTGCAGGTGCTCATCTACGTCGGCGCGGTCGTCGTGCTCCTGCTGTTCGCGCTGATGCTCACCCGCGCGCCCACCGGCCGGCAGCCGGAGCTGTCCACGCGCCGGTCGGTGCCGGCCGCGGTCGTGGCCGTGCTCGTTGCCGCGCTGCTCGGCACCACCGTCGTCGCCGGGTTCCGCGGTGCCCGGATCGACCTGCAGCACGCGCAGGTCGGCACCCCGCAGGTCGTCGGTGGCGCCCTGTTCCGGACCTGGGTGCTGCCGTTCGAGGTGCTCAGCGTGCTGCTGCTCGCGGCGCTCGTCGGCGCGATCGTGCTCTCGCGGCTCCGCGCCGAGAGGGGGGGCGCGGACTGATGCCGCTGTGGTGGCCGCTCCTGCTCGCGTCGCTGCTGTTCGCGATCGGGGTGTACGGCGTGCTGGTCCGCCGCAACGCGGTGCTGGTGCTGATGGGCGTGGAGCTGATGCTCAACGCGGTCAACATCAACATGGTCGCCTTCGACGCCCACCTGCGTGCGGCGCTGCACGCCGGCCAGACGTTCACGCTGTTCATCATCGTGATCGCGGCCGCGGAGATCGGGCTGGCGCTGGCCATCGTGCTGCTGGTGTTCCGCAGCCACGGGCACATCGAGGTCGACCGGCTGCGCGCCCTCGCCGACCGCGACGAGCCGGCCACCGAAGAGACCGGACGATGAACGTGTTGCTGCTGGTGATGCTCGCCGTGCCGTTCGCGTCCGGAGCAATCACCCTGCTGCTCGGGCACCGCGCGGAACACGCCGGCAAGGCCGTGGCCGTCGGTGGCGAGGCGGTCGCGCTGACCCTGGCCTGTGTCGTCGCGTTCAGCCACCTGGGCTCCGCGTCGCCGACCGCGCACGTCTACGCGAGCACGGCGGCGGTCGGCCCGCCCATCGCGCTCTCGTTGTCCGTCGACCAGCTCAGCGCGGTGATGGTGCTGCTGGTGCACGTGGTGGCGTTCCTGGTGCAGGTCTACTCGTTGGGGTACCTCGCACACGACCCGCGCTACCCGTCGTACGCCTTCCTGGTCTCGGTGTTCACCGGCGCGATGAGCCTGGTGGTCACCGCCGACGACCTGTGGGTGCTGCTGGTCGGCTGGGAGCTGATGGGCGCCTGCTCCTACTTCCTGATCGCGCACCACTGGGAGCTGCCGGAGGCCCGCGCCGGCGCGGTGAAGGCGTTCCTGATGACCCGCACCGCGGACCTCGGGCTGCTGTTCGGGATCCTGGTCCTCGGGCACCGGTTCGGGACCTACCAGATCACCTCGATCATGGGCGCCATCCGGCACGACGCCTTCCAGGTCGACTCGCTGTGGCTGCCGGCGCTGCTGTTCCTGGCCGCCGCGGTCGGCAAGTCCGCGCAGGTGCCGCTGCACACGTGGCTCCCGGACGCGATGCCGGGCCCGACGCCGATCTCCGCGCTGATCCACGCCGCCACCATGGTCGCCGCAGGCGTGTTCCTGGTCGCGCGCTGCTACCCGATGTTCCTCAACTCCACGTCGGCGTTGACCTGGATGGCCTTCATCGCCGCGGTGACGATGCTGCTGGCCGCGGTGCACGCACTGACCAGCACCGATCTCAAGCGGGTGCTGGCCTGGTCGACGGTGAGTCAGCTGGCCTACATGTTCGGGGCGCTGGCCGTCGGGTCCTACTCCGCGGCCGTGCTGCACCTGCTGGCGCACGGGGCGTTCAAGGCGCTGCTGTTCCTGGCCGCCGGGTCGGTGGTGCACGCCGTCGAGGGGGCCACGTCGATGACCGCGATGGGTGGGCTGCGCCGCCGGATGCCGTACACGTTCGTGACCATGACGCTCGGGTTCGGGGCGCTCGCCGGGGTGGTGCCGCTGGTCGGCTTCTTCACCAAGGACGCGGTGATCAGTGCCGCGCTGCGCGAGGCGACCGGCGGGCGCGAGGTCTGGCCGTTCGTGGCGTGGCTGCTGGTGGCGTCCATGATCGTGACCGCGATGCTCACGGTGGCGTACTCCTTGCGGGCGTGGCTGCTGGTGTTCTTCGGCGCGCCCGCGCCGGCGGCCGAGCACGCCCACGAGCCGCCGTGGGTGATGCGCGCGCCATTGCTGCTCTTGGCGGTGCCCACCGCACTGGGCGGGGTGGCCGTCGCCTACCCGGCGTTCGTGCTCGGCCCGGGACGCGGCGGGGAGCTGTTCCACGCCCCGATGGCCATCGCCAGCACCGCGATCGTCGTGGTGGCGGCGGTCGCGGTGCTGGTGGCCTGGCGCCGGCGCACCGAGTGGGACCTGTGGCGGGCCCGGCCGGTGCCGCACCCCCGGGCCGACGCGCTCTACGAGTTCGCGGTGGTCCGGCCGGTGCGCTGGCTGGCCGGGGGGACCGTGTTCGGCGACCGCGAGGTGATCGGTGGGTACGTCGAAGGTGCGGCCGGCGCGGCGGGTGGCCTGGGCCGGTTGTTGCGGTGGGCCCAGAACGGCAGCGTGCAGGCCTACCTGATGGTCGTCGTGGTGGGTGCGGTCGCGGTGGCGCTCGCCGCGGGAGCGCGGGCATGACCGGGGCGGCGGTGGCGCTCAACGGGCTGGTCGCGGTGCCGGTGGTCTTCGGCGTCGTCGCGTTCGTCCTGGGTCGCCGGCGCTCCGGTGACGCCGCGGTGGGGGTCGCGGTCGCGGGTGGCCTGAGCACTCTCGGCTGGTCGGTGTGGGCGGTGGTCGCCGCGGGCGCCGGCCTCGCTCCGTCGTACGTCGACGTCAGCTGGATCGCCGCCCTGGACGTGCGCTGGCACCTCGGGATCGACGGGATCTCCGGACCCTTGGTGCTGATGACCACGGTGGTGGTCGCCTGCTGCCTGGTCGCCCTGGTCCGCAACGCCCCCGAGTGCGGTGGGCGCGCCGGCCTGGCCGGGCTGCTGCTGGTGGTGGAGGCCGGCGTGCTGGGCAGCTTCGTGGCCCTGGACCTGGTGCTGTTCTTCGTGTTCTTCGAGGTCGCGCTGATCCCGATGTGGTTCGTCATCAACGGCTGGGGAGACCCCGCGGACCCGGCCGGCCGGCGCCGGGCGGCCACCCGGTTCCTGGTGTTCACGGTGCTCGGCTCGGCGATGATGCTGGTCGGGTTCCTGCTGGTGCACACCCAGGCCGGCACCTTCGACATCGTGCGCATCGCCGCGACCTACCACCCGCACGGCGCGACCGCGATCGGGGCCGCGGCGCTGGTGGGGCTGGGCCTGGCGGTGAAGACCCCGCTGTGGCCGCTGCACATCTGGCTGCCGGACGCGCACGCCAAGGCGCCCACCGTGGGCTCGGTGGTGCTCGCCGCGGTGCTGCTCAAGGTCGGCACCTACGGCTTCCTGCGGTTCTGGATGCCGGTCACCGACCCGTCCTGGGACCTGCTGGTGCCGTTGGTGGCGGCGCTGGCGGTGGTCGGGGTCATCTACGGGGCGCTGGCGTGCCTGCGGCAGACCGAGCTGAAGCGGCTGATCGCCTACTCCAGCGTCGGGCACATGGGCTTCGTGGTGCTCGCCGTGGCCACGTTCACCATCGGCGGGGTGCAGGCCGCGGTGTACGCCAGCATCGCGCACGGGCTGATCACCGGGCTGCTGTTCTTCCTGGCCGGCGGCATCAAGGACCGCTACGGCACCGGCGAGCTGGACCGGCTGACCGTGCTGTACGCCCGGGTGCCGAGGCTGGCCGCGCTGTTCGCGTTCGGGGCGATCGCCTCCATGGGCCTGCCCGGACTGGCGGGGTTCTGGGGAGAGATGCTCGCGATCCGGTCGGCGCTGTTCGGCGCGCCGGCGCTGCCCCGGGCGACGTACGTGGTGTTCGGCGTGCTGGCGGCCTTCGGCGTGATCCTTACCTCGGCGTACTTCCTGGCGCTGATGCGCCGGATGCTGCAGGGCACCCCGCCGGCGGTGCGTCCGGTCAACGAGGAGGTGGCCTCCATCGAGCTGGCCAGCGAGGAGGTGCGGCCGGGGTCCCCGGAGGCCGGTGCGGTGCGCCCCGACGTGCGCGCCGCCGAGTGGCTGGCCTGGTCACCGCTGGTCGCCTTGACGCTGCTGCTCGGGGTGGCGCCCGGCCTGCTGCTCACCCCCGTGGCGACCGCCGCCCACGCGTTCTTCGGGGGGCTGTAGATGGTGCAGCACGTCGACTGGGCCGCGATCGCCGCGCCGCTGGTGCTGGCCGGCACCGCGGTGCTGGTGCTGCTCGCCGACGCGTTCGCCTCGCCGGCCGCCGGGCTGCCGGCCCGGCCGGGCACCGGTCGTGCCGTCCCGGTGTCCAGCGCGCTCACCGTGGCCGGCCTACTCGCCGCGGCGGTGCCGGCGGCATGGGCGTGGGGACAGCCGCGGGCCACCTTCTGCGTGGCCGGGGGGTCATGCTCGTTCGTCGTCGACCGGCTCACCGTCACCGTGTGGGCGGTCGTGCTGTTCGGCACGGTAGTGGTGGCGCTCATGCAGTCCGCCGTGCCGCCGGCCCGGACACCGCCGGGGGAGTGGAACTTCCTGCTGCTGTGCTCGGCCACCGGCGCGCTGACCATCGCGGCGTCCCGGGACCTGGTGACGTTGGTGGTGTCGCTGGAGCTGGTCTCCCTCCCGGCGTTCGCGATGGTCGGGCTGCGGCGCGGCAGTGCACGGGCCGCCGAGGCGTCGCTGAAGTTCTTCCTGGTCTCGGTGGTGTCCACCGCGGTGATGCTGATGGGCGCGTCCCTGGTGTACGGCGCCACCGGGTCGGTGTTCTTCACCGGGCTCCGCTCCGGGCTCGCCGCGGACGGCCCGCTGCGTCAGGTGGCGGTGGTGGGCGTGCTGCTCACGGTCGTCGGGCTCGGCTTCAAGGTGGCCGCGGTGCCGTTCCACATGTGGGTGCCCGACACCTACGTCGGCGCGCCGGTCGCGGTCGCGGCCTACCTCTCGGTGGTGTCGAAGTCGGCGGGCTTCGTCGGGCTGATCCTGCTGCTCGGCCTGGGGGTGCCCCAGCTGGCCGGCGCGTGGGCTCCGGTGATGGCGGTGCTGTCCGCGCTCACCATGTCCGTCGGCAACCTGACGGCGCTGCGCCAGCAGCACGCCGTCCGGCTGCTGGCCTGGTCGTCGGTGGCGCAGGCCGGCTACATCCTGGTGCCGTTCGGCGCGGCGGCGGGGGCCGGCCGACCGGTGCTCGGCGCCGCCGTCGGCTACCTGGGTATCTATGCGGTGATGAACCTGGGTGCGTTCGCGGTGGCCGCGGTGGTGGGCGCCGAGCATCCGCGGCAGCGGATCGACGACTATGCCGGGCTGGTCCGGGAGAAGCCGCTGGCCGGGGCGGCCCTGGCGTTCGCGCTGTTGGCGCTGGCAGGGCTGCCTCCGGGGATCGTCGGGCTGTTCGCGAAGGTGGCCGTGTTCGACGCAGCTGCGGGTCCGGTCACCTGGCTGGCGGTGGTGATGGCGGTCAACGTGGCCGTCGGGCTGGTGTACTACGTGCGCTGGCTGGTGGTGCTGTTTCGTCCGTCGTACGACGCGGCGCCGTCGGCCACCCCGCCGGGAGCGATTGTGGCGATGGTGCTCACCCTGGTCGCCGGGATCGTGCTGTCCGTGCTGCCGGGACTCCTACTGGACCCGTTCACCACCGTGCTGGCCCAGCGGTAGCTCACCGGGTGCGGCCTCGCGGGACCAGCAGGGCCAACGAGTCGGCGAGCCGATGCAGCCGGCGGCGGAGCACCACGGGCGGCTCTGCCGCTTCATCGAGCAGCGCGACGACCCGGGCGGCCACGTCGGGGTCGTCGCCGGTGACGCGCAGTCCGCGAAGGTCGGGCACCTCGGCCAAGCGGCTTGCTTCGTCCGAGATGACTCGGCAGGCCTCGGCGAGCTCGGGGGCGACCGGAGGGCGGGTGGCGAGCACCGCCGGGACCAGGCTGCGCGCGGTGCTCGCACACACCCTGAGCACGGCCACGCGACGGTGCCGGTCTCGACGGTCGCGATCGAGCCCGCGGACGCTGAGCAGGGACTCCGCGTTGCGCAGCACCTGACGGGCGGCCTCGTCGAGCCGGATCGCGTCGGTGAGCAGGCGGTTGCCCTCGGTGCGCCCATCGAGGCGCAGCGCGCACTCGGCGGTCAGCTGTGAAAGCGCCTCGAGCAGCCCGCGCCGGGCCCGGACCAGCGTGGGACGGGTCCGGGTGGGCAGCACCAGCGCCGCGACGAGGATGCCGGCGGCGGCACCGACGGCGGTCTCGGTGAGCCGCACCACCAGCACCGTGTCGCTGAAGCGGTTGAGGATGCCGTAGAGCTCGCCCAGCATCAGCGTGATGAAGAAGATCATCGCGGCGTAGGAGAGCGCCTGGACGTAGAACGCGCAGAAGATGCAGGCGAGCAGCACCGCGAGCGTCGCCAGCTCGTGTCCCGCGGTCAGCTGCGCCAACCCGACGGCGATCACCAACCCGGCGAGCGTGCCGACGGTGCGAGACACCGACTTGCGGACCGTCTCGCCCACGGTGGTGGTGCCGGTGAACGCGACGAATGCGGCGATCACCGCCCAGTAGAAGCGCTGCGCCGAGATCAGCTCGCCGGCCACGATCGCCAGGGCGGCGGCCGCCCCCGCTTGCACCGCCTGCCGAGAGGTCGTCGACCAGGTCCGCGGCGCGAACAGCCGACCCGTGGGTCCGGTGGCCGAGGTGACGGTGGTGCCCGGCAGGTTGCCGCCGACCAGTCCGACCACCGGCTCGTAGTCGTCGTCATCGGCACTGCCGTGGAGCCGGCCGGCGTCCCAGTCCGCGACCGTGGTGAGCAGCATGTCGGCCGAGGAGGTCAGCCGTCGTACGCTGCGCACCTGGTCGTGCGGGGGCTTGCGGAGCGCGATGACCGCGGTCCGCGCCGCGTCGTGCTCCCCCCAGCCGAGCTGTCGCAGCATGTGCGCGACCGCGGCCCGGGTCTCGGCAGAGGCATCCCGGTCCCGGCCGGCGAGATCGGCGGTGGCGTTGGCGAGCTCCTCACAGCTGATCTCGACCTCGACGATCCACCGGCGGACAGCCGCGGCGGAGAAGCCCGCCGGAAGCGCGGAGCGGTCGCTGAGCTGCCCGTCGAAGAGCAGGCTCACCTCGGAGAGCTTGACCAGCTGGCCGCGCAGGGTGCGGATACGCCGGGGGTCGGGGTCCGCCAGCATGTCGAGGCAGTGCGCCACGACGGCGCGGGCCCGGGCGCGCAGGGCGGTGACGGTGCGCGCCAGCATCCGCCTGGGGTCCGCGTGCAGCACGGTGAGCAGCAGCACCGTCACCCAGGCCCCGCTGACCGCCACCGCGATCAGCATCCCGGGAAGCGCGCCCAGCGGCGGATGCAGGTAGAGCGTGAAGAAGTACGCCTGCCAGGCGATGAACCCACCGGCGAACCAGGCTCCGCCGAAGCGGCGCACCCAGACGGCCCCGGAACAGATCAACACGAACACGGCCAGTGCCAGCCAGTGCCGGGACCCGGCCACCGTGGCGAGCACCGCGCCGAGGGCCGCGGCGACGGGCGCCCAGGCGGCGGCGACCGCGGTCTCCCGGCGGGGACCCTGCCGGATGACCGTCGCCATGTTCAGCGCCAGCAGCGAGCCGAGCAGCAGGTGCAGGACCCGGGCACTGCCTGTCACCTGCAGGGCGTCCGCGACGAGCAGCTGGACCCCGATGGTGGTGCCCACCGCGAGCGTCGCGCGAAGCCCTCGACGAAGCCGGTTGAGTCCGGGGTCCGAGGCCACGAACCGGTCCCAGGCATCGCGCAGCTCGATGTCCACGAGCGTCTTGCCGCGGTCGAAGACCTGGCGGCCGAGGGGCTCGGCCGGCGCGCGGTTCCCGGAGCGCGGCCTCGACACCGGGGTGGGGCTCAGCGGTAGTTGGTGAACTGCACCGGGAAGTCGTACTCCTGCTGCTTCACCAGCGCGATCACGGCCTGGAGGTCGTCGCGCTTCTTGCCGGAGACCCGCAGCTCCTCACCTTGGACCTGCACCTTGACGCCCTTGGGACCCTCGTCGCGGATCAGCTTGCTGACCTTCTTCGCCTGCTCCTGGCTGATTCCCTCCTTGAGGGCCACGGACAGCCTGGTGTCCCTGCCGGACTGGCGCGGCTCGCCGGGATCCAGGATCTTCAGCGACTGGTTGCGCTTGATCAGCTTGTCCTTGAACACCTCGAGCACCGCACGGGCCCGCTCGTCGGCGTTCGCGGTGATCTCCACGGCGTGGTCGCCCGACCACGCGATCTTCGCGCCGGTGTTCTTGAAGTCGAACCGGGTCGCCAGCTCTCGCTGCGCCTGGTTGAGCGCGTTGTCGACCTCTTGCCGGTCGAACTTGCTCACGATGTCGAACGACGAGTCGGCCATGCGCGCGGGTCCTCCCTGGGTGGATTTAGGGCTGTGCAGCTGCTGCGCTATTCTTTCGTGTCGCTGACCCCGGCGGAAGCCGGGGGCGGCATGGCAGGTTGTCCGAGTGGCCAATGGAAGCGGACTGTAAATCCGTCGGCGTATGCCTACGCAGGTTCGAATCCTGCACCTGCCACCCAGCTGTTCGTCGCGGTCACGTGTTGCCCCGGTGGGTCTGCCAGTCGCCGATCGCGTCGAGACGTCGACGCTGCTGGGCCGCGGCGCCGGTGTCGAGCCCGTGATCGCGCGCGGTGAGCCGCTCGATGACGCGTTCGCGGTTCTCGACCGGCTTGTGGTCGTCGTACTTGAACTTGGCCTCCACCCGCAGCACCTCGAGTCGTAAACCGCGAATGCCGGGCAGCATCCGGCCGTACGGCGCCGCGTCGACCGCGACCTCTGCGTGGCGGCCCTCCGACTGGATGTCGGCGAGCTGGGCTCTGAGGATGTCGGCCGTGGCCCGCGGGTCGTCGACCACCGTCGGGCGGCAGACGAACTGGACCGCGCTGTAGTAGCTGGTCGGTACGCCGTCCTCCTCGGATCCGCCGACCTTCGCGCGCCAGTAGCTGGGGATGTAGGCGTAGTCCCCGATGATCGACATCCGCACCTCGGCGGCGGCCTCCAGGTGCGGCCAGACCGGGTTCGGCCGGGCCAGGTGCAGCAGCAGCTCCAAGCCCGCGGCGGTGAAGTGGGCGGGCAGCAGGAGCGGAGCCCGGGCGGGGTCGAGGTTGTTGACAGCGAGCGTCCCGAACCGGTCCGTGGTGGCCAGCCACGCCTGCCACTCGGCTTTGTCGAGGGCGGCGTCCCAAGGGTGGATCAGCATGCGTCAGGCTCCTTCCACCGATCCCGCGCGCCGGTGCCCACGCCCGGCTCGAACACGGTCAAGCTGAACCGGGCGGCCTGGTCGCCGGGGTTGGCGTAGGAGTGCGGCACGTCTCCGGGGAACGCGAGCGCATCACCGGCGGCGAGGGTGACTGCCTGGGCGCCAACCTCGACGATCATGACTCCGTCCAACACCTGCAGAGCCTCCCGGGTGCCGTCCGCGTGCGCCTCGCTCGCGTGGTGGTCGCCCGGCCCGAGCGTCCAGTCCCACAGCTCCAGCACGTCCGGAGGGGCAGTGCCGGCGACCAGCACGCCCTCGCCGCCGTTGCCGCCGGACCACAGCACGGCTCCCTCGCTGGCCCTGGTGACCTTCAGCGCCTTGCCAGCAGGCGGCTCGACCAACGCCGGGAGCCCGATCCCGAGAGCGTCGCTGATCCGCAGCAGCGTCCCCACGCTCGGGTTGGCAGCACCCTGCTCCACGTTGACCAGCGCCCGTCGGCTCACCCCCGCGCACTCGGCCAGCTGGTCGAGCGTCCACCGGCGCGACTGCCGCTCCTGCCGAACTCGAGCTCCGATCGCCGCCGACAGGGCAGACGCCTGCGGATCCATGCAGGCAGCCTAGTGCACTCCCAGTGCATCGAGATCGGGCCAGCTCTCCTTGGAGCTCGCGTCAGCCTGCCGAGACGGTCCCCGTGGGATGCGGCGTCGGCAGGGGCGCAGCGGGGATGCTGCCGGGGTCCGGCCCTCCGGTGTCGAGCCGGAACAGCGGGTACTCGTCGCGCATCAGCGCAACGTAGGCGAGCACCCGGTAGCACCAGCGGTTGAAGCCCATCACCAGGTCGAACAGCTCGGGCGGGTAGCGGCGGGTCGCGGCCAGGATGACCGCCGCGACGAGGGCCAGGATCCCGATCAGGTTGCCGGCATGCATCCCGAACCCGCCGGCCAGCACCCCGACGATCACCAGCTGGGGCAGGGCGAGCAACCACCACTTGATGAGCACCAGACCCCTGCTGAGCCGCTCCGGGTAGTCCACCTCGAAGTCCGCCGGGTACGTCGGATCGGGCCGCAGGGTGAACGGCGGGTAGCGGTCGGTCCCGAAGGCGCTGATCGAGTAGAAGCCCACCCGCCACGTCCAGCGCATCACCCCGACGCTGAAGTCGAAGAGCGGCCGTGGGTAGCGGCTTGTGACCAGGATGCTCACGCCGGCGGCGACGGTCACGAGCAGCACCGCCAGCCACAAGAAGGCCAGCACGAGCAGGTGGGGCAGCACGAGCAGCCACTTCACCAGCCACAGCCACCGCGACGTGGCCGGGTCGAGAGTGCCGTCGAGCCGGGCCGGGTAGGTACGCGCTTCCATGACTCACCTCCGACCGCAGCCGGCGGCCGAGGGGTTGCTTCTTCGACTGCGGGCTCTTCCAGACCACTCGCATGCCCGCGCTGCCACCAGGGACCAAGTGCCCGGGCCGGAGGGCCGACGGGTCCCGGCGGCCTGGCCCGGATCGGGCGGGTCCTCGGACCGTCGACGTGGGGCCCTTCTGCCCTGTGCGCTGGGGGCGCCAACCGGCCCACTGGTGTCAGGACAGGTGCGGCGAACGAGGCTGGCACATGGGTAGCCACAGGACCCTTCTGGAGCGCTATGGGGCCGCACACCGGTCTGCTCCTGCTGCCCGACGGGACCGGGCTGCCGCCGACCGGCAAGCGGGTCCAGATGCGCGGCATGGAGTTGGGTACGCGACGGGAAGATCGTCGTCGACAACCTGTACTACACAACCTTGCCGTCATCGCCCAGCTTGGTCTGGGCCCTCGCGGCGTGCCGGCAAGTGCGTAGCAACACCGAGGAGGGAACCGATGTCGACCATCAACGACGCAAGCTCGGCGTTCTTGGCGAACAAGCGGATCGCCGTCACTGGCGTGTCCCGCAACCCGAAGGGACACGGCGCCAACGTCGTCTTCAAGCGGCTGCGGGACCGCGGGTACGAGGTGTTCGCGGTCAACCCGAACGCCGATCAGGTGGAGGGCGTCACCAGCTATCACGACCTGCGAAGCATTCCCGGAGGAGTCGAGGCCGTCGTGATCGCGACCGCGGCCGACAAGGCCGACAGCACGGTGCGCGAGTGTGCCGAGCTCGGCATCGAGCAGGTGTGGATGCACCGCTCCTTCGGGCCCGGCAGTGTCAGCGAGACGGCCACCACCTACGGACGTGAGCACGGGATGACCGTGATCGACGGCGGGTGCCCGCTCATGTTCGACCCGACCGCCGACTTCGGGCACAAGGTCATGCGGATGATGTATCGCAGCCACATCCCCAAGACGGTCTGACGGCCCGCTGAGCCGCACCGACAACCTCCGTGGGCGCCGCTGCGGTCAGGCGACGTCACCGGGCTGCATCACACAGGCGGCTCGCAACGCGTCGCAAACCGCGGCATAGGCTGGACGAACCTTGTTCACGATCAAGCAGACCGCGCGGCTCACCGGTGTTCCGGAGGCGACGCTGCGCACCTGGGAGAAGCGGTACGGCGTGGTCACGCCGGACCGCACCGACGCCGGCTACCGCCTCTACGACAACCACGCGGTCAGCACGCTGACCGCCATGCGCAAGCTCGTCGAGGCGGGCTGGACGCCCGCCCAGGCGGCCCAGGCACTGCGTGAGGGAAAGATCCCGCTCGGTTCACCCGTGGGAGAGCCCCAGGGCGAAGACCGTCCGGGCGACGCCACCGCGTATCTGGAACGCTTCCTGGCCGGTGCCGCCGCGATGGACGCGGTCGCCATCGAGCAGGCGCTCGACCGCGGTTTCTCGCTCGGCTCGTTCGAGCACGTGGTGGACGCCTGGCTGTGCCCCAGCCTGGTCGCCCTGGGAGAGGGATGGGCGCGCGGCGAGATCGACATCGCCGGGGAGCACGCTGCCAGCCACGCGGTGCTCCGCCGTCTCGCGACCGCCTACGAGGCCGCGGGCAGTCGCTCGCGTGCTCCTGCCGTGGTGGTGGGTCTGCCGCCCGGCTCGGCCCACGAGCTGGGCGCCCTCGCGTTCGCAACCGCGTGCAGGCGGTTGGGGCTCGATGTGCTGTACCTGGGAGCGGACGTGCCGGCCACCAGCTGGGAGGCCGCGGTGCGCAACCGGTCCGCCCGGGCCGCCGTGCTCGGAGTGGTCACCGCCGCCGACCGTCCGGCGGCTGCGAGCACGGCAGAGCTGTTGCTGTCCCAGCATCCCTCGCTGCTGGTGGCCACTGGCGGGGCCTTCGGAGCCTCGCTGCTCGACGGCACCGCGACCCTCCCGTGGGCGGTCTCGGACGCGTCCGTGGCCCTGGACGC
>Ga0070714_100002520_pt1 | contig 13503 bp, 19 predicted proteins | sample LARL83metaG_FD_65450 | JGI IMG/M metagenome (GOLD analysis project Ga0070714, IMG submission 65450) | Corn, switchgrass and miscanthus rhizosphere microbial communities from Kellogg Biological Station, Michigan, USA - LAR L8-3 metaG | ecosystem: Host-associated > Plants > Roots > Rhizosphere ...
AAGCCCGCCCGGCCCAGCGCGGCGATGTGCTCCCGGACCGGCAGCGCCCACGCCCCGGCCGCGTACACGTGGTAGTAGTGGCGCAGTCTCACATGACCTCCGCGAAGCACACGCCCCGCGGGGTGCGCAGCGTGACCGCGCGGACCAGGCCGCGGGCTTCCAGCGCGCCCAGCTGGCCGCGGAACGGATGCTGCGGGCCGCCGTCATGCATCCCGATGATCGCGCCGGGGAGCATCCGCGGCAGCAGCAGCTCGATGTCGGCGCCGCGGGCCTGCCCGCTGTCCACCCAGGCGAACCCGATCCCGCCGGGCGGGTCCCACGTCGTGCTGTCCCCGGTCACCACGGTGACCGGCAGGTACGCGCACAGCACCCGGGCCATCTCCGCGTACTGCGGCAAGATCTCCACCGCGTGCAGGTGGCCGTGCCCGTTGCGCACCAGCGCCCGCCCGATCGCCTGGGTGGTCTGCCCGGTCCAGGTGCCGGTCTCCACCGCCACGTCCGGCTGCAGCGCCCGGACGAACGCGGCCACCAGCTCGGTGACCTCATGCTCGGTGGCCTGCGCATCGTCGGCGTGCCAGTGCTGCGGTTCGGGGCACCACCAGTTCGGCGGGGTCCAGGTGTCCTCGGTGACCTTGACGGTCTTCTTCTCCGTGCTCATCTGGCTCCTCCGAACAAGGACCGGTACGCGGCATCCCAGCGCTGCCAGTTTCCCTCAATCGTGAACTGGCGGGCCAGCTCCCGCGCGGCCGCGCCCATCTTCTCGCGCAGCGCCTCGTCGGCGGCCAGGATACCCAGGTACTCCAGCCACTCGTGGTCCCGTTTCACCAGGAACCCGGTCTCCCCGTGCCGGATGTAGTCCCGGTACGGATGCCAGTCCGACGCGATCACCGGGATCCCCATCGCCCCGTACTCCAGCGCCTTCAGCGGCGACTTACTCATGTTGAAGGTGTCCGGGGTCAGCGGGGCCAGGCCGATGTCAAAGTCCGGCAGCCGGTAGTAGCCGTCCGGGTCGTCGTTCACCTGGATCCACCGGGTGAACACCGCCCGCCCGGCCGGGACTTTGAAGGTGGGCCGGTAGTCGGTCCCGATCAGGTGCAGCTGCCAGCGCGGGAACCGCTTCAGGAAGCGGCGGACCGGGCTGGCGATCAGCCCCACGTCCAGCCCGTGCGAGCCGCCGCCCACCCAGCCCACGCACGGCCGGTCCCGGCGCGCCCGGTCCTCCTCGCACACCCAGGCCGGGATGCAGTTCGGCAGCACCGCCACGGCCGGGTTGTATTCGCGCAGCACCTGCGCCAGCGTCTCGGTGGTGGTAGTCACCAGGTCCGAGACCTCCAGCGCGTGCGCCACCACGTCCCGCACCGCCTCCTGGGAGTACACCCGGTAGGCGTTGAAGTTGTGCGGGCCGATCGAGAACACGTCGTCGTCCTGCTCGTACACGATCCGCGACGTCCCGGTGCGGCACTCGCGCCACACGTGCGCCGCGCCCGGCTTGTCCAGCCGCTGCCCCACGATCACGTCGTGACCCGCGGTCTCAACGGTGGTGAACCCGCGGCCCCGCTCCAGGCTGCCGTTCCCCCACGTCACGTCCCAGCCGTGCTTTCCCAGCTCGCGGTGCGGCAGGACCATGCGATACCAGGCGCAGCCCGAGTGGTCATGGCCGGAGAAAAGCCTCATCCATGTCCTAGCTCTCCCGGGCTTCGGCCAGGGTCCGCTGCACGTATTTCTCGTCCAGCCCGTTGGCGGTCGCGGCGTCCGCGATCGGACCGGTCGGCAGGCCCTCGGCCACCGCCGTTTTCACGGCCCAGAAGAAGCCCTGGTGCCGGTGCCCTTCGGGCAGGCCCGCGACGAACGCCGCGAGCCGGTCAGCACTGCTGCCAGCCGCCATCACTGGACGCCCCGTTGCCGGGCCAGCCGCCGGTGATCGTCCCGTCGGTGATCGACGCGGCGCCGGCCTCCTTGACCTTGACCCAGGTGCTGGTCCCCGCGTACACGTCCCCGCCCTGCGGGGCCGTGTCCTCGGTGCCGGCCTCGGTCGCGTCCCACGGCTGGTACGGCAGCGACGGGGCCGCCACCACATGCTCAGGCGCATCAGCCATAATCGTTCATCCCCTTCGTCGTGACATCGCCGGCCCGCACCCAGCGCGAGCCGCCATTCGGGTACGTGCTCGGCGGCGCATCATGCGGGTGCGTCACCGACACGTCCGGGTGCTGCGACGTGGAAAATGGGGGCTCCTCGATCACGTCACCCTCGCCGCTGATCCCGCCGTACTCCTCCGACACCGACTGCGACGGGCTGCCCGGCGCGGTCAGCGTCGCCGACAGGTCGCTCGGCCGGTTCCCCGCATGCTGCGAGCTGGGCACCAGCACGCCGACCGGGCCGCCCGACTTAGCGAACACGGTCTTGGACAGGTCCTGCACCGCCGCCTCCTACCTGGTCCGGTCGTCCTTGTAGTCATGGCCGGAATCGGCGTTCTTCACCGTGCTCAGCTCCAGGCCGCCTTTGCCCGGCAGCCCGGCCCCCGCCGTGTTCGACGCGGCCGTCCCCGACACCAGCCCCGGCTCCTTGCCGCTGGCGTACTGCCGGGAGATGTCACTCACGGCCGCACGTCCCGCCCGCCGCGCAGCACCCGGCCCGACCCGGGCTGGAACCGCCCGCCCGGCACCGGCTCGTTGCCCCTGATCCCGGGCAGCTGCGGGCCGCCGCTGGCGTACCCCTCGTCGTTGGCCTGGGTGGAATCCCCCGGGCCGGACAGGTCGTCGTGGTAGGTGTCGGACTGGTAGGTGCCGCTCATGAACGACCCCGGGCGGGTGTAGGTGACCATCGTGCCGCCCTCGGGCTGGTTCGCGTTCGTCGTCGTGCCCGGTGCGCCCGTCGTGGTGATATCGACGGTGGACAGCCCGGTCAGGCCGTCATCGACCTGGCCCGGCTCGTTGGTCGGGTCGGTGCCACCGCCCAGCCGGGCGCCCTGGCTGCCCGGCGCGCCCGTCCCCGACGGCAGCGGGCCGCCGAAGATCGCGTCCCCCCAGCCGCCGACCGGGTACTGGCCCGGCTCGTTCGTCGGGTCGCCAGCCGCGGCGACCCCGGCAACCTTCTGCTGCGTGCTGGACAGCTCCGACGAGCCGCCCGGACGCTGCGACGGCGTAAGTGCCATCGTGACCTACCTTCCCCGGCCCCGTTCCGGGACCGGCCTGTCGTGCACTGCGTACCAGCCGGCAACGCAGGCCGTACACCATTTAAGATACGCGTCCAGCGAGCTGAAGTGCCCGCACGTCGCACAGTAGCCATTCATGCATCCCCTTCTGGGCCCTAGGCTGGAGCAGTACCCGCGCCGAGGAAAGCAGGACACGATCATGGCCAGTCTCGCCCAGCAGGTCGCCGACAAGATCCTCGCGGACGCGAAGTCCGGGTCGTCCGGGTGGGTGGCGCTGAACGGGGCCGGCGCCGTCGAGACCCAGGACATCCTGGTCCCGGACCGGTGGTTCGTCACCATCCCGCAGCCTAGCGGACCGGACTGCGTGATCGCCGTCGAGATGGCGAAGGCCATCGACCCCCGCAAGCCCCAGCCGGCCGCCCCGCCGGTCCCCCTGCCCTAACCGCCGTCCAGCTCGCCGCTGCACCGCGCGCACCGCGACATGCCCGGCTCGTCCGCCGCGGTCACCGTCATCCCCGGCAGCCCGACGTGACCGCAGCCCAGCCGCAACGCCAGCCGGCCCTGCCCGACGCACCGCGGGCACACCACCCGGCCATCAGCCAGGTGCTGGGACGTCAGCGCCATGTACGCGGTCACGCTCCGCCCGCATGTCGCGCACGACGCCCGCCCGGTGCGGTCCTTCAGCTTGCGGCCATTACTCACCAGCGGCCTCCAGCCGGGCGCGAACCTCATCCGGGTAGTACCGGACGACGAAATCCAGCAGGTCAGACAGCCGCTGCCCGTGCGGCTGGCGCCAGTTCACCCACAGCTCCAGGTTCTCCGGCCGGTTATCATCCCGCAGCCCGTTCTTGTGGTGCGGTTCCTCGAACCGGTGCAGCGGGCGGCCGATCACCTGTTCCATCACCAGCCGGTGCTCCAGCACCGGACGGCCGTTGCGGCGTTCCGGCGACATCCGGTAGCCATCCGTCGTCACGTAACCACGGCTGCGCCGCGGCTGCGCACCCCACTTGCCTGCGGCGTCACCCGTGCTCTTCCAGCGGGCATAATGCATCCGGCACCAGCCCTGGGATACTGCTTGCCGATCGCACCCTTCCACCGCGCACGTCACGCCCTCGTACTTGGACCGACGCTTATGTGCCTGGGATTCGGCGGTTCCAGGTTCGCCATGACGGCGGACCCGCATGTAATGCGTCTCGCAGTAGCCGAGTGCCTTAACCGGCTTCCCGCAGTCCTGCACCTTGCAGGTTGTGTCGGGTGCGTACTGCTCGTAAACCCGGTCCAGGCGGCCGTACCGGGTCAGGCGCCCGAGGTGCACCTTGCAGTAGCCGTGCGCATGGGGTTTCTGGTTGCACTCCGGTGCTTTGCATGCCTGCGGTTGACGGTTGTAATCCCGTAGCGGCCGGAGTGTTTTGCCGTTGATGAACTGACGGTAATGCTGTGTGCAGTAGCTGCGGCTGTAACGCGGCTTGTCGCAGCCCTCGAAAGAACACGTAACCTCGGGCATGGCTGGCACCCTCCTGCAAGGGTTCTGGCTAGAGAGCGGGCGGCGCGCATGCCGCCCGCTCTCGCCATGATACCAGCTTACGGGAGTTTCACTAGGAAACCCCCATGCAGACCTTTGAGAGGGTAAAACCCCAGGTCAGCTTGTTGCGCCCTTGTAGACTTTAATTGCCCCGGTGCGATCCACGAGGGTACCATCTCCACGAAGTATGGCTCGAAATGTCACGAGGTCCTGGGAGAAGGCGAAGTCGTCGCTACGCTCGAAGCGGACCCCGCCGACCAGCCGCACGAAGTACTGGCTGAAGTCACCGAACGCGATGCACAGCGCGCTGGCGGCCTGGGCGGGCATGAACGGGTCGGCGACCAGCGGCTTGCCGAGCAGCAGGTCGGGCGAGCCGAGCACCGCCGAGGGCTCCCAGATGGGACGGCCCGTGGTGTCGGTGATCTTCCTGAAGCCCCCGATCGTCTTGTCCGCCGCGAGCCAATAGCACGACCGGCTCTGGCGGTAGGGCGCGATGACGGAGTATTCGAGGTCCACCAGGTTGGCGTAGCTGGGCGCGCCGCTGACCCCGGTGACCGTGCCGGACACGCCGACCGTGGCACCGGTGACGACCCCGGACGGCTGGGCCGTGCCGGTGCCGTTGACCAGGTCGGTGCCGAACGCGTTGCCGAGCGCGCGGCCGGCCTGCATGGCCAGGTAGCCGAGCAGGTCCACCGCGGTGTCGTCGATCAGCTCGCGGGCGACCTGGAGCATCACGCCGTACTTGTAGGCGGACAGCGGCTGCATCCCGAACGCGGGGTCCGAGGTGGGCAGCGCCGAGCCCTGGCCGGCGGAGGCCGCGGTCGAGTGCGTGGTGGTCTTCGGCACCTGCAGCGTCTCGCCACCGCCGGTGTTCAGCACGGTCGGCCCGCACTGCATCACGCCCGAGACCTCGATCAGATGGGCGATCACCTGGTCGTAGAAGTCGGTCGGGATGGCCGCGGAGACCGTGCCGGTGGTGAGCAGGGTCCGGTAGTTGACCGGGCCGGGCGCCTGGCGGCGGACTTCGATGGCGCGCGGGGCGCCGTCGGCGCCGCGGGCCCACTTGCGGATCTCCTCGGCCTGCTGGCCGACGGAACCGGCCTGGCCGCCGGCGCGCTGCGCGTCGCGGGGCCGGCCCTCGAGGTCGTTGAACGCGTCGTCGGCGGCCTTGGCCCGCTTCTCGGTGTCGAGCACGGCGCCGATGCGGACGTCCAGGGTCCGCATCTCCTCCTGCATCGCGTCCCATTTACCCTGCTCTTCAGGGGTGAAGGCGCGGTTCTCGCCGGCCGCGTCCTCAGCGATTTTTTTTGCTTCGTTCCATACGGACAGGCGACGGTCGCGGAGCCGCTTGGCGGTCTCACTGGCCATGTGTGCTTCCCTTCTGAAAGCAGCTGGTGATAGTTGGTCATCAGCCGGCTCCCGCCCGGGAAGGCGGCTACCGCGGCTTCTGTATTCAGTTGTAAACTTGCGGTCTTACGTTGTAGGATCGTGCCTGGTCAGGGGCTCAGAGAAGCGACGGAACCCATTGCTGCAACGGCCCCTGACCGTCTTGCGCTTGCCGCACATGCGGCAGGTCCGGGTGAACTCAGGGTTGAGGTGCCCGCACGCCCGGCACGTCCATTAGCCTTCTCCCGCGAACGGGTCGGCCGAGTTGTCCAGCAGGTCGAGCAGGGCCAGCGCGCCGGTCAGCGTCTTGCGCTGCTTCTGCTGCTGCTTCTGCTCCTGGCGCGGTCCGATGTTGTCGGTGCGGCGGAAGAAGTCCATCGCCCGGTTCTCGTCCAGCCGCGCCCGGACTTCCTCCGGGTCGGCCTGCACCCACTGCGACAGCGAGCGGACCGCCCCGTCGATCGCGCGGGCGCCCGCGGTTGCGTCGGGGTAGGCGGGGTCCAGTACCGGGGCGACGTCGACCAGCTGCACCGCGTGCAGGGTCCGCATCGGGTACTGGTGCTCGGACAGCCCCCACTCGTCTCCGCCCGGGTATACCCGGAACGCGAAGCTGGAGTGGCGGATATCGCCGCGCTGGACGTACTCCAGGATGTCCTGCCGGGACTGGGGCGGCTCGACCTCGTACAGCAGGCCGGTCTCGTCCAGGCTCAGCTGCAGCGTCCGCGCGTACGTGGTGCCGAGGAGATAGTCGTCCTTGTGGTTGTACCGGCATACCACGTCCGGCCAGCCGTCCCGCTTCGACTCGTTGAACGCCGACCGGTTGACTTGCTCCACGAACCCGCCGAGCCGCTTGGACAGCTTGTCGAAGCAGGCCGCGTAGCCCCAGATGTGCCGGTTGCCGTCGCCGACGGTGCGCAGCTCCAGCGGGAACTTCACGAACCGGCGCTCGGGGAACCCCGAGGTCTCCGGGTTCTCGGCCAGCGCCCGGTGCGCGCCCAGCACCGCGATGCCGAACTTGCGGGCCGCCACGATGATGCCCGGCATCCCGTCCCGGCCGAAGGGCGAGCGCAGCGCCTCGTCCATCGACCGGCGGACCGCGGCCTCGTCGTTGACCGGGAAATGCCGCTTGGACCGCGGCGCGGTCCGCCCCTTGGCATCCCGCATCCCGCCCTGCTCGATGTAGGCGAACTGGCTGTCGTTCAGGTTGTTGATAGCGTCCCGGTCCATCCTGTTCCTTCCTTAAATTCCTTCTAGGCCGGTCAGGATTTCCTGGCACGCGGCTTGGTGACGGCCGGCTTCGGCTTGGCCGCCGCCGGTTTCGCGGCCGGCTTGGCCGCCGGCTTGGCGGCCTTCGCGGCCGGGCTGCCGCCCTTGCCCTGGCTGGACGGCAAGTCGGGGTACTTGGCCTTCACCGCGGCGCGGACCTTGGCCTGCTCCGCGGGCGTCCCGTCCTGAGTCACCCGGGCCAGCGCGTTGGCCCCGCGCGCCCTGGTGTTGATCGGGTACGCGTCCGCCCCGCCGGGGCCGCCGCCAGGCAGCGCATAGGAGCCAGCGGGAGCAGGCGTGTTCGGCGCAGGCTTCTTCGTTGCTTTAGCTGGCTTCTTCGCTGGTGGCATGAGTTCTCCCTTGAGTGCGGACCATGGGTTAGTGACGCCCGTTGCCGTTCATCTCGCGCGGGATCCACGGCCCGACGAACTGCGGGCCGGCGGCCGCGGCCTGCTCCTCCGCGGCGAGCTGCGCGCGGACCGCGGCGACGACCTTGGCGATGAACTGGGTGGGGTCGGGCGCGGTGAACGGCTGCGGCCCGGCCGGGTTCGGCTGGACCGGGCCGGGCACCTTCTCGCCTTCGCCGGCGCCCGCTCCGGCCGCGCCCGGGCCCACGCCCGGCGCGGTGTAGCCGGGGACGCCCTGCAGCTCTTCGAGGTACTCCAGCGCCAGCCGCGATTCCAGCGTGACTTGCGGCAAGATCGTGTTCGGGATCGCCCGGGTGGACCGGGACATGCCCACGATCGCGTCCAGCGGGATGTTGTCGGTGCCCTGCGCGTTCGGCAGCGGGTCGTGGTCGTCGATCTCGCGCATCTCGTCCACCGACATGTAGCCGATGTCGCGCCAGGTGCGGTAGATGTTCGCGCGCGTCTGCAGGTCGGTCTTCAGCAGCGCGTCGGCGTTGAACCGGCAGTACCGGTTCTGCGGCAAGATGCCGAAGAACGCGGTCTCCAGCCGGACCAGCCACGGGCGCAGCGCCTCGATGATCTGCAGCGCGCCCTGCTCGACCGTGGAGTAGGTCAGGCTGTCGCCGCGCTTGCCGCCGGCCCGGTCCGGGGGCAGCCCGTAGACCGCGGCGACCTGGGTGGCGTTCAGCTGCATCGCCTCGATGAACTGCGCCTCGGACGGCGGCACGGTCACCGGGTGGTAGTCCCAGTCGCGGCCGTACACCAGCGGTTCGCGGCGGCGGATCGACTGGGTCAGCAGCGACCGGATCTCCGACGACTGCGAAGCGTCGATCTCAATTTCGTTGTTCTTGAATGTGCCGGGCGGGAAGCCGCCGGACTTGAACCAGTCGGTGCCGTACCGGGTGGCCTCCAGGCCGTTCAGGATGGTCAGCGCGAACGCCCGCATCGGGCTGACCCCCTCGGTCCGGCCGGGCAGCGCGAACGCGCGGATGTGGAAGCGTTCCTCGCGGCTGACCTCGTGGCCGTAGAAGTACACCCGGGTGCGCAGCGGATTGTACGGGCCGGAGGTGTCGTCGGTGACCGAGACCATCTCGGGCGGCATCCACTCGATCTGCTGCGGGTAGCCGTAGCCGTCGCGGGACAGCACGTAGCCCCACGCGTTGCCTTGCAGCAGCAGCGACGTCAGTGCCTGGTACATCCAGTCCATGACGTTGGTGTCCGGGGCGGGGTCGTCGAAGATGGACGGCCCGTGGTAGCGGCGGTGCTTCCCTGACGAGGGGTCCTTGAGATACAACTTGATCGGCAGCGAGGCGATGTACTCGGCGATCAGCCGCACGCAGGCGTAGACGGGGACCAGGGTGAGGGCCTGGTCGGTGCCGTAGAACGCGCGGGCCGGATGAGCCGGACCGCCCGCGTCGAAGCGCATGTAGGGCGAGTCCCAGGGCCGCCACGGCACCCCGCCGATGGCCCGCGACTCGGTCTCCCGGTCGGCGGCGACGCGCTCAAGCAGGCCCATGCCACCTCCGGTCTGATACGATTAGATACAGCAGGGCCGTCCTGCTCCCGGTAGCCCATGGCAGGACACGGCAGCCCAGCCAGCCCAAAGCTCCTACGGCTACCAGCCCGATCGGCTCAGACGGGTTACGGCAGACGCCCAGAAGGGTTACGGCCGGGCCGGGTGCAGCAGCTCAAAGAGGTTACGGCGCGAACGTCCAGAGCCAAGACGGCTGCCGCCCGGCTCATACGGCTAGCGGTACCCAGGTACGGTTATCCAGGATGATCACGGCCGGGCGGTGCCCGTGCGGCCCAAAGTGGTTACGGCGCAAGCCCAAGCGCCAAACGGCCGGCGGGCCAGGGGTGCGGCTCATGCCGAGCACGGCGCAAGCTCACAGTAGAGACGGCCGCACCCTGCCTGATACGATCGAAGACAGGCCCATGCGAGCTACGGCGGACGCCCAAAGCTTTTACGGCCCGGCGGCTGCTGGCGCGGCCCAATCTGGTTACGGAAACCCAAAGCACGTACGGCCGCACCTGCGCGTGATACGCTGAGATACAGCGGGGCTGGCTCAGCCATCTTACGGCATGTTGCCCACAGCTGCAGCGGCCGGTCCTGCGTCCGGCTCAGGTCGTAACGGCACCTGCCCAGGACTGGCGCGGCCGGGCGGGCGGGCGGCCCACAACCGATCCGGCGCAGGCTCAAAGTCCTTACGGCCGCTCGCACGTACAGGGAGGATCGGTGCACCTGACCAGCGAGGACCGCGCGTGGCTGGACAAGGCCGGGCGGATGTTCCGGGAGCAGGCGGCGAACACGGCCCGCCCGCGGGGAACGGTGCCGCGGCGGCTGCCGCAGTACTGCGCCTGCTGCGGGTGCGTCAAGCGGTACTGCAACTGCCGCTGCTGCTGCCAGCGCCGGCTCAGCCGGGGCTGAGCCATTCCGGGTGCTTGAGCGTCCAGCGGACGGTCTTCTCCAGGCTCGCGGCGAACCCGACCGGGGGCGTCCAGCCCAGCGCGGTCAGCTTGGCCGGGTCCAGCCCGTAATGCGGGTCGTGGCCGGGCCGGGCGCTGTGGAAATCGGACAGCTCCCAGCGCAGCTCACGCCCGGTGACCGCGGCGATCAGCTGCGCCATGTCCAGGTTGGAGGTGGCCTGCGCGCCCGCGATGTTGTACCGGTCCGGCCGCGGGATCTCCCCGTCACGGCCGGGCGGGGCGTAGTACCGGGCGGGCAGCCGGGTGTAGATGAAGGTCAGCGCCCCGGCCAGGTTCCGGGCGTGCAGGTAGTGGCGGCTGCCGATGTCCCCCGGCACCCCGTAGATGCTCACCGTCTGGCCGCGGCTGACCTTGCCGATGGTCATCGGCACGAACTTCTCCGCGTCCTGCATCTCCCCGAACAGGTTCATGCAGTTGACGATCACCACCGGCAGGCCGTACGCGCGCCAGTAGGAGATGGCCAGCGCCTCCTGCGCCGCCTTGGACGCGGCGTAGGGGTTGGACGGCAGGATCGGCGCCCACTCGCGGTGCGCCTGCCCCGGGGCCACCGGCCCGTACACCTCATCGGTGGACATGACCAGCACCATGGACGGGCTGAGCTGGCGGCACAGCTCGAGGGTGTTCAAGATGACGGCGGTGTTGTTCTGCGCGAACGGCACCGGGTCGGCCAGCGACCGGTCGACGTGCGACTCCGAGGCCATCGCGATCACCAGGTCGGGGCTGCGCATCGAGCTGGCCTGGGCCGCGGTGAACGGGGCGGCCAGGTCGTGGGTGATCACCCGGACCCGGCTGCGCCAGCCCGCCGTGTCCGGGGCCTCGTCCAGGATGCGGGCCAGCCGGTCGCAGCGGCCCTTGTGCCGGAACGAGTCGGTCGCGGTCAGGTGCCAGTCGGTGGTGGCCAGGATGTGCTCGGCGCAGTGGGCGCCGAGGAACCCGCCCGCCCCGGTCAGCAGCACCCGGGTCATGACGGCCCCCCGCCGTCCGGCTGGGGGGCGCGCGGGATGCGGGCGCCCTGCCGCCAGCCGTAGCGGACCGCGGCGGCGCAGTGCCGTACCCCGAACCACAGCGCGCCCGCGGTCCAGCCCAGCGCGACGAACAGCGCGGTGATCACGGTGGCGAGGAAACGGCCCAGCCGGATCTGGCTGGCGTCCGCGGCGATGTCCGCGACCGGGATCCGCTCAGTGAGTGTCGTCAACGGCTACCTTCCAGGGTCGCGCCCGTCAGTTCTCGGGCGGCGGCTTCTTCGGCTTCGGCTTCTTCTTCTGGATCTGCTTGGCCATGTCCTCTCCTTTCACTGCTGCCCCGGGTGGTACGCTAAACGGCGCATCCGGCTACCAGCCGCCAGGGCCGGCCCGGATCATCGGCGCATCCCTCAACGAGACGGCCGGCCCTGGCTCAGCCGATGCTCTTCAGCGGGTCGTAGTTGCGCCGGAGCTTGTCGAAGGCCCAGTGCGCCAGGGTGGCCGCGGTCAGCGGGGTGATGTTCGCGGCGGAGTTCTTCCGCGACCAGCCGCGCATCCCGTCGCCGATGTCGCGAGTCTCGGCGTGCCGGACCGCGGTCCGCAGCTCGGGCGCCTCGTCCGGGCCGAGCTGTCCCACCTTGCGGTCACCGATCCCGGTGACCATCAGCGTGAACGCCTGCGCCTCCTCGGCCGGGGAGACCTTGACCAGCTCCAGCCCGCGGTTCTCCGCGTCGTTGATCAGCGCCGCGGCCGGCGCGGACTTCGGCATCACGATGCCGAGCGGGCGCCACTTGGCGCGCAGCTCCAGCAGCCGCGGGATCACCCAGGAGGTGCCGGCCCGGGTGCAGCCGCGCGGGATCTCCACGATGATGCGGCCGTCGCTGGGCCGCTGCCAGGCCACCGCGATGGCGGCCGCGGACAGGTCCGGGGTGACGTCGACTGCGAAGCACACCGGGGTGACGGTGCCGCCGCTGATCTCGGTCTCGCAGGCGTCCCACTGCTCGGCGCTGACCGCGCCCCAGTCCTCGTCATCGGCGGGCCATTCGCCGGCGCCGAGGCGCTCCACGTCGAAAGTGTCCGGGGGCATCCCGGCCATCTCCCGGGCGACGTGCTCGGCGGTGATCCGGATGCCCAGCGCCGGGTTGGCTTTCGCCCACGAGGCGGGGTCGTCGCGGTCGTCGTGCTCGGCGCAGGTGATGAAGCGGTTGGTGCGCCGTCCGTGCCGCTCGTCCCGCGGGCACAGCGCGGTGTGCGGGCGGATGGACCACTCGAAATAGGCCAGCGACGGGTCCCCGCCGCGGATCCCGCGGCGGCGGATCATCGCCAGCTGGGTGGAGTCCGGGTAGCCGGCCGAGGCCAGGTACCACAGCTGCGGGTTCGGCACCGCCGACATGGTGGGCATCGACGCGCCCACCTGGTCGGCGGACAAGATCATCGCCTCATCCCAGACCAGGCAGTCGGCGGTGAAACTTCGCCCGGAGCCGCGGCTGCGGGCCAGGAACCGCAGCCGCGGGGCGACGCTCTTGCGGACCCGTTTCGCGCCGGGGCCGAAGATCAGCGCGGGCGAGGCGCGCAGCAGCACCGCTTCCTCGCCGTGCGAGGTGATGATGGACTTGACCCGGCGGTTCATCGATTCGGTGGACCGGATCCGGTCCTGGATCCGCAGGAAATGCTCGTTGGACGCCTTGAACTCGTGCGCGGTGTGGATGATCAGCGGCTCGGACAGCACGAACAGGCCGAACAGCTCACGGACCTCCACGGTGGCGTTCTTGCCGTTCTGCCGCGAGATGATCTCGGCCACCTCGAACGCGGTCCAGGTGCCGTCGGCCTTGGTGCCCAGCGCCTGGGTCAGCACCCAGGACTGCCAGTCATCCAGCTCGAAGTTCACCGACCGGGCGAAGTCGACCGCCTCGGCGCCGGCTTCGACGGAAAAATGCGGCGGGACCGAGCACAGCCGGGGCCGCTGGATCCCGCGCAGCGGCGTCTCGGTCAGCGCGGGTGCGGTCATTGATCCCCGTCGGCGTCCTGCCAGAAGTGACTGTTCGGGCACTCATAATAGGGCTGCCCGGTCTTGTCGTCCTGGGTGGTCACGGTGGGAGGCAGGCCGCAGACCGGGCATGCGGACATCAGGTTCCTCCTGCCAGCCGCTGCTCGCGGCGCTTGCGCAGCTCGTCGATCTCGTCGCCGTGCCCGGCGGGCGGGCAGATGTCGCGCAGGTAGGACGAGCACTGGCGCAGCTCGCGGAGCACCACGGCCAGGTCACGGGCCGGCAGCTCGGCGGAGTCGGCCTGCGCGGCCAGGATCAGCATGGCCCGGGCAAC
>Ga0070714_100002521_pt1 | contig 13502 bp, 10 predicted proteins | sample LARL83metaG_FD_65450 | JGI IMG/M metagenome (GOLD analysis project Ga0070714, IMG submission 65450) | Corn, switchgrass and miscanthus rhizosphere microbial communities from Kellogg Biological Station, Michigan, USA - LAR L8-3 metaG | ecosystem: Host-associated > Plants > Roots > Rhizosphere ...
CGTTGCACCGATCGCCTAAAGCGCGCTGATCGCGGCCACGCCTTCGACGAGCTTAAGCGTGCTTCGCTGCTTCGGCGTGGCGTCGATCCCTTGCGGGAGCACGAATTCGACCTCCCGCTTGATCTCCTCGATGCGGAGAACCAGGCGGAATTGCCCCTCTCCTCCCCGGCTCCCGACCTGTTGGGCAAGCGGCGCCAGCGCCCTTGTGCCGTCGAGATAAATCTTCATGCCGGCGTGGCAGGCCTCGGCAGCCTTGTCGAGCGAAGCAAGCTTCTGCACGCGCACCTTGACGCTTTCACCGTCGGCCTCAGCCTCGACCTCGAGTAGCACAGCCGTACCTGGCTCCAGCAACGCGCGCGAGGCGGCAAGCGCCTCCGAAAACACAACAGCCTCGAATTGGCCGGTCGGATCCGAGAAGGCGACGAAGGCATAGGCATTCCCGTTCTTGCCTTTGCGCTCCCGCGAATAGAGCACCGTGCCGGCGAGCGTGCCTACTACGCGGCGCATCCGGGCTTTTGTTGCAAACTCGATCCACGGCTCGGCGCCAAGGGCTTCCAGCGCGTCCTTATAGTCGTCGAGCGGATGGCCAGTGAGGAAGAAACCGACCGCCTCGAACTCTTTGCTGAGCCGGTCCGTCGGAATCCAGGGTTTAGCGGGACGAAGCTCGATGGCCGCAGGAGCATGATGAGCCCCGCTGAAGAGGTCGTTCTGACCCTCGGCGATCGTCTCCATCGTGCGGTTGCCGGCTGCAATCATGCGGTCGACATTGGCGAAGGCGGTGGCACGGTCGACCCCGAGCTCGTCGAGGGCACCAGCCGCGGCGAGTGTCTCGAGGGCGCGCTTGTTGACGAAGCGCGGATTGATGCGTCGTGCGAAATCCGAGACATCGCGGAATGGCCCCTTGGTCTTGCGCTCCTCGCAAATATGCTCGACCGCATGGCGGCCGACATTCTTCAGCGCGGCAAGCGAATAGCGGATGGCGTCGGCGCTCGGCATGAAGCCGACTTCGGAGTGGTTCACTGAGGGCGGGTCGACGCGAAGCCCGAGACGCCGCGCTTCTTGGGCGAAGCTGTTGAGCTTGTCGGCATTCCCGATATCGAGCGTCATTGACGCGGCGATAAACTCCGTCGGATAGTTCGCTTTGAGGTAGGCCGTCTGGTACGCGATCAGCGCGTAAGCCGCGGCGTGCGATTTGTTGAAGCCGTAGCCAGCAAACTTGGCCACCAGCTCGAAGATATACTCGGCACGGGCCCGATCGACGCCGTTCCCGACCGCGCCCTCGACGAAGCGCGTTTTCTGCGCCGCCATTTCCTTCTTGATCTTCTTGCCCATGGCACGGCGGAGCAGATCAGCCTCACCGAGCGAAAAGCCGGAGAGGACCTGCGCGATCTGCATCACCTGCTCCTGGTAGATGATGACGCCGTAAGTCTCTTTCAGGATCGGCTCGATCATGGGATGGAGAGACTCGATTCTCTCGCGCCCATGCTTCCGGTTCACGTAGGAATCGATGTTGTCCATTGGTCCCGGGCGATAGAGCGCGACGATAGCGATGATGTCCTCGAAGCGATCAGGCTTTAGCTTGCGCAGCGCATCGCGCATGCCCTGACCTTCGAGCTGGAACACGCCAACCGTGTCGCCGCGTTGGAGCAGCGCATAGGCTGCCGGATCGTCGAGGTGAAGCTTGGCCGGGTCAAGCTCGATCCCGCGGCGCGCAATCAGTTCTCGCGCCGTCTCGATGACCGTCAGCGTCTTCAAGCCGAGGAAGTCGAACTTCACGAGGCCTGCGGCCTCGGCCCACTTCATGCTGAATTGCGTTGCGGGCAGTTGTGCGCGCGCATCGCGATAGAGCGGCACGAGCTCGATCAACGGCCGGTCGGCGATGACCACGCCGGCGGCATGGGTCGAGGCGTGGCGATAGAGTCCTTCAAGCCTTTGACCGATATCAAGCAATTTGGCCACGATCGGCTCGGCGTCTCGCGCTTCCTGGAGCCGTGGCTCGGCAGCGATGGCTTGAGGAAGCGTGATCGGGTTGGCAGGGTTCAGCGGCACGAGCTTGCACAGGCGGTCGACCTGCCCGTAGGGCATCTGCAAGACGCGGCCCACATCGCGCAGGACGGCGCGTGCCTGAAGCTTGCCGAAGGTGATGATGTGCGCCACGCGCTCGGCGCCGTAGCGCTCGCGCACATAGGCGATCACCTCGTCGCGTCGGTCCTGGCAAAAGTCGATGTCGAAATCCGGCATCGATACGCGCTCGGGATTGAGGAAGCGCTCGAACAGGAGCCCAAAGCGGATCGGATCGAGGTCGGTAATGGTGAGCGTGTAGGCGACAAGCGAGCCAGCGCCTGAACCGCGGCCTGGCCCAACGGGGATTCCTTGCGCCTTGGTCCATTTGATGAAATCGGCGACGATCAGGAAATAGCCCTGATAGTTCATGCCGGTGATGACATCCAGCTCGAAGGCGAGCCGCTCGGCATACGCACCAACGTCGTACCCCGGCGTCAATCCGTGCTGGGCGATCCGCTCCTTGAGGCCAGCCTCGGATTGGCGTCTCAGCTCGGCGGCCTCGGTTTCCGCGAGCGCGGTGGTTGCGGCGCCTCCCGTCAAGAAGGGCGGAAGGATGGGCATGCGCTCTTCGGGGCGGAAAGCGCAGCGCCGCGCGACCTCAATCGTGTTGTCGAGCGCCTCGGGCAGATCAGCGAACAGCCTCCGCATCTCTGCCGCAGTCTTGAAGTAATGCTCGGGGCTCAGGCGGCGCCGGTCATCGACCGCGACATAGCTTCCTTCTGCGATGCAGAGCAGCGCGTCATGCGCCTCGAAGTCCTCCTGAGTCGCGAAGTACGGCTCGTTGGTGGCGACGATCGGGACGTCGAGGTCGTAGGCAAGATTGAGGAGCTGTGACTCGACCGCTCTTTCCTGCGGCAGGTTGTGGCGTTGCAGCTCGACATACAGCCGATCGCCGAACAGCGCCTTCAAAGTCTCGAGCCGCGAGCGCCCTAACTCTGGATTGCCCTCACCTAGCGGCAGGTCGATGACGCCCTCGGGTCCACCGGTGAGCGCGATCAGACCCTCGGCGCGAGCTGCTAGCTCGGCGATCGACGTGACCACTTCACCGGTCTCCGCTGCCGCGAAATATGCGTCGCTAGAGAGACGCATGAGATTGGCGTAGCCATTCGCGTCCTTGGCGAGCAGCGCAATGCGACCTTCAATGCTTGGACCGCGTTGCTCCGCGCCCAGCGTGGTCTGACTCTCTGTTGCAAAGGTTAAAGACAGCGTCACGCCGATGATCGGCTGGACTCCGACCTCTGCCATCGCTTCGGAGAACTCAAGAGCGCCGAACAGATTGTTCGAATCGGTAAGAGCAAGCGCCGGCGTCTCGTCGGCTCTGGCGAGCACTGCGAGCTTCTGAATGGTGAGAGCACCTTCGAGTAAGGAGTAGGCTGAGTGCACCCGGAGGTGCACAAAGGGCTCAATCCGATCTACCATTTTCCAATCGATTCAAGGGTTCCAACCAGCGCTTACGGTCAGGGGATTCGCCGTTTCGCTATGAAAAAAAGACTGAGATATCCAAGCTTTTCACGGAGTATGTTCGTATTTTGTTCCAAGGGCAAGGGCAAGGGCTCCGTGCGCACTACCCTTCGGCCACCTTCGCCACCACGACTTCCTCTTCGAGGAGAATGCCATCCATCAGCCTAAGGGTGCGGTCCATGCGGGCGGCAAGATCGAGATTGTGAGTCGCCACTACCGCGGCAACCCCCGACTGGCGCACGAGCTTGAGAAGCTGTTCGAAAACGCGCTCTGCGGTATGTGGGTCGAGATTGCCGGTCGGCTCATCGGCTAGAAGGACCTTGGGATCATTGGCGACCGCGCGGGCAATCGCCACGCGCTGCTGCTCACCGCCTGAGAGCTGTGCAGGCCTGTGATCCCAACGCTCCTCGAGCCCAAGCGACTTCAACAGCTCCTTGCCCCGCGTTTCTGCCTCCTCGCCGCTCGAGCCGAGAATGAGCTGAGGGAGGACCACATTCTCTAGCCCCGAGAACTCCGGAAGCAGATGGTGAAACTGATAGACGAAACCGACCTCCATGCGGCGCATGCGAGTCTGCTCTTTGTCCGGCAGGCTGCCGCAATCAATGCCATTGATCACGACCGAGCCCTGGTCGGGTCGCTCGAGCAGCCCAGCGATATGCAGCAGAGTGGATTTGCCGGCTCCCGAGGGACCCAGTAGCGCAACAGTCTCTCCCGGATAGAAGGAGGCGGAGGTTCCTTTCAGGACCTCGATGCGGCGGTTGCCTTGCGTGTAGGAACGCTCGAGTCGCTCAAGGCGAAGCACCGGCGATGATCTCGGGCTATCCACGGCCGGGCCTACTCGTAACGCAACGCTTCGACCGGATCAAGGCGAGAGGCACGCCACGACGGATAGAGCGTGGCGAGTATCGAGAGAGCAAGCGCCATCACTACGACCGATACCGTCTCGCCCGTGTCCATCTCGGCCGGCAATTGCGATAAGTAATAGAGCTCGGGCGCGAATAGGTCAGTGTCGGTGATCCAGCCGATGAGCTCGCGCAACCGCTCGATGTTGAGGCAGACAAGCACGCCGAACAGAAAACCCGCGAGCGTGCCGACGATGCCGATGCTCGCGCCGGTAATGAAGAAGATGCGCATCACCGCGCCTCGCGTCGCGCCCATGGTGCGCAAAATGGCGATGTCGTGGCCCTTGTCCTTCACCAACATGATGAGGCCCGACACGATATTGAGCGCAGCGACCAGGACTATCAAGGCGAGGATTAGGAACATGACATTGCGCTCGACTTGGAGCGCGGTGAAGAACGTCGCGTTCCGCTGCCGCCAATCGCTGATATAGATGCTCGGTCCTCCGGCGGTGACGATCTGCGGTGTGAGCGCGCCGACCTCATCGGGTGAATCGAGCACCACTTCTAGCACCGTGACGCTGTCCGGCTGATTGAAGTAAAGCTGCGCCTCGTTAAGCGGCATGAACAGGATGCTTGAATCATATTCCGACATGCCGATCTCGAAGATCGCCGCCACTGGGTAGCGCTTGACCCGCGGCGCTGTGCCGAGAGCCGTCGAGGCGCCGCGCGGCGTGAGCAGGGACACTTGATCCCCGACTTTCACATTGAGCTCGTTGGCGAGGCGGCTTCCGAGTGCGAGGCCGGGCTTCTGATCGAATCCGTCGAGGGTGCCGAAGCGAATATTGCCTGAGACCGCCTTGAGCTCCTTGAGGTCGGCCTCTCTTAGGCCGCGCACCAAGGCGCCGCTCGAACTCTGTGGGGTCGAGATCATCACCTGCCCTTCGACCAGAGGAAGCGCGTATTTCACGCCAGGCACTTTGCGGACACGGTTCGCCACTTGGTCGAAATCAGAGAAGTCCGAGAGGCTGTGCACCACGACATGGCCGTTAAGCCCGAGCATCTTGTTGAACAGCTCTTGGCGGAAGCCGTTCATTACCGCCATCACGATGATGAGCGTGGCAACGCCAAGCGTGATGCCAAGAAAAGAGAAGCCTGCGATGACCGAGATGAAGCCCTCTTTGCGGCGGGCACGCAGGTAGCGTAGCGCCACTAGCCATTCGAACGGTGCGAACGCGCGCGTGCTCGCTTCCCCCTTCATGCAGCTTCCTTCCTCGCCTCACTCGCCGAGATCACGAGGCGATTCAAGGCCGACTCGAAGGTAAGACTATGGCGAGCCCCTGTCGCTCGCTGCTTGAGCTCCACCTCGCCGGTAGCCAGGCCTTTCGGCCCAGCAATGATTTGCCAGGGAAGCCCGATAAGGTCCATGGCGGCGAATTTCGCGCCTGCCCTGTCGTCGCGGTCATCGTAGAGCACGCTCAAGTCGGCCGTTTGCAGCTTGGCATAGATGTCCTCGCACGCAGCGTTTGTCGTAGCATCGCTAACCTTGAGGTTGATCAGGCCGACATCAAAAGGTGCGACCGACTGCGGCCAGATAATGCCTGCGTGATCATGCGAGGCCTCGATGATGGCGCCGACCAAGCGCGACACACCGATCCCATAGGATCCCATCTCGACGGTAACGAGCTCGCCGTCAGGGCCTTGCACCCTACATCCCATGGGCTCCGAATATTTCGTGCCAAAGAAGAAGATGTGTCCGACTTCGATGCCACGGGCCGTAACGCGGTCCTTCTCAGGCACTTCCTTGGCGAAACGTGCGGCATCGTGCTTCTCGGAGGTCGCGGCGTATTTGCCGGTCCACGATTTGATCAAAGGCGTGAGGTCGGACTCGTAGTCGAAATCGGGACCTGGGGGCTCGGGCTGAAGCAGATCCTTGTGGCAGTAGACTTCGCTCTCGCCGGTGTCGGCAAGAATGATGAACTCATGAGAAAGATCGCCGCCGATCGGCCCGGTCTCGGCCGCCATGGGGATTGACTTGAGCCCCATACGGGAGAAGGTACGCAGATAGGACACGAACATCTTGTTGTAGGACTTGCGCGCCCCTTCGACGGTGAGATCGAAGGAATAGGAGTCCTTCATGAGGAACTCGCGCCCGCGCATGACGCCGAACCGCGGCCTGATCTCGTCGCGGAACTTCCACTGGATGTGGTAGAGAATGCGCGGAAGGTCCTTGTAGGATTTCACTGCGTCGCGAAAAATCGCGGTGATCAGCTCTTCATTGGTCGGGCCGTAGAGCATCTCGCGCTCGTGGCGATCGGTGATGCGCAGCATCTCCTTGCCATAGACCTCATAGCGGCCACTTTCCTTCCAGAGTTCGGCCGACTGAATGGTTGGCATCAAAAGCTCGAGCGCGCCTGCGCGATCCTGTTCCTCGCGCACGATCTGCTCGATCTTGCTCAACACGCGATAGCCGAGCGGCAGCCAAGAATAGATGCCGGCGCTTGCTTGGCGAATGAGGCCGGCTCTTAGCATCAGCCGGTGGGAAATGATCTCGGCTTCCTTCGGGTCGTCGCGGAGGAGAGGCAAGAAATAGCGGCTGAGGCGCATTGGCAGCTTGGTTAGCCGTTAAGGGGCGGACGCGGGGATTGCCGCCCGTTCATGAGCTATGCCTGACGCAAGGAGGCCCCCTCCCCGCGAGCCCCTGGCGGCTAATAGCTTACTTTCCGGACGGGAAGCAATCCTGCGAAAACCACGCCTCTTCGCCCTGGGCATCCAACGCTTCAGAGGGGGCAACAGGAAGTCGGCGCTCGCAAAGAATGGGCCGTGATGAGAATGCCTATTCTGACGGCAAATCAGAGCGATCTCGGCGAGTCGAAAAAATTCCACCGTCGCCGTCGCTTACAGAATGCCCGCTTGTCAAGAGGCAGACCCAGGCATAAATTTGCGGCGGCGTGCCACAATGATGGTGACAATTTGGCGCGGGCGCGCTAGTGTCCGCCCGACAACGTGGGAGAGTTCGGGACCGGTATCGATCTCGCCGTCACGCGTTGAGGTTGGACCAGGTCCAAGTCTTGGGAGGAAGTAACTCCAGGCGCGCCGAACATGCCCTGCATGGGTGCAGCCGCTCTAGCCAACAATCTCGATTGTTTTCATCGACGGGCGAGCCTGCAGGCTAAGAGACAAGGAGTCGCGTACCTGAAGCAAGGTCGATTCGACCTTGCTTTTTTTGCGCCCGGCCATCGGCCGGCTATCCAATCACTGGATGTGCTCGTAGCGTGGAAAGAACGGGATCTGATCGAGCGTGATCACGCGATAGACAATGATCGCATATAGCGCGGCGAAGACGATGCTAGATACCACAGTCGTCGCGACCATTTTCGGAAGCAGATTGGGCAGGTGCGGCGCGCTCTCTGCCGTGCCCGGTGATGCCTTTTCGCCCGCCTCCTCGGAGGTCCGCACGCCGATCGGCAACATGGCGAACAGTACGGTCCACCAGATCACGACGTAAATCGCTACGCCGAAGGCAAGGGTCACTCTTACGCCTCCTCAAGCTCAACTAGGGTGCCGCAGAAGTCTTTGGGATGCAGGAACAGCACGGGCTTGCCGTGGGCGCCGATCTTGAGCTCGCCATTACCAAGCACGCGTGCGCCTTCAGCCATCAATCTGTCACGCGCCTCTTTGATGTCTGGCACCTCGTAGCAGAGATGATGGATGCCGCCATTTGGATTGCGCTCGAGGAAGCCGGCGATCGGCGATTTCTCGCCGAGCAGACCGAGGAGCTCGATCTTGGTATTGGGCAGCTCGATGAACACTGTGGTCACGCCGTGCTCGGGCTGATCGACCTCGTCGGAGACTTTGGCTCCGAGCGTGTCGCGATAAACCGCCGTCGCGGCCTTTAAGTCCGGAACGGCGATGGCGACGTGGTTCAGGCGCCCGATCATCGAATAGTCTCCTGAGGCTTTGTTCAGTTGCGCTACTTGAGCCCTATATCACCGTCAAGAGCACGGAGCACACGGGCTTCTTTCCCCAAGCCTGATTGACCGCGGCGCGGACGCTGCGGCGAACCGCCTCGCTCACCAGTGCCTGATCTTTGCGTCTTGACTTGGGGATGCTCTCGATGGTGCCGACCACGGCATCTCGCGCAATTCTCTCGAACGGAACACCTTGCGCGTCGGTCTGAGGCAAACCGGTCAAAGCCACCTCAGGGTCTGCGAGCAGGACGCCCTTTTCCGAAAATACGAGTGAGACTGCAACTGACCCCGCAAAGGAAAGCTTACGCCGCTCGCGTACCTGCCCGTCGTTGGCGCGGGTCAGAACAAGGCCATCGCGGTAGAGACGTCCGACCGGCACATCGTCGATGATCGCCGCAGGACCCGGCAGCAGGCGCACCATCGCGCCATTGCGCGCGCGGACCACCTGGCTAACGCCGAGCTTCTCGGCGAGCCGAGCGTGAGCCTCAAGATGCCGCCCCTCGCCGTGCATCGGGATGGCGATGGCGGGCTTCACCCAACCATAGAGCCGCTCAAGTTCGCCGCGGCGCGGATGGCCCGAGACGTGCACCGGTGCATCAGTGTCGGTAATGACGTCGATCCCCCGGTCGGCGAGGCCGTTCTGCACGCGGGCGACGGCCTTCTCATTGCCCGGAATCGTGCGCGAAGAGAAGATCACCCAATCACCTGGATCGAGGCTGACGTTGGGATGCTCGCCTTGGGCGATACGCGCCATGGCGGCGCGGGGCTCGCCTTGGCTCCCCGTGCACAACGCTACGACGTGCCGGGGTTTAAGGCTCTCGAAGGCTGTCTCCTCGAGGAAAGAAAGATGCGGATCGAGATAGCCAGTGGCTTGAGCTGCCTCGATGACGCGGTACATGGCGCGGCCAACCACTACGAGATCGCGACCAGCTGCGCGAGCAGCGTTTGCTACCGAGCGGATGCGCGCGACGTTCGAAGCAAAGGTGGTAACCGCGACGCGCCCAGGCGCCTGCTTGATGAGCCTATCTAGCGTGACGGCGACATCGGCCTCTGATGGCGAAACCCCGTCACGCACCGCGTTGGTTGAGTCGCAAATCAGCGCGGTCAGACCGTCGCTTCCTAGCGCCTTTAGCCGATCGATGTCGGTCGGCGCGCTGGTCAGCGGATTTTCGTCGAGTTTCCAGTCGCCGGTGTGCAAGGCCGCACCAAGCGGCGTCCTGATGATGACGGCCGACGGCTCTGGGATAGAGTGGGACATGCTGACGAGCTCGACGTCGAAGGGGCCGATGGTGCGGTGCGCACCAAGCGGAATGATCTCTAGGGGAAACCCGTTGACGAGACCTATCTCCGAGAGTTTCGACTTGAGCATCTCGGCGGTGAACGGCGTGGCATAAACCGGGATGCCGCCGAGAGAGGGCCAGAGGTCAACGACGGCGCCGAAATGATCCTCATGGGCGTGCGTGAGCAGGAGACCGGCGATATTGTGCCGCTCCTCCTCGATGAAACGGATGTCTGGGAGGATAAGGTCGACGCCGGGCTCGTACTCGGTGCCGAAAGTGACGCCCATGTCGACGATCAGCCACTGGCGCGCGCCGGCCCGGCCATAACCGTAGAGGTAGAGATTCATGCCGATCTCGCCCACGCCGCCGAGCGGGAGGAAGATGAACTCGGCCCCCTTACCGTCTGATTTTGGAGTCATGTCGGGGTTTCGCGGCCTCACCGCCTGGAGAAGAAGACGTCGCCGGCGAAGATGCGATGTTGGGCGCCGTCAGGCGTCAAAAATCTAAGTGCCCCATCCGCATCAAGGCCACCATAGACTCCCTCGGTCTCTTCGCCGCCGAGCTTCACTGTCAACGGCCGTCCAGTTTGGCCTGCGCGGTCGAGCCAGGCGCGCCTAATGGTGGGGAAGCAGGAGCCTTCACCCCACCGTTTCAGCCAGTCGTCGGTACTTGAGGCAAGCGCTTCGAGCGCGTCGGCAGGCGTGACGGTCATGCCATAGGCGGCCAAGCTCACTGCCGGCTGCGGCAGGCCTTCCGGATGGTTTGCGAGATTGATGCCGGTGCCCATCACTACGATCGACCGATTGTCGCCCATGGCGCCGACATTCTCGAGCAGCATGCCGGCGAGCTTTTCGCCAGAGAGCAGGACATCGTTCGGCCATTTGAGCAGAAGCTCCGAGCGTCCTTCATAGGCGATCAACTTGGCGATAGCGTCATAGGCGATGATGCCGGCAAGGAGCGCGAGCTGCCCGGCAACTTGAAGCGGACAATTCAGCCGGATGAGTAGGCTCGCGAAAAGATTCCCGTGTTGCGAGATCCACTCGCGACCGAACCGGCCGCGGCCTTGCGATTGCCTTGCCGACCAGATCCACAACGGTCCCGGCTCACCTGCGAGCGCGCGGCGGCGAGCCTCGGCATTCGTGGAGTCGACCGTCTCCATCCGGAGCAGCCGGTATCCGCTCGGCAATTTAGGCGACGGAGATGAAAAATACATCAGCTAGAACAATGACTTGGCGGCAGCGCCAGCAAAGGCGACCAATGGCGCGGGATAGACAAAGTAGAGCAGAATGAACAGGCCAGTAATCCCAAGCACTGCGGCAAGCGGCATATCCATCGGCTCGAACCGTTCGGCAGGTGCGTCGAAATACATGATCTTGACGATGCGTAGATAATAGTAGGCACCCACTACGCTCAACAGGACCCCGATGACGGCTAGCGCATAGAGTCCGGCGCGGATGGCGGCGAGGAACACGTAGAACTTGGCGAAGAACCCTGCAAGGGGTGGGATGCCAGCGAGGGAAAAAAGCAGCATCGCCAGCAGGAAGGCCATCAACGGACTGGTGCTCGAAAGACCCGAAAGCTGATCGATATCCTCGACCATGCGGCCGTTGCGGCGCATGGCGAGGATGCAGGCAAAGGTGCCGAGCGTCATGGCGAGATAGATGGCGAGATAGATGATCACGCCTTGCACCCCCTCGGTGGTACCCGCAGCGAGCCCGACCAGCGCATAGCCCATCTGGCCGATCGAGCTATAGGCCATCAGCCGTTTGATGTTGGTTTGGCCTATGGCTGCAAACGAGCCGAGGGCCATTGAGGCGATGGCGAGGAAGGTGACGATCTGCTGCCACTGGGCCGTTACAGCCGGGAAGGCGGTGATCAGGACCCGCACGGTGAGCGCCATGGCGGCAAGCTTGGGGGCGGCGGCGAAGAACGCCGTGACGGGCGTCGGCGCGCCCTCGTAGACATCGGGCGTCCACATATGGAACGGCACGGCGGAGATCTTGAAGGCAAATCCCGCCATCAGGAACACGAGCCCGAAGATGAGCCCGATATTGGCCCCTGACGGCTGCACGGCGGCAGCAATATCGGCAAAGTCGGTCGAGCCGGTGAAGCCATAGACCAGCGACGCGCCGTAGAGCAGCATGCCGGAAGAAAGCGCGCCGAGGACGAAATATTTAAGCCCGGCTTCGCTCGAACGCGCCGAGTCGCGCTGGAATGCGGCGACGACATAGAGCGCCAAGCTTTGCAGCTCGAGACCGACATAAAGCGCGATGAGATCGTTGGCCGAGATCATCATCAGCATGCCGGTGGTTGCGAGCAGCACGAGCACGGGAAACTCGAATTTCACCCCTCCCGCCCCGCGCCAATAATCGATCGACATGAGAAGGGCGACCGCAGCGCCTGCGAGCGTGAGGAGCTTAAGAGCTCTGGCAAATGGATCGACGATGAAGCTGTCGTGGAACAGGGTGGTAGTCCCCTCACGGCCCGCGACGAAGATCCCCGCAAGCACGAGAAGGATGATTGCCAGCCGAAGTATAAGCTCACCACGCTCCCTCCTGGTCGCAACGCCGAGCATCAGCAGGACCATGGAGCCACCACCAAGGATGAGCTCTGGCAGTACCACTTCGAGGTTGAGCGAGCGGAGCATTCGGGAAGCTCCCTATGGCATGAGCGCAAGCCGCGCCTGATCGGCCGCGGTAAGGCTCGCATGGTAACTCTTGATTAGCGCATCGACCGATACGGCCGAGGCATCGAGGATTGGCGCGGGATAAACGCCGAAGAAGATGGTGAGCAGGATCAGCGGTGTCATCACCGCGATCTCGCGCCAGGTAAGGTCTGTGATGAACCTGAGGCTCGCCTTCTCGAGCTTGCTGAAAATGATGCGGCGATAAAGCCAGAGCGCGTAAGACGCGGACAGGATGATTCCGGTGGTGGCGAGGAACGCGACCCAAGTGTTGATGCGGAAGGCGCCGGTCAGGCTCAGGAATTCGCCGATGAAGCCGCTCGTGCCCGGCAGCCCGACGTTAGCGAGGGTGAACACCATGAAGCAGAAGGCGTAGACCGGCATACGGTCGGCGAGTCCGCCGTAAGCCGCGATCTTGCGCGTATGCATGCGGTCATAGATCACCCCAACGCAGATGAATAGTGCGGCAGAGACGATGCCGTGCGATAGCATCTGGAAGATGCCGCCTTGCAGGCCCTGCATGGTGATGGTGAAGAGTCCGATGGTGACGAAGCCCATATGGGCCACCGACGAATAGGCAATGAGCTTCTTCAGATCCTCCTGGGCGAGGCAAACGAGCGAGGTGTAGATGACGGCGATCACCGAGAGCGCGAAGATCAGCGGCGCGAACTCGGCCGAGGCAAGCGGGAACATCGGAATGGAGAAACGCAGGAAGCCGTAGCCGCCCATCTTCAGGAGAATGCCGGCAAGGATCACAGAGCCAGCCGTAGGCGCCTCGACATGGGCGTCTGGCAGCCAGGTGTGCACCGGCCACATCGGAAGCTTCACGGCGAAAGAGGCCAGAAAGGCGAACCACAGCCACGCTTGCATGTGCGGCGGGAAGCTGTGTGCCAACAGTACCGGGATATCGGTCGTCCCCGCCTCCCAATAGATGGCCATGATGGCGAGTAGCATCAGCAGCGAGCCGGTCAGCGTATAGAGGAAGAACTTGAAGCTCGCATAGACGCGGCGCGGGCCGCCCCACACGCCGATGATGAGGAACATCGGAATTAGCCCGCCCTCGAAGAAGAGATAGAACAGCACAAGATCGAGCGAGGTGAACACGCCGAGCATCAGCGTTTCGAGCACGAGGAAGGCAATCATGTATTCCTTCACGCGTTGCGTGATGGCGACCCAGCTCGCAAGAATGCAAAGGGGCAACAGG
>Ga0070714_100002522_pt1 | contig 13501 bp, 10 predicted proteins | sample LARL83metaG_FD_65450 | JGI IMG/M metagenome (GOLD analysis project Ga0070714, IMG submission 65450) | Corn, switchgrass and miscanthus rhizosphere microbial communities from Kellogg Biological Station, Michigan, USA - LAR L8-3 metaG | ecosystem: Host-associated > Plants > Roots > Rhizosphere ...
CCCTTGCGGTTGGTGAGCCCGATCGGGTGGATCGGGGGCAGGTAGATGATGTCGAAGCCGAGCTCGGCGAGCCGGGGGAGCTGGGCCTCGACGCCGCGCAGGCCGCCCCAGGAGCGGGGGAACATCTCATACCAGGCGCCGAAGCGCGCCCGCAGCCGGTCGACCTCGATGGTCAGCGGCTGGTCGAGGGTGACGTTGCCATGGCGCTCCTGCTCGTGCTCGACGGCCAGAGCCAGCTCCTCTCCGAGCGCGACGTCGTGCTGCGCGCTCTCGGGCACGTCGGGATCGGAGAGCTGCTGCACCGCATGCTCCATGAGCTGTCGCCCGGCGGGGTCCCGGGCCCGCTCAGCCGCCGCCTCGAGCAGCACGCGGCCCTCGGACAGCTCGCCGGAGAGGTCGTGCTGGTGCGCGTTGACTTTGCGCTGGAGCTCGTCGCGCCAGGTGCCGAAGACGTCGGTCCACGCCTCGATCGTGTACTGCCAGGAGCCGGCTCGGTCCACCGTGAACTGGCCCGCCCAGCGCACGCCGCCCAGATGCGCGTCGATCCGGCGCATCCCAACCTCCTGCCAGTCCTCGTCGCCGGGACCGCGGTAGCGGATCACGGCGCGGATCAGCTCGTGGCCGTCGCGAAACACGTCGGCCCCGACATCAACGACGTCGCCGACACACCGCTTGGCGGGGTAACGACCGCCATCGACCGCCGGGTGCGGGAACTGGATCACGATCCGCCGCGGCGCCTGCTGTGCCGCCTCCGCAGAGAGTGGGGGCGGTCCCGCGGACGGGCCTGCCTCGGTGCTGTCAGTCCGGGTGCTCACTCGTCTTGGAAGGTATCCATCACACGCCATCGGGTAAACCTCCGCTCGTGAAACGCTCGTGAACCAATGGCCGAGATCGAGCGGGGTCCAGCTGCACATCACCTCGCTTCCCGGGGGGCGGCTCGGCCCCGAGGCGTACCGGTTCGTGGACTGGCTGGCCGCCGCCGGACAGTCGTGGTGGCAGGTGCTGCCGCTGGGTCCGCCCGACCGCTACCGCTCCCCGTACAAGTCCTCGAGCGCCTTCGCCGCGTGGCGCGGTCTCCTGGCCGACCCACGGGCGCCGGTGTCGGCCGGTGAGATTGCCGACTTTCGCGAGCGCCACGAGTACTGGGTCGGCGACTGGGAGCGCTTCGCCGGCCGCGGCGCCGTCGCCGACCAGGTGCGCTTCGATCGCGAATGGGGCGCGCTGCGCGCCTACGCCGCCGACCGCGGCGTGCGGATCCTGGGCGACGTCGCCATCTACGTCTCCCCGGGCGGCTGTGATCACCGATCGCACCCCGAGCTCTTCCGGTCCGGCGTGGTCGCCGGCGCCCCGCCCGACGCGTACTCGCGCAGCGGCCAGCTGTGGGGCAACCCGCTGTATGACTGGCCTGCGCTCCGGCGCCGCCGGTACCGCTGGTGGGTGGAGCGGGTGCGGCGCACGCTCGATCTGTTCGATCTGGCGCGGATCGACCATTTCCGCGGCCTGGTGGCCTACTGGGCCGTGCCGGCGCGCGCGCACACGGCGCGCGGGGGGTCGTGGAAGCGCGGGCCCGGGATAGCGCTGTTCCGGGCCCTGGAGCGCGAGCTCGCCCCCGGCAACCGCGCCTCACTGCCGTTGGTCGCCGAGGACCTCGGGGTCATCACCGAGCCCGTCGAGCGGCTCCGCCGTCAGGTGGGGCTGCCCGGCATGCTCGTCATCCAGTTCGGCATGGACCCCGGCGAGCCGCGCAGCGTCCACCGACTGGCCAACCACACTGCCGACCGGGTCGTCTACACCTCCACCCACGACCAGGACACGGTGCGGGGCTGGCTCGAGTCGCTGGAGGGGCGCCAGCGGGCCTTCGTGGACTCCGAGGTGGCGCGGCTGGGCTTCACCGACCGACGCCGCCCCTGGTGGGGCCTCATCCGCTACGCCTTCGCCTCACCGGCCCAGATCGCCATGATCCAGGCCCAGGACGTGCTGGGGCTGGGCTCCGAGGCGCGGATGAACGCGCCGGGGAGCGCGGGGGGAAGCTGGCGGTGGGAGATGCGCAGGGGCGCTTTGACGAAGGCGTTGGCGCAGCGGCTGCGCGAGGCCAGCGAGGAGTCCGGGCGGCTTTCTGCTGGCTGACGCGCAGCGGCGCTGAGTCCTCAGATGCGCCCCGAGCGGCGCAGGCGGCGCAGCATCACCACCGCTCGCGCCCGCAGCTTGAGGTCCCGATAGACGTAGGTCATGTCGCCGCGCAGGCGCCCGAGCCGCGTCGTCTCGTATCTGATCAACGATGAGGGGGCGACCACGGGGGTCAGGCCGTCGGCCTCCAGCACGGCCAGCGCGCGCTCGGCGATCGCGATCTGGCCGAAGGCGGTGGGGTGGACCCGGTCGGCCATCACGTGGTTGCGCGCGCCGAAGGTCCTGAGATCGACGACGAGCGCGCCGACGCGGCCGGCGGTCGCGCGGACGATCGCGTTGAGATCGGCCACCTTGGGGCCGGCCGGCGGGAGCCCGAGACCCAGCGGGGCGGTGAGCGTGAGGACCCGGTCACAGCGGTCGCTCATGAAGCGCAGGGCGGGTTCGAAGTCGGCGGCAAACGCGCCGGCGTCCCAGTCGAGCCCGCGCACGTCGTTGACGCCGATGTAGAGGCAGCCCACGTCATAGCGGGCGTCGGGCAGGACCGAGCGCGCAGCGAACGCGGGGATCTGCTGGTGCAGGACATCGCCGACGTTCGCGCCGTCGGTGGCATAGCTCGTGTATGCCAGTCCCAACGACCGCGCGGTCCACTGCGCCCAGGACTGCAGCGCCACGCCCCACTGCAGCTCGCCGCCGCCGTTGGTGATCGAGTCGCCGAAGGCCAGGACGCCGAGGTTCATCGGCCGGGACAGTACGGCAGTGGCGAAATCCGCTATTTCTGACCGCCGTCCCTCAAGGAGCGCGGCGTTGCGCCGATGGTCTCGTGAAATCACTGTTGTTGAGGGGCGTCTCAGGCGTCGGAAGGGTGGAGTCATGCGCTTGTTGAGGGACCTGTCGGTGCGGGGCAAGTTGCTGGGTGGCTTTGGCGCGGTGCTCGCGCTCACCGCCATCCTGGGCGTCGTGCTGCTGACGGAGATGGGCACGGTGCACAGCGGTGGCGCGGTGATGGGCAGCGAGGATGTGCCGAGCATCGAGTCCATCGGCGCGATCGCGCGCAACGCGACGGACCTTCGCCGCGCCCAGCTGAAGATCGTCCTCGCCGGTGGCGGCGCGGGGACCGCGCAGGCGATCAGCGACGTGGCCAGCGACACCGCGGGGTTGGAGTCGACGTTCAAGACCTACGCTGCTCATTACGTCTCTGACGCCGCCGACGGCCGCTTCCTTCACACCGCTCAGGCCCAGTGGGCTTCGCTCAAGAGCCAGACCGCGCGACTCCAGTCCCTCGCCCGCGGAAAGGCCAACGCAACGGCCGACGCGCTGATCACCGCGAGCCTGCCGGCGTTCAAGAGCCTCTCCAAGACCCTCACCGCCTGGACGCAGTACAACGATGCGCTCGTCAAGCGGACGCTCAACGCCAACGCCTCGACCTTCAACCGCGCGCGTACCCTGGGCATCGCGCTGATCGCGCTGTCGGTTCTCCTGGGTCTCGGCATCGCGTTCGTGGTGTCGCGCTCGATCAAGCAGCGCATTGATGTGGTCCTCGACCGGCTGAAGATGCTGCAGGAAAAGTGCATGACCTACGTCCGCGACGGCCTGGAGGCCCTCGCCGAGGGCGACCTCACGCGCGAGTACGAGCCGGTCACGCCACTGATCGACAATCCGTCCAAGGACGAGATCGGCCAGGTTGCGACGGCGGTCAACGAGGTGCGCGAGCGGACGGTCGCCGCACTGCTGGCCTTCAACAAGACCTCCGAGCGGCTGCGAGAGGTGATCGGCCACGTCGCCGCGACCGCCGGCAGCGTGGGAAGCTCGTCGCACGAGATGGCCGCGACCTCCGAGCAGGCGGGCAAGGCCACCGGTGAGATCGCGGAGGCCGTGGGCGACGTGGCCCAGGGCGCCGAGCGGCAGGTCCGGATGATCGAGGAGGCGCGGCGCTCCGCCGAGGAGGTCGCGCAGGCGGTCGCCTCGTCCGCCGAGAACGCCCACCAGACCGCGGAGGTGGCTCACGAGGCCCGCCAGGCGGCGGCCGAGGGCGTGACCGCCGCCGCGCAGGCCAATGAGGCCATGTCCTCGGTGCGCGACTCCTCGGTCGCGGCTACCGGCGCCATCGGTGAGCTGGCCGCGAAGTCCGAGCAGATTGGCGCGATCGTGGAGACCATTACCGGGATCGCCGAGCAGACCAACCTGCTGGCGCTCAACGCCGCCATCGAGGCCGCGCGCGCCGGCGAGCAGGGCCGTGGGTTCGCCGTCGTGGCGGAGGAGGTCCGCAAGCTGGCCGAGGAGTCCCAGCACGCCGCCGAGGAGATCTCCTCACTGATCGGCGCGATGCAGGCCGAGACGCAGAAGGCTGTCTCGGTGGTTGAGGACGGCGCTCAGCGCACTCAGGACGGGGCGGCCGTGGTCGAGCAGACGCGCGAGGCATTCGTGCGGATCGGCGCCGCGGTGGAGGACATGACCGGGCGGATCGAGCAGATCGCCGCGGTCTCCGAGCAGATCGCCGCCAGCGCGAGCAGCATGCAGGAGAGCATCGGCGAGGTCGCCGCGGTGGCCGAGCAGTCGTCGGCGTCCACCGAGGAGGTCTCCGCCTCGACCGAGGAGACGTCCGCCTCGGCGCAGGAGATCGCCGCCTCGGCGCAGCAGCTCTCGGGCAACGCCGAGGAGCTCAACCGCCTCGTCGCCCAGTTCAAGGTCCAGGACTGATGCAGTACCGCACACGGTCGCGGCCCTGCCTGGCCGCGACCGTGTCGCGCGGGACGGCGCCGCGCCGGTAGGTGCGCGCCACGAGCGGTGAGGGCGCGCTCATCGCCGCAGATGTTCAATACTGCCTCGTTTGGAGCAGCACGCCGCCACCCAGCACAACGGTCAGGGCGACATCCTGGCCGCCGCAGAGGACCTGTCTGAGCGCATCCCGGATGCGCTGGCGCCACTTGCCCGCATCGCCTACAACTACCGGTGGGCGTGGACGCCCGGCGGCCCTGAGCTGTTCCGCGCCGTCGACTCCGAGCGCTTCGACCTGTGCATGCGCAACCCCGTCCGGTTGCTGCAGGAGTCCCCGGCCCGGGTCCTGAACCGCGCCGCGCAGGATCGCGATCTGGTGGCGCGGGCCAAGGGGCTGGAGGCCGCGATCGCCGCCGATCTGGAGCGGCCGCATGGTGGGGCGCCGCTTGACCCCGCGCATCCCGTGGGCTTTCTGTGCGCCGAGTACGGGGTGCACGTCTCGCTCCCGGTCTACTCCGGCGGGCTCGGCGCGCTGGCCGGTGATCTGCTCAAAGAGGCCTCCGACAGGGCGATCCCGCTGGTCGCCGTCGGGCTGATGTATCGCAAGGGCTACTTCCGCCAGCGGATCGACGCCTCCGGCTGGCAACACGAGTACTGGATCGACACCGACCCCGATCGTCTTCCCGCCGCCCTGGTCACCGGTCCCGACGGATCGTCGCTGACGGTCACCGTCCCCATCGGCGACAACGACGTCGTGGCGCGCATCTGGCGCGTGGACGTCGGCCGGGTGCCGCTGTTCCTGCTCGACACCGACTGCGCCGCCAACGGTCCCATCGACCGCTGGATCACCGGCCGTCTCTACGACGGCGATCCGCAGACCCGGCTGGCGCAGTACTCGCTGCTCGGCGTCGGCGGGGTCCGGGCCCTGCGCGCGCTGGGCTATGAGCCCGGCGTCATCCACCTCAACGAGGGCCACGCCGCGCTCGCCCCGCTGGAGCTGGCTCGCGGCTACCGCGCCGACGAGGGGCTGTCGCAGTCCGACGCCCTGGATCGTGCCCGCAGCCGGACGGTATTCACCACGCACACGCCGGTGCCGGCCGGCAACGACTCCTACCCGGCGGGGGAGATCGAGGACGCCGTCGCTCGCCTGGCCGGCGAGCTGGGCTTCTCCACCGAGGACCTGCTCGCCCTGGGGCATGACGTCGGCGCCGACGCCCGGGCCCCGTTCGGCGTCACCCAGGCGGCATTGCGCATGAGCCGCGCGGCCAACGCGGTGAGCCGCCGCCACGGCGAGGTGGCGCGCGAGATGTGGCAGACGCTGTGGCCCGACCGCTCCCTGGAGGAGGTCCCGATCGGCCACGTCACCAACGGGGTGCACGTGCCCACCTGGATCGGCCGGCCCATGCGCGAGCTGCTCGATCGCCACCTGGCCGACGACTGGTGCGAGCGCGCCACCGACCCTGAGGTGTGGGCCGGCGTGGACGAGATTCCCACCACGGAGCTGTGGGAGGCGCGACGGCGCCAGCGCGCCGAGCTCGTCGCCTTCGTGCGCGGGCGCAGCGTCGCCGACCGGCTGGTGCGCGGGGACCTGCGCGGCTATGTCGACGCCGCCGCCCGCGCCTTCGACCCCGACGTGCTGACGATCGGCTTCGCCCGGCGCGTGGCCACCTACAAGCGGCTGGAGATCCTCACCCGCGACCCCGAGTGGACGCTGCGACTGCTCGACGGCGACCGGCCGGTGCAAGTGGTGCTGGCCGGCAAGGCCCACCCCCGCGACGAGGAGGCCAAGCGCACGCTGCAGGCGGTGTTCGGCCTCAAGGCGGCTCGGGTGGTGGGCGAGCGCGTCGTCTTTCTGGACGACTATGACCTCGCCTCCGGTCAGGCCCTGGTGCGCGGGTGCGACGTGTGGCTCAACCTGCCCCGGCCGCCCCTCGAGGCCAGCGGGACCAGCGGGATGAAGAATGTGTTCAACGGCGGTCTTCAGCTCAGCGTGCTCGACGGGTGGTGGGCCGAGGCCCACGACGGCACCAACGGCTGGGGGATCTCCGGCGAGGTCGACCACGACCACCACGCCCAGGACGAACGCGACGCCGCCGCCTTCCACCATCTGCTCGACGACCAGGTGCTGCCCGCGTTCTATGACCGCGACAACGCCGGGCCGCCGGCCCGCTGGATCGAGCTCATGCGGGCGTCGTTGCGCACGCTGGGGCCGATGTTCTGCGCCAGCCGGATGCTGGCCCAGTACGTCGAGGGCCCCTACCGCGGCTGACCCTCTCGCGCCCGCGCGGCGGCGGCACCCAGATCGTCTGGACGCGGGTGATGACTATTGGACCTCTGAGAGCGGCCGGGGGCCGTGGCCGACGTACTTCGCGGTCGGGCGGATGAGCCGGCCCTCGCGCTTCTGCTCCATGATGTGAGCCGACCAGCCGGCGGTGCGGGCGCACGTGAACATCGGCGTGAACAGCTCGCTCGGGACCTCGGCGAAGTCGAGCACCACCGCCGACCAGAACTCGACGTTGGTGGCCAGCACGCGGTCGGGCCGGCGGGCCTTGAGCTCGGCCAGGGCCGCGGTCTCCAGGGCCTCGGCGACCTCGACGCGGGGCGCCCCGATCTCCTTGGCGGTGCGGCGCAGCACGCGGGCGCGGGGATCCTCGGCGCGGTAGACGCGATGGCCGAAGCCCATGAGGCGCTCGCCGCGGTCGAGCACGTCCTTGACGTACTGGTCCGCGTCCCCGGAGGCGGCAACGTCGTCGAGCATCTTGAGCACGCGCGAGGGCGCGCCGCCGTGCAGCGGGCCGGAGAGAGCGCCGACCGCCGCGCTGAGCGCCGCCGCGACGTCGGCGCCGGTGGAGGCGACGACACGGGCCGTGAAGGTGGAGGCGTTCATGCCGTGCTCGGCCGCCGAGTTCCAGTAGGCGTCGATCGCCCTGACGTGTCTGGGGTCGGCCTCGCCACGCCAGCGGATGAGAAAGCGCTCGGGGATTGACGTCGCCTTGTCGATCTCGCGCTGCGAGACCGGCGGACGGCCCATGCCGCGCGCGGACTGGGCCACGAAGGACAGCGCCATCACCGACGCGCGGGCCAGGTTGTCGCGCGCCTCCTCGTCGGAGATGTCGATGAGCTGCCGAAAGCCCCACTGCGGACCGAGCATGGCCAGCGCCGACTGCACGTCGACGCGCGGGTCGCCCGAGTGGACGCTGAGCGCGTTGGGCTCGGCGGGCGGCATGCCCGGCAGCAGCGCGTCATCGACGAGCAGCCCCCACACCTGTTCGAAGGGCACCGTGCCGACCAGCTCCTCGATGTCGACGCCCCGGTAGCGCAGCGCGCCACCTTCCCGATCCGGTTCGGCGATCTCGGTGGCGAACGCGACGACGCCCTCGAGTCCAGACTGAACTTCCGCTGTTGCGCTCATAAATGGAGTGGCTCCTGGGGAGGGGGGCTCAGGTGCGCCGAACATTAGTCCTTTGGGTCCGAAGCATCGCTGCCGCGCGCGCGTCGGTAGGGTGGCGCCCCGTGTCGGAATTGCTCATGCGCCCCGCCGTGGAGCTGGCCGCGCTGGTGCGCTCCGGCGAGGTGAGTGCCGTGGAGCTCGTCCAGTCGTCGCTTGACCGGATCGACGCGCTGCAGCCCACCATCAACGCCTTCACCCACGTCGCCCACGAGTCGGCGCTTGAGACGGCGCGGGCGATCTCCGCCGGGGATCCGCGGCCGTTCGCCGGGGTGCCCATCGCCGTCAAGGACAACCGCGCCGTCGACGGGATGCCGCTCACCATGTGCTCAGACCTGTTCGGCGACTACGTGGCGCGCGGCGACGCGTACCTGGTGCGGCGGTTGCGCGATGCCGGGTTCGTCATCGTGGGCAAGACGACGCTGCCCGAGAACGGGATCCTGCCCACCACCGAGTCGCGCCGCTTCGGGCCCACGGCCAACCCGTGGGCGCTTGACCGGACCCCGGGCGGCTCGAGCGGAGGGTCGGCGGCGGCCGTGGCCGCGGGCATGGTCCCGATCGCCCACGGCAACGACGGCGGCGGCTCGATCCGCATCCCGGCGGCCTGCTGCGGGCTGGTCGGGCTCAAGCCCGCGCGCGGGCGCGTCTCGCTCGGGCCCGACGCCGGCCACGGCTTCCTGGTTGCCGACGGCGTGCTGACGCGGACGGTGGCCGACACCGCGGCGGCGCTGGACGTGCTGGCGGGCTATGAGCTCGGCGACGCCACGTGGGCGGCGCCGCCCCCCGGGCCCTATGCCGAGCTCATGCAGCGCGAGCCGATGAGACTGAGAATTGGACTCGTTCTCAATCCGCCGCTCGATGGCGCCGAGCTTGACCCGGTCAACGAAGCGGCCGCGCGTGACGCCGTCGCCCTGCTGGAGTCGATGGGCCACCACGTGGAGGAGTACGAGGCGCCGTGGTCAGGACGCGACCTGCTCTCGGACTTCACCCGCGCCTTCGGTCCGGCGACGGCCATGGCCACGTTCATCGGGGGCCGGATCGCCGGCCGTGAGCCCGCCGAGGACGACGTCGAGCCGCTCACGTGGACGATCTGGGAGCACGCGCGTGACCAGGACACGATCACCCTGCTGGCCGCCCAGGGCAAGCTCGAGCGGATCGCCCGGCGGCTGGTGGCTGACCTGCGGCGCTTCGATGTCGTCGTCACCCCGGGGCTGGGGCGCCGGCCGGTGCCGACCGGCGAGATCCACGGCCGCGGACCGGACCCGTGGGGCAACTACCGGCGCTCGGCCGCCTTCACCCCCTACACGGCGATCGTCAACGTGATGGGCCTGCCGGCGATCATGCTGCCGCTCTACCACGGCCAGGACGGCCTGCCCACCGGCGTGCAGCTCATCGGCCCGCCGGAGCGGGAGGACCTCCTGCTGGCTCTGGCGGGACAGCTGGAGCGGACGCTGCCGTGGGCGGAGCGAGTCCCAGCACTTGGCCCATCGGTCGCGGGCTGACCCCGAGCGCCCGCGCGTCGGCCGTGCCCCGCGCCGAAATGAGCGGGATCTCCAGCAGCTCAGCCTCATCCCGGGTGGCGAACGCGGTCGGCCCGCCGACCAGCTCGACGGTCTGAAGGATCCTCCGGGTGAGCCACAGCGGCACGCTGAGAATGCGGCGACGGCGCCCGAACGAGCGCAGCGCCAGCGCGACGATCTCACGATGGGTGAGCGTCTCGGGGCCGGCGAGCTCGTAGCGGGCGTTGGCGGCCGCGTCGGCGCACGGCCCGCCGGGCAGCGCGGCCATGACGCACGCGGCCACGTCGTCGGCGCTGATCGGCTGAAACTCGGCACGGCCAGAGCCGGGAATCGCCATCACCGGCAGCCAGGACATGCGCTGCAGCAGCCGGAGGTACGGGTCACCCGGCGCGTAGATGATCGAGGGCGCGAACACGGTGTGCTGAAGCGAGGAGGCGGCCACGGCGCTCTCGGCGACCGCCTTGGCCCGCATCAGCCGCCCGCGGCTGCGCGTCGAGGCGCCCAGCGTCGAGAAGAAGACGAAGCGCGTGACCCCGGCGCGCTCCGCGGCCTGCACGAGCCGCCAGGTGGCCACGCCCGACAGCTCCTCGATCGAGCCGTGGGGCTGATCGCGGATGACCGAGGCCAGGTGCACGACGGTGTCCACGCCGCGCAGCGCGTGGCGGAAGGAGAGGTGGTCGCCGAGATCGCCGAGCGCGATCTGCACGCGCACGCGATCAGGCCCCAGCCGCCGCGGATCGCGCACCAGGCAGCGCACCGGGGTGCCCGCGTCGATGAGCGGCCGCAACAGCGCGCGCCCGACGGTTCCGGTGGCACCGGTGAGCAGCAGCACCGCCGGGAGGGTACCCGCCGCCCGCCGGGTCTGTCCGTCGGGGCCTGCGTCCCTAGAATGCGCACTCCCGCCCCGACAACGGCGGCTGCGCACTGACAACTCCAGCAGAGGAATCCGACACACATGGCCTACGTAATCGCCGAGCCCTGCATTGGCACCAAGGACAACTCGTGCGTCGAGGTCTGCCCGGTCGACTGCATCCACCCGACCCCCGACGAGCCCGACTACGACAACGTCGAGATGCTCTACATCGACCCCGAGGAGTGCATCGACTGCGATGCGTGCGTCGAGGCATGCCCCGTCGATGCCTGCTTCGCCGAGGATCAGCTGCCCGACGAGTGGCAGAAGTACATCCAGATCAACGCCAACTACTACAAGAACGGCAGTTGACGGCGCCCCGCGGCGCCTGACGGGGCCGCCGGGGTGCTCAGGCCATCGGTAGCGACATGCCGGCCGGCTTGGGGGCCGCGGCCGGAGCCGGCGCCTGCATGACGGGCAGTTCGACCGGGCTCAGCGCGATGAGCCCGCGGGCGCCGTGGCGCAGCGCCTGGGCGGCCGGGTCATCGGGGTTGGCCATGACCAGCGGCAAGCCCGAATCGGACTGCTCGCGCAGAGGCATCGTCAGCGGCACCTTGGCCAGCAGGGGCACGTCGAGCTGCTCGGCCAGGAGCTGACCGCCGCCCTCACCGAAGATCTGGAAGCGCTCGCCGCCGGGCGTGACGAACCCGGACATGTTCTCGATCACCCCGGCGATCTCCAGCTTGAGCTTGGTGGCCATCTCCGCTGACCGGGCGGCCACCTTCTGGGCCACCGGCTGGGGCGTGGTCACAATCACGAACTTCGCCTGCGGCAGCAGCTGGGCCAGCGTCATCGAGACATCGCCCGTGCCCGGAGGCAGGTCGATGAGCAGGTAGTCGAGCTCGCCCCAGGCGACGTCCTCCAGGAACTGCTGGAGCGCCTTGTGGAGCATGGGGCCGCGCCACACCACGGCGGCGTCCTGTTCGACGAAGAAGCCGATCGACATCACCGAGATGCCCTCGTGTGCGGCGATGGGGATGAGCTTGCGCTCCTCGTTGACCTTGGGGCGCTCCGCGCCGACGCCCAGCATGCGCGGCTGCGAGTAGCCCCACACATCGGCGTCGAGCACGCCCACCTTCTTGCCGTCGCCGGCCAGGGCCGCCGCCAGATTGGCGGTGACGCTGGACTTGCCGACGCCGCCCTTGCCCGAGCCGATGCAGATGACGTTCTTGACCTGGGCCAGCGCCCCCTCGGGCAGGCCGCCGCGACCGAGCTTGCGGCCCAGCGCCGCCTTCTCATCGCCGGAGAGCACGTCGAAGGTGACGTTGACGCCGGTGACGCCGTCGAGCTTGCGAATCGCCTGGCTCACCCCTGTCTCGAAATGGCTGCGAATGGGGCACCCCGGGGTGGTCAGCGACACCATCACGTCCACCACTCCGTTGGCGTGGACGTCGATCGACCGCACCATCTCAAGCTCGACGATGTCGCGCCGCAGCTCGGGGTCGATGACGGATCGGAGGGCTTCTGTGACTTGTTCTGAGGTCGGCATGGATTTCATTCAAGCAGGTCCGGTCGGCCCGCCTGCGGGGTTTGTCCGTCAGGCGACGCCGGGGGCCAGCTGCGCGATGAGGGCGATCACATCGAGGTCGTCATGGAGGAGGTTCTGGCACATCACGCGGTGCACGCCGGCGCCGCGCAGGGCCGCCAGCTGCTCGGCCGCGCGCTCCGTCGTGCCGAAGATCCATCCCTCGGGCGGGTCTGACAGCAGCGCCTCCCCGGTCGAGCCGATTCGCTCGCCCAGGCGGTCGGCGCGATCGCGCAACTCGGCCTCGTCGGCGCCGACGACGAACCCGGTCATGACGCTGAACGGGATCGGGTCGCGCCCCGCCGCCTCGCAGGCGCTGACCACGCTCGCCTTGCGCGTCGAGACGTCCTCCGGCGTGGGAAACGGCGTGTTGTACTCGTCGGCGTAGCGCGCGGCCAGGGCGGCGCTGCGCGGGCCGGCCGAGCCGCCCATGATCAGCGGCGGCCGCGGGCTCTGCACGGGCCGAGGCTGGGCGTCGAGATCCTTGAGCGTGTAGTGCGCGCCGCTGAACGAGAACGGGGCCTCGGTCCAGGCGCCAAGCACGATCTGGAGCTGTTCCTCCAGCACGTCGACGCGGGTCTTGGTGTCGGCGAAGGGGAAGCCGTAGGCCTCGTGCTCGCGCTCGTGCCAGCCGGCGCCGAGGCCGAGCTCCACGCGACCGCCGGAGACGTGGTCGGCGGTGGCCACCATCTTGGCCAGCTCCGAGGGGTGGCGGAAGGTGGCGGGGGAGACCATCGTGCCCAGGCGAACCGTGGTCGTCACCGCGGCCAGGGCGTTGAGCGTGGCCCACGCATCCAGCGAGCCGCGCTCCGGGTGCTGGCCGTCGAGGTTCATGTAGTGGTCGGAGCGAAACAGGGTGGGGATCCCGTGCTGCTCGCACCCCTTGGCCAGGGCGACCCACTGATCCCAACTCACGCCCTCCTGGCCCTCGATCATCAGGCAGAGATCCATCGGCTCACCCCTCTTGCGGTTGTGTGAGAGGGGAGGCTAGTGGTCACTTCCGTAAGTACGGTCGCATCGAGAGGTGCGACCGGTGGATGCCAGGCGAGGACGCAGGACCCGACGTGTAGCCCAGCTACACGAGGGTCCGAGGACAAAGGCTGGCGCCGCCAGGCGCGCCTCGAATGCGACCGTACTTGCGGGAGGGGCCACCGGTTAAAGACCGACGGGGCGCCACATGGTGACGCCCCGGCGGTTGAGGGAGGAGAGGGTGCTTCGTTCGCCGGCGAGGATATGAGGCCGGCGAACCTTTCCCG
>Ga0070714_100002523_pt1 | contig 13500 bp, 9 predicted proteins | sample LARL83metaG_FD_65450 | JGI IMG/M metagenome (GOLD analysis project Ga0070714, IMG submission 65450) | Corn, switchgrass and miscanthus rhizosphere microbial communities from Kellogg Biological Station, Michigan, USA - LAR L8-3 metaG | ecosystem: Host-associated > Plants > Roots > Rhizosphere ...
CGCGGTTCAGCACGACGATCCGGAAGTATCTGTGACTTTACGGCCGCCTTCTTGCGCGCCAGAAGGAACTCACGCCGAGGTAGAGAAAAACAGCGATCACGATGGCGGCAGAGAGGAAACTGCGGTGATCGGGGCCATGCTGCCAATCGGCGCGCGTGCGCCAGAGTACGGGAGCAAAAACAACCACGGGCAGGAGGAAGAAGACCCCGATGACTTCGAGCAGGATTTTGCTGCCCACGGTGCGAAACGGTTTGAAGAAGCCCGAGACACCACGAGTTACACCACGGGTGGCCTGACCGGCGGCGCGGCCGCGAACTACGGGAGAAGAAAGAGAGCCAGCTTGTGCGGGCGGAACCGGAGCCTGCGTGTTTTCGCCCATGATGGCCTGACCGGCCATCCGTCCAGCTACGCGGAGTCCGACGCCCAGAACGCGCCCGATTGATTGAGGTCTCACTTCCGGTATCCATAGGGGCCCCGGCTGGTAGCTGGGTACCCGGATATGATGTTAGCAGTGGCGGACACAGGCCGGCTTCCGGGCATCCAAGGGAGGAATGCCAGTTGCCGGGGGGCCGTCCGCGAAGTAAGGTATATAAATCATTTGCCGCCCCTGCGCCATCCCCGCGCTGGCCGCTGCCGGAGGAGCCCGTGACATCTCGCCTGCGCGAACTGATCCAACAACTTGGAGAAGCAATCCATGAGTCCGTTATCGAGAGCGAACAGATCGCCGGAGTCGTGCAGGATATCCGGAAGCACGGATTTGACGTGTTGCTGATGCTCGAAGCCACAATTGGATTGAACGAAGTGTCGAAGGATGGGGAGAATGCCGAGGGCGTTGAAGGTGAAGCCGGGTCCACGTTCACCAAAAACGACGTAAACTTCCTTCGCTCACTCAGAATTTCGATTGAGGGCGAAGATGACAGCGAGATCCAGACCGGATGAGAGGGCGTAATGCCGGGCGTTGGATCTTCAGCCCAACTGGAGCTCAAAGTTATATTCTCGTGAAATTTGCCGGGGTATCGGAGCCTTTGGCATCGGATCTGTCCACAATATAGAATGGGTCTTGGGCATCAATGTACGACATATTCCCGCTTTCCCACCTTGTTGCCCGGGTTCCAGGAAGCAAAGTAGATGAAGGTGACAGAAGTTAGATAACTCGCAGCACGATTTCTGCGTCTGTACTTTAGTAGCCAGTCGCGTCGAAACCCCGGGGGCCTAGAGTCTTCTCGGGAGCGTCGTAGCCGGTCGCGTAGTTTGGGCTCAGCAAGGATGATCACCAACTGAAATAAGACGAAATTAAAAGATCACGCCGTTCTGCAAGCACATGCAAGTCGTTGGTTGCCCTTAACCGGATCAAGGAAGCTGGGCTAGCGCTAAGAAGCCACAGGGGAGGTGTCTCTGTCGGCGACAGCGCTAAACGGAGAAGATTCAGCTCGTTTGGCCGCTGTGGAAAAAATCTCACCAAGTGAGGATAGCGAAGCTATGCGCAAAAAAGCCGCGATTGCATGCAGCAGCAATGAAAGACATTGGTTCGCGGTGTATACGACGAGCAGGCATGAGAAGCAAGTCGCGCGGCATCTGCATCAGCGGCAAATTGAACATTTTCTCCCCGTTTATCGCACCCAGCATCGGTGGAAGGACGGGTCGCGGGTAGTGCTGGACCTTCCCCTGTTCCCGGGTTATGTGCTGGTGCGGATCCGCGGGAACGATCGCGTTGGAGTTCTCGAAGTTCCCGGGGTTGTTTCGATGGTCGGAACACTGTCGCATCCGGCTCCGCTTCCAGACCTGGAAGTGGAGGCTTTGCGGGCCGGTCTGGATCCTACGCGAGCTGTGCCGCATCCATTACTAACGACAGGACAGCGGGTGCGTATTCGAACCGGCGCCCTGGCTGGAATCGAAGGAATAGTAGTTAGAAGAAAAGGCGGGTATCGGGTGGTACTTACCCTTGACCTGCTGATGCAAAGTATCGCAATAGAAGTTGACGGCGACGACGTGGAGCTATTGGACGCGTCAATCCCGCTGGCGCTGGAAGTTACAGATAAAGAGATAAAACAGCCGCAGCGTTCGCCGCTGTACCAATTGAACTGCCTTGATTCCTACCCTGAATTGACTGTGGGAATTCCTTCCAACGCAATGGCCAGAGCGCGTTGAGAGGATCGACCTAAAAACTACATCGCAAGCCCATGCGCAGGCCATCGCGAATTTTGTCTTTTCTTTAAAGATTCGGATGGGCATGGAATCAAAAAGCGAGGGTATCGCGAATGCAAGGAAGAAATAGTGCTTTAAATATATTGGAAGCTGATGAAGTAGACCTGGGACGAATCTCAAACATCAGCGTATTGCACGAAACCCTTCCGGCGTCTACCTGGAGACGGCCGACACCTTATCTCACGGCTGCGGTTCGACGAGCATTCTCCACACGGTATGGAGTGGTGAAGCGCGCCATCGACATCCTGTTATCGAGCCTTCTCATCCTCTTGTTCTTCCCCGTGATGCTGGCCGTGGCTATCGCCGTGGTCGTGACATCGCCGGGGCCGATCTTCTTTACGCAGGAGAGACTTGGCCGATTCGGCGTGCCGTTTCGCATTATCAAATTTCGATCGATGTTTACGAAAAAGCACAAGGACAACGTACAAGCAATCAACGAGCATCACCCGCACAATGAAGCGGCTTATCCCCTTAACAAGGAGACGCCGGACCCAAGGATCACACCGGTGGGGCGGATTATACGCAGGCTCAGCCTGGACGAGTTGCCGCAGTTGTTCAACGTGCTGAAAGGCGACATGTCGCTGGTGGGACCGAGGCCGATTGTAGAAGCCGAGGTAGCACTGTATGGACAGCATTTCGCATATTACGATCTGTTCCGGCCTGGGATCACCGGCTTGTGGCAGGTTTCAGGACGTAGCGACATCGGTTACGAGCGACGAGTGATGTTCGACCGCGAGTACGCGACGCAGTGGAGCTGCGTTTTGGACTTCAAGATTCTGACGCGGACAATACCCGCGGTTGTGACGATGCGCGGAGCTTATTAGACCCCAGCGCGTGATCGTCCTCCGCAACCTCTGTGAATCGCCGAGGCTGCCGGAGAAAGTAGTTGGAAACCAGGCAGCGGCAAGAATGAGCCGCGCGGGCGCAGAAGAGCACCTGCGCGGCTTTGGGATTTTCAAGACCCGGAAGACAGAAGATGAGCAAGATGACAGGTAAGTGCTTGCGGATATTGTTCGCTTTTTCAGTTGCCCTGACTCTAACCGCAGCGAGAGCACAAGTCGAACCCACGTTTCCGAATCCGAGCGGGACACAGCAGGATTCGACGACCGCGAACTGTGCGAATGGAGATTTGTCGGCTTGTCAATTCGCGACGCCTTCGGCGACGGGCCAGACCAGTGGAGACGGGGTTGGCTTAACTCCTGGATATCCGAGCATGGCTCCCAGTACGCCAGGTTCGCCGTCGCCCATGACGGTGTATCGCGATAATCCCTATGGGATGGATCGCGGCATCGGATCCAGGCAGCATCCTCTTGTGCCCAATAAAGGGCAGCCTCTCACAGAATTCCAGATGCTGGTTGCCGGTTCCATAGGCCGCATTGTGCCGGTTTACGGTACGGATTTCTTCACCGAGGTTCCGGACTCGTTCTCCCCGGTGCAGCGCTTGCCCGTGACTCCCGAATACGTAATCGGCCCGGGCGACGAGTTGCTGATCAGGACCTGGGGGCAGGTGACGCAGAATCTGCACCTCACGGTGGACCGCTCGGGGTCTGTGTATATCCCGCAGGTTGGTGAGTTTCGCGTGGCGGGGCTGCAGTTCAAACAACTGGAAGGATTTCTGAAGGCGCGATTCGACCGGGTTTACCGGAACTACGACCTGAATGTGAACCTGGGGCAGTTGCGATCTATACAGGTGTTTGTAACCGGGGAAGCCCGCAGCCCGGGCAATTACACGATCAGTTCGCTGAGCACGCTGGTCAATGCGGTGTTTGCATGCGGCGGACCGGGGCCGGAAGGATCGCTGCGGCACATACAGCTCAAGCGCAATGGAAAGCTGATCGCAGATTTCGATCTATATGACTTGTTGCTGAAGGGCGACAAATCGAAAGACGTGAATCTCGCCAGCGGCGACGTGCTGTACTTTACACCGATCGGAGCGCAGGTAGCAGTGGTGGGAAGCGTACGTGTGCCCGCGATCTACGAGTTGCGCGATGACGAAACGGTGGCCGAAGCGCTGGCGCTGGCGGGAGGCGCGTCGTCGGTTGCGAATACGCTATCGCTGGAGATTGAGCGGACGAAAAGAGCGGCGGATGGCAGCAGTACGCGGGTAGTGGTGGATGTCGCGATGAATGAATCGGCGCTGTCATCGCGACTGAGGGATGCCGATATTGTGCGCGTGCGGGCCGATGCTCCGAGGTTTTCGATGACGGTGACGCTGCGGGGGAACGTTGCTTCTCCAGGGCGGTTTGCGTGGCGCGAAGGAATGCACGTGAGCGATCTGATTCCGGATAAGGACTCGCTGCTGACGCCTGACTATTGGCTGCGGCGGGAGCAACTGGGCTTACCGGTTGCCGACTTCCAACCGATGCTGCCACCCGTGAAAGCCGGCGGCACCGGCGCCGAACCGGGACAGACGACCCCGCGGTCTTCGTTGCCACGTGACACCCAGACGATCGACAGCGGGCTGTTTCCCGGATTGACGGCCGGCGTTCCGGCGGACCCGGCAGCACCCCAGCAGGGGAACACGGAGCAGTACCAATCGCTGGCTGCTTCAAGCGAGGACGAGACCCAGGGAAAAAATGGAGAGGCGGGGAGAGTTGCTCCGGCGTCAGAGTCGTTACACGAGATGCTCGGTTCGGGGCCTCGCCTGGTGACAACTCCTCATTTCCCAATTCAGACGCAGGTTGTGAGGACATCTCCGGAGATTGACTGGAGCTATGCAGTGGTGGAACGGGTAGACAAAAAGACTCTGGCCCCCCAACTGCTGCCGTTCGATCTTGGCGCGTTGGTGCTGAATCACGACAAGAGCGCAGATATCGAACTGGAGCCGGGAGATGTGATCACGATCTTCTCCGACGCGGACATCCGGGTACCGCGGGCGCAGCAGACGAAGTACGTGCGGCTGGAAGGGGAGTTCGTACACGCAGGTGTTTACAGCGTGCAGCCGGGGGAGACGCTTCAGGAACTGGTCATCCGGGCGGGCGGATTGACGCCGCAGGCCTACCTTTACGGATCGCAGTTCAGCCGGGAAAGCACAAGGCGCGAGCAGCAGCAGCGCCTGGACGAGTATGTTTCGGCCTTGTCCTACCAGATTGAAATCGCGGCATCGAACAGGGCCTCGTCGGTCGTAAGTCCGCAGGAGGCGGCGACGGTGGGAGCGTCGGTTGCGAGCCAGAGAGAACTCGTGAATCGCCTGAGACAGCTGCGCGCAACGGGACGCATCGTTCTGCACATCGACCCGCTCAAATCGGAATTGAGCATGCTTCCCAACATTCCCCTGGAGGATGGGGATCGCTTTATAGTGCCGCCGATTCCATCGACGGTAGGAATTGTGGGCGCAGTATACGATCCAAACTCATTCCTCTATACGGCGCACAAGCGTGTTGGGGATTACATGCGTACCGCCGGGGGTCCGAACCGCAATGCCGACAAGAAGCAGATATTCATCATTCGCGCCGATGGATCTGTCGTGAGCCGGCAGTATCTGGAACACACGCTGTGGACAGGTGACGGATTCGAATCGCAAGTGATTTACCCCGGGGATACGATTGTGGTTCCCGAACACCTGAACAGGACTACGCTGTTGCGCGGACTGACGGACTGGTCCGCCGTATTTTCGCAGTTCGCTTTGGGAGCTGCGGCGATCAATGTCATTCGGTAGATCGAGCCAGGATGACAGCGCCTATTTGGAGTACCGAGATCATGGTGAAAAAGCAGAGCGAAGGAACCATCAAGGAATTGCCTGAAGAAATTGTGTTGCCGCCTGATTCTTCAGTTGAGCAAGAGGATCTGACGTTTCTGGATTTTCTGCTGATCATTACGCGACGGAAGAAGCTGGTGGGAATGGTAATGGCGATCTCGATTGGGATTGCGCTCATTCTGGCTTTTACGTTGCCGCAGGAGTATACGGCGACGGTAATCATTCTTCCGCCGCAAGGGGGCTCATCGGTGAGCACGATGCTGGCGAGCCAACTGGAGGGAATGGGCGGCGCAGTCAGCGGAATGGCCGGCAGCATGCTGGGGATGAAGAATATCAACGATATGTATGTCTCTATGCTGAAGAGTCGTTCAGTAGAGGACGCGGTCATTCAGCGGTACGGGCTGCAATCGGAGTATCGCAAGAAATACCTGACGGAGACGCGCAAGGCGCTGGAGAAGCACACGAAGATCGATGGATCGACGAAGGACGGATTAATCCGCCTGAATTTCACGGATCGCAATTCGAATCGCGCCGCGGAGATCGCAAACGGATATGTGGATCAATTCAGGAACCTGTCGCAGCACCTGGCGATTACAGAAGCGTCGCAGCGCCGCGTGGTTTTCGAAAACCAGCTGGAGAAGACCAAGACCGATCTCGAGAATGCAGACGAAGCCCTCAAGCGCACGCAGCTTGCGACGGGCATGGTGCAGGTGGATGGGCAGGCGCGTGCGATGATAGAGTCTGCCGCGCGTTTGCGGGCGCAGATTGTAGCGAAGGAAGTACAGATTGAAGCGATGCGGTCGTACGCCGGTGATGAAAACCCCGCACTGACGCAAGCGCAAACGGAATTGGAGGGACTTCGAGCGCAGTTCGACAAGATGGTGGGCTCGAAGGGCGGTTCAGCGGATGATGTGTTTCTGCCGAAGGGAGCGGTGCCGGAGGCGGGACTCGAATATATCCGCAGGCTGCGCGATGTGAAGTATTACGAAGCGATTTTCGAGGTCTTGGCGAAGCAACTGGAGCTGGCCAAGCTTGATGAGGCAAGAGAGGGTGCCTTCATTCAGGTTGTGGATCCGGCGGTGCCGCCTGAACAGAAGTCGTTCCCCAAGAGGGGGATGTTGACAATCGCGGGCGTTGCGGTCGGCTTCACATTCGGAATCATGCTGGCGCTATTGCAGGGCGGCCTGGCGCGGATGCAGCACAATCCGGTGACCAAGGAGAAGCTGGACCTGTTGAAGCGCTCGCTTTGGAGCGGCGGACGCGCTGCGAGACCGAAGAAGGCCCCGGAGGAGGAGAAGAAGGTGCCGGAGGAGGAGAAGGTCGGGGGATTGCGCCATGCCCGGCCGGAGGCAACGGGGTGATGAGATATTCATCTCGACAGCCGGTGTCGTATGCGCGTTTCAGGATCTGTCACCGTTGCTCGTTTTTCTGGATTTTCTGATCCGGCCAGGACTCATGTTGATAGAAACGACTACTTCGCCAAAGCCTTCGGAAGGATTGTGGGCGACGCTGAAGAATTTTCTTCGCTACCAGGTTCCGCATGCGATCGGGTTGGACCGGGCGATCGCTTTCACGGTGTTGGGGCGCGTGATTCAGGGGCTCGGCAGCGTGGGAAGCGTGCTGCTGATCGTGCACTTTCTGACAGCGGCCGAACAGGGTTATTACTACACGCTGTGGAGCCTGGTGGCGTTGCAGAACGTCTTTGAGCTGGGCTTCTCGTTTGTGATTCTTCAGGTGGCGGCGCACGAGCGGGCGCATCTGGAATTCCACGAAAATGGAAGGATAACCGGCAGCGAGGAAGCACACACGCGGCTGGCGTCGCTCCTGAAGCGCGCGGTGCGCTGGTATAGCATCGCGGCCGTGATCATGGGGATCGCGCTGATGGTGGGAGGGACGCGATTTTTCTCGCTGCACCAGCAACCGCAAGCACCACATATATGGGTAGTTCCGTTGAGGGTGACGGTGCTGGCCTGCGCGATCACATTTTCGATTGGGCCCGTACTGTCGTTCCTTGAAGGATGCGGTCAAGTCGCCCAGGTGGCTCGCATGCGCTTCTTCCAGTCGGCGGTGAGCGTGGCAGCATCCTGGACGGCGTTGTTCGGCCATCATGGGCTGTTTTCGCCGGCGATGGTGCTTCTAGGCCAAGGTTTTGTCGCAAGCATCCTGCTCTATTCGCGAAGGAGACTGCTTATCCCTCTGTTGCGCATGCGTGTGGGAGGCAAAGGGATCAGCTGGAAACGCGAGGTATGGCCCTTTCAGTGGAAAATTGCGGTGAGCTGGCTGTGTGACTACTTCATTTTCCAGCTGTTCACACCGGTGCTCTTCGCATTTCGCGGACCGGTCGAAGCGGGACGCATGGGGCTCTCGATGAGCGTCGTGTTACAGCTGAGCGCGATGATGCTGGCGTGGATGACCACCAAGGCGGCGCCGTTTGGAAACCTGATCGCGAAGAAGGAAACTCCGCAATTGGATCGGATGTTCTTCCGGTCGTTGCGGCAATCCTTGCTTTTATTTGCCGGTGCTGCAACGCTGGTGCTGATGGGCGTTCTTCTCGCGCCATATATTGTGCCCAGGATCAGCCAACGGATCGAGAGCTGGCCGATTTTTCTGCTACTTCTGTTGACGGCGCTGAGCAGTCACGTGGTGCAAAGCGAGGCGATCTACCTGCGCGCCCATAAGTGCGAGCCATTCCTGGTGCAATCGGTGGTGATTGCGCTCTTGACCGCGGTGAGCGTGGTGGTGTTAGCAAAGACTTCTGGAGCACTGGGAGTTTCGGTGGCGTACTTTTTGGTTCTGGGGGTCGCGGGAGTGATTTCGGCAACAGCGATCTTCAGAACGAAGCGGCGCCAGTGGGCTCGGTTGGAGATTTAATTATGGGTGGAAGTGAGAACGGCGCGTCTGCTTTGCGTATTTCGGTAGCGATGTGCACATTCAATGGTGGCCGCTACCTCCAGGAGCAACTGGAGAGCATTGCATCGCAAACACGCTTGCCTTGCGAACTGGTGGTATGTGACGACCATTCTACGGACGACACGCCTGCAATTCTGAAGACGTTTCAAGGGAATGCGCCGTTTCCAGTGCGGATTGTGCAGAACGCGATGCGGGTGGGCTCAACGCGCAACTTCGACCAGGCGATCGGAATGTCGCGAGGTGAGTTCATAGCGCTTTGCGACCAGGATGATCGCTGGCTACCTATCAAACTTGAGCGTCTCTCCGAGACTTTGACAACGAATCCGTTTCTTGGCGGTGTGTTTTCTGATGCGCATCTGATCGACGGAGAAGGCAAGGCAATCGGGACCCGGTTGTTTGCGAAGCACAAGTTTACGCGCGCCAAACAACAAGACTTCGTGAGCTGCCCAACAGCGACGCTTCTGAAGCACGACGTGGTGACCGGAGCGACCCTCATGTTTCGGGCATCGGTCCGGCGATACTGCTCGCCGATTCCTTCGACGTGGATACACGACGGATGGCTCGCGTGGATGATTGCGCTGCACTCGCGCCTGACGTTGATTCCTGAACCCCTGGTCGAGTACCGGATTCATGCTGGGCAGCAGCTTGGCGTCGGCGCTTCCCAGGCAACGCAAAATGCAACGGGGAAAAGAGAGACATGGCGGCAGCACTATGCGCGAGTCGCCGGACAATTTGAGGACCTCTTGAACCGCGTGCTGGCGGAGGGCTGGAGCGAGCACGACGGGCTGGTGGAGAAGATCCGCCAGAAGATCGCGTTTCTAAAACAGCAGTCAGCTCTTTCGCAAAAGTTCGGGGTTCGCACCCTGCAGATGCTGGGTCTGCTGCCGCGCTACCTGCACTATGCACGGGGGCTCGGTTCCGTGCGCACAGATCTGCTCCTGGGTCGGGAGACGCTATGAACGAACCGCTCGGCGGCGCTAACTTCAGCGCAAGCACGCCCGTTGACTCCGTAATGGTTTCGACGGCGCTGTGGCCTTCGCTGACAGAGAAATTTGCCAAGCACAAGGTCGTTCATGGGAGCGCAAGGCCCCTGCGTGATATTCCGGCATTCTGCAACCCACTGGTGATCTTCGTCGCGAACTGGATGTTGATGCTGCTGTCGCTCAGCTTCCAGATCACATATGTTACGTATCCGAGCGCGGGGTTGCCGTTCATTCTGTTTACGATTTCGCTGGGCTCGTTTCTCCTGGGGTACCTGGTGTCGCGGATGCTCCTGCATCGCTGGCCAACGTCCTCCGATTCGCCCGCTTTCACTCTTGATGTAACCCAATTGTGGCAGTTGAACCTGCTTTTCTGCGTGGCATCCGCGATCATCATTGCTTTTAACTGGCTACTTTCCGGTCCCCCGCCCGCGCTCGGCGATCCAACCTCGTATCTCATCTATGGTCGCTTCAAGCAGGTGCTGTTTCCGCTGATGGTGACGGTGACGGTAAATGCGATGCTCGATCCGGTGAGGTGGCGCAAAGCGCTGTTCATGATGTTCGGGCTGGCAGGGATGACTCTCTACATCACGCGCGGGCTCATCATGGTGGCGTTTGTACAGATGTTCTTCCTGTTTGTTCTGAAGACACAGATGAGCAGGAAAAGACTGTACACGATCCTGATATGCTTCCTCGCATTTGCGATTGTTGCGATTACGGTAATCGGGAACATTCGAACAGCACAGGGGGTGTTCCTCGAATATCTGCAGATCCGGCGGAAGTATTTCGACTGGCCGATGGCATATTTGTGGCTGACATCTTATGTGTCGATTCCGTTCTCGAACTTGTGCTGGCTGTTCGCGAAGGGAAGTTTTCACGGACCGACATTGTCGTTTCTTTATCCGCTCCTGCCGTCGTTTTTGACCCCGCCGGATCCACATGCGGCGATTCACAATGACCTGAGCATTATCGATGGCGCAAGCACTTACCTCGCGGCCTATGCGCTGGATTTTTCGTATCTGGGGATTTACCTGGGAAATCTCGTGCTGGGGATTAGCTGCGGTTGGCTGCGGGAGAGAGCGATTCCGAAAAGCATCCTGGTGAGCAGCATCCTGCTTACGTGTCTCTCATTCATTTTCTTCAGCGACATGTTTACTCCGCTTTCGACGATTCTGCAGCTTGCGATCCAGAGCATGGTGCAACGCCGGTGTTTTCACTGGGGACCAGAGCGGGTCGCCGGGATGGTGCCGCAATGAGCGAGATCAGGCCGGTATTTTCAGAATCGTCGACACGGCTGACCGTCACGGCGGTGATCGTGCTTTACCGGACTATGCCAAAGGATTCGCCGGCCTTCCGGAGCGTGATGGCTGCGCGCGCGGAGATGAACGCAGAGAGAGGCGAGGTAAGCGTGCTGCTGTGGGACAACAGTCCTGCGGGCGGGCTTTCCGAGGACCTACCAGAGGGAGTCGCATATTTTGCAGACGAAAGCAACTCCGGCCTGGCGACGGCATACAACCGCGCGCTGGAGTGGGCGGCTTTGCGCGGATCAGAGTGGCTGCTGACTTTGGACCAGGATACAGCAGTTCCGGTGGATTTCTTTTTGAAGATGGCGGATGCGGCTCGCGCCAGCACGGGCTACGCGGGGATTGGGGCGATTGTGCCCCAGATCGCGGCGGAAGGCAGGCAACTTTCTCCGAACTGGTTCCAGTTTGGCGCGATTCCCCGGTGGTGGGGCAGCGGATACGTCGGAGTTCCAGACAAGGCGGTGTTTGCGTTCAATTCGGGAGCGATGCTGCGGGTTGCTGTGCTCGAACAGGTGGGTGGATACGATCCACGTTTCTGGCTGGATGACAGCGACGCCATGATCTTCAGCAAGCTGCACGAGCACGGAAAGCGCGTTTATATTGCCGGCGACATCCAGGTGGAACACGAGTTTTCGATGAAGGACATGCAGCGGCGAATGAGCCCGGAGCGCTATAAGAATGCGCTGCTGGCCGAGACCGCCTTCTGGGATTTGCGGATGAATTGGGCTGCGGGGTGGGAACGAACGCTGCGTCTGATGTTACGGCTTGTAAAGCATTGGCTTCGGAGAGACTCGGTGGAACTGCGGAGGATCACATGGCAGGCGCTCAGGCGCAGGCTATTCACCTCAAAGCGAAGAAGGATCGAACAGTGGCTGCAGCAGACCGCGGAACGCGTTCGAGGCACGCCGCTGCGGACAGGGAGGCAGCCGAAAGCGTCGGTCTGCATGGCTGCCTACAATGGAGGTCCGTTTGTTGAGAGGCAGCTCAACTCGATCCTGCCGCAGTTGCAGGCGAACGACGAGGTGGTGATCGTCGATGATGGCTCGAGGGACGACACCGTGCGAAGGATCGAGGAGGTCTTCGACAACCGTATTCGGCTTCTGCGTCACGAGAAGAACGCGGGAGTGGTGGCGACATTTGAAGACGCACTGCGTTCGGCGACGGGCGACATTCTGTTTCTATGCGATGACGACGACCTGTGGGCGCCAACCAAGGTGCGGCGCTTTCTTGATGTATTTGAGAGCCGGCCTGAGGTGGAGATTGCGACGAGCCGTGTGAGGATGATTGATGAGAGCGATCAGCCGCTGCCGGACTCCCTGATCAATCGCGGCGGGAGGTTTCTGCCGGGGTTCTGGCGGAATCTCTACATGAATCATTATCAGGGATCGGCAATGGCCATCCGGGCGTCGCTGCTGGGGCGCGTGCTGCCATTCCCGCTGCAGCGATTGTTTCTGCATGATGCGTGGATCGGAACGCGCAACGATCTGCTGGGCGGCAAGGCGGCATTCATCGATGAGGCCCTGCTTTTCTACCGCAGGCATTCCAATAATGCGAGCCGCACGGACTCGCTGCCGCGGCAGCTTCGCAAGCGGATGGAGTTGCTGCTGGCACACTTCCGGTATGTCTTTCATCCGGCGCCGCGCCCGGAAAGCGCGCTGAGCAGGCAGGAATGAAGCGGCAGGCGCTTTTGGTCTTGATTCTTCAGCGAGTCAGCTTTCGCGTCCCGCGAATGGTGAAGCAGCGGTTCTGTCGGCGGGCCGTTGTTTGAGAATCCAATAACGCTGAGACGACGCAATTCAGGAGCGTTTGTGCAAGAGAATGTGAATCAGGTTCCGGCGCGGCAACGGGTTGCCCTTATCATCCCTACGTATAACGCTGCGCCGTACTGGGACGTGTTGTCGGCGGGAATTGCCGCGCAGAGCTTTGTGCCTGACCGGAAGATCGTCATCGATTCGTCGTCGCAGGACGGCACGGCAGAGCTGGCGCGACGCGATGGCTTCGAAGTGCTGGAAATTTCGCCGCGGGATTTTAATCACGGCGGCACGCGACAGATGGGTGCGGATCAGGCAATGGATGCGAATATCCTGATCTACCTGACACAGGATGCGGTGCCCTCTGGAGCGGATTCATTCGCGAACCTGGCGCGCGCCTTCGAGGACGCGGAGATCGGGGCGGCGTACGGGCGGCAGCTTCCCCGCGAGAAGGCGAGCCCCATCGAAGCACATGCCCGGCATTTTAGTTACGGCGAGAATTCCGCGGTGCGTTCTTGGGAGAGCCGGCGAATTGCAGGGTTCAAGTCCATCTTCTTCTCGAATGCGTTCGGCGCATACCGGCGCGAGGCGCTGATGAGCGTGGGTGGATTTTCGCCGGATGTAATTTTCGGCGAGGACACTCTGGTGGTGGC
>Ga0070714_100002524_pt1 | contig 13496 bp, 9 predicted proteins | sample LARL83metaG_FD_65450 | JGI IMG/M metagenome (GOLD analysis project Ga0070714, IMG submission 65450) | Corn, switchgrass and miscanthus rhizosphere microbial communities from Kellogg Biological Station, Michigan, USA - LAR L8-3 metaG | ecosystem: Host-associated > Plants > Roots > Rhizosphere ...
AGCTCGGCGCGCAGACCTACAGCCAGATGTTCAAACTGAACGGCGTCCAGGCGGCAGGTCTCGCAATCTTTCAGGCACCGGGCGCCAACTCGCTGAACGTCGCCGGCGAGGTGCGCGACAGGATGAAGGCGCTGGCGCGCGAATTTCCGCAAGGCCTGACTTACGACGTGCCGTTCGACACTTCGATCTTCGTCCACGAGTCGGTCAACGAGGTCTACAAGACGCTCGGCGAGGCGGCGATTCTGGTGCTGATCGTCATTCTCGTGTTCCTGCAGGACTGGCGCGCGATGCTGGTGCCGGCAACCACGGTGCCGGTCACGATCATCGGCGCGTTTGCGGCCATGGCCGCGCTCGGTTTCACCGTCAACATGTCGACCTTGTTCGCCATCGTGCTTGCAATCGGCATCGTGGTCGACGACGCCATCGTGGTGGTCGAGGGCGCGGCCCACAATATCGAAAAAGGCATGAGCGGCCATGACGCGGCGATCCGCGCCATGGACGAACTGTTCGCGCCGATCATCGGCATTACGCTGGTGCTGATGAGCGTGTTCCTGCCGGCGGCGTTCCTGCCCGGCCTGACGGGGCGGATGTACGCGCAGTTCGCGCTGGTGATTGCGGCAACTGCGCTGCTCAGCGCCATCAATGCCGCGACGCTGAAGCCGACGCAGAGCGCAATGTGGCTGCGACGACCGGTGCCGCCCGACCAGCGCAACGCCTTTTATCGCGGCTTCAACGCGGTCTACGATCGCATGGAGAGCGCCTATTCACGCCTGATCGGACGGATGGCGCAGCGCAGCGGGCTGATGGCAATCATCGCGCTCGTCATTATCGGGCTCGCCGGCTATGGCTTTACGCGGGTGCCGACCGGCTTCATTCCGATCGAGGACCAGGGCTACCTGCTGGCGAGCGTACAGCTGCCGGACGGCGCCTCGCTGGATCGAACCCAGAACGTGCTCGACCGCGTTTCCGAGATTGCGCGCAAAACGCCGGCGGTGGCGCAGGTCGTGACCATCGCCGGCATCTCCGTGCTCGATAACTCGGTGAGTCTCGCGAATGCCGGCGTCGCCTACATCATCCTGAAACCGTGGAGCGCGCGCGGCAGCGGCGAAGACCTGCGCTCGCTGTATCTCGGGCTCAACTCGGCGCTCGGCACGATCCAGGAGGCGCGCACCTTCGTGCTCCCGCCACCGCCCATTCAAGGCGTCGGCAACGCCGCCGGCGTCACCATGCAGCTTGAGCTGCGCGATTCCAGTTCCGATCTCGCCAAGCTGCAGGCTGCGCTTGATACCTTCGTCGCCAACGCCTCGTCGCAATCAAGCATCCAGCGCGTCCAGGCCTCGTTCCGCTCCAGCGTGCCGCAATTCACGATCACTGTCGACCGGGTGAAGACCGAGGCGCTGAAGCTGACCACCGACCAGGTGTTCGCGACGCTCTCGAGCTATCTCGGCTCGAGCTATGTCGACCAGTTCAACAAGTTCGGCCGCACCTTCCAGATCTATGTGCAGGCGGATTCGCAGTTCCGGCTACGGCTGGATGACCTCGCCAACCTCACCGTCCGCAACAAGGACGGCAATATGGTCCCACTCAGCACGCTGGTGACGGTGACGCCGACGGTCGGACCGTCGCTGATCAGCCTGTACAACCTCTATCCGTCAGCGACTGTGATCGCGATCCCGGAAGCCGGCATCTCCACCGGCGACACCATGACGCTGATGGAAGAGATCGCCGCAAAAACCTTGCCGCCGGGCATGGGCTACGAATGGACCGCGTTGTCGTATCAGGAAAAAGTCGTCGGCGGACAAATGTACACCGTGTTCGCGCTGGCGCTGCTCTTGGTCTACCTCGTGCTCGCTGGCCAATATGAAAGCTGGTACACGCCGATCGCCGTGATCCTCGCGGTGCCGCTCGCGACGCTGGGCCCGGTCGCCGTGCTCACGGGACTGCACATCGACAACAACCTCTATGTGCAGATCGGTCTCGTGCTGTTGATCGCATTGTCGGCCAAGAACGCGATCCTGATCGTGGAAGTTGCGCGGGAACGGGTCGCCGACGGCATGAGCGCTATCGATGCGGCAGTGGCCGGCGCCCGCGCCCGCTTCCGGCCGATTCTGATGACGTCGTTCGCCTTCATCCTTGGCATGCTGCCGCTGGTGCTCGCGACCGGCGCCGGCGCCAGCGCGCGAAAATCGATCGGCATCACGGTGTTCTCCGGCATGATCGCGTCGACCTGCCTTGCCGTGTTGTTCGTGCCGTCGTTCTTCGTCGTCGTGCAGCGATTCGTCGAATGGCGCGCCCGGCGCAAAGCCAAGCCGGTGACGCAAGCCGCGGAGTAAGCTCTTGGCAGTGGTCAGCGAGCGGGTCGAAACACTGATCATCGGCGGCGGACAGGCCGGGCTCACCATGAGCCACATGCTGAGCAAGCGCGGCCGCCCACATCTCGTCGTGGAGCGCCGCCGCGTTGCCGAGCGCTGGCGCGGCGAACGCTGGGACGGGCTGCATTTCCAGTTTCCCAACTGGTCGATCAAGTTGCCGGATTTTCCGTTTGCCGGCGATCCTGAGGGATTCGCGACCAAGCAAGAGATCCTGCACTACATCGAAGCTTATGCGGACTTCGTCAAACCGCCGCTGCGCTCGGGCGTCGACGTGAAACGCCTGAGCCGAAGCTCGAACGGCGATGGCTTCGTCGCCGATACGCCGGCAGGGCAGATCGAGAGCGACAATGTCGTGGTGGCGACCGGTCCCTACCAGCGGCCAAAGACTCCGGACCTGCTGCGCGACCAAAACGATCTGTTTCAGGTGCACGCCGCCCATTACAGCAACCCGGAGCAGCTACCGCCGGGTGCCGTGCTGGTCGTCGGGTCCGGCGCCTCGGGCGCGCAAATCACCGAGGAGCTGATGCGCGCGGGCCGGCGCGTCTTTCTGTCGGTCGGGCGTCACCGCCGCGTGCCGCGCCGCTACCGCGGTCGCGACCTGATGTGGTGGCTGTATGCACTGGGCCGCGACAAGATGACCGCGGAGGAGCGCGGACCCGACCGGCTGTTGCCGCTGATCACCGGTGCCTATGGCGGTCATACCGTCGATCTACGTCAATACGCCGCCGACGGCGTGACGCTGCTCGGCCATCTATCGGGCGCGAGCAATGGCGTGCTGCAGTTCACGTCGGATATCGCCGAGAACATCCGCCAGGGTGACCTGACCTACAGGATGTTTCTCACCATGGCGGATGCTCATGTCGCAAGCGCCGGACTCGACATGCCGACCGATCCGCCGGCGCATCAAGAGCTGTCCGATCCGCACGACTTCGCGGCAGCCCCCTCGCAACTCGATCTGCGCGCCGAGGGTGTCAATGCGGTGATCTGGGCAACCGGCTATGCGCTCGACTTCGGCTGGATCGACATGCCTGCGATCCGGCCTGACGGCGAGCCGATCCACCATCATGGCATTGCTGAAATTCCCGGCCTCTATTTCATCGGATTGCAGTGGTTGTCGAAGATGATGTCGTCATTCCTGTCCGGCGTTGGCGACGACGCCGCACGGCTCGCCGAGCACATCGCGCGCCGGAATCGCTCTGCCTAAATCATCCAGCCAGCGCATAGCCTCGGCCTTGGCAACCTCAACGAACGCAAGTCGCGTCGGAATGCTTAACGAGAACTTGTCGCGCACCGCTAACCTTAGCTGGTTAGGTTAAGAGGCGAGTTTCGTTGCGGCCGTAAGACGGAGGGCGCACAGGATGCGAGATCAACATCGAGACGACGATGTCGCACTCATTTCACACGGCCGACAAAGCCACGCATCGCAAGGTCATGATCATTGGCCTCGCGCTGTGCGCGGTGTTCGTGCTGGTCTCGTATTTCTTGAAGCAGCAGCCCGAAAACACCTATGTGCTGCTGAAGGCCGACAAACTGACCCGCACCGCGGGACGGCCGGCACCGGCCAATTAGCGGCTCGCCCGTTTCAGCTCGCTCGCATGACGATACAGGCCCCGCCGGCGGCGTGAATTTTTGCGCACAGGGCGGTCGCCTCGGGCCGCGTATCGGCGCCGATGCTGACCTTGTAGAATGGCCGCGTGCCGCGGGTGCGCAGGACATTGCTGGTGATGATCGGGTCCTGGCCGGCAAGGACGGCTGTCAGCCGCGTCATCGCGTGCGAATAGATTGACAGCGCGATGTCGCGCGAGAAGCCGGCGGCAAGCTCGACTCCCCATGGATGTCCGCCGGCGGCCCTGACCCGCTGCTCGAGCGCAGCCACGTAGCTGTTCGGCCGCTCCTTCAGGAGCGCGACCATCGCGCCGCAGTCCATCGATGATTTTGTGATGTCGCGATCGCTCTGCTTGGCCCAGTTGTCGACCGAGCGCCCGGTAATTGCCAGCACGTAATTGCGTGTCTCTGCCGGCATCGCGCCTGAGCCGGAGAGCCAGTCGCGGACGCGGCGCGGACCGGCATTGTAGGCGGCCGCGGCAAGGCCGAGGTTGCCGAACTGGCCGCGCAACTCGCTCAGGAATTCGGCGGCCTTGGGCAAGGCCTGGATCGGATTGAATGGATCGAGCAGGCCGCGCTCGTCGGCGGTGCCGGGCATGAATTGGGCGATCCCCTGGGCGCGACCGCTGCGGGTCGGCGGACCGACTGCGTCGGACTGAAAACGGCTTTCCTGCCAGATCACGCGAACGAAGAAATCGACCGGCAGATCGTTGGCCCGCGCCGCCGATTCCAGCATCAGGCACATCGAAGTTTGCGACCCGGCCGGCGCCGGCTTTTCCGGGGCGGCGAGCAGCGGCTCGGCGCGCACGGCGAGCGTCGAGATTAAAATCCAGCCGATCACAGCCGATAGCAATGAAGCGATCCGCATGGGTTTCGGATATAACCATCCGAGACAAAACATGGAGTGTCGAAAGCTAATGCCACAGCGTTCCGGCAGCGCCGATCTTCCGCTCCATGGCGGCCGGGTTCCACCCTGGCTCGCAACGCGCATGGCAACGCTTGGGGCGGTGATCTGCGAGGCGATCGTACACCATTACGGCCGCGACGAGTTCCTGCGCCGGCTGTCGCAGCCGTTCTGGTTTCAGGCCTTTGGCGCTGTGATGGGGATGGACTGGCACTCATCGGGCATTACCACGAGCGTGATCGGCGCGCTGAAGCGCGGGCTTGGCCCGCGGCAGGACGAACTCGGCCTCTATGTGTGCGGTGGGCGCGGTCAACATTCTCGTAAAACACCGCAGGAATTGACCGAGCTTGGCGACCGCGTCGGCTTCGATGGCGCGGCGCTGACGCGCACCAGCCGGCTGGTCGCCAAGGTCGACAGCGCCGCCGTGCAGGATGGTTTCGACCTTTATCTGCACGGCTTTTTCGTCGCCGCCGACGGCAAGTGGACGGTGGTGCAGCAGGGCATGAACGGCGACAAGCGGCAGGCACGCCGCTATCACTGGCACTCCGTCGGCCTCAATGATTTCGTCGACCAGCCGCACGCAGCGATCGAGGGCAAGGCGCAGGGCGAGATCGTCAACCTCACCGATCATCGCGCGAGCAAATCGCGCGCCGCCCAGCTCGATTTACTGTCCTCGCACGGGCCTGACCGGATCGCCGACGAGGTCGCCGCACTGACGATCGAGCCGCCGGCACAAGGCGAGTTGCCGCATCTGATCATGCCGGCGCACCATGACGTGCGCGCGAAGGACGTGTTCATCCGCCGCCTGCACGGCACACTGGCGGCGGCCGCCGAGCGCGGGCCGACTGATTTTCCCGAATTGCTGCTGACCCCGGGCGTCGGCGCGCGCACGCTGCAATCGCTCGCGATGGTCGCCGAAGTGATTCACGGCGCGCCCTATCGCTTCGAGGACCCGGCGCGGTTTTCGCTCGCCCATGGCGGCAAGGACCGCCATCCGTTTCCGGTGCCGATCAAGGTTTTTGATGAGACCATCGCGGTGCTGAAAAGCGCGGTGAACAGCGCAAAACTTGGCCGCGATGAGAAACTCTCGACGCTGAAGCGGCTCGACGACCAGGCACGCATGCTGGAAGGTGCGGTCGAAGGGCCGTCATTCGAGGCATTCGTCGCGCGCGAGCGCGAGGACTCGGTCGGCTACGACGGACGGTCGGTGTTCGGCTGGGAAAAGGATTTGCGCGCGAAGAAGACCGCGGGTTGACGCGGTCCGATGAAGATCGCGACCTTCAACATCAACAACATCAATCGCCGGCTGCCGAACCTGCTGGCATGGCTGAAGGCCGCAAAGCCCGATATCGCCTGCCTGCAGGAATTGAAATGCACCGACAAGGAATTTCCAACGCGCGAGATTGCGCGAGCCGGCTATCACGCGATCTGGCGCGGTGAAAAATCCTGGAACGGCGTTGCGATCCTGTCCCGGCACGGCGAGCCGGTCGTGACGCAGACTGCGCTGCCCGGCGACGCCAATGACCGGCAGGCGCGCTATATCGAAGGCGCGGTCAACGGCGTTCTGGTCGCCTGCATCTATCTGCCGAATGGCAATCCGCAGCCCGGGCCAAAATTCGACTACAAGCTTGCCTGGTTCAAGCGCCTGCACGCGCATGCGCGGAAGCTGTTGAAGTCAGGCGTGCCAGTGGTGCTGGCCGGCGACTTCAACGTGGCGCCGACGGAGATCGACATTTATCCGACGACGTCGTGGGACGACAACGCGCTGGTGCAGCCGGAAAGTCGCGCGGCTTATGCGAAACTCGTCAAGCAAGGCTGGACCGACGCGCTGCGCGAGATGCACGGCGACGAACGCATCTACACGTTCTGGCATTACATGCGGAATCGTTTTGCGCGCGACGCCGGCTTGCGACTGGACCACATCCTGCTCAGTTCGGATCTCGCGAAGCGACTGACGCGCGCCGAGGTTGATCGCGCGGTGCGTGGCAAAGTTGATGCGAGCGATCATGCGCCGGTGTGGGTGGAGCTGAGGTGACCGGGGGGTGGTCGCGAAATAGCGTAACGGGAACAGCTCGTTACGCCGATTTTCGTGCAGCTTTTGGATCGAAGCATATGGGTATTATGATACCAATAGGGCAATACGCTTCGCTATTTCGCCTTGCGTGTCCCTCAAACCCACTCGCCACGGCGCATCAGCGGCTCGGCGGCGCCGCTTGCGGTGATGCCATCGACGTCGATCTCAGCCGACCCGATCATCCAGTCGATGTGGATCAGGCTCGCATTGGCGCCGCGCGCTTCAAGCTCCTGCTTCGACAAGGTCGCGCCGTCGCGGATGCACTTTGAATAGGCCTGGCCGAGCGCGATGTGGCTCGCCGCGTTCTCGTCGAACAGCGTGTTGAAGAACAGGATGCCGCTGGTCGAGATCGGCGACGAGTTCGGCACCAACGCGACTTCACCGAGCCGCGCGGCGCCCTCATCGGTCGACAGCACCTTTGTCAGCACGTCGTTGCCGGTACGCGAATGCGCTTCCGTGATCCGGCCGCCGGCAAAACGCACGGAAATATCCTCGATCAGCGTGCCCTGGTAAGACAACGGCTTGGTCGAGCGCACGGTGCCGTCGACGCGTAAGCGGTGCGGCGTGGTGAAAACTTCCTCGGTCGGAATGTTGGCGTTGCAGGTGATGCCGTTCTTGGCGATCGAGGCGCCGCCCTCCCACAAATGATCGTCGGCGAGCCCGACGGTGAGATCGGTCCCGGCGCCGCGGAAGCGCAGCGCGTAAAACCGCCGCTCGTTAAGAAAGCGCGTCCGCGCGTTCAGCATTGCATTGTGGCGCTGCCATTCGGCAATGGGATCGGGACCATCGACCCGCGAGGTCTTGAAGATCGCCTCCCACAGCTCGCGCACCGCTTCGCCCTCGGCGAGATCGGAAAACACGGCCCTGGCCCAGGATGGCGTTGCAAACGACACGATGCTCCAGTTGACGTCGAAATTGACGATGTATTCCAGGGCCGGCCGATAGGCCGCCGAGCGGGCGCGATTGGCGCGGGCGACCTTTTGCGTGTCCTGCGCCGACAGCAGCGAGGGATCCTCGCCGACGATGGCGAGCCGCGCGGCGCCGGCGCGAAACGCCTGCGCCATGCCGTCGAACAGCCAGCCGGTCGCCTTGTCAAAGCTCTCGTCCGGCGCGTTCTGGAACCGCAGCAAGGTCATCGCGTCGTCGGAAAACAGCGTGGTCACGAGCGACGCACCGGCCTTGTAGGCGTGCTCGGTGATGCGCCGCGCCAGCGGCAGCGCCTCGACCGGCGCGGTCATCACCAGTTCCTGCCCCGGCCTGATCCGCACGCCGACCTTCACCGCGACTTCAGCCAGGCGGTCAAGGCGCTGATCAAACGGCCGCGAGGCCCCCGGATTCGACGTCACAGGCTTTTTCTCCGATGTCATCTTTGTCACAAACCAAGTTTACCGGAGGAACTTGCGGCTGCGCAATGCGCGTATCGGTCACTTTGCCGGCGAGAGTTGAGTAAATCCGACTGCCACGCCATCTCTCGATAACGCGCACGCCCACCGCGAACAGCGCTCGCCAAGATGAATGCTCATGGCAAATGCAAGTTAAGGAATGCGGCGACAATTTTACGGCGAGTTCGAGCAAGCTCTGAGCTCGCCCACCGATCGGCCTGATTGCGGCGTGAAACTGCGATCACGATAGCGCGCAAATCATGACGATGGGCGCGCGTCACCGCACACAAATGATCAAATCCGAACACATTGTTGACCAGACGCGCGGTGATCGTGACGAGCGCTCTTTGATAAGGGGCTGCGCACGTTACTAGAGGCTGCGCACGGCCCGCGCGCTACCGTGAAAAGGACAATCGTCGACCGTGTGGGGGTGAGTAATGCGTCTCGTCACAACGATTTCTGCCAACTTCCGCCGAACAGTTTCGCAACACAATCTGCAACAGCTTCGCAAACGCCTGACGCGCAACGCCGCGATCGGCGTGTTGCCGGCGTTGCTTGCGCTCGGCGGTCTGCCGCAACACGCGGCCGCTGATGATGGCGAGATCAGGATCGGCAACACCATGCCATACAGCGGCCCCGCGTCGGCCTATGGCATCATCGGCAAGACGATCTCAGCCTATTTCGACAAGGTCAACGCCGAAGGCGGCATCAACGGGCGCAAGATCAAGTGGATCTCGTATGACGACTCTTACTCGCCGGCCAAGACGGTCGAACTGACGCACAAGCTGGTTGAACAGGACGGCGTGCTGCTGATCTTTTCCGGGCTCGGCACCGCAACCAGCGCGGCCGTACGGCCTTACCTGAACGATAACAAGGTGCCGCAGCTGTTCGTCGCCTCCGGCGCATCGATGTGGGACCAGCCCGGCGATTTTCCGTGGACCATGGGCTTTCAGCCGAGCTACCAGACCGAGGCCCACATCTATGCGCAATATCTTCTGGAGACGCATGCCAATGGCCGGATCGCGATCCTCTATCAGGACGACGATTTCGGCAGAGATTATGTGAAGGGCCTGAAGGACGGGCTCGGCGGCAAGATTCCGGTGGTGGCTGAAGCGGCCTACAAGGTCACCGACACCACGATCGACCCGCAGCTCACGCAGCTGAAAGCCTCGCGCGCCGATATCTTCCTCGACGTGACGACACCGAAATTCGCGACCATGGCGATCAAGCGCAGCGCGGAAATCGGCTGGAAGCCCGAGCACATCATCTCGACGGTTTCCGAATCGATCGCCGCGGTGTTGAAGCCGGCGGGACTGGAAAACGCCGAAGGGCTGCTGTCGGCCGGATATACGCTGGAAGGCGACGATCCGGCATCCGCGACCGACCCGGCGTTTCGCGACTGGTCGGCGTTCATGGATCGCTATATGCCGGGGGTGAGCAAGGCCAACAGCCTGACCATCTTCGGTTACGCCATTTCCAATGCGATGGTCGAAGTGCTGCGCAAATGCGGCAACGACCTGTCGCGCGACAACATCATGAGACAGGCGGCCTCGCTCAAAGGAGTGCAGCTCCCGATGCTGATCCCCGGCGTCGTGGCCAACACCAGTGCGACCGACCACGCGCCGCTCGAGCAGATGCAGATGATGCGGTTCTTGTCCGGCCGCTGGGAGAAATTCGGGCCGATCCGCAGCGGCATCGACCCGGGCACGGTCAGCGATTCCTTCAAGACCATCTTCCGCTACGGCGTCGCCAAGAAGGATCTCGCCAACCAGATCAATGCCAACACCGTCACCGTGATGACCGGGGCGTTCGGCTCGACCTACGCCCAGATCGGCGCCGACGTGGCCTCGGTGCTCGACGACGGCGCCAATCTTCGCGTGCTGCCGGTGCTCGGCCGCGGCTCGGTGCAGGCGGTTGCCGACATCCTGTTGCTGCGCGGCGTCGACGCCGGCGTGGTGCGCAAGGACACGCTGGCCTATCTCGAACGCAAGGGCTTTGCCGACAACATCCGCAACCAGCTCGTCTACATCACAAAACTGTTCAACGAGGAAATGCACGTGCTGGCGCCGAAGTCGATCCGCAGCATGCGCGAGCTCGACGGCAAGACCGTCGCGGTCGGGTTGCCCGACGGCAGCACCTTCGTCACCGCGATCAACATCTTCGAGCGGCTCGGCATCAAGCCACACCTGCTCTACATCGAGCCGCGCGTGGCGCTCGACATGCTCAGGCAGGGCGACATCGACGCGATCGTCGCGGTGGAGGGCAAGCCGGTGCAATGGCTGGCAGAGGTCAACGACCCCAACCTGCACCTGGTGCCGGTCGACTATGAGAAGCCGCTGCGCGAAGAGTATCTGCCGGCGCAGCTGAGCTCCGCCGATTACCCGAATCTGGTCAGCGCCGAAGCGCCGGTCGACACCATTGCCGGTGAAGCGATCCTCGCATCGTACAACTGGCCGGTAAACAGCGATCGCTACCGGCGGCTGTCGCTACTGGTCGACGCTTTCTTCTCCAAGATCGCGCTGCTGCAAAAGCCGCCTTACCATCCAAAGTGGGCGGAGCTTGCCGCCCGCGCGCCGGTCGCCGGCTGGACCCGCTTCCGCGCGGCGCAGGAGTGGCTCGACCGCGATGCGCCTGCTGTCGCTGCGGCATCGGCATCAGTCCCGGCACGCGCCCAGCCACAGGATCGCAATGCGATGTTCCGCGAATTCATCAAGTGGCAGGCGACGCATCCGAACGGCAGCCGGTGATGGTCTCTTCGGCGGCGGCCAGTTGTGGCATGGCGTCGCCCGCGCGATGTCGTCGACGACTGCAACCCCGGCGCACGGTTCGCGCGGTGTCGGAGCCTTACTGCGAGGCCGAGCCGGATTTCGTGGGCTTTCCGCCCGTTGCCGGCGCTGCCGCGGGTGCGGTCGCTGGCAGATTGGAATTGCCATACGCCTCGGTCAGATACTCAACGATCTTGGGCACGTCGGTCTCCTCGATCGGCGCGCCGTAGACCTTGATCATCTTAGTCACCTCGGCCTTCCAGAAATCCGCCTTGAACTTCTCGCCCCTGGGCTGCGTGGCGATGTAATCGGCCGAATGGCAGCCGGTGCAGTTGGCGGCGGCGACGTCGCGGTTGGCGCCGGGTAGCAATGTCGCGGTCTCCGGCGGCAGCTTGTAGGGAGCAGCCTTTGCGGAGCAGGTGCCAGCGGCGAGGCTAGCGAACAGGGTCGCCGCGAGGAACGCGGGCTTCTTCATGATGTGTCCTCCCCCTCTTCTCAGGCCGCCGTTACCCGGACGGTCTCGACCACGTTGCGCAGGTACCCGGCCGGATTCCACAGAGACTCCGTGGGCTGCGTCTCCCCGCCGTTGCTGGTGGCGCGCACCTTGAGCTCGTGCTCGCCGGCGGGCAGCACGATGCGGTCGTGCCATTCGCGGAACGAGTAACGTCCGAGGTCCTTGCCAAGCGCTGCCTGCGTCCAGGTCTTCCCGCCGTCGGCCGACAGCTCGACCTGCTTGATACCCTTGCCGCCGTCGAAGGCGATGCCCTTCACCATCGTCGGAGCCTTCGCCTTGATCCGGGCGCCGTTGGCGAGGCTCGTGATGAAGGAGCGGACCGTGAAGCGGCCGATCGGAATCGTGGATTTAGGCGCGGTGCCGGGGGGAATGCTGTGGTCCGGCGTGTCCGGAATCCGGTAGGCGGTCTTCATCCAGAACCCGTCGAATACGTTATCGATCACCGTAATCTCATTGAGGTGCTTGACCCAGTAGGTGCCGTAGTGGCCGGGCACCACCAGGCGGATCGGGAAGCCGTTGAGCATCGGCAGATCGGCGCCGTTCATGGCGTAGGCGATCATGACCTCGCCGTCGCGCGCCTGGTCGACGTCGAGCGCCTTCACAAAGTCCGGCGTCGTGTCCATCACGGGGCCATCGAGACCGTTGAAAGTGACCTGACGGGCGCCCGGCTTGAGGCCAGCCTTATCGAGCACCGCCTTGAGCGGCACGCCCTTCCATTTCGCGTTGCCCATCGCGCCGTTGCCGAGCTGGCCACCGGCCACGCGGGGCTCGAAGAAGCCGCGGCTGTTTCCCGAGCATTGGTTGACGGCGACGATTTCAACCGCGGGCATCTTCTCGAGATCGGCGAGAGACAGCTCCAACGGCTTCTCGACGAGGCCCTTAACCGCGAGCGAGAACTTCGCCGGGTCAATGTCGAGCGGCACGCCGGCGAGATGGTAGCGCACGAAGAAGGCGTCGTTCGGTGTAATGACGCCTTCGTTGAAAACGGAGAACGGCGTCTCAAGCTGCGGCGGGCGGCTGGTCAGACCGATCATGGCGCGCTTCTGCGGATAGTTCACGAGCGGCCGCTCACCATTTCCAATTGGCAGCGTCACTGTCCCGGGAGCGGCCAGCGCGCGCAGGGGAAAGGCCGCCGCGCCGGTGCCGAGCGCCGCCAGCGCCAGCCCGGAGCGCCTGATGAGGGTGCGACGGTCGATCATTGTTCTGCTCCTTGTTGCGAGTAGTGGCAGCCGCGAGCTCCGCGGCTGCTTTATATACGAGCGGGGCGCCTAGCGGGCGGCCTCCTGGGCTTTCCTTTCAGCGAGGAACTTGGTGAATTGGGCGAACAGCTCTTCCCGCTGCTGGGAGGACAGCGCCCGCCCGCCGGTGGAGGCGACGTAGTTCTGCATGAACGTTCCGAACGCGGCCTTCAGTTCCGCAGGGTCCTGTTCGGAAGTCGCCATGCCAGCGTTGGTCGCAACCTGCTGGCCCCGATGGGTGGCAAGCCATTCGGCGGCGGGCTTGAAGCGCGTCCAGCCGGGGATTTCGGCCGCCAGGTTGACCTCCTTCCACTTCGGGTGACGCGACGGACTATTGAACTGGTCGATCCTGCTGAAGAACGCGTCGACAAACTTGGCAAGCCGCTTGTAGCGCTGCGACTCCTCGGGCCACGCGTAGGCGACGAGCAGCGCGCGGTTGGCAACGGTCGGCACCGTCTCGCCCTCGTCGATCAGCTTCGGATACTGCTCGTGCGTGAGTTCGGCCGGCAGGTAGTGGGTGAACAGATCACCGGCCTGGCCGTTCGGCACGGTGGCCTGGTCGAGCGGCAGGAAGTGGAGGCCGTCCTCCTTCTTGACAGTCGAGAGCGTGACCTGCGGCGCGCCGGTCAGGATGATCATGGC
>Ga0070714_100002525_pt1 | contig 13493 bp, 14 predicted proteins | sample LARL83metaG_FD_65450 | JGI IMG/M metagenome (GOLD analysis project Ga0070714, IMG submission 65450) | Corn, switchgrass and miscanthus rhizosphere microbial communities from Kellogg Biological Station, Michigan, USA - LAR L8-3 metaG | ecosystem: Host-associated > Plants > Roots > Rhizosphere ...
CGAATGGAATCGAGTCGCGCGACAGAGCCATCTCAACAAGGTGGCCGAGTGTCCGACTTGAGGGTGCATAGTCGGCGTCATCGTCAAACGAGGAGGACTCGGAATCACCAGGACCCTGCGCCACCACGTATTCCGCGAGCGCGACGATCTCGTTCCATCGGCCTATCACGGCGCCTCCGCGAAGAGCTCCCTCGATGCCCGCGAAGAAGTGACGGGCATAGATCGGAGGGGTCTCGACAAAACGTTGCGCCCGCTCTAGCCACTCGTCGGGAGACCGCTCGACAGCCGCCGCAAGGGCTCGGCCCTGACCTTCGCGCGTAGCAGCGTGCCATCCTCCTTCAGGCTCCCACGTGCGCAGAAGCCCAAAGACGGCATCCTCCGACATCGCGTCTAGCTCGTCTGGGCCGAGTTCAGCCGTCGGTCCAACCCACTCACGCGAAAAGTCATCTGACTCCAGTGATGCTTCGAAACGCTCAGCCCGCGACGCATGCCGCGCCGCAAGCTCACCATCCAGGTATTGAGCGATCGGCAGCAGCTTGCGATAACGCCACTCTTCCCAGCGCTCCTCGAGCTCCTGCTGTGTCGGCGATTCTTCGCCCTCGAGCCGCCTGGCCATTACCTCGCGATAGTCGTCAGGCGGGCCTCCTTCGATCCGATCGATGACGGATTGCCGATCGCTATCTTCCATGTTCAGAAACGACGACCGTAGGAGCGCGTCGTACTCGGCTTCGACCGAGTAGTTCGCATACAGATCGTCGTCAAGGATCAACTCCCGACGGCTGGTGATCGCCACGTCCGCGTGAAGCCGATCAGCCAAATGAAGTTCAATGCGCCTGAAGATTAGGTCGGAGCGGCCGCGTAGTAGAACGAGTACATCCTCAGCACTTAGTCGGCCACTCTCGACGACTGCTATGGCTGCGTCGGTCAAAGCCGAGATCAGCGCATTGGCGAACGCCGGGTGACTCTCTGGCTGGTCGATTCGATTCCGTGCGACCTTCAAACCATCGTCGCGCTCTAGGCCCCACTTCTCGCGCTCGAAGCGAGCCGCGACGCCGAGGACATCTCGAACGATGCATAGCGCATCCGTCGGAGCGGCTTCGAGCAACTGTTTGAAAGACCGCCGTAGAAACTCGAGGTATTCCCATTCATCGACGCGTGCGCCGACCTCGAAGTTCTCACCGAAGGACGCGCTGCGCGCGGGCGTTTTTCGAAGTAGCAGGAACTGGCGGGCAAGCCATGCAGCCTCACGGATCTCTCCACTCGCGGCGAGATCGCCGATAAGCGTCGCGACACGGTCGGGAACGATCATGAGGAAGGAATCGCCTAACCAGTCAGCGACACGGCGGACGAGCCGTTTCGAGACGCTTGGTGGCATGCGGAGAATCGCGTCGAGAAGATCCGCGTGAACGCGTGCGTTGTCGGTTGGACTCATATCCGCGATCACTCCAGCGACACCCTCAGGATCTTTGTCGGCGATTGCCACCAAGTAGCGCGCTTCCGGCCACGACGGAAATCGGGTGTACTGAGCGTCAGCGATCGTGGCTGGTGCGGTGCGGAAGTAGCCGCGCGCACGAAGAAGCGGGAGCCAGCCTCGCGCTGAGGCGCGTTCGAAGAACGAGCGCCGCAACTCGCCACGCATTAGCGCTACAGCTTGATCGGCGTCTTCTTCGGTTGGGTCGTCCTTTGAGATGAGAACGTCGAGATCTGCTTGCGAGGCGTAGAACTCTTCCGCCCTGAGTTGAGAACCAAGCAACTGTTCGAGGCGCGAGAAGTAACGCTCGAACGTCGCAATATCCGGTTCAGCCGCACCCGGTGCGGGCAGGTGCGCAACTTGGTGGAAGTAGTTCTGCATGCTGACCCACAGAGCTGCCCGTGCGTCACCCTCCCCACGGGGCTCCCCCGCTTCCAGATGTGCGAAAAGCGATTCCGCGTTCCTTCGGTTGCGCCGAGCAACTTCGCGATGATCGGCAACAAGCCGATCAATTTCAGCCAGGGCAACTTCAGACGGTGACTCAGCAGAATCGCTTCTCCACTTCTCAGCGATATCCGCTACGCGCGAGGTGTACTCCAGACGCCCCTTTAGCACGGGAACATCGAGGTACTCGGGCAACCTGTTCACGATCTCGCGGCATGCGTGTCCGGCGATCCTGATCCAAGCACTGCCTTCGCGAGCGTTCATCTCGCGTAGAGCAGTTCGAAACAGATCGCCGAGCGCATCCGAGAGACCGCCCAGCCGTTCGGCGATCTGCTGCTGCCGATCCGTTAGCCGAAGCTGCTGTTCGTCCGCGCCCACTCCGAAAGGATCCTCACAAGGTTCGACGTTCCGCGAGCGGGTTTCCGCGTTTTGTTGGCTGCAGCACCTCGCACGCGTCGCCTGTTACCGTCGCGATGCATCGTGGTTCTCGCGGTATGGCAACCCTGGCAATGGCCCGCAAGCGCGTGGTCGGCGCTCACTTTCCTGATGCTGGTCATAGCCGCGATCCTCACCTGGAGGCAAGTCAAGGAAGCCGAACGAGCCCGGGAGGAGCTCGTGAGTTCGAATCTCACCCCCGCCGCTCCGAGGGCGGGGACCGGAGTCCCCGCCCTCAGCGTGCCCATCGTCAGCCCGCAGTGATCGTTCCGAACAGGCCGTCGCTCTCGCCGTTCGGCCCGGCGGTGAAGAACAACGTGTCGGTCGGCCCGTTGTTCGGGGCACCGTGACCGAACTGGAGCGACCAGAGCCCGTCGATCGCGAGCTTGCCCCCGTCCGACGACCGCAGCGTGCCTCGGTGCTCGAAGTGCCCGTTCGGCAGCTCCGCGTACGCGTTGATCTGCCCGTCGCCGAAGTTGCCGACGAGCAGGTCGCCCGCGAACGGCCCGAACGTGTCGGGCGCCCACGCGAGTCCCCACGGCGCGTTCAGCTGGCCGTGCTGCGCGACGCGGGCCAGGAGGTTGCCGGACGTGTCGTAGGCGTCGACGAACCCGAGCCCCTGACCGTCGATCTCGTCGTGACCGACGTCGTCCTGCTTCGCATACGTGACGAAGATCCGGTCACCGATCGTCTGGATCCCGAACGGCGCGTAGCCGGCAGGGATGCTCGGATCGGTGAAGCCGCCCGGCGTCGTCACCGAATGCCACGCCGCGTCGTAGACGTCGACGCGCGCGTTGTGAAAGTCCGTCGCGAAGAGCTCCGGCCCCGTCGAGGTCGTCGCGATCGCGAGCCCCTTGTAAACGGCGCCGGACGCCGAGTTGTCGACCCTCGCGTCCACGCCGGTCCCGATCCGCCCCGCGATCGTGCCGCCCTCCGTGTCGAAGATGAACGCCGAAGTCGCGTTCGCGGGCCCTGCGGGGAATGCCCCGGCGGTGCCGTTGAAGACGAGCCCGGTCGGATTGCCCGGCACCGACACGACGAGAGCGACGGCGCCGCCGCTCGCGTTGTAGAGCGTCGAGAGGTTCGTGCCGTTGTCCGCCACCCACCACGGCGTGGCCGGGCCTGCGACGAGCCCCCACGCGTTGACGAGCCGCGCGTCGGTGTGGTCGGCCGGAATCGCGCCGTCCGAAACGAGGTTGTGCACCGTGTAGCCGTTGCCGTTGCTCGCAGCCGAGCTCGCAACGAGCACGGCTGCCGCCAGCGCAATTGCGAGAACGATGAAACGTGATCGCATACCGCCTCCCCTACGTCGGTTCATGACCCCCTTGTCATCCCGCGCTCCCATCGCGGAGCGGTCCTCACCGCTAAGGCCTACGGAACGAGCTCGAGATCGGTTTGGTCAGCCGCGGCGCTGCGCCCGGCGCAGAGCCTCGAGCCGCCGCCGGTCGAGCTTCGTGGGCCGCGCGCCGAGATCTGAACCGAGCGGCCGCGCGAGCCGCCGCTCGAGCGCGGCCTGCTCGCGGGCGGCGACCGACTCCTCGGTCTCGATGTACAGAGTCGCGGCAACGGAGGCGGGGCCGCGCTTCTCGCTGAGGGCGGCAACCTCGACCGTGCGTCGGACCGTCCCGATCGTGACCACGAGCAGATCGCCGACGTGCAGCTCCTTCGCGGGCTTGACGCGGGCGCCGTTGACGTGGACCCGGCCGCCGAGCACCGCCTCGGTCGCGAGGCTCCGCGTCTTGAAGAAGCGGGCGGCCCAGAGCCACTTGTCGACGCGAACGCCGGTCACGGCTGGAGCCTATTGCAGCAATTCGCCGCGCACGTTGGGATTCACTGCCTCCCAGACGCGCAGGTGGAGCATGATCTCGTGCCGCTCCTGTTCCTCGGTCGGCGCGTTCTCGCGCCGGATGTCGACCATACCGCCGCCTACATGTTCGACCCGGAAGCCCGAGCGCAGGTAGTGAGCGCACAGGTCTTCGATCAGGTCGTTGTCGTCGAGACGAATCAGCATGGTTGCCTGCCTGCGAAAAAAATGGAGCGAACCCGCCGCCAGGTTCGCCCCAAGTTGGTGCTTCCTTCTCGAAATCCTCGGGCCCCCGCCGCATCGGGGCCCGCGGTAGCCAAAGCATCGGGAGCCGCCGTTGGTTCTCCGATCACCGATTCGGTGGTTCACTCGAACGGTTCACTCGGACGAGTCTCCTGACCCCGCGCGTCCGCGCCGATCATTTCCCCACGAGAGAGGGAAAGGGGGCCGCAGCCCTTCCCCCTCCTAAGCCGACCGGACAGGGAGCCGCAGCCTCGTCCGGTCGGCTTTTTCTTTTCGTTCAGAATCACTGCGTGAGCGACGAGCTCGGATTGCAGGGCGAAGATTGGAACGAACGGCGCTGGGAAGCCGGGCCCGCCGTGCTGGCGGTGATCGCGCTCCAGCTCACGCTCGCGTTCGTCTCCCTCGAACGAGGCTGGAAGCTCTGGGACTTCCCCTGGTGGGTCTGGACGATCGCGGCCGTGCCGGAGACGATCCTCCTCGTCGCGCTCGTCTGGGACCCTGTGCTCCGCGAGCTCGAGCGGATCGGCCACCGGCGCAACGCGGCGCTCGCGCTCCTCGGGGTGATCAGCCTCGCCAACGCGCTCGCCCTGATCGCGCTCATCGGCTCGCTCGTGACCGGGAGGGAGTCCAGCGGCGCCCAGCTGCTGCTCAAGGGCGTCACCATCTGGGGGACGAACACGATCGCCTTCGGCCTCTGGTTCTGGGCGTTCGATCGCGGCGGCCCGGCGAGGCGCCGTCAGTGGCAGCCGCCGCCCGCCGACTTCCAGTTTCCCCAGATGGAGAACCCGGAGCTCGCGGCACCGGGCTGGCACCCGCGCCTCGTCGACTACATCTACGTGTCGTTCACGAACTCGATCGCGTTCAGCCCGACCGACGCGATGCCGCTGACGCGCCGGGCGAAGCTGATGATGCTCTGCGGGTCCGCGATCTCGGCCGTTTGCATCCTGCTCGTGGCGGCTCGCGCTGTGAACATCTTCAAGTAGTAGGCTCGCCCGCAGTGGCGGACCGGCGAGAGGCGGGGGACCTGACCTCGGGCGATGAGCTGCTCGTGCGCTGCGCGTGGTGCGAGCGGATCAAGGTCGACGAAGTCTGGGTCGCGGCGGCGCGCGTGCCCGCGATGGCGGTCACGCGCGAGACGGTCGGCAGGCACAGCCACGGCATCTGCCCTGACTGCCTCGCAAGCCTGACGCCGGCCAAGCCTCTCTAGACTCGGCGGGTGGTCGGCGGCGAAGACCTGCGCGCGTTGATGCGGTTCGTGCCGCACAACGTCGCCGTGCTTGCGGTCGATCACGACGGCGACCGGATGGGCGTCACCATCTCGTCGCTCGTCTCGCTCTCCCTCGAGCCGCCGCTTGTCGCCGTGTCGATCGGCAAACAGGCGTCGCTCTACGAGCTGCTCCGGCAGGCGGGTGTCTTTGCCGTCAGCCTGCTCGGCGGCGACCAGGAGGACATCGCCCTGCGCTTCGCAGCCGGACGCCCTCCGATCGTGCACTGGGCCGGCGTCGACATCCGCGAGGGGCAATTCGCGCCGCTGATCGACGGCGCGCTCGGCTGGGTCGAGGCGCGTACCCGGGCCGAGCATGACGCGGGCGACCACACCTTGTTCATCGCCGACGTCGTATCCGTCGAGCGCGGGCCTGCGGCGAGCGCGCTGATGTACCGCGACCGCAGCTACCACCCGCTGTGATCGAGGCGGTCGTCTTCGACCTCGACGGCGTGCTCATCCAGTCCGAGGAGGTCTGGGACGAGGTGCGCGCGCAGTACGTCCGCGAGCGCGGCGGCCGCTACGACGAAGAGGTGCAGCGCGCGCTGATGGGGATGAGCTCGACCGAGTGGTCGCGCTACCTGCATGACGTCGCGGGCGTTCCCGACTCGGCCGAGCAGATCAACGACGAGGTCGTGCTCCAGATGCTCGCCGCCTATCGCGAGCACCTGCCGCTCATCCCGGGCGCGGTCGACGCAGTTCAACGGCTCGCGGCGCGCTACCCGCTCGGGCTCGCGTCGTCGTCGAACCGTCCGCTGATCGAGGCCGTGCTCGTCCTTTCGGGGCTCGCACATTTCTTCACGGTGACCGTGTCGTCGGAGGAGGTCGCCCGCGGCAAGCCCGCGCCCGACGTCTACCTCGAGGCCGCGCGCCGGCTCGAAGTTGCGCCGGGCGCATGCGCAGCGGTCGAGGACTCGCACGGCGGCATCCGTTCGGCGAAGGCGGCGGGGATGCGCGTGATCGCGATCCCGAATCCGTCCTATCCGCCGGATGACGAAGCGCTCGCACTCGCGGACGTCGTCGTCCGCGCGCTCGACGAGCTGACGCCAGCGCTAGTCGACGCGGCCGACTAGGACGCAGCCGTTGTGGCCGCCGAGGCCCATCGCGTTCGAGAGCGCGACGTCGATGTGCGCCTCGCGCGCGGTGTTCGGGACGTAGTCGAGATCGCAATCGGGATCCGGATGCTCGTAGTTGATCGTCGGCGGCAGCACGCCGTGATGGATCGCGAGGACGCACATCATCGCCTCGATCGCACCCGCTGCGCCGAGGCAGTGCCCGGTGACGGACTTGGTCGAGGAGACGGCGAGCTCGTACGCGTGCTCGCCGAAGACGTCCTTGATCGCTTTCGTCTCCGCGGCGTCGCCGAGCGGGGTCGACGTGCCGTGCGCGTTGATGTAGCCGACGCGCTGCGGGTCGATGTCGGCCCTGCCGAGCGCCTGGCGCATCATCTCCGACACTCCGATCGATTCGGGATCGGGCTGCGCCATGTGGTGCGCGTCGTTCGACGCACCGTACGAGAGGATCTCGGCATAGATGGTCGCGCCGCGCTTGCGCGCGGCGTCGAGCTCTTCGAGCACGAGCACGCACGCGCCCTCCCCCATCACGAATCCGGCGCGCGTCGCGTCGAACGGCCTGGACGCGCGCGGCGGATCCTTGTCCTCCGCGACGAGCCCGCGCATCGAGCAGAAGCCCGCGAGGATCAGCGGGTGCATGCACGCCTCCGCGCCGCCCGCGAGCGCCGCATCGGCGTCGCCGCGCTTGATCAGCTCGGCCGCCTCGCCGACCGAGTGCGAACCGGTCGCGCAGGCAGACACGGGCGCGTAGTTCGTGCCGCGGAAGCCGAACGAGATCGCGAGCTGTCCGCTCGCGGCGTCGACGAGCACACTCGGGATGAACGTCGGCGCGACCCGGTCGGCGCCGCGCTCGCGTAGGACCTCCGCCTGTTCCATGACGCTCAGGAAGCCGCCGATCGCGCTCCCGAAGACGACGCCGACGCGCGCGGGGTCGTAGGTGCTGTCGAGCTTCGCATCGTCGACCGCTTCGCGCGCCGCGCCGAGCGCGAGCAGGACGTTCCGGTCGAGCTTGCGCGCCTCCTTGTGAGAGGCGACCGTGCTCGGGTCGAAGTCCTTGACCTCGGCCGCGATCCGCACGGGAAAGCCGCTCGCGTCGAAGGAGCGGATGAAGTCGATGCCGCTCCGCCCCTCGACCGCGGCCCGCCAGGTCGACCTCGCATCGCCGCCGATCGGCGTCACCGCGCCGAGCCCCGTGACCGCCACTCTTCTCATCCAGCCAATGTAGACGGGGGTCGATGACGGGCGGTTGCGGCTTGTTCTCTTAAGCAATCCTGAGCAAACCAGCGTTAGATCGGAGACCGTTTTGGGAAAGGAATGTCCATGTTGAGCTCCCACACCCAGCAGCCCGGGCTCGTCTTCTTCTTCTCGCCGCTCTCGGGCGCCTGCCGGCGCGCCGAGGGCTTTCTCGCGCAGGTGCTCCAGCGGCGCCGGAACCACGGCACGTTCAAGCTCTACCGCGTCGACGAGCGGGAGCGCCCGGATCTCGTCGAGCGCTTCGGCGTCGAGACGACGCCTACGCTCGTCGTGGTCGAGGCGAAGACCGTGCGTGCGCGCCTCGAGCGACCGCGCGGCTGCCGCGAGATCGAGAATTTCCTCGCGCCCTGGCTGAACTGACGGTCAACCGAAACTGACAGTCAACCGGCGAGCGCGGCGAGCGCGGCAAGGACGACTGCGGGCCGGCGCATCGTCTATAGGCTCGCACGACGATGCCCGACGCGCCAGGCCCGAACGTTCCGTTCCCGCCGATGGAGGCCGAGCTCGTCTCGGAGCTGCCCGCGCAGGGCGGCTGGCGCTACGAGCCGAAGTGGGACGGTTTCCGCGGCGTGCTCGAGAACGACGGCGGAGAGCTCGCGCTCTGGTCGCGCAACGGCCGGCCGCTCCTCCGGTACTTCCCCGAGCTGCGCGAGACGGGCGAGCTCCTGCCGCCGCACTCCGCACTCGACGGCGAGATCGTGATCGCGCGCGACGGCAAGCTCGACTTCGACGCGATGCAGACGCGATTGCATCCGGCGGAGAGCCGCGTGCGCAAGCTCTCCGGCGAGATCCCGGCGACGTTCGTCGCGTTCGACCTGCTGCTCTGGAAGGGGAAGCCCGTGCACGAGCAGCCGATCGAGAAGCGGCGCGCGCAGCTGGAGAAAGTCGCGGGCGGGATCGGGCTCTCGCCCGTGAGCGGAGACGTCGAGCAGGCACGCGAATGGCTCGAGACGCTGCAGGCGGCGGGCTTCGACGGGGTGATCGCGAAGAAGCTCGGACTGCCGTATCTGCCCGGGTCGCGCGACGGCGTCGTGAAGGTGAAGCCGTACAAGACGGCCGACTGCGTCGTCGCCGGTGTTCGGTTCAAGGCGGGCGGGCGGACGACGATCGCGACGCTGCTGCTCGGGCTGTACGCGGACGACGGCCATCTCGACTACGTCGGCTCCGCGGCGGTCGGCGCGAAGCGACACGAGGAGATCGCCGCGCTCGTGCTCCCGCTCGTCGACAAGAAGAGCGACCGGCACTTCTCGGAGCCGAACCGCTGGGGAACGGGCGAGCTCGAGGAGCAGGCGCTGAAGCCGAAGCTCGTCGTCGAGGTGCGCTACGACAAGCTCGAGAAGCACCGCTTCCGTCACGGGACGAAGCTCGTCCGCTTCCGGCCGGACAAGGATCCGGATCAGTGCACCTGGCGCGAGGTGCGGCCGCCGCGCAAGCCGGGCGACCTGTCGGTCGATCAGCTCTTGACGTAGCCGCAACCTGGCTTCAGCGAGGTTGCAGTCTTTTCAAGGCCGCAACCAGGTTGCGCAGCAACCTGGTTGCAGATTCCGAGAGACGAACGATGCGCGCAGAGACTGCAACCGGGTTGAAACCCGGTTGCGGCAGAAGCGACTCGCAACCTGGCTTCAGCCAGGTTGCAGTCTTTTCTCCTTTCAAGAGACGGCTGCCGGCAGGCCGCAACCAGGTTGCACAGCAACCTGGTTGCAGATTCGGAGAGACGGTTGCTAGCGCGGGGCGAGGGTCTCGCGTACGAGCGCGACCAGCGGCTCGACGTCGACCTCGCCGGCCGACATGCGCGCGAGGACGAGACCGTTCAGCAACGTGTGCATGTACGCGAAGAGCGTCTCCCTCGACACGTCGCTGCGAATCCGCCCGGCGCGCCGCTCGCGGTCGAGCCAGTCCTCCTCAGCGTGGTCGTCGCCGCGCTTGCTTCGCCACCGCCGCGCAAGGCTCGCGTCCGTCCGTAGCAGCCGGTGGAACTCGAGATAGACGCCGAGCCAGGCCGGATCCTCCTCCGCGATCGTGTGCGCGAGCGCCTCGAAGCCGTCCTCTTCCCACACCGCCTCGAAACGCGCATGGTCGCCGCGCGCGAGCTCGTAGAAGAGGTCTAGCTTCGAGCGGTAGTAGTTGAAGATCGCGCCGTGGGAGAGGCCGATCTCGCGCTCGAGCCGCGGCACGGTCGCGCCCTCGTAACCCCAGCGCGCGAAGCAGCGGCGGGCCCCGCTCAGGATCTGCTCGCGACGCGCCTCGACGTGGTCCGGGCTGACCTTCGGCATCGTCTCACTTTACAAAGAAGGATATCCATCTTATTATATCCGCGTGCTTCAGAACCGGACGCTGAGCGCCGTCGTCGTCGCCCGCTTCATCTCTCTGACGGGGACGAACATGACGGTGGTCGCACTCCCCTGGTTCGTGCTCGCGACGACCGGCTCGACCTCGAAGATGGGTCTCGTCCTCGCCTGCCAGACGCTGCCCGCGCTCGCACTCGGCATCCCGGCAGGCGGAATCGTCGCGCGGCTCGGCCCACGGCGGGCGCTCGTGCTCGGTGACACCCTCCGCGCCCCGCTGCTCGCCGCGGTGCCGATCCTCCACTCGGCCGGAATGCTCTCGTTCCCGGTTCTGCTCGTGCTCGTCGCCGCGATCGGCGTCTTCAGCGTTCCGTATGCGGCGGCGGCCAACGCGCTCCTGCCCGACATGGTCGGCGAAGACGAGGTCGAGGTGTCGCGTGCGACGGCAGCCCTGCAGGTGGCGATCCAGACGACGGGCGTCATCGGGCCTGTGTTCGCGGGTCTTCTCATCCCGCTGATCGGGGCGCAGCGGGTGCTCTTCTTCGACGGCGCGAGCTACGCGGTGTCTGCGCTCATCGTCGCCACGCTCGTGCGCGTCGGACAGGCACGACCGCGAGCCGCAAACGAGCGAGGCGTGCTCGTGGGACTCAGGCGGATTCGCGAGGACTCCCTCCTCGGCTCGATCGTCTTCGTCGCGCTCGCGGCACATGTGGCGCTCGCCGTGTTGTTTGCATCGCTACCCGCGCTCTCGTTCGAGCGCTTCCACGATGCGCGCACCGCCGGCATTCTCTTCGCCGCCGACGCGATCGGCTCGGTGCTGGGCGGCTTCGCCGCGCTCGCACTCGCACGGCGCATGAAACCGCTGCTCCTCGGTGTCGCCGGATTCGTGATCATGACGGCGCCGCTCTGGCTGCTCACGATCGCGACACCACGTCCCCTCGCGATCGTCGCGCTGTTCCTGTTCGGCATCGGCGGCCCGCTGGGCGTGGCGCCGATCAGCGCGATCCTGACGACACGATCGCCCTCGGCGATCCGGCCGCAGGTCGTCTCTGCCTTCCTTGCGATCACGAGCGCCGGCACTCCCCTCGGCGCCGCGGGCGCCGGGTATGCGATCGCGCACGCGGGCTTCCGCGGAACCTACGTTGGCGCGGCCGTCGCGATGACGGTCGCGACGTCGCTCCTCGCTCTCAGCGTGCGCCGCCTCCGCGCGACGGCGCCCGAGACGGTTCCCGCTACGAGTCCTTCTTAGCGCGCGACGGCTGCACGCGTTTCGGCTCGCCGGGCATCTTCGGGAAGTTCGGCGGATACGGCGCCTCGCCCTCGCCCGCCGACTCTTCGCGCTCGACCCACTCGAGCAGGACCCGCAGGTCGCACACGGCCTCGTCGATCCCCTCGTGCAGGTCGCCGAGCTCGGCGAAACGCGCCGGCATCGAGGCGATCGTGAAGTCCTCCATCTCGACATCGGGCAGCTCGTCCCAGCCGACGGGCGCCGACACGGTCGCGTCCGGCCGCCCGCGCACCGAGTACGCGGAGAGGATCGTGCGGTCGCGCGCGTTCTGGTTGTAGTCGACAAACACGCGCTCCCCGCGCTCCTCCTTCCACCACGCCGTCGTCACGAGCTCCGGCGCGCGCCGCTCGATCTCACGCGCGAACGCGAGCGCACAGCGGCGGACGACCGGGAACTCCCAGTTCGGCTCGATGCGGCAGTAGACGTGCACGCCCCGGTTGCCGCTCGTCTTCGGCCAGCCGGTGTAGCCGATCTCGCCGAGCACCTCGCGCACGAGCGCTGCGACCTGCTTCGCCTCCGCGAAGCCCGTTCCCGGCTGCGGGTCGATGTCGATTCGCAGCTCGTCCGGCTTCTCCGGGTCCGGGCGGCGCGACGGCCACGCGCCGAACTCGAGCGTCGCGAGGTTCGCCGCCCAGGCGACGTGAGCGACCTCCGTGACGCAGAGCTCGTCGGCATGCCGACCCGACGGGAACGTCACGCGCGCGGTCTCGATCCAGTCGGGCCGCCGCTCCGGCACGCGCTTCTGCCAGATCACCTCGCCGCCGACTCCCTCGGGCTGCCGCTTCAGCTGGCACGGCCGCTCGTAGAGCGCGCGCACGATGCCGTCACCGATGCTGATGAAGTACTGCACGAGGTCGAGCTTCGTCTCGCCGCGCGCAGGAAAGTAGACCTTGTCGGGATTCGTCACCTTGACGGTGCGGCCGCCGGCTTCGATCTCCACGAACGGGGACGCCATTCCGGGAGTATCGTGAATGTGTGCTCGAAGATCCGCGACCGATCCGGCTCTCACTCGAGCCGCTCGACGACTTTCTCGTCGTCGAGACGACGGACGAGGAAGCGGAGACGCGCGGCGGCCTGATCGTGCCGGCGAGCGCGGAGACGCAGTGCTCGAGCGGGATCGTGATCGCGGTCGGGCCGGACGCGGAAGGCGTCGTGCCCGGCGACAAGGTGCTCTTCCTGAAGGACGCAGGCTACGACGTGCGGCTCGCCGGCACGGCGGTCAAGGTCGTGCGCCGGCACGAGCTGATCGCACGCATTCACGACTGACGGCAGCCGGGTACCATCCGCACTCGCGCGCGGAGGGGTGGCAGAGCGGTCGAATGCGGCGGTCTCGAAAACCGTTTCGGGCTCTTGGGTCCGACGAGGGTTCAAATCCCTCCCCCTCCGCTTCTTGAGCGAAAACGCGTGCAAAGGTGACGTTTTCTCGTCGCCTTGCCCGCGCGTTCGCGTTCCGCCCAAGTACGCCCAAGACCGCACGGTGGCGTACCTGACTGGCGCGCACTGGCGCGCACTTCGCCCGGCGACCGCCTAGTCCGGCAGCACGAACGATGCGATCCGATCCGTCACTGCCAAGGAGTTACGCGAGCAAGTATCCGCCCTTCGCCCCGTACTTGACATTGGAGGCGACGACCTTGAGGGCGGGCGTTCCCCTCCTTTTCCGGGAGCGGACCGCCGACGTTGACGCAATCGGCACGACCAGTGAGCAACGAGCGCGAATAGCGGTCTTCGAATGGCGGTTCCATGCCCGCCGCGCGTCAGATGGAGACCGTTACGCTCAGCGCGTGGAGGTGACCGTCGAACGCGAGACCGCCCATGGACTTCTAGTGACGCTGGCGACGGATGAATGGGAAGTTCACCTCCGCCTCTCAGAGACTGATATCGCCGCGCTCGTCGGGTCGGCCCACTGGCGCGAGCACGGCACTATGCAGGCCG
>Ga0070714_100002526_pt1 | contig 13489 bp, 11 predicted proteins | sample LARL83metaG_FD_65450 | JGI IMG/M metagenome (GOLD analysis project Ga0070714, IMG submission 65450) | Corn, switchgrass and miscanthus rhizosphere microbial communities from Kellogg Biological Station, Michigan, USA - LAR L8-3 metaG | ecosystem: Host-associated > Plants > Roots > Rhizosphere ...
GCGGGCGAGGCACACTGGAGGCATGGCGCGGGTCATCGCTGGTGAGTCGAGAGGCCGTCGGCTGGCCGTCCCGGCGGGCCGGGATACCCGGCCGACCAGCGACCGCGCCCGGGAAGGGCTGTTCGGCACGATCTCCTCGATCGCCGGGACGCTGGACGGCCAGCGGGTGCTCGATCTTTACGCGGGCTCGGGCGCCGTCGGCCTCGAGGCGCTGTCCCGCGGCGCCAAGCACGTCACGCTCGTGGAATCGGCCGCTTCGGCGCTGCGCGTGATCCGGGCCAACATAACGGCGCTCGGCATGCCAGGCGTCGAGGTCGTCGGCGACCGGGTGGAGCGGTTCCTCAGCCAGAAACCCGGTGAGCCGTACCACGTGGTGTTCGCCGATCCGCCGTACGCGACGCCGGGCGAGCAGATCGCCGCCGTGCTCACCGCGCTCGACGTGCATGGCTGGCTGGCGTCCGGGGCACTTGTCGTGGTGGAGCGGGCCACGAGATCGGGGCCGCTCGCATGGCCGGAGGGATACGTGGCGGACAGGGCGCGCAGGTACGGCGAAGCTACCTTCTGGTACGGTCTGGCCCGAGAGGGCAATGGATGCCGGCCGGGCGCCGGCCCGCTTGAAGCTGAGTGAAGAGGTGGACCGCGTGCAACGCGTCGTCTGTCCGGGCTCCTTTGATCCGGTTACCAACGGCCACCTCGACATCATCGGCCGCGCGGCCGGCCTGTACGACGAGGTCGTCGTCGCGGTGCTGATCAACGTCACCAAGCACGGCCTGTTCACCGTTGACGAGCGGGTGGAAATGCTGCACGAGGCCACCGCGCGCTACGGCAACGTCCGGGTGGACCGGTTCCACGGTCTGCTGGTGGACTTCTGCGCCGCCAACGGGATCACCGCGGTAATCAAGGGCCTGCGGGCGGTCAGCGATTTCGAGTACGAGATGCAGATGGCCCAGATGAACTACCGCATGGCCAAGGTCGAGACGCTGTTCATGACCACGAACCCGCTGTATTCGTTCTTGCGTTCGAGTTTGGTGAAAGAGATTGCGAAATATGGCGGGGACGTGAGCGGCCTGGTACCCGACGCGGTGCTCTCCCGGCTGCGGGAGCGCTTGGCGCAGGAGTAGCGATCCCGCGCTGACCACGCCGAGTTGGGATTACGCCGTCGCCCCGGTATTCTGGGCGGTCGGTCCCGAAACACCACCGGTACACTGCCATGCCTAGCACTCGCACGACGTCATCCAGCCCACGCGGCCCGCTAGTATTCGACCTGCGGTCCCTGAGCCGCCAGGCTGGTTCGTCGCGCGTGGAGACCAGGATCGTGCCGGCCCCCGCCGATCTGCGGCTTGAGCTCGTCAGCGTGCCGGAAGGCAGCGATGTCGAGCTGAATCTGCGGTTCGAGGCGGTGACCGAGGGCGTGCTGGTGACCGGATCGGCAACCGCGCCGGTGACGGGTGAGTGTGCCCGCTGCCTGGGGCCGGTGGCCAGCACGGTGTCGGTCAGCTTCATGGAGCTGTACCGGTACCAACAGGACAAGCCGCGGATTCGGCGTATTGGGCCCGCGGACGACAAGACGGAGGACGACGACGAGGAGCGCTTCCTCGACGGCGACCTGCTGGACCTGGAGCCGGCGTTCCGGGACGCGGTGGTGCTCGCACTGCCGATGTCGCCGTTGTGCCGGGAGGACTGCCCGGGGCTGTGCGTCGAGTGCGGCGTGCCGCTCGCGGAGGCAGGACCCGGGCACAAGCACGAGGAGATGACCGACCCAAGATGGGCCGGTCTTACCAAGCTGAAGACAGAGGAGGGCTGACGTGGCGGTTCCCAAGCGGAGGATGTCCCGCAGCAATACGCGCTCGCGCCGCTCGAACTGGAAGGCCACCGCGTCCGCGCTGGTGAGCTGCCCGCAGTGCCACGAGCAGAAGCTGCCGCACGTTGCGTGCCCCACCTGCGGTACCTACCGGCGCCGCCAGGTCATCGAGCCGAAGATTTAACGGACGCCAGAGCCGGTTTAGAGATTCGGACCAACGGGGGACTATCAGCGAGTTGTGGGAGGAGGACGCGGTGGGCGTCATAAGCCAGTCACCCGGTGGCGGTCTTAACGCCAGCGGGGACCCCGCTGAGCTGCTGCGCGTTCTCGGAGTGCTGATCGCCCCCGCGTCTCTTGAGCGAGCGCTCACGCACCGGTCTTACGCATACGAGAACGGCAACCTGCCGACCAACGAGCGCCTGGAGTTCCTCGGCGACTCGGTGCTCGGCCTGGTGGTCACCGACACGCTGTACCGAGGTTACCCGAACCTGCCCGAGGGGCAGCTGGCCAAGCTTCGCGCCGCCGTCGTGCAGATGGGCGCGCTCGCGGACGTGGCCAGGGAGCTGAACCTGGGCTTGTTCATCCACCTCGGCCGTGGCGAGGAGGGGACCGGGGGCCGGGACAAGGGCTCGATCCTCGCCGACACGCTCGAGGCAGTGATCGGCGCGGTCTACATCGACTGCGGCCTGGACGAGGCGACCAGGCTGGTGCACCGGCTGTTCGACCCGGTGATCGCCCGCGCGGCGCGTCTTGGCGCGGGGCTGGACTGGAAGACCTCGCTTCAGGAGCTCACCGCGGGGGAAACCCTCGGCGTGCCCGAATACCAGGTCCAGGAGAGCGGCCCCGACCATCAGAAGTCCTTCCGCGCCTGGGTCAGGGTCGGCGGTGAGATCATGGGCTCGGGCGAGGGCCGCACCAAGAAGGCGGCCGAACAGCAGGCCGCCGAGGCCGCGTGGAACATGATCAGTAACGGCCCCGGGAACCCAGGGCCCCATGGGTCCGGGGGCTCTGGGCCAGGGGTGTCTGGGGGGATGGATTCCCCCCAGCCGGGGGGTCACCGGGGGGACGCCCCCCGGGGGCAGTAGAGCATGCCCGAGCTCCCCGAAGTCGAGACCGTGCGCCGCGGACTCGACCGGCACATCACCGGCCGCGTCATCGATACGGTTACCGTGCTGCATCCGCGCGCCATCCGGCGTCACCTGGCGGGCCCGCTGGACTTCGCCAGCGCGCTGGCGGGCCGCCGGATCGACCGGATCAGCCGCCGCGGCAAGTACCTGTGGCTGGCGCTCGGCGACGACGCGCTGCTCGCCCACCTGGGCATGAGCGGCCAGTTGCTGATCGGCGACCGGGACCGTGCTAGCGGGGCCGGCGGTGCCGGCGGGCCGCTCGGTCCGCACGTCCGGATTGTCTTCACGTTCACCGATGGCGGACCGGACCTGCGGTTCACCGACCAGCGGACGTTCGGCCACATGCTGGTGGCGCCCGGCGGAGCGATCCTGCCGGCTCCGATCGCGCACATCGCACCGGATCCGTTCGAGCCGGAATTTGACGCCAAGCTGGTGGCAAAGCGGATCAAGGCCCGGCACACAGGCGTGAAGCGCGCACTGCTGGACCAGTCGTTGATCAGCGGCGTCGGGAACATCTACGCCGACGAGGCGCTGTGGCGTGCCAAGCTGCACGGCGCGCGCCCGACCGACGCGCTGACCGGCCCGCAGGTCGGCCGGCTGCTCGAAGCGGTGCACGAGGTCATGGCGGAGGCGCTTGATCTGGGCGGGACGAGCTTCGACAGCCTGTATGTGAACGTCAACGGTGAAAGCGGATATTTCGACAGGTCGCTGGCGGTGTACGGCCGGGAAGGTCTGGAATGTCGCAGGTGCGGAGCCCAGGTCCGACGCGAGCCGTTCATGAACCGCAGCTCGTACAGCTGCCCGCGATGCCAGCCGCGACCCCGATCGGTACATTAATAAGTGGCACATAGGCCCCATAAGGCCGTATAATGTCTGAGGGGCAGCCCGCCAACTTGACCAGGATACGACAGGGTGGGACCCTAGTACGTGTTGATTGCGCGCCACAGAGCGCGTGCCAAGTAAGTGCCCACTCTGGTCACTCAGCGTGGAGGACCTTAACACCATGGCGAAGGCTCTTTTCGGCCACGTCGGCGGTCCCGATCCCCGCATGATTTCCGAGATGCGCCGCCTCCAGCAGCGTGTTCGGGACCTGGAAGCCGAGCTAACGCGGCTCCAGGAACGGAACGACACGCTCACGGAGGAGATCGCGCACGAGGACATGACGGTCCGGGAACGCGAGCCAGCGCTCGCTTAACGAGCGCTCGGCGGGACGAGGCAAACACCGCGAGAAAGACGAACTAGGGGCGGCGACCGCATCGGCGCCCCTACATTCGTCATGCCCAGTCCGCGCCGTTTACGCATGCTGCTCGTACAGAGCGGTAGGGTGCGTGGAGCGGAAGGGAGGGGCTGCGGTTGTACCTGAAGAGCCTCACCCTGCGCGGTTTCAAGTCGTTCGCGTCCGCAACCACGCTTCGCCTTGAACCAGGCATCACGTGCGTCGTCGGACCGAACGGTTCGGGCAAATCCAACATCGTGGACGCGCTGTCCTGGGTGATGGGCGAGCAGGGCGCCAAGAGCCTGCGCGGCGGCAAGATGGAAGACGTCGTCTTCGCCGGCACCACGTCGCGGCCGCCGCTCGGCCGGGCCGAGGTCACGCTCACCATCGACAACACCGACGGCGCGCTGCCCATCGACTACGCCGAGGTGACGATCAGCCGTCTGATGTTCCGGTCCGGGCAGAGCGAGTACGCGATCAACGGCGACCATTGCCGGCTGCTCGACGTCCAGGAGCTGCTATCCGACTCCGGCCTCGGCCGCGAGATGCACGTGATCGTCGGCCAGGGTCAGCTCGACGACATCCTGCACGCCGGTCCCGAGGCCCGCCGCGCGCTCATCGAGGAAGCGGCCGGCGTCCTCAAGCACCGCAAGCGCAAGGAGAAGGCGCTGCGCAAGCTGGAGGCGATGCAGGCCAACCTGACCCGGCTGGTCGACCTCACCGCCGAGCTGAGCCGCCGCCTCAAGCCGCTGGGCCGCCAGGCCGAGGTGGCCCGCAAGGCCGCGGTGATCCAGGCCGAGCTGCGCGACGCGAGGCTCCGGCTGCTCGCGGACGACTACGTGACGCTGGCCGACAAACTTCGCAAAGACGAGGCCGACGAGGCCGAGGTGATCGCCAGGCGGGCCGCGCTGGAGTGGGAGCTCGGCCACGCGAGGACCGCGGAGAGCGAGCTGGACCGGGCCGCCCAGGAGGCGCAGGCCGAGCTGACCCAGGCGCAGCAGACCTGGTTCGCGCTGTCGTCCGCCGCGGAGCGGCTGCGTGGCACGCAGAACCTGGCCGCTCAGCGGCACACCCTGCTCACGTCGCAGCACGACGAATCCCGCCCTGGCCGGGACCCGGACGAGCTGGACCGGCAGGCCGCCGAGCTGCGCGCTGAGGAAGAAGTGCTGACCGAACGGCTGGCGCAGGGGCGCGACGTGCTGGCCAGCGCGGTCGCCGAGCGGACAGCGGCGGAGGCCGAACTGTCCGCCACCGAACGCCGCGCCGCGGAAGGCGCCCGCGCCCGCGCGGCCCGCGCGGACCGGGTGGCCCGGCTGCGCGAGCAGGTCGGCGCCGCGAACAGCCGCAGCGCCGCCGCTCAGGAGGAGCTGGACCGCCTCGACGCCGCCGCGGCGCAGGCACGCCGCCGGGCAGGACACGCGCAGCAGGAGTACGCGCAGGTCCAGGACCTGGATAGCGGCCGCGAAGAGGACCGCGCAGGCCTGGCCGCCGCGCACGAGCAAGCCGCCGACCGGCTCGCGGACCTGACCGAGCAGACCGTCGCGCTCCGCGCCGCCGAACGCGAAGCGGTCGCCCAACGGGCCGCGCTGCGCGCCCGCGCCGAAACCCTGGCCGAGGCAGCCAGCCGCGGCGCCGACGCGACGAAGTCCCTGCTCGCCGGCAGTTTCCCCGGCGTCCTCGGCCCCCTCGCCGACTGGCTGCAAGTGGCAGAGGGCCATGAGGCGGCGATAGCCGCCGCGCTGGGTGCCGCCGCCGAAGCAGTCGCCGTCGAAAGCGTCGACGCCGCCGCAACCATCCTCACCACGCTCCGCGATACCAACGCGGGCCGCGCCACCCTGGCGATAACCTCGGAAAAGATGGGAGCTTCGGTCGCTATAGCGACCAATCCGCCCATCAAATCCCCGGCCGGCGTCTGGGCCGTCGACCTGGTGCGGGCGCCGGAGGGCGCGGCCGAGGCCGTCGCGGAGCTTTTGCACAACGTGGTCGTGGTGGCGGACCTGGACCAAGCACGCCATGTCGTTCTGCTCAATGGATCTTTGAAGGTCGTGACGCGGGCCGGGGACGTGCTGGGCGCCCGCTGGGCGCACGGTGGCGGTGCCCGCGCGCAGAGCAGGCTGGAGCTGCGGGCGGCGGCGGACGAGGCGACGGCCGGCCTGGGCAGCGCCGAGCGCGGGTGCGAGGAGGCAGCGGCCGAGCTTGACGCGGCGGCGCAGGCGGAGAAGGCGGCCAAGGGCGCGGTCGCCGCGGCGCTGGCCCGGCTGCACGAGGCGGACGCGGCGGCCGCCGAGATCTCCGGACGGCTGGGACGGCTGGCCGGCGCGGCGCGGGCCGCACGCGACGAAGCCGACCGCCTGGAGCGCTCGATCGCGTCGGCGCGGAAGGCGGCCGAGGGAGGGCTCGCCAAGCTCACCGAGCTGCGCCGCGAGCTCACCGACGCCGAAGCCGAGCTGGATGCCGACCAGGACGCCGCGCCCGAGCCCGAGGTCAGCCGCGAGGACCTGACCGACCGGTGCACGGCGGCGCGTAACGCCGAGATGGAGGCCAGGCTGGAGGTGCGCACCGCCGAGGAGCGGCTGCGCGCGATCAGCGGCCGTGCGGACTCGCTGGCCGCCGCGGCGGAGGGGGAGCGCCGGGCACGCGAGCGGGCCAGGGAACGGCGCCGGCGACGGGCGTCGCAGGCGGCCGTGGCCCACGCCGTCGCACTCGGCGCGCAGTACGCGGTCGCGGTCGCCGAGCGGTCCCTTGGCATCGCCCAGGCGGCGCGAACCGAGGCCGAGGCGGCCAACGCGGGCGGCGCCGGCGAACTGAAGGCGGTCCGCGCGCGGGTCCGCGACCTGGCCGCCGACCTGGAGAAGGTCGTCAACACCGCGCACGGCACGGAGATCACCCGGGCCGAGCACCGGCTCCGGCTTGAGCAGCTCGCCGAGCACGCGCTGGAAGAGTTCGGGGTTTCGACGGAGGCGCTGGTTGCCGAGTACGGGCCTTCGGTGCCGGTGATCGGGGACGAGCAAGCAGAGCTCCGGATGTACGACCGCCCTTCCGCGGAGAAGCGGGCCGCGGACGCGGCTCGTCAGCTGGAGCGCCTCGGCAAGGTCAACCCGCTGGCGCTGGAGGAGTACGCGGCGCTCAACGAGCGGCATCAGTTCCTCGCCGCCCAGCTCGACGACCTGCGCAAGACCCGGCGCGACCTGCTCCAGGTGGTCAAGGAGGTCGACGACCGGGTGCAGGAGGTGTTCGCGTCGGCGTACGCGGACACGGCGCGCGAGTTCGAGGCGCTGTTCTCCCGGCTGTTCCCCGGCGGGAACGGGCGGCTGCTGCTGACCGAACCTGACGACATGCTGGCCACCGGAATCGAGATCGAGGCGCGGCCGCCCGGCAAGAAGGTCAAGCGGCTGTCGCTGCTGTCCGGCGGCGAGCGTTCGCTGACCGCGATCGCCTACCTGTTCGCGATCTTCAAGGCCCGCCCGTCGCCGTTCTACGTGCTCGACGAGGTCGAGGCGGCGCTGGACGACACGAACCTGCAGCGCCTGCTGCTCGTGTTCGAGGAGCTGCGGGAGAGTTCGCAGCTCATCGTCATCACCCACCAGCGCCGCACGATGGAAGCCGCGGACGCCCTGTACGGCATCACGATGCGCGGCGACGGCGTCTCCACCGTAATCAGCCAGCGCACCGCCGAACACCAACCCGCCTAGCCCGGGGCGATCAAGATCGTTTGACTCTTTGGTGCACCCCAGCACGCCAAAACGTCAAACGATCTTGCGTCGGCCGGGGGCGTGGACGGGACCGTGGCGGCGAGCACCACACCGGGTCTGGGAGACTGGACGAGTTATGGAATATGTGATCTTGGGAATCGTGCTCGGTGTCCTGGCGATAGCCGGCGCGGGCTGGCTCTTCTTCCTCCGGCCGCGCGGCGGGCACCGTGGCGGCCGCGGCGCCACCGTACCCACGCCAAGGCCGCCCGCGCCGGCGCAGGAGCGCGCGCCGGCGGCGGGTGAGGAACAGGCGGGCGCGGCACCGGAAACTCCGGCCACCGCCACCGCGACAATCGACATCGAGCGGCCGCCGCCGTCCGCGGGCCGTCTGGTCCGCCTGCGCGCGCGGCTCGCCCGGTCGCAGACCGGCATCGGGTCCGCGCTGCTCAGCCTGCTGTCCCGCGACCGGCTGGACGACGAAACCTGGGACGAGATCGAGGAAGTCCTGATCACCGCGGACGTCGGCGTGGCCCCGTCGCGCGTGATGGTGGACGACCTGAGGACCAAGGTCAAGGTGCTCGGCACCCGCGGCGCCACCGAGGTCCGCGACCTGCTGCGAACCGAACTGCTCACCCAGCTGAACCCGGATCTCGACCGGTCGCTGCGCACCGATCCGCACGGCGGGAACCCGGCGGTCGTGCTGATGGTCGGCGTGAACGGCACCGGCAAGACCACGACCTGCGGAAAGCTCGCCAGGAACCTGATCGGCGACGGCCACACGGTGCTGCTCGGCGCCGCGGACACGTTCCGCGCCGCCGCCGCGGACCAGCTCCAGACCTGGGGCCAGCGCGTCGGCGCCGAGACCGTGCGCGCCGACCGCGAGGGCGCCGACCCGGCCAGCGTCGCGTTCGAGGCGGTCACGAAGGGCATCGCCGACAAAGTGGACGCCGTGCTGGTCGACACGGCCGGCCGCCTGCACACCAAGACCGGCCTGATGGACGAGCTCGGCAAGGTCAAGCGGGTGATCGAGAAGCGCACCACGGTCGACGAGGTGCTGCTCGTGCTCGACGCCACCACCGGGCAGAACGGCCTGCGCCAGGCGCGGGTGTTCGCCGAGGTGGTGGACGTCACCGGGATCGTGCTCACCAAGCTGGACGGCACCGCCAAGGGCGGCATCGTGATCGCGGTGCAGCGCGAGCTCGGCGTGCCGGTCAAGCTGGTCGGCCTCGGCGAAGGCCCGGACGACCTGGCGCCGTTCGACCCCGCGGCGTTCGTCGACGCGATCCTGGGCTGAGGGGGTTAACGAGCCTGTAACGCCGCGAGACCCCGCGTGTAACGACCGGAAAGCACGCTGGTCGGTATGAGGCTTATCACAGCGGTCATCAAGCCCTTCAAGCTCAACGATGTCAAGGCCGCGCTCCAGGCGTTCGGCGTGCACGGCATGACCGTTACCGAGGCGAGCGGGTACGGCAGGCAGCGCGGCCACACCGAGGTGTACCGCGGCGCGGAGTACCAGGTCGATCTCGTGCCGAAGGTGCGGGTCGAGGTCCTCTGTGACGACGAGGACGCAGAAGACCTGATCGGCGTCGTGGTCAAGGCCGCGCAGACCGGCCGCATCGGCGACGGCAAGGTCTGGTCGGTCCCGGTGGAGAGCGTGATACGGGTCCGCACCGGGGAGCGCGGCCCCGACGCTGTGTGAGCCCGTGACTGTCTCCTTCGGCGCTGACCGTACAAACCGGTCATTGCGGAACGACAAGTGGCTCGCCGGACTGCTCGGTGCCGAGCCTGGCGTGGCTATCGTCGCGGTCGGCGGCTACGGCCGCAAAGAGCTGCTGCCGCGCAGCGACCTTGACGTGCTGCTGCTGCACGACGGGCGGGACGGCATCGCCGAGATCGCCGACCGGATCTGGTATCCGGTCTGGGACTCCGGCGCGGAACTCGATCACGCGGTACGCACCGTGCCGCAGGCGCGGCGGGTGGCGCGCGGTGACCTGAAGGTCGCGCTCGGCCTGCTCAGCGCCCGGCACGTGGCGGGGAACCCGGACCTGACGGAAAGCCTTCGGGCCGGTGCGCTGACCGACTGGCGGGAGGCGGCGCCGACCCGGCTTGGCGAGCTCCAGGAGGCGTGCGAAGAGCGCGCGAACCTCAGCGGGGAGCTGGCCTTCCTGCTCGAACCCGACCTGAAGGAGGCCAGGGGCGGGCTGCGGGACGTGCACGCGATACAGGCGGTCGCCGCCGCGTGGGTCGCCCCCGCCCCCGGGCCGAAGGTCCGGGCCGCTTACGAGCAGATCATCGACGCGCGGCACGCGCTGCACGAGATCACCGGGCGCCGGCTCGACCGGCTGGTGCTCGAGGAGCAGGACGAGGTCGCGCAGACGCTGGGCCTGCTCGACGGGGACGTGCTGCTGCGGATGCTGGCCGGCGCGGCGCGCACGATCTCCTATGCGTGCGACCACGCGTTCCGAAGGATTCCCGCGGTGGGGAAGCTTTCCCCCCGGAACCCCCTCGGCCCCCGCTTCGGGGGGCGGCGGCGCAGTGCTGAGCGTAAACCGCTGGCCGACGGGGTCGTCGAGCACGACGGCGAGGTGATGCTGGCGCGGGCCGCCGATCCCGCCACCGACCCGGTGCTGCTGCTGCGCGCCGCGGCGGCGGCGGCCCAGGCGGGGCTGCCGCTGGCGCCGCGCACGCTGGCCCGGCTGGCGGACTGCCCGCCGCTGCCCGTGCCGTGGCCGGCCGACGCCAGGGCCGCGCTTTTCGCGCTGCTCGGTGCCGGGCACGCGGCGGTAAGCGTGTGGGAGGCGCTGGATCAGGAGGGGCTGATCACCGGGCTGATCCCGGACTGGGAGCGGGTGCGCAACCGGCCGCAGCGCAATCCGCTGCACCGGTTCACCGTCGACCGGCACCTGGTGGAGACGGCCGCCAACGCGGCCGCGCAGACTCGGGAGGTTACCAGGCCCGACCTGCTGCTGGTCGCCGCGCTGCTGCACGACATCGGCAAGGGCTGGCCGGGCGACCACAGCGTGTCCGGCGAGGTCGTGGCCCGCGACGTGTGCCACCGGCTCGGGCTGGCGGAGGCCGACACGGACCTGGTGGCAGCGGCGGTCCGGCATCACCTGCTGCTGCCGGTGGCGGCCACCCAGCGCGACCTTGACGACCCCGCGACAGTCCGCCAGGTGGCCGAGGCGGTGGGCAGCCGGGCGCTGCTCGACCTGCTGCACGCGCTGGCGATCGCGGACGGCCTGGCGACCGGGTCGGCCGCGTGGAACGACTGGAAGGCGACGCTCGTCGCCGACCTGGCCCGCCGGGTCGGCGTGGTGCTGGCAGGGGAGCCGCCGCCCGGTCCCGCCCCGCTGCGCCCGGACCAGCTCGCACTGACCGATGCCGGCACCCCTGAGGTTCTGATACGGGGCGCCGAAGTCACCGTGGTCGCGCCGGACCGGCCCGGCCTGCTGTGGCGGGTCGCGGGCGTGCTGGCCTCGCACCGGCTGGCGGTGCGGGGCGCCAACGCGTCTACGGCCGGGACGATGGCGGTGAGCGTATTCGACGTGGCGCCGGAGTTCGGCGAGCTTCCGGATCAGACGCTGCTGGCGGCGGACCTGCGCCGGATGCTGGACGGGCGGCTCGACGTGGCGAGCCGCCTGGACCGCAGGGCCAGGGCCGCCGCGCCGCGCAACGTGACCGTCCCGCGACCCAAGGTCACGCTGATCGACGACGCCTCGGACACCGCGACCGTGGTCGAGGTGCGTGCCCACGACGCGCCCGGGCTGCTGTGGCGGGTCGGCCGCGCGCTCGGCGAGTGCGGCCTGGACGTGCGGGCCGCGCGGGTGGAGACGCTCGGCGCCGAGGTGGTCGACGTGTTCTACGTGACCGGCCCGGACGGGAAGCCGCTGATCGATACCGACGCCCGGCGAGACACCGTGTCCGCTGTCCTGACCGCGCTCGGGACCCGGGAACCACCGGTCGTTCGGTAACCTGGGTTTTGTGTTTGAGTCCCTATCTGACCGGCTGACGCAGGTTTTCTCGTCGCTGCGCGGCCGCGGGCGGCTGTCCCCGGCTGACATCGACGCGACCGCGCGGGAGATCCGCATCGCGCTGCTCGAGGCGGACGTCGCGCTGCCCGTGGTGCGCCAGTTCATCGCGCGCGTCAAGGAGCGGGCGAGCGGCGAGGAGGTCTCCGGCGCGCTGAACCCGGCGCAGCAGGTCATCAAGATCGTCCACGAGGAACTCGTCGGCATCCTCGGCGGCAGTGAAGAGGCTGGGGGAGGCGGGTGGGGGCTGCGGTTCGCCAAGATCCCGCCGACCGTGATCGTGCTGGCCGGCCTTCAGGGCGCCGGCAAGACCTCGCTGGCGGCCAAGCTCGCGCTGTGGCTGAAGGAGCAGGGCAACACGCCGATGCTGGTCGCCGCCGACCTCCAGCGGCCGAACGCGGTGGAGCAGCTAGAGGTGCTCGGCGGCCAGGTGGGCGTGCCGGTGTACGCGCCGTCGCGCGGCAACGGCGTCGGCGATCCAGTGCGGGTCGCGCGGGACTCGATCGAGGAAGCCAGGCGCCGCCAGCAGAACATGGTGATCATCGACACGGCCGGCCGCCTGGGCGTGGACGCGGAGATGATGGCCCAGGCCGCGGCCATCAGGGACGCGGTACAGCCGGACGAGATCCTGTTCGTCGTCGACGCGATGATCGGCCAGGACGCGGTCGCGACCGCGCAGGCGTTCCTCGACGGCGTCGGCTACGACGGCGTGGTGCTCACCAAGCTGGACGGCGACGCCCGCGGTGGCGCGGCGCTGTCGATCGCGACGCTGACCGGCCGGCCGATCATGTTCGCGTCCTCGGGGGAGAAGCTCGAGGACTTCGACCTGTTCCATCCGGACCGGATGGCGTCTCGCATCCTCGACCTGGGTGACGTGCTCACGCTGATCGAGCAGGCGGAGAAGGCGTTCGACGCCGAGCAGACCGCGACGCTGGCCGGGCGCCTGGCGTCCGGGGAGGGGTTCACGCTCGAGGACTTCGTCGAGCAGCTGGCGATGGTGCGCAAGCTCGGGCCGATCGGCAACCTGCTCGGCATGCTGCCCGGCGCGGCGAAGAACCGGGACCTGCTCAACCAGGTCAACGACAAGGACCTGGACCGTGCCGAGGCGATCGTCCGGTCGATGACCCCCGAGGAGCGCCGCAACCCGAAGGTCATCAACGGGTCCCGCCGGCTGCGCATCGCCAACGGTTCCGGCGTGCAGGTCGGCGAGGTGTCGCAGCTGATCAAGAACTTCTTCGAGGGCCAGAAGCAGATGAAGGCCATGTTCGGCGGCGCGGGTTTGCCCGGGATGCCAGGCATGCCGGGCATGGGAGGGGTGGCGCGGCGGGCCGCGAAGTCCGCCCGCAAGAAGGGCAAGAAGGGCGGCGGCCGTGCGACGTCGTCGTCCCGCGGCGGGCGTCCCGCTCCCGCGCAGGCTACCCCGCCGGCCGGTGCCCTGCCGGGGCCGGGCGGCGGCGCGCCCGGCGGCGGTCCGGCCGGCCTAGGCGGTCTGCCCGGGCTCGGCAACCTCCCGGATGGCTTCGACCTGTCCGAAGAACTCGCCAAGTTGCCCAAGAATCCCCCCGGAAACGTCCCGGCCGCGTTCCGCGGCAAGCCCAAGAAAAAATAGCCCCGCCCGCCCCCCC
>Ga0070714_100002527_pt1 | contig 13488 bp, 12 predicted proteins | sample LARL83metaG_FD_65450 | JGI IMG/M metagenome (GOLD analysis project Ga0070714, IMG submission 65450) | Corn, switchgrass and miscanthus rhizosphere microbial communities from Kellogg Biological Station, Michigan, USA - LAR L8-3 metaG | ecosystem: Host-associated > Plants > Roots > Rhizosphere ...
AACGTCGCTGGGGCCCAGCGCGCCTTCACCCACCGCGCCATGATGAACAGCCTGGCGACGCGCGGGCAGTGGAAGCAGGATCTCGAGAAGAAGGCTGCCTGAGAACTCCGCTCTTTGTCGGCGCGCCCCGATGGTGCGCCGATTCTCTCGCCGAGGCGCTGCTTGCGGACCACTGCGCGCATGCAAAGCCCCGTCGTCGCAATCGCCCTGCCCTCATATTCGCTCCTCACAAACCGCCCGGACTTTTACCGTCTCGTAGTATTGAGGCTCTATAACAGCGCCCCCAAACCGCCCGATTGCGGGGGCAACTGAGATCCATGGCCTCCAGAGAAAGACCGGCCGAACCGAGGCGCCCGGCTGCGCGCCTTTATCTCGTAGCCCCGCAGGATCCTGCCGGGCTCACGGATCGGCTCGCCGCAGCGCTCGCCGCCGCCGACATTGCCGCCGTGCTGCTGCCCCTGCCGGAGGCCGACGAACGCGCACGGATCGACCACGCCAAGGCTCTCGCAGCGACGGTGCAGAATAAGGGCGCGGCCCTCCTTCTCGATGGGCATGCCGATCTCGCGGCGCGCAGCGGCGCCGACGGCGCCCACCTTGGCGGGGTCGAGGCGCTAACGGCGGCGCTGCCGACGCTCAAGCCTGCGCGCATCGCCGGCTGCGGCAGGCTTGCGACGCGGCACGACGCCATGCTCGCCGGCGAGGCCGGCGCCGATTACGTGATGTTCGGTGAGCCCGATACGACCGGACGACGGCCTTCGTTCGATGCCGTCGTCGAGCGCGTGACGTGGTGGGCCGGGCTGTTCGAAATCCCCTGCGTCGGATTCGCCGCTTCGCTCGACGAGGTGAGGCCGCTGGTGGCGGCCGGCGCCGACTTCGTCGCGGTCGGCAATTGCATCTTTGCCGACGAGCGCGGAGACGCGGCTGCGGTTGCGGACGCGGTGCGACGGCTTGCGGTTGCGGAGACGGTCGCATGAGAGTTATGCGAGCCGCCGCGGCCGCGCTGCTGATGCTGGCAATCTCGGTCGGCGCAATCGCGTCTGCCACGGCGCAGTCGCCCGGCGAAGGCGCTCCTCCCGTGATGCAGCCCATTGCCAAACCGGCCGCACGACCAGCGCCGCGCAACTCAGCCACGACGCAGCCGACGCCGGCGCCAGGGCCGACGGCGGCCCGCGAACCCGACATCGCCTATGGCGCTTATCAACGCGGCTACTATGTCACCGCCTTTGGGGAGGCGACCCGTCGCGTCGAGCAGCTCAACGACGTGAAGGCGATGACGCTCTTGGGCGAACTCTATTCCAACGGCATCGGCATCAAGCGTGACGACAACAAGGCCGCCGAATGGTATCGGATCGCCGCCGAGCGCGGCGACCGCGAGGCGATGTTCGCACTCGCCATGTTGCACTTCAGCGGGCGTACCAAGCCTGCCAGCCGCGAAGAAGGAGCAAAGCTGCTCGCAGCCGCTGCCAAGCTCGGCCAGGCCTCAGCGGCCTACGATCTCGGCCTCCTTTATCTCGAAGGCCAATTGTTTCCGCAGGATCTCGCGCGCGCCGCCGCGCTCTTCCGCAGCGCCGCGCAGGTCGGAAGTCCGGAAGCCCAATACGCGCTCGCGACCTTGTACAAGGAAGGCCGCGGCGTACCGAAGGACGTAGTCGAGGCGGCGCGGCTTCTCGCCGCCGCCTCGACCGCCGACAACACCGATGCCCAACTCGAATATGCCATCGCGCTGTTCAACGGGACGGGTGTGGCCAAGAACGAACACCTGGCGGCGATCCTGTTGGCGAAGGCGGCGCGCAAGGGCAACCCGGTGGCGCAAAACCGTCTCGCCAACATTCTCGCGGTAGGGCGGGGCGCGCAGGCCAATCCGGTGCAGGCCATCAAGTGGCACATCATCGCCAAGGCCGGCGGCGTGAGCGACATCCCGCTCGATACGTTCGTGCAGCAGCAGCCGGCGGACGTCCGCGCCGCCGGCGAAAAGGCGGCCAAACCATGGGTCGACGCGCTCAAGGAATTGCGCCAGTCCCGCTCTTGACGCGAACCTTGTCTGCAGGCAGACCCCCGCTCTGAGTTCAAGCTCGCTCGAGGGCCTGCGCACACATTGCGGAGTGCATCCTCTCCGCTGCAGGACCGACCATGCTCCGTTCCGCCCTTCTCAACGTGATGATCAAGGCCGCGCGCAAAGCGAGCCGCACGCTCAAGCGCGATTTCGGCGAAGTCGAGCACCTGCAGGCCTCCCTCAAGGGGCCGGCCAATTTCGTTACCGCCGCGGACCGCCGCGCCGAGGAGATTCTGCGCGAGGAACTCGAGCTTGCGCGACCAGGCTATGGCTTTCTCGGCGAGGAAGGCGGCGCGCGCGAAGGCAGCGACAAAACGCACCGCTGGATCGTCGATCCGCTCGACGGCACACTGAATTTTTTGCACGGCATTCCGCATTTTGCGATTTCGATCGGGCTCGAGCGCGAAAGCACCATCGTCGCCGGCCTCGTCTATAATCCAGTGACCGACGAGCTTTTCACCGCCGAACGCGGCAAGGGCGCCTTCCTCAACGATCAGCGGCTGCGGGTGGCCGCCCGCAAGCGGCTCGCGGACGCGGTGGTCGCCTGCGCGCTGCCGCATCCCAGTCGGGGCGATGTGGAACTCACGCGCAGCGAACACAACACGGTGCAGGACAGGGTCGCCGGGCTGCGGCGGTCGGGAGCCGCCGCGCTCGACCTCGCGTGGGTCGCGGCCGGCCGCTTTGACGCCTATTGGGAGCGCGGCCTCTCGCCCTGGGACATGGCGGCAGGCATCGCGCTTGTGCGCGAAGCGGGCGGCTTCGTGACCGACCCCGAAGGACGCGAGGACATGATCAAGACCGGCGGCATCCTCGCCGCCAATGAAGACATTCACCGTCAGATGTTGCACGCACTCAAGGACGCGCCGGGGAGTCTATCGGCTGCACGGCGCTCCTCCGGCTGAAGCCGCGGCGCTCCGACGGAAACCCCCGTTGACCCGTTCCGTCGGCCGGCGAATCAGCGGTCGCGGGATGCCGCGACGCGCTGCGGTTCCACCGGCGGCCGCTCCCCGGATCGGGCCGCGAGCACCACCGGTTTGCGCGATTTCGCTTTTGAAAACGGGTCGATGGCCGCTCAGCGACGTCGTGCCGGCGGCCCTCCTTCTTCCTTCCGCCGCGGCGCTGCCGTATTGTGAGTCGATGAGGGGCGCTAATCGCCATGGCGCAAGACATCGACCCATTTAAGCTCTCGTCGCCCCGGATCTTTCTCGTCCGGATGGTGGTGTTCCTGACCCTCTGCGCGCTGGTCGCGGTGGTGCTCTACAAACAGATTTGGACTGCCTTTCTCAACAATCCCGGGCTCAACGCGTTGATTATCGGCGTGCTCGCCATTGGGATCGCGCTCGCCTTCCGGCAGGTCATCCGCCTGTTCCCCGAGATCGATTGGGTGAACGGTTTTCGCCTCGCAGACCCCGGCCTCGCGGTCGAACGTCCGCCGGTATTGCTTGCGCCCATGGCCGTGCTGCTACGCGACCGCATCGGCCGCATGGCGATTTCGGCACAGATGATGCGTGGCATCCTCGATTCGATCGCCGCCCGCTTGGATGAGGCGCGCGACACCTCGCGCTACATGACCGGCCTGCTCGTCTTCCTCGGGCTGCTCGGCACGTTCTGGGGTCTCATTGAGACCATGGGCTCTGTCGGCAGCGTGATCAGCGGTCTCAAGCCCGGCGGTGACGCGACCGCGATATTCGAGTCGCTCAAAGAGGGTCTTGCCGCCCCGCTTGCCGGCATCGGGATCTCGTTCTCAGCCTCGCTGTTCGGGCTTGCCGGCTCGCTCATCCTCGGTTTCCTCGACCTGCAGACCAGCCAAGCGCAGAACCGTTTCTACACCGAACTCGAGGATTGGCTCTCCACCACCGTGCGCGATCTCGGCGTGGGCAGCGATGCAGCGATCGTGGCGCCCGCCGGCGCCGCCTCGGGCGACTTGCGCACAGCCATCGAGCGCCTGCGAGAGGCAATTGGCGAGGGCGGGTCGAACCGCGCCACCACGACCGCCATGGCCAATCTCGCGGAAGCGATCCAGGGCCTGGTGCATCACATGCGCAGCGAGCAGCAGATGATCCGCGACTGGGTCGATTCGCAGGCCCAGCAGCATCGCGAAGTACGCCGCCTCTTGGAAATTCTCGTCCGCGAAAACGTCCACAAGTAGAAGAGAAGGGAACGGCTAAGTAGGATGGCTCTTGCACGCGCTCGCCGCGACAGCGGCATGAACTACTGGCCCGGATTCGTCGACGCACTGTCGACGCTGATTCTCGGGATCATCTTCCTGCTGACCGTCTTCGTCCTCGTGCAGTTTTATTTGACGCAGGAGGTCACCGGTAAAGACACCGCGCTCAACCGCCTTAACGCGCAGATCGCGCAGCTGACCGAGCTCTTGTCGCTGGAGAAGACCGGCAAGCTCGGTCTCGAGGAGCAACTCGCGATGTTGCGATCTAGCCTGACGACGGCCGAGAGCGAGCGTGACCGCTACAAGGGCCTCTATGACGGCGTCGGCGGCGACGCCCAGGGCAAGGCCGAGCTCAGCGGCCAACTCGACGCAGAGCGGCGGATCACTGCGCGTGCGCTGGCGCAGGTCGAGGTGCTCAACCAGCAGATCGCGGCGCTCCGGCGCCAGCTCTCCGCGCTGGAGGAGGCCCTCGACGCCAGCGAGAAGCGAGATAAGGAATCGCAGGGCCGCATCGCCGATCTCGGGCAACGGCTCAACGTGGCGCTCGCCCAACGGGTGCAAGAACTCTCGCGCTATCGTTCCGACTTCTTCGGCCGGCTGCGCGCCATCCTCGGCAACCGGCCCGACATTCGCATCGTCGGCGACCGCTTCGTGTTCCAGTCGGAAGTGTTCTTCGATACCGCCAAGGCCACCCTCGACAATCCCGAGGGCCGCGCCGAACTCGATGGGCTTGCAACCGCGCTGCTCGAGCTCGAAAAGAAGATTCCGGGCGAGATCCCCTGGGTGCTGCGCGTCGACGGCCATACCGACGTGCGGGGGATCAACAGCCCGCAGTTCAAGAACAACTGGGAGCTGTCGGTCGCGCGCGCGATCTCGGTGGTGCAATACCTCGTCGGCAAGGGCGTGTCGCCGCAACGCCTCGTCGCGGCCGGCTTCGGCGAGTTCCAGCCGATCGACACCGATAAGACCGAGGAAGCCTTTAGCCGCAACCGCCGCATCGAGCTCAAGTTGACGGAGCGATGAGGTAGCGGCGTGTCGGAAATGAGCGAGCGCATCCAGACCGACGCGATGGTCGGCGCGCCTTTTACACTGCGCCGCTATACGCCGGCGGACGAGGCGGCGGCGATCGAGCTGTGGCGGCGCACATGGCAGATCGCCTATCCCCATATCAACTTCAACGAGAGGGTCGATTGGTGGCGTCAGCGGTGGCGCGAGGAAATCGTCCCGGCGACAACGATCACGGTGGCGGAAGCAGGCGGAAGAATGCTCGGCTTCATCACCGTCGATCCGAGCACCTTCGATATCGACCAGACCGTGGTCGCGCCGGAAGCATGGGGGCTCGGCGTCGCCGCGGCGCTTATCACCGAGGCGAAGCGGGTATCGCCCTCGGGCCTCGATCTGCACGTCAACAAGGACAACGCCCGCGCTATCCGGTTTTATGAAAAGCACGGCTTCGTCGTCTCGGGCGAAGCTTTCAATTGGCGTTCCGGCGCGCCCGTCCACAAGATGAGCTGGCGGCCGTAACGGCCCGATGCCAAGAATCCGCGGCAGGACGTCGCGCCGGGGCTCGTGTCACGCCTGGAATTGCAACCGCGCCAGCCGCGCGTAGAGCCCCGCGGCAGCGATGAGCTTTCCGTGCGTCCCTTGCTCGACGATGCGGCCCGCCTCCATCACCAGAATGCGGTCGCACGAGAGCACGGTTGCGAGCCGGTGCGCGATGACCACGGTGGTGCGCTCCTGCATCAGTCGCCCGAGCGCGTCCTTCACCAGCGTCTCGCTCTCCGCATCGAGCGCGGAGGTCGCCTCGTCGAGCAGCAGGAGCGGCGCCGCGCGCAAGACCGCGCGTGCAATGGCGATACGCTGACGCTGGCCGCCAGACAGCATCACGCCGCGCTCGCCGACCATGGTGTCGAACTTTTCCGGCAACAGGCCGATGAATTCCAGCGCATGCGCAAGCTCGGCCGCGCGTTCGACCTCGGCGTCGCTTGCGCCGGGCCGACCGAAGCGGATGTTGTCGCGGATCGAGGCGGCGAACACCACGGCGTCTTGCGGCACCAGCGCAATGCGCCGGCGCAACGCTAGCGGATCGACGGCGACGAGCGGCACCCCGTCGAATTTGATCGCGCCGGAACTCGGATCGTAGAACCGCAGGATAAGATGAAAGATGGTGCTCTTGCCGGCCCCCGATGGGCCGACGATCGCCAGCTTTTCTCCCTGCCGCACGTCGAACGACACGCCGTCGAGCACTGGACTTCCCGGTCGCGCCGGATACGAGAACCGAACGTCGGCAAAGGCGACTTCGCCGCGCGGCGGTTCCGGCAGCGCCATCGGCCGCGGCGGCGGCACGATCGCCGGCCGCAGGTTCAGGATCTCGAACAACCGCTCGGCCGCCCCGGATGCTTGTGACAGCTCGCCCCAGACCTCCGAGAGCTGGCCCAGTCCGGCAGCGGCCAGCACGGCGTAGAGCACGAATTGAGAGAGCCGCCCTGGCGTCATGCGGCCCGCGAGCACGTCCTGGGCGCCGACCCACAGCACGACGACCACGCTGGCGAAGACGAGGAAGATTGCAATCGCCGTCAGGATCGCCCGCGCCTTGATCGAATCGCGCGCAGCCTGGTAGGCGCGTTCGACAGCGGCGCCGAACCGGTGCCTTGCCAACGCCTCGTTGGTGAAGGCTTGCAGCACGCGCACCGCGCCGATCAGCTCCGAGGCATAGGCGGTGGCGTCGGCAAGCGTGTCTTGCGCCATGCGCGAGCGACGGCGCACGGCACGGCCGAAGCCATAGAGCGGCAGCACGATGACCGGGATGACGGCGAGCACAAACGCGGAGAGCCGCGGGCTCGTCACCACCATCATCGCCGCCGCACCGACGAAAAGCACCGAGTTGCGCAAGGCGACGGAAACCGAGGCGCCGACCGCGGCCTTGACCTGGGTGGTATCGGCGCTGAGCCGCGAAATGAGCTCGCCGCTTTTGGCCTCATCGAAATAGGCAAGCGAAAGCGAAACGAGATGGCCGAATACTCCCTCGCGCAAGTCGGCGACGATGCGCTCGCCCAGCGAGGTCACCAGATAAAACCGCGCGGCGCTCGCCAACGCGAGCACCGCGACGATGGCGATCATGACGGCGAAGTAGCTGTCGATCAAGTTCGCGCTCTCGCGCGAGAACCCGAAATCGATCATGCGCCGGACCGCGATCGGCACGAGTAGCGTGGCGACCGCGGCGAGCAGCAGAGCGACGAGCGCCGCGACCGCGCGCCAGCGATAGCGCGCAACATAGGGCGCAAGCGACAGCAGCGGCTTGAGCTTGCGGCTTTGCCGCTCGGACGGGGGCGCGACCTTCGGCTGCGGCTCATCGACCGCCGTTCCGACGGCGCGGGCAGCATCTCGCTCGCCGATGTTCATCTCAATCGGCCACCTGGAACTCGGCACCAAAGCAAAGGCCGCGCGACAATGCCCCTGCTAATCGCAAGTGGCAATGCGCACGCGACCGCTCGGGAGTGCGCTTGTTTCCCTTGGAGGCCTGGGTTATAGAGCCGCGACATTTCACCGCCCCAAGGCGCATCGCGCACCCAGGACGACCGCCGATGAAAGCAGACCTGCATCCGGACTACCACACCATCAAGGTGGTGATGACCGACGGCACCGAATTCACCACCCGCAGCACCTGGGGCAAGGAAGGCGACACGCTGCATCTCGACATCGACCCGAAGTCGCATCCGGCCTGGACCGGCGGCCAGCAGCAGCTGCTGGACCGCGGCGGGCGGCTATCGCGGTTCCAGAAGAAGTTTGCGGGCATTGGACTCAAGAAATAGCGCTCGAGGGCGCCTCGCACCGCAAGCCCCCGCCGGCGCGGGGGCTTTTTCATAAGCGCAGAACTTTTCTATCGCTCCTGCTCGAAGGCTGCTTTGAGCAAGCCGATCTGGCGCTCAACCGGATTGGCGCGATCAACGCGGGTGGGCGTGGCGTGCATGGTGGCATCGAGCCGGCGCACCGCCGTTTGCAGCGCCTTGGAACGCTCGATCAGCGCGCGCAAGCGCTCCGGCAGGAACTTGATGTTCTGCTCGTCATTGTGTTCGACGCTGGCGAGCTTCACCTTGGCCTTCTCCTTGCTGGCCTGGGCGAGCGTCATCTCGCCCTCCTTGACCGCGCGATGGAGCAGGAGCCAGGACGCGAGCTGCATCAGCCGCGTGGTGAGCCGCATACTTTCGGTGGCGTAAGCGAGCGCAGCCTGGCGGGAAAGTCTCTTTGCTTCCTGTCGGCCCGGACCGTCGAGATAGGCTGCCGTCTGTTCAACGAGCGCCATGCCATCGCGGAACAGGTCGACGAAGGCTTGTGAAGCCGCGACCCTCTCGCCGAACGAAACGGCGTCCTTGACCGACTTCTCGGACATCGTCCACGCCTCACGCTACGCACCGGTTTTTGCTTTTGCGCCAGCCCCTGGCGAGACGGGAATGATTGCGCAGGGACTGACCGCTGTCCAGCGCCCACCGTGCAAACCTTTGCGCATAGTTGCCGGGCCGCAACGCTGGCGCCGACTGAGAACGGATCGCGAAAAAGAAAGTTGCTGTCCGGAAATGCGAAGTTCGGGAAAAAAGAGCCGCCGGAGACGGCGGCTCAAAGTTTTAACAGGGAGGCGTCAAACAGAGTGGACAGGAGCCACTCAGCGTCCAGAAGATGGACGCCCCCAGTAATGATCATGAAAGCTTAACAAGGCGTTAAGTGTCTAAACAATTTGCCGCCGCAGGGCGAAGCCGGTGGCGCTCGCCCGCCTCCAGCATCAGAGGGGCGGCGCAACGCGTAAGCTCACAGCAAAGCCGACGCGTTCATTTCTTGAAGAATTGGTCGGCGACGTTGCGCGAACCCTGTTTGCTGGCAATGTTCGCTTGCAGTCGCGCGATCTCCTCCTTGAGAACCGCGATGCGCTCCTCAAGCTCCTTGATGGACAGAAGCGCGAGATCCTGGCCGATCTCGTGCACGATCTTTTTCTTCGGGCGGTCATCTTCGTCCATTGCCGGCATCGCTCGCCTCCGCACGAAAGCGCGGCAAAAATACTCTGCGCCGCCGCCATTGTCACATCCGCGGTCGCCAAGTAAGCAAGCGCGGCAAAGCCTATCAGCCAAGGACTTTTGCCATGCCCGCATTGCCGGCCCAGATGACCGCGATCGCAATCCGCGCACCCGGCGGACCGGACATGCTCGTGCCCGAGCAGCGTCCGCTGCCCCACCCGGCCGAAGGCGAGGTGCTGGTGAAGGTGGCGGCCGCGGGCGTCAACCGGCCGGACGTGATGCAGCGCCAAGGACTCTATCCGCCGCCCGCCGGCGCGACCGATATCCCCGGTCTCGAGATCGCGGGCGAGGTGGTCGCGCTGGGCGCCGGCGCAAGGCGCTGGAAAGTGGGCGACAAGGTCATGGCGCTCGTGGTCGGCGGCGGCTATGCCGAATATTGTCCGGCGCATGAAAGCCACGCGCTGCCGGCGCCGGAAGATCTCGCGCTGACCGCGGCCGCGGCGATCCCCGAAACCTTCTTCACGGTCTGGCACAACGCCTTCGAGCGCGGCCGACTGCAGGCAGGCGAGACATTGCTGGTCCACGGCGGTTCGTCGGGCATCGGTACCGCCGCAATACAGCTCGCCAAAGCATTCGGCGCGCGCGTGATTGCCACCGCGGGTTCGGCGGAGAAATGCGAGGCCTGCCGGCGCCTCGGCGCCGATGCCGCCATTAACTATAGGGAGGAAGATTTCGTCGCCGCCACCAAGGCCGCGACCGGCGGCAGGGGTGCCGACGTCATCCTCGACATGGTCGGAGGCGATTATATCGAGCGCAACTACGAGGCCGCTGCCGTGGAAGGCCGTGTGGTGCAAATCGCTTTCCAAGCAAGCTCCAAGGCAACCGTCGACTTCCGCCGCATCATGCTCAAGCGGCTCACCCACACCGGCTCGACCCTGCGGGCGCGCTCGATCGCCGACAAGGGCGCGATCACGCGCGCCGTGGAGCAGCGCGTGTTGCCACTGATTGCGGCGGGGCGGGTAAAGCCGTTGATCGACAGCACGTTCCCGCTCACCGAGGCGCCTGCCGCGCATAGGCGCATGGAGACGAGCGCGCATATCGGCAAAATCGTGCTCGCCATTGCAAGTAATTGAAATTGCGGATATTTTTGTCCTCAACTGATCGCGCTGCAACCCCTTGCGCGGCGCGCGCGGCACCGGGCGGGCCGCGAAATCGACGTAAATCAACGTAAAGTTCACTCGCTTGGGCGCTCGCGGAATGGCGTCAGTCGGGCGAAGCTCGGCGAGGATCGATAGGGTTGGGAGGACGTCGGTTGCATTTCGTGCGCGCCTGCCTCGCGGCGGTGCTGACCGTGGCCGCGGTTGGCCTCTCTCCCGCGCGTGCGGTTGAGGCGATCAACGTGCGCACCGACGCGCAGGCCATCGACCTCACCGACTCCGCCGAGCGCCATCGCACCGAGGCCGACCGCCTGCTGGTCTCCGCCGCACCGGGACCCGACGGCATCATTCGTCGCATGGACGTGCGCGCGCGCGAGGGGAACACCAATTGGGCGGTGTTCGCGCTCGCCAATTCCGGCGACGAGCAGATTGAGCGGCTGATCGTCGTGCCGCATTACCGAATGGTCGGCTCGGGCGTGTTTTGGCCCGATCTCGGCCTCTCCCGCGTCGCCAGCATCACCTCCAGCGGTGAGCGCCCCGAACGCCAAGACAGCGCCACCGCGGATATCTTCCGCATCACGCTCGATCCCGGCAGCGTCATGACCTACGTGCTCGAGCTGCGCGGGGACAAGCTCAACCAGCTCTACCTGTGGCAACCCGAAGCCTACAAGGACAAGGTCAACAGCATCACGCTCTACCACGGCATCGTCATCGGCATCGCCGGATTGCTGGCGCTGTTCTTGACCATTCTGTTCGTGGTCAAGGGCAGCATCATGTTTCCGGCCGCCGCCGCGCTTGGCTGGGCCGTGCTCGTCTATATCGGCATCGATTTCGGCTTCTGGGGGAGAGTCTTCGCGCTCTCGGCCGACTCCGAGCAAATCTGGCGCGCATCGGGCGAGGCAATCCTGGCAGCGACGCTGGTCGTGTTTCTGTTCGCCTATCTCAACCTCAACCGCTGGCACGTGCGCTATGCCCACATTACGCTAGCCTGGCTCGCGTTTCTCGCCGCGCTGGTCGCGCTTGCGCTGTACGAGCCGCCGATCGCGTCGGGAATCGCGCGCGTCTCGCTCTTTGCCGTCGCTCTGCTCGGCTTCGCCCTCGTGGTCTATCTTTCGCTCCACGGCTTCGACCGCGCCGTGCTGTTGATCCCGACCTGGCTCCTGCTCGTGCTCTGGGTGATCACGGCGGCGCTGGCCGTGACCGGGGTCATCACCAATGACATCATCGGCCCGGCCCTGCTCGGCGGGCTTGTTCTAATCGTGATGCTGATCGGCTTTACGGTGATGCAGCACGCCTTCGCCGGCGGGGTGACGACCGGGATCGTGTCCGATGTCGAGCGCCGCGCACTCGCGCTCACCGGCGCCGGCGACATGATTTGGGACTGGGACGTCTCCGCCGACAAGGTCTTCACCAGTCCGGAAACCGAAGCGTTGCTCGGCCTCAAACGCGGCACGCTCGAGGGCCCGGCCGCAGGCTGGCTCGACGTGTTGCATCCGCTCGACCGCGACCGCTTCCGTGCCGTGCTCGACAGCGTGCTCGAGCAGCGCCGGGGGCGGCTGAGCCAGGACTTCCGGCTGCGCACGCCGGATGGCCACTACCTGTGGTTCGCGCTCAAGGCGCGGCCGGTCGTGGGGTCCGATGGCGAGGTGGTGCGCCTCGTGGGCACGCTCACCGACGTCACCGAGTTCAAAAACGCGGAGGAGCGGCTCCTGCACGACGCGGTGCACGACAATCTGACCGGCCTGCCCAATCGCGAGTTGTTCCTCGACCGATTGGAGGGGGTGCTCGCATTTGCCAAGGCCGATCCCGCGATCAAGCCGACGGTGATGGTGATCGATCTCGATCGCTTCAAGCAGGTCAACGATTCCGTCGGCATTGCCGTGGGCGATTCGATCCTGCTGACCTTGGCGCGGCGGCTCGGCCGGCTGCTCAAACCGCAGGACACGCTGGCCCGGCTCGCGGGCGACCAATTCGCGCTCATCCTCTTATCGGAGCGCGAAACCGAGCGCATCATCGGTTTCGCCGAGACGCTGCGCAAAGGTCTGCGCGCGCCCGTCACCTTCAACGATCGCGAGCTGTTTCTCACCGCATCGATCGGCATTGCCCTCGGCGACGGCGAGCCGCGCCGCACCGAGGAGGTGCTCAAGGACGCCGAGCTTGCGATGTACCACGCCAAGCGTATCGGCGGCGACCGCATCGAAGTGTTCAAGCCATCCATGCGGGCGCGGCAAAGCGACCGGGTGACGCTGGAATCCGAGTTGCGGCGGGCGTTCGAGCGCGAGGAAATCACGATCCTCTATCAGCCTATCGTGCGCCTCGAGGACCGCTCCGTCGCCGGCTTTGAGGCGATGCCGCGCTGGCGCCATCCCAAGGTGGCCCGCGCTTCGTCCGCCGAATTCATCGCCATGGCCGAGGAGGTTGGCCTGATTGTCGATCTCGGCATGTTCGTGACCGAGCGTGCCGCCCGCCAGCTGAGCGGCTGGCAACGCGCCGTGCGCCGGCGCGATCCGCTGTTCGTCAGCGTCAATCTGTCGTCGCGGCAGCTGCTGCGGCAGGATCTCGTCCACGATCTGCGCACGGTGATCGCCCGCGCAGGACTTGCGCGCGGCACGCTGAAGCTCGAACTCACCGAATCGCTGGTCATGGAAAATCCGGAGCATACGGCGCAGATGCTGCAGCGGATTCGCGACGTCGGCGCCGGCTTGACGCTCGGCGACTTTGGCAGCGGTCACGCCTCGCTCGCCTATCTGCAGCGGTTTCCGTTCGACACCATCAAGATCGGCCACTCGTTCGTACGCACGAATGGCAAGGGGGCGCGTCCCGTCATCCTGCGCTCGCTCGTCGCGCTCGCGCACGATCTCGGCATGGAAGTCATCGCCCAAGGCGCCGAAACCGATTCGGATGCGGTCGAGCTCTATCAGCTCGGGTGCGAGTATGCGCAGGGCGTTTGTTTCGGCGAGCCAATGAGCGGCGACGACGCCAAGGCGCTGCTGCAGGACGACGGTGCGAGCGAAGAGAGTGAGCTGGCGCTCGGCAAGCAGGGCGTTCAATAGTACTCGCGTTTGCTAGGCGTGCCCCGCCTCGCTCGAGAGCATACCAAGATCG
>Ga0070714_100002528_pt1 | contig 13487 bp, 12 predicted proteins | sample LARL83metaG_FD_65450 | JGI IMG/M metagenome (GOLD analysis project Ga0070714, IMG submission 65450) | Corn, switchgrass and miscanthus rhizosphere microbial communities from Kellogg Biological Station, Michigan, USA - LAR L8-3 metaG | ecosystem: Host-associated > Plants > Roots > Rhizosphere ...
GTAGGGATCGGCCGGAGCGTACTCCTCGGTCTGCCGGAACGGATCCGCGGCCTGGCGGTCCTCGGCCGGCTCGCTCTTGGCGCGCTGGAAGGGATCGGCCGGTTCATCAGGTTCGTGGTCGGCGGGGAAGCCGGATCCCGTCGTCGCACGGCCAAATTCCGGTCCGACCGCCTCCGGCGGCTCGGGCCAGCCCAGCGACCCCGCCGCATCCGGGAAGGCGGGGTCCTCGGCGGAGGCCGCCGGCCCGGAGGTTTCGGCCGCTAGCGCCTCGGCCGCAGCCTGGCCTTCCGCGGCCCCTGCCGCCTCTGGCGACTCGCCCAAGTCGGCAGGTCCGGCCGCTTCTGGTGGCCGGGCCGGTCCTGGCGGTTCCTCAGTCTCTCGCGGGACCCCGGGCGACGGCTGCTCATCTGAGCCGCGCGGATCCTCCGATCCTGGCGGTCCCTCGAAGCCGGGCGGACCCTCCGGCTCTGGCCGCTCTTCCAGGCCTCGCGCAGCCTCCGGCCCCGGCGGCGCCTCGGAGCCCTGCGCAGCCCTCTGTTCTGACCGCTCGTCGGAGTCCCGCGGAGCCTGCGGGCTCTCTGCCTCCTGTAGGCCAGCTTCCTGCGGGCCGGCGGGTGCGTTTTGGCTGCCTCCGCCGTAGGCGGGGAATGAGCCGTAAAGGCCGTAGGGATCGACCGCGGGAAATTCGCCCGTGGCGCCGTAACGGCCGAGCGGGTCATACCGGATCGTGCCGTACGGATTGGCTGAGCCCAGGTCATCGGGCGGCCCGTAGGGATTCGGCGAGCTGGCGGTGCCGCGCAGATCAGACCGGCCCTGGTCCTCGTCCCGGCCGGGCCCTCCCGGGGGCTCATCCGCCCGCGCCTGGGCAGCGGCGCGCTGGCCCAGTGTCCAAGGCCCGTGCTGCACGTCGTCTCGCTCGCCGCTGGGGGACCGTTCCGGCCCGATCCTCGGCATGCCGTTCTGATCGTCGTTGGCCACGGGTCGCCCCCTTCGAAGGTAACTCGCAAGCAGGTCGTCGAGAGGCAACACGGTAACTGCCTGGCCTCTGCAGGCATAGGTGCTAAAGACCACCATACGGCGCGACGTAAGGTGAGCTTCCGGACGCTGAGAGTGCATTGGCCGGCGGATCGGCCGGGCCGGATGCCGTTAATGGCCGCCGGGCCGGCTGCGCGGCGCCCGGGCCAGCTTGCGCTGCGGCGCGGGCCTAGGCCGAGGACACGGCCTAGTCGGCGGCGCCGGCCTGGCCTGCCGTCTCGCGCTGCTGGCCAGGTTCCCGCTCGCCCGTGTCCTCGCGCGGGCCGGATGCCGGGCGCTTGCCGGCCTTGCCGCGCTTGCCCGCGGCCGCGCGCCCGTTCGCGGCGCGGGGCTGGCCGCCCTCTGCGGGCGGGTCCGCTCCCTCGCGCCCGTTCGCGGCCCGGGACTTGGCCTGGGCCTCGGTTGGCTGCGCCGGGTTGCGCCCGCTCGCCGGGTTGCCGTTCTCGGTCTCGTGCTCGCCGGCCTCGTCTCCCGTATCCGCCGCCTCGCCTGCCCTATCCGCCGCCTCGCCGTCCTTGTCCGCCGCCTCGCCTTCCTCGGCCTCCTGCGGCGGGGCCGCCTCGCCCGCGGCCGCCGCCTCACGCTGCTGTACCGCCTCGCGCTCCTTCGCGGCGTCGCGCTCCTTCGCGACCAGGTCCGCGTCCGTGACCCGGAACGTCTCCCGCAGCTGCTCCTTCGACTCCTCATCCAGCCACTGCGCGTCGATGACCTTGCGGACCTCGTCAGCGGCCCATTCGGCGCCGCAGTTCTGGCACTCGATGCGCCCCGACGGATGCACGAGGAACTCGGCGTCACAGTCACAGGGGCCGGTCGGGATCGGGACGCCGTAGCGCTCCCGGGTCAGGCGGCGCGCCTGGTCGGCTGCCTCGCGTTCCGCCGCGGCCAGATCCGCGTCGGTGACCCGGAACGTCTCCCGCAGCTGCTGCTTCGACTCCTCATCCAGCCACTGCGCGTCGATGATCCGGCGGACCTCGCGCGGCGAGTGTTTGTGCTGGCTAACTTGCCTCGCGATCACCTGCATCATCGGCACGCCGACCCGGGCGTCCGCGTCCCAGTTCTCGCTCATAAACAAAGTGTGCCTGCCCACCGGGGCCGGTCAACCAGGACTGGGCGATATCGGCGCCAAGAGCCGCTGCTAAATCAGTCAGCACTGATCTTTGAGGCAGTAAGTTCACCCGATGTTCGCCCGGCACACGGGCCTGGCGCGCCCGCGCGGCCCGCCGCGTGCGAGCGGCCCGGCGCATTTCTCCACCCCCCTAGGGGATTTCCTGGTTCCGGGCCTGGCTCTTGCGCCCGCCGTCATCTGCGATAACGCGTTCTAAACAGCTAAATGCTGCGGCCGCGCATTGCGATAGCCGGGAAATTTCGGGAGGCATAAAACTCGGTCGCGCTTTTCCTGACGGCCGGACCTGGGGTTCTTCGCCGGCGCCCGGCCCGGCCACGGCGGCGAACTGGGCAGCCACGGCCGGCCCCTGACGCCGGCGGCTCCGGCGCCTTGGAGAGACTAGGCGTATGAGCGACCAGACGAACCCCGAAGAAGATCAGCACGCCAGGGTGGTCGTGGTCGGCCCCGATGGTGTGGCGATGGAGGCCGACGCCGCTGAGGTGTCCGGCGAGCGCCCCGTGACCGAGATGGTCGAGCAGCCCGCCAAGGTGATGCGGGTGGGCAGCATGATCCGGCAGCTGCTGGAGGAGGTCAGGGCCGCGCCGCTGGACGAGAAGAGCCGGGCCCGGCTGAAAGAGATCCACAAGAGCTCGATCAAGGAGCTCGAGGACGGTCTCGCACCCGAGCTGGTCGAGGAGCTCGAGCGGCTCTCGCTGCCGTTCGCCGAGGACGAAGTGCCGAGCGAGGCGGAACTCCGGGTCGCGCAGGCGCAGCTGGTCGGCTGGCTGGAGGGCCTGTTCCACGGCATCCAGACCACGCTGTTCGCCCAGCAGATGGCGGCGCGGGCGCAGCTCGAGCAGATGCGGCGGGCGCTGCCGCCCGGGATGACGCCGGGCCAGATGCCTCCTGGAGTCCAGATGCCGGGCGCTCAGGCACCCGGGTCCGACGACTCGCGCCCGGGCGCGACTGGACCGTATCTCTAGCGGGTTACAGCCGGGCCTGGGCCCGGGAACCCGTGGCGGCCTGACCGGGCGCGGGATCGCCGCGCCGGGGCCAGAGCAGGACCACCAGCGTCACCATCACCGCGAGCAGCACGGCGGGCGTGAGCGCGGTCCTGACCACGGACTGCAGCCAGCCCAGGCTGGACGGCATCACGATCCCGGCCACCCGCGCCGGGAGATAGCCGAGGGCCAGCGCCGTGGTGCGCGCCAGCAGCAGCCAGTCCAGCCTGGACCACGGGAGCAGGGCCAGCAGCGCCCAGCCGAGGCCGTCGTACCACGGCAGCACGTACGGCCAGGCGACCAGCCAGGCAAACGCCACGGCGAACGCCGCGCACACCGCGAGCGCGCCCAGCACGGACCGCCCCGCATCGATGACCGGGCTGGTCCGGGCCGCTGTGTCGGCCAGGCTGGCCGGGCTAGCCAGCCTCGGGACGCCGGGCCAGGTTCCCGGCTCGGCCGCCGCGATCGACCGCAGCAGCAGCGCGAGCAGGGCCAGCGCGAGCAGCACCGCCCCGATTTTCACCACGTCCTCGGCCACCGCCTCGCCGGTCGCGAGGTGCACCAGGTACCGCACGAACCGCCACGGCGTGCCGATCGACACGAAGCTGCCCTCACGCAACGCCGGGCCGAGGGAGCTGGGTCCCCAGTAGACGAGCGAGGCCCCGGCCGCCAGCCCGAACCCCCCGGCCAGGCCGCCCAGCAGCCAGGCGAGCTCCCGGAATCCGCGCGCCTCCCCGCCCGGTTCGCGCTTCGCCCGCCAGGCCAGCACGCAGGCGAGGGCCAGGCCCGCCCCGATCAGCGCCATCGTCGCCTTGACCGCGAACCCGAGGCCGATCAGCGCACCGGCCGCGGCGGCGGCCAGCCCATGGCGGGCGGGAGTGGCACGCAGGGTTGCGTAATGGCAAAAGATGGCCACGGAGGCTACGGCGAAGACGATCGCCAGCGTGTCCACGTGCGCGCCGGCCACCAGCACCTGCAGCATCAGCGGGTTGCAGGTCCACATCAGCGCGGCGCGCTGCTGGCGGCGGGTGTCGCCGCGGGTCAGCCGGTGCAGCAGCAGGCCGGTCAGGCCGAACGCGGCCGCGCCCAGCAGCGACAGCACGAACACGGTCAGCCGGGCCGAGGTGCCGCCGATCAGCGCGGCCAGCGCCTGCAGGCCGGTGGCGACGCTGCCGTAGACCGACGGGCTGGTCCGCCAGTCCTGGACCGCGCGGGCGACGGGGTCGCCGAGCCCGGCCAGGGCGGCCGGGGTGGTGGTGAACGGGTTGTGGCCGGTGACCACCATCCGTCCGTAGGACGCGTAGCTGAGGTGGTCCGAGGAGCCGAACGGCGGCACCAGGGCCAAGGCGACCGCGGCCAGGATCCCGGCCGCGAGCAGGACGCGGGGGGAGACCGGCCAGCCGCGGCGGCTGGCCCGCAGGGTCAGGGCCAGGCCGGCGGTCCCGGCCAGGATGGCCGCGGCGGTCAGGGCGATCACGAGGTACGGCGACGGGGCGGCCGCGAACGCCCACGGCGGCTGGCCGGGCCGGCCCGGCAGCACGGGTTCCATCACCGACGGGCCCAGGACCGCGACGGTGAAGGTCAGCGCCACGCTGACCGCGATGGCCGCGAGTCCCGCCCGCCCCGCCCGGTCCGCCCGGGGAACGGGGGACGCGGCGGGCCCGGTGCTCATCCGCGGGCGGGCCGGGCCGCCCGCCTGGCCCGGGCGCCGGGCAGCCCCGGCTGCCGCACGGCCAGGGCCCGGGCCACGTCCACGAACTGGTGCGCCCGGTGCAGCTGGGCCCGCCAGTCACCGCCGGTGGCGCGGTGCGCCAGCGGCACCTCGACCTCGACCACGCGCAGGCCCTGGCGGAGCAGGTCGATGGTGAGCCCGGTCTCCACGCCCCAGCCGGGGGCGAGAGGCGTGGCCGCGTCGAACGCGGCCCGGGTCAGGCAGCGCTGGCCGTTCAGCGGCTGGGCGGGCCGCCACCCGGTCGCGCGCTCGATGCCGGAGCCGGACAGGCCCATTACGAAGCCGTGCCCGCCCTGCTTCACCCGCTGGCTGAACACCGCGATCGTCATGTCCGCCTGGCCGTCGCGCACCGGGGTAATCAGCGGCGCCGCATCGGCCGCGGACTCGGCCAGGTCGCCGTCCAGGAACAGCAGGTGATGCGGGGCGGCCCGGTGCTGTTCAGCACCGCCCTGGCCGGACTCGAGCAGCCGGACGGCCTCGGCGCCGGTCTCCATGGCCGCGGCCTTGCCCCGGTTGCGGGGGTGCCGCATCACCGCTGCCCCCGCGGCCTCGGCCGCGGCGGCCGTGTCATCGGCCGACCCGTCGTCGACCACGACGACGGTGTCCACCCCGGGGAGGCTGGCCGCGGCCTTCACGGTCGCGCCGATCCGGTCGGACTCGTTCCTGGCGGGGATGACGACGGCGACATCGCCGCTGGGCGGCAGCATGGGTGCGATCTTAGTTCGGCGCCGCGGGCGGATAGCCCGAACGGCGGGTTACTGGCCGCCGACGGCCGCGGGGTCCTCGAGCACGGTGAACACGCTTTCCAGCCCGGTCACGTGCAGGATCTTCTTGATGGCGGGACGGGGCGAGGCCAGCTCCAGGTCGCCGCCCTGCTCGCGGGCCCGCCGGTGCGCGGCGAGCAGCACGTTCATCCCGGTGGAGTCGCAGAAGTCCACCCCGGACATGTCCACCACGATTTGCGCTGGCCCGCCTCCGGACAGGGCGGTGACCAGCTCACCGTGCAGGCGCGGCGCGGTATAGAGGTCGATCTCGCCGACCACCGCCATGACGGTGCGGCCGCCCTGAGACCGAATCGAGACCTTTAGTTCCACGTGGGGCACCTTACCGGTCCCGGACGTTGCCGGCCAGATGGCAAGTAAGGCCACATGCCGAACGCATTGTTCCTACCTGCGGTTGTGCGCGAAGCTGGTCAACGTACATCCTGCGCAGGGAGGGGGAGCCGGATGCACTCTCAGCCCGACCGGCCGCGCCGGGTCGGGGGGCGGCGGAAAGCCGCGGCCGGGCCGGCGCCTGGGTCCCCGGTGCCCGGCCTGGACCGGCCACCGGAGCTGCTGCGGCAGTACCTGGAGATGATGCAGCTGCGGGCCAGGCGCGCGGCCTCCTGGCTCGAGAGCAGCAGCCATTACGCCCATCTGGTCAACCGGGACGGGGTGATCCCGCTGACCGTCAGGTTCGGCGTCGAGGACCTGACGTTCCTGGCCAAGGCCCGGGAGAACCTGCTGGAGCTCACCGAGCTCGGGCTGCGCCTGGCCGACCTGCACCAGCCGCTGGACGACGGGCCGGCCGCGGGCGGAACGCCCGGCCCCGGGCCCGCCGATCCGGATCAGCGGTGCCGGAGCTGCATGTGGCGCTGGCCCTGCCCGACGTTCCGCATCCTGGACGAGGTGCTGGCCCGCGATCCGGAGCCCGCCTGACCGCACCGGGTCAAATGGGGTGTGTGACCGCTGCTGGCTGGCCGTACCCTGGGGTCATGGGCAAACTCATCCTGGGCCTCATTGCCGCGTTTATCGTGGTCATGCTGGTGCTGGCGATCTTCAGCATCGTCCACGCGATCCTGTCGTTCGTGTTCTTCGCCGCGATCATCGCGGTGGTGGCGTTCGGTGTGTTCAAGGTCGCCCGGTGGTCCGGCAGGCGCGGCAGCCGGGAGTACTGACTAGCGGGCCGGCGTCAGCTGCCTGAGCGGCCGGGCGACCGGCCAGTGCGGCTGCGTCACGGCCTCGGCCGGGCCGGTGGTGTCCGGCCCGACCAGCTCGTTCGCCGTCACCCCCGCGTCCGGTGACGGAGCGGGATCCCTGGCCACCGGGCAGGCCATGCACCGGGGGCCGCCCCGGTGGCTGCCCAGCTCGCTGGCGGGCACCCGGATCACCTGAATCCCGGCCGCCTCCAGCCTGGCGTTGGTCTCGACGTTCCGCTCCTGGCAGACGGCCTGGCCGCGGTCGATAGCCAGCGCGTTGCTCCCGTCGTCCCACTGCCGCCTGGGCGCGGCGGCGCGCGGGTCGAGGCCGGTCTCGATCACCTTCAGCCGGTCGATGCCCAGGGCCTGCGCGGCCGCCTCCAGGAACGGCTGCGGCCGGGACACCCGCATGCCGTCGGCGAGCGGGGTGATCGTGTGCGCGGTCAGGGTGAACGCCAGCCGGGGGTTCATGACCACGGTGTCCACGTCGACCAGGGTGCAGACGGTGTCCAGGTGCGCGGTGGTCCCGTGCTGGTCGAGCGGCACGGCCAGCACCGTGTGCGCCAGTCCGGCGTCGAACACCCGGCGGGCGAGCCGCTCCGCCGCGGCCGGGGTGGTCCGCTCACCCACGCCCACGGCGATCACGCTCGGCGCCAGCAGCAGCACGTCGCCGCCCTCGATCTGCTCGAGCTCCGGGCCGTAGAGGCACTTGGTGCCCGCGAACCTGGGGTGGTAGCCGTAGATCACCCCGAGCAGCTCGGACTCCCGGCGCCGGCCCGGCGCGGCCGGGCTGGTGACCGCGACCCGGTCGCTGATCCAGACGCTGGAGTCCCTGGTGAACATCAGGTTCGGCAGCGGGTCGACCACGAAGTCATGCCGGTCGAGCAGCTCGAAGACCACCCCGCGGCCGATCCTCAGCTCGTCCGGGGTGAGGCCCGCGATCAGGGCCTGGGTGAGCGCCTCCGGGTCCAGCCCGTCGAGGTGGCTGCGGACCTGCTCGGAGAGCTCGTCACCGAGCGCCGGGCTGGCCAGCACCGAGGCGATCGCCTCTTCCCTGGCCGGCGCGTACTCGAGCGCGTCCTGCAGCAGCTCGGTCACGTAGAGGACTTCGACGCCGTGGTCACGGAGCACGCCGGCCAGGGTGTCGTGCTCCTGCTGGGCCCGGCCGACCCAGGGCAGGCCGTCGAACAGCAGCCGGCTGGCGGTGCGCGGCGTGATCCTCCGCAGCTCCAGGCCCGGGCGGTGGACCAGCACCGTCCTGAGCCTGCCGACCTCGCTGTCCACGCCGTGCGTGTGGCTCACGTATCCCCCCGCAGTCCCGCGCCGCCGCGCGTCCCCCCGCAGTCCCGCGCCCCCCAGCGCGGGTGACCCCTGGATGGGATTATCACCAGTTCCCGGACTGATTACGCATGCCGGAAGGTCTTAGCGTTACCAAGGGCTCACTGTGGGTAAGCAACGGCACCGCTGGCGACCGGGGCCGGCAGCACCGCCCAGACCGTCAGCCCGCAGTCATCGGCCCGCACCCCCCAGCGGCGGGACAGGTTCTCGATGATGCTGAGGCCGCGGCCGCCCAGCGAGGAAATCGGCACCTGCGCCGGGCGGGGATGGGTCGGGCCTCCTCCGTCGCTGACCGAGACCTCGACCGAGTCTCCCGCGACGACCCAGGTCACCTGGAGCCACGAGCCGGGCAGCGGCCGGGCGTGCCGGATGGCGTTGCTGAGCAGCTCGCTGATCACGAGGGCCGCGTCGCTGATCGCGGCGTCAAAGACGCCGACCTCGAGCAGGTCCTCGGTGAGGCGGCGCCGCGCTACCGGGACGCTGGCAGGCGCGGCGGGCATGAGCACGATGCTCGACCGACTCACCTCCTTCAGCACTGCCCCGATGCCCGGTGTCAGAGCCCGATGCGACCGGAATGCCCAGCTCAGCGGCCCCGGAAACCGGCCAGCAGCGGCCCGGTGGCCCGGCCCGGGCGGCGCCGGCAGGCCGCGAGCGGGCCGCGTCGCACCCGGGCAGCCGATATCATGGGCGACTCCGCAGCGCGGGTGGGCTCTGCTCGTCACGAACGGCGACCCGGTTGGCGCGCTGGGCAGACGCTGGACAGGTGAGCCCCCATGAACGGAGCAGGCCGCTGAACGGAGCAGGCCGTACCAGCAGCGGCCAGCTGAATCCCGCCGACCCGGGCCAGACCCGGGCCGAGAGTCAGCCGACCGGCCCTCCCGGCGCCGACGCCCAGGGGGGCCGCCTGCGGGCCGCTGTCTCGTACCCGGCGCTGCGGCACCTGGTCCTGCTGGCCGTGTACGTGGGCGCCGGGATCGCGGCGACCTGGCCGCTCACCGCGTACCTGGTTCAGTCCCGGCTGCCGCGCACCAGGGACGTGGCCAGCTACGTCTGGGACCTGTGGTGGACCGCGCACCAGGTCGTGCACCTGGCCAACCCGTACTTCACCGACCACATGGCCGCTCCGGTCGGCATCCAGCTCGCGTTCAACACCACCATGCCGCTGGCCGGCCTGGTGATGACCCCGGTGACGCTGGCGTTCGGCCCGTCGGCCGCGTACAGCCTGCTCAGCATCGTCACCCCCGGGCTGCTGTGCTACGTGATGTACCGGGCCGCCCGGCTGTGGCTGAACGAGACCGGCGCGATCGCCGCCGGGGCGTTCTTCGGCCTGTCCTCGATGCTGGCCTGGCAGGACTGGTACCACCTCAACATCGCGGTCGGCAGCCTGTTCCTGCCGATGACGCTGGAGGCCGTGGTCCGGCTGCGGCGGCGCCCGGGGCTGCGGCAGAGCGTGATCCTCGGGGTCGTGCTCGGCGCCAGCATCCTGGTCAACCAGGAATCGACCGTGCTGGCCCTGATCCTGACCGCCCTGGGCCTGCTGCCCTGGCTGGTGCGGCATCCTTCCGTGGCCAGGCTGCGGGGGGTCGGCATCGCCGCCGGGGCCGCCTTCGTGGTCGCCAGCCCGCAGCTGATCGCGATGGTGCAGCAGGCGCGGGCCGGGGGCGCCAGCGCCGACGCCGGCCTGCTGGCCCTGACCGGCAAGCGCTACGGCGTGGCCATCACCGACCTGTTCGCGCCGGCCCAGCGGGTCACCCACTTCGGCCTGGACCAGTTCGCGGCCGCCTCGTCCACGGTGAACCACATCGGCGAGCAGATGCCCATGTTCGGCCTGCTGCTGAGCGTCCTGGCCGTGGCCGGCCTGGCCGTGCGCTGGCGGCGGCGCAGCGCCTGGCTGCTGGCCGCGCTCTGGCTCGGCTGCGCGTGGCTCACGCTCGGCGCCACGCTGTACATCAACCGCTGGCAGCACGTGGCGTTCGCGCAGACCTGGCACGGCGTGGTGGTGTCGCCGACCATGCCGTACACCTGGCTGATGCGGATCCCCGGGCTGTCCGCGTTCCGGGAGGCCGACCGGTTCGCGCTGCTCGGGCTCGTGGGCGCGGCCCTGCTGGCCGGCAGCGCGGTGGACTGGCTCCGCCGCCACGCCTGGCCGGTGATCGCCGTGGTGGTCGCGCTCGGCGTGCTGGAGGCCGGCTGGTCGGGCAGCGGCCTGCGGACCATGCCCACCACGCTGCCCGCCGTGGACCGGCCGATCATCGCCGACCGCTCCGGCTCGGTCGTGCTGGACGTCCCGTTCGGCCTGCGCGGCGGGATCCCCGAGTACGGCCTCCAGTTCCCGGCCCGGGCGCTGCTGATGGCTACCGAGGACGGCCACCCCCGGTCGATCTCCTACACGTCCTGGGTGCCCGCCCGCACCATCAACGGCATCACCAGCCACGCGTTCTACACCGTGCTGGTCCAGGCCGAGCACGCGATCCCGATGGCGCCCAACGTGCCCTGCTGGGCCGGCTGCCCGCTGCTGCCGGACTTCTCGGCCCCGCTCACCGCCAAGATGAGCCGCAGCCAGGTGATCAGCCCGGCGCAGCTGGCCGCCGCGAAGCGGGACGTGCACAGCCTGAACATCGGCTGGGTGGTGGTGTGGAAAGGCAACCCGGTGGTCACCCGCTTCCTGGCCGAGACCGGCTTCCGGCTCGCCTACAAGGCGGACGGTGCGCTCGTGTACCGGCCCGCCGCCCGGTAGCGGCCGCTTGCCTGCCACGTTCCCCGGCTGCGCCTTAGCCTGGCTCGCCCCTGGGAGCCGGGGCCTCGGGCCGGGGGGCCGGCGCGCCCCCGCCCGCCTCCCCTGCCCCCTTCGCCGCGGCCGCGTCGCCGAGCAGGCCCTCGGCCGCCAGGCCGCGCACCAGCCCGCCCAGGCCGGCGGACAGCCCCGCCCGCTCCTCGGCGGACAGCTCGGCCAGGATCCTGGCCTGCCGGGAATGCCAGGCGGCCCACACCCGGGTCGCCACCTGCCCGCCCTCCGGGGTCAGGTACAGCCGGACGTAGCGCTGGTTGCCCTCGTCCCGGCCGCGCCGGATCCAGCCCTTCCGCTCCAGGCCCGCGGCCAGCCGGCTCACCGTGCTCTTCTCCAGGCCGAGCAGGCCGGCCAGCTCGCCCTGGGCGATGCCGCGCGCCGTGATCAGCTCGATCAGCGCCCGCGCCTCGGAACTGGACACTTGGGGCAGGCCGGGCAGGGCGGAGCCGGAACCATTGCCGCGGTCGCCGCCGCCGTCCGCCTCGGCCGGGGCGGCACCGTCAGCGGGCGCAGGAATCACCACCCGCAGCAGCTGGGTAAGAAGCCGCTCGAGTTCGGTGTCGTCCGGCGCGTTGCTCACAACAACAGTTGTACCGCACAACCGAGGGGGTGGTACAGTCGCGACGTGACAGTTGCCCCGTACAACTCACGCGGCCAGGATCGCGGCACCGCTCCCCTGGCCACGGGCCCGGCGACGTGAACAACGACCGGCGTCTGAGCGCCCCAGGCCGTCTGGCCGCTGGTGAGGACTTCGTGCCCGGCGGGATCGCGACCGCCGAGCTGCCCGACGAGCCGCTGCCCGAGTACGCCGCCAGGTACGGGCTGCGGCCGAGCGCCGCCCGGCCGCGCACGGTGGCCTACATCCGCCAGCTCTGGCGGCGGCGCAGCTTCATCCTGGCCTTCGCCACCGCGCGCAACATCGCGATGTACACCGAGGCCAGGCTCGGCCAGCTGTGGCAGATCCTGACCCCACTGCTGAACGCGGGCGTGTACTTCCTGATCTTCGGCCTCCTGCTGCACGTCAACCGGGGCGTCCCGAACTACCTGGCGTTCCTGGTCACCGGCGTGTTCGTGTTCAACTTCACGCAGCGCGCGTTCATCCAGACCTCGACCGTGGTCACCAACAACCTGTCGCTGATCCGGGCGCTCCAGTTCCCCCGGGCCGCGCTGCCGCTCGCCTACGTCATAGTCGAGCTGCAGCAGATGCTGCTGTCGATGGTCGTTCTCGCGGTCATCGTGCTCGCCACCGGCGAGCCTCTGACCGTGTACTGGCTGATGGCCATCCCGGTGCTGCTGCTGCAGACGATCTTCAACGTGGGCGTCGGGCTGGCCGTCGCCCGGCTCGGCTCGCAGGTCAACGACTTCAGCCAGTTGCTGCCGTTCCTGCTGCGCACCTGGATGTACATGTCCGGCGTGCTGTTCAACATCGGCACGCTGGCCCTGCGCTCCCACCGCTGGATCGTGATCGCGCTGCAGCTCAACCCGGCGGCCCTGTACATCACGCTGATGCGGAATGCGCTGCTGGTGACCCAGCGGGAGAGCGCCCCGGGCTCGAAGCCGTTCGACGCCCGGCTGTGCGCGCAGTGGGTGACGCTCGGGCACAAGGTGGGCGCGCCAGCGAAGTACCAGATGCAGAGCGCGTACTGCCACTACTACGCCAACCCGGACCACTTCTGGTACTACGCCATAGGCTGGGCGGTGGCCGCCATCGTGGTGGGCTTCTTCTTCTTCTGGCGAGCGGAGGCGAAGTACGGCCGTGGCTGAGCCGATGGTGGTCGTCGACGACCTGCACATCGTCTACCGCGTGTACGGCGCGGGAGGCGACAAGGGCACCGCGGCGACCGCGCTGCTGCGGATCCTCGGGCGCAAGACCCGCGGGTCCATCCGTGAGGTGCACGCGATCCGCGGCATCAGCTTCATCGCGTACAAGGGTGACGCGGTCGGTGTCATCGGCCGCAACGGCTCGGGCAAGTCCACGCTGCTGCGCGCGATCGCCGGCCTGCTGCCCGCCGAGCAGGGCAACCTCTACACCACCGGCGAGGCGTCGCTGCTCGGCGTGAACGCCGCGCTGCTCGACGACCTGACCGGCGAGCGCAACGTGATCCTGGGCTGCCTGGCCATGGGCATGACCAAGCAGGAGGCCAGGGAGAAGTATCAGAGCATCGTGGACTTCTCCGGCGTCGCCGAGTTCATCGACCTGCCGATGAAGACCTACTCCACCGGCATGGGCTCCCGGCTGAGGTTCGCCATCGCGGCCTCCAAGAGCCACGACATCCTGCTTGTGGACGAGGCGCTGGCCACGGGTGACGCGGAGTTCCGGGTCAAGAGCCACGCCAGGATCGAGGAGCTGCGCGAGGAAGCGGGCACGGTGTTCCTGGTCGCGCACAACCTGGAGGAGGTCGAGCTGACCTGCAACCGGGTGATCTGGATGGAGCGCGGCCGGATCGTCGAGCAGGGCGAGGACGTCATCGGGATCATCGACCGCTACATCGACGCCTCGGGCGGGCGGCCGGTCGAGCGTGACCCGGTCA